>ERZ724512.1418-NODE-1418-length-11125-cov-11.305420_pt1 | contig 11125 bp, 9 predicted proteins | sample MGYA00376045_ERZ724512 | MGnify/ENA primary metagenome ERZ724512 (study PRJEB28724, sample SAMN07190883) | activated sludge metagenome | isolation source: activated sludge of sewage treatment plant in Hong Hong | place: Hong Kong | collected 2016-03-17 ... | reverse complement strand
GGACCAGGATCTCGCGCGGGATGGAGTCCGGGTCGCCGCCGGCGTAGAGCTGGAGGAGGAAGTCGTCGACGAGATCGGCCGTGCCGCCCTCGTCGACCCGATCTGCGACCCAGCCGCGCTGCCCCCGGATCCGGCCACCCCGCACGTAGAAGATCTGCACCGCGACCTCCAGGGGGTCCTCGGCGAGCGCGATCACGTCGGCGTCGGTGCCGTCGCCGAGCACCACCGCCTGCTTCTCCAGCGCCTTGGTGAGCGCGCCGAGGTCGTCGCGCAGCCGAGCGGCCTTCTCGAAGTCGAGCGCGTCGCTGGCGGCGTACATCTCCTTCTCGATCCGCCGCACGAAGGCGGTGGTGTGCCCGGCCATGAAGTCGCAGAAGTCATCGACGATCGCCCGGTGCTCCTCGGCGGAGACGTTGCCGACGCAGGGCGCCGAGCACTTGTCGATGTAGCCGAGCAGGCAGGGCCGGCCGATCTGACCGGAGCGCTTGAAGACGCCGTTGCTGCACGAGCGCATCGGGAAGACGCGCAGCAGCAGGTCGACGGTCTCCCGGATCGCCCAGGCGTGGCTGTAGGGGCCGAAGTAGCGGGTGCCCTTGCGCTTGGCGCCTCGGCCCACCATGACTCGGGGGAACTCCTCACCGACGGTCACCGCCAGCCAGGGGTAGGACTTGTCGTCGCGGTACTTGACGTTGAAGCGCGGGTCGAACTCCTTGATCCAGGAGTACTCCAGCTGCAGCGCCTCGACCTCGGTCTTCACCACCGTCCACTCGACGCTGGCTGCGGTCGTCACCATGGTGGCGGTGCGGGGGTGCAGGTTGCCGAGGTCCTGGAAGTACGACGACAGCCGCGCGCGGAGGTTCTTCGCCTTGCCGACGTAGACGACCCGGCCCCGCGGGTCGCGGAACCGGTAGACGCCCGGCTGCGTCGGGATCGACCCGGGCCGGGGCCGGTACGACGCGGGCGATGGCACGCCTCAACCCTACGGTCCGGCACCGACAGTTCGCGTCGTGTGCCCGAGACCGCGCCAGGCCGCGTTGTCAGGCACACGATCCGACGGCCCCGGGCCCCGCCCTCAGGTCGTCGTGATCTGACCGCCCTTGTCGGTCACGGCGACCGAGCCCAGGGGTGAGGTGGCGGGACCGTTGACCACCGAGCCGTCGTCGATGGAGAACTTGCTGCCGTGGCAGGTGCAGTTGATCGTGCCGCCGTCGACGCTCGCGACGAGGCAACCCTGATGGGTGCAGACGGCGGAGAACCCCTTGAACTCGCCCTGCTTCGGCTGGGTCACGACGATCTTCTGGTCGGCGTAGATGGCGCCGCCACCGACCGGCACGTCCGAGGCGGGCCCGAGGTCCTCCCCCGCCTGCGCGGTCGGCTCAGCCCCCGACGATCCGCCGGAGTCGCCGGACCCGCACGCGGCGAGGAGCGGCACCCCGACACCTGTCGCTGCTGCTCCGGTCAACGCGTGTCGTCGGGTGATCCCGGTCGGCTGCTGGGGGGCTGTCACGGTGAGTCCTCTCGGCCGCTGCTGGTTGAACATTCACCGTACCCACGCGCAGGAATGCGTCACGGTTCACCCCGGTGACCGATGCGAATCTGCTGTCAACCGGCCCTGCGCGACCGGGCCGCGGTCTTCTTGACGGCCGCAGCCTTCGCGCTCGCCCGGGTGGCGGCGGCCTTCTTGGCGGGCGCCTTCCTCGTCGTACGCCGGGGCGCCGATGCCGTGGCCTCGCGCCCCTCGAGCAGCGGCTTGAGGAACTGTCCGGTGTAGCTGCCCACGTCGGCCGCGACCGACTCCGGGGTGCCCTCCGCGACGATCATGCCTCCCCGCGAGCCGCCCTCGGGGCCCATGTCGACCAGCCAGTCGGCGGTCTTGATGACGTCGAGGTTGTGCTCGATGACCAGCACGGTGTTGCCCTGGTCGACGAGCCGGCCCAGCACCAGCAGCAGCTTGCGGATGTCCTCGAAGTGCAGCCCGGTGGTCGGCTCGTCGAGCACGTAGACCGTCCGCCCCGTCGAGCGCTTCTGCAGCTCCGAGGACAGCTTGACGCGCTGCGCTTCACCACCGGACAGCGTGGTCGCCGGCTGCCCCAGCCGCACGTAGCCCAAGCCGACCTCGACCAGGGTCTTCATGTGGCGCGCGATCGCGGGCACGGCGGCGAAGAAGTCGGCCGCCTCCTCGATCGGCATGTCGAGGACCTCGGCGATCGTCTTGCCCTTGTAGTGGACCTCGAGCGTCTCGCGGTTGTAGCGGGCACCGTGACAGACCTCGCACGGGACGTAGACGTCCGGCAGGAAGTTCATCTCGATCTTGATCGTGCCGTCGCCCGAGCACGCCTCGCAGCGTCCGCCCTTGACGTTGAACGAGAAGCGGCCCTGGAGGTAGCCCCGCATCTTCGCCTCGGGCGTCGAGGCGAAGAGCTTGCGGATGTGGTCGAAGACACCGGTGTACGTCGCGGGGTTGGACCGCGGCGTGCGGCCGATCGGCGACTGGTCGACATGGATCACCTTGTCGACGTGCTCGAGGCCCGTGATCCTCTGGTGTCGACCCGGCACGGCGCGGGCGTTGTAGATCTGCTTGGCCAGCGAGGTGTAGAGGATGTCGTTGACCAGCGTGGACTTGCCGGAGCCCGACACCCCGGTGACGGCGACGAACAGGCCGAGGGGGAAGGACACGTCGACGTTGCGCAGGTTGTGCTCGCGCGCCCCGTGCACCGTGAGGTCGCGCCCCTTGGTCCGCGGCCGGCGCACCTCGGGCACCGGGATCTCACGACGTCCGGAGAGGTACTGCCCGGTCATCGAGTCGGGGTGGGCCAGCAGGTCGGCGACGTTGCCGCTGTGGACGACCTGGCCGCCGTGCTCACCGGCCCCCGGGCCGATGTCGACGACCCAGTCGGCCACCCGGATCGTGTCCTCGTCGTGCTCGACGACGATCAGGGTGTTGCCGAGGTCCTTGAGGCGGACCAGGGTCTCGATGAGCCGGTGGTTGTCGCGCTGGTGCAGGCCGATCGACGGCTCGTCGAGGACATAGAGCACGCCGACCAGACCGGCGCCGATCTGCGTGGCCAGCCGGATCCGCTGCGCCTCGCCGCCCGACAGCGAGCCGGAGGGACGGTCCAGCGAGAGGTAGTCGAGACCCACGTCGAGCAGGAAGTTCAGCCGCTCCTGGATCTCCTTGAGCACCCGCTCGCCGATCTGCCGCTCGCGGGGGGTCAGGTCGAGGTCGCGCAGGTAGTCGGCCGTCTCGTTGATCGGCAGCGCGCAGACCTCGGCGATGTTCTTGCCGCCGTCCTGGAGGGAGGCGCCGAGCGTCACCGACATCGAGACCGGCTTGAGGCGGCTGCCGCGGCACGCCGGGCAGGGGACCTCGCGCATGAAGCCCTCGAAGCGCTCCCGGCTGACGTCTGACTCCGCCTCGTTGTGGCGGCGCTCGATGTAGGAGCTGACGCCTTCGAACTCGGCGTAGTAGGCGCGCTGGCGTCCGTAGCGGTTGCGGGTGACGACGTGGACCTTGGTCGGGTGGCCCTGGAGGATCGCCTTCTGGGCCTTGGCCGAGAGGTCCTCCCACGGCGTGTTGAGGTCGAAGCCGAGCTCCTCGCCCAGCGCTCCCAGCAGCCGCAGGAAGTAGTCGGCGACGTGGGCCTGGCTCCAGGGCTGGATCGCGCCCTCCCCCAGCGTCGCCTGCGGGTCGGGCACGACGAGCTCGGGGTCCACCTCGAGCCGGGTGCCGAGCCCGTGGCAGGTCGGGCAGGCACCGAACGGGGAGTTGAACGAGAACGACCGCGGCTCGAGCTCGTCGGTGTCGATCGGGTGGTCGTTGGGGCACGCCATCTTCTCGCTGAACTTCAGCTCGCGGCCCGGGTCCTTGGCATCGAGGTCGACGAAGTCCAGGAGGACGAGCCCGCCCGCGAGCTGGAGGGCGGTCTCGACGGAGTCCGTGAGCCGCCGCTTCGACGACTCCTTGACCGCGAGCCGGTCGACGACGACCTCGATGGTGTGCTTCTTCTGCTTGTCCAGCTTGGGCGGGTCGTCCAGGGAGTGGGTGTCGCCGTTGACGCGGACCCGCGAGAAGCCCTGCGTCTGCAGCTGCTTGAAGAGCTCGACGTACTCGCCCTTGCGGCCGCGGATCACCGGGGCCAGCACCTGGAAGCGGCGACCCTCCTCGAGCGCGAGCACCCGGTCGACGATCTGCTGCGGCGTCTGCCGCTCGATGGGCGCACCGCACGTCGGGCAGTGGGCCCGGCCCGCCCGCGCGTAGAGCAGGCGGAGGTAGTCGTAGACCTCGGTGATCGTACCCACGGTCGAGCGCGGGTTCTTCGACGTGGACTTCTGGTCGATCGAGACCGCCGGCGAGAGCCCCTCGATGAAGTCGACGTCCGGCTTGTCCATCTGGCCGAGGAACTGGCGGGCGTACGCCGACAGCGACTCGACGTACCGACGCTGGCCCTCGGCGAAGATCGTGTCGAAGGCCAGCGACGACTTGCCGGACCCCGAGAGACCGGTGAACACGATGAGCGAGTCGCGCGGCAGGTCGATCGAGACGTCCTTGAGGTTGTGCTCCCGGGCACCCCGGACGATCAGCTGGTCGGCCACTGCGTCGTTTCCCCTCGTTCGAACACCTGTTCGCCATCCTAACCGGCGCGCGGGCGGCACAACCACCCCGGACGCGCCGGTGTTCCCACGATCTCACGCGCCACCGACAGCGGCCCGTCGGGCAGGATGGGCGCCATGGACGACCCGACCGACCTGGCCCAGGCCACCCGCCGGCTGATCCGGACCGCCGACGGACTCACCGACGGCGAGTACGCCGGCCCGAGCCGCTGCGCGGGCTGGACCCGCGGCCACGTGGTCGCCCACCTCGCGCTCAACGCCGAGGGCCTCGCCGGCGCCCTGCGCGGCATCGTCGAGGGTCTCCGCGTGCCGATGTACCAGAGCCAGGAGTCCCGCGACGACGACATCGAGGTGCTCGCGGGCAAGGACCCCTCCGCGATCCAGAGCAGGCTGCTCGGGGCCGCCACCGACCTGCACGACGCCATCGTAGCGGTGCCCGACGACCAGGCCGCGGTCACGGTCGAGCGGGTGCCGGGCGGACCGGGGTTCGCTGCGTCGGACGTTCCGGCCATGCGCCTGCGCGAGGTCGAGATCCACCACGCCGACCTGCGGTCCGGCTACGACCGATCGGACTGGTCGGTGGACTTCGCCCGCGATCTCGTCACGCAGCTGGTCGACCGCGGTCCAGCGCTCCCGTTCTCGGTCCACGCCACCGACCTCGGTCGCACATGGACCGTCGGTGCGGGCGGCCCCACCGTCTCGGGCACCGCCGCCGACCTCGGGTGGTGGCTCAGCGGGCGCGGTGACGGCAGCGACCTGACCAGCGACAGCGGCGTCCTGCCGCAGACCGGAGCACTGTGATGACCTACACCGGACACGTGAGCCCCGGCGGCGACCCGGACGTCCGGGAGCTGACCGACCTGACCATCACCAAGGTCGCCGTCGACGAGCAGATGTCGAACAACTGCTACCTGCTGCGCTGCCGCACGACCGGCGACCAGGTGCTGGTGGACGCGGCCGCGGACCCAGGGCTGCTCCTCGGCCTGGTCGGCGGGGCGGGCCTCACGACGGTGGTGACCACCCATCAGCACTGGGACCACCACCGGGCGCTGGCGGACGTCGTCGGCGCGACCGGCGCGACGGTCGTCGCCGGCGCACCGGACGCCGCGGCGATCACCGAGCAGACCGGCGTACCGGTCGACCGGGCCGTGGTCCAGGGCGACACCGTGGCGGTGGGGTCGTGCACCCTGTCCGTCATCGCGATCGCCGGCCACACCCCGGGCTCGATCGCGCTGCTCTACGACGACCCCTCCGGCCACCCGCACCTGTTCACCGGCGACTCGCTGTTCCCGGGCGGGGTCGGCAACACCTTCGGCGACGAGGCGGCCTTCGCCCAGCTCATCGACGAGGTCGAGACCAAGGTCTTCCAGCGGCTCCCCGACGAGACCTGGTTCTACCCGGGACACGGCGACGACTCCACGCTCGGCGCGGAGCGGCCGTCGCTGCCGGACTGGAGGGCCCGCGGCTGGTGAGCACCCCGGGCGTCTCAGGCGATGCCGCGCCAGCCCTCGTCGCCGAGGTCCCACTCCGACCTCGGGCGGACCGGCGGCCACCCGGGGCCGGCGATCGGCGGGAGGTTGTCGAAGCGGCGCAGCTCGTGCGGCTCCACCGGCGGCGGCGTCGACCAGGCGGCCAGGTCGACGACGAGCGGGACGTCGTCGAGCGACGAGACGGCGCCGAGGTCGACCAGCTCATCGATCGGCATCCCGACCGGGACGGTGTCGTCGGCCAGCCTGGCGAAGACGTCCAGCGTGCGCCGGTCCGGCGCGGTGCCGGCGTCGAGGTGGTCGAGCAGGGTGTCCTCCGCCACCCCGGCGTCGACGACGGCGACCAACGACTCGCTGCCGTGGACGGCCGCCCAGCGCCACATGGTGCGCGCCGTCAGGCGTCGCGAGGCCGCCCGGCCCATCACCCGAGCAACGACCGTGGGCGGCGTCGACCCGGAGAGCAGCAGGTTCTCCACGTCGAGGAATGCGACGCGGTCAGGGTTCTGACGCAGCTGGCGGAACCGCCGGCTCAGCTCGCGCTGACGCGTGAGGTGGTCGGTCGGCCGGGTCGCCATGGCGACCACGGCCCAACAGAGCAGGTTGAACGTGATCAAGCACAGTCCGAGAATCATGGGGACATCCCTCAGTCGGGCACCCGAGCTCCCCTCGCCAGGGTGACGGTTCGTGTCTGCCGTCTAACTTCCCGGCCCCGGCGGGTGTTACTCCCCACGGGCACATTGCCCTCGAACGGCCCCTTCCTGTCTGGACCGGAGGTTTGCCGGCACGCTCGACCGGGCCGGTCCGGATCCGCCGTTCCACGCCGTCGCGCAGCAGGCGGAGAGCACTCGTCCGGCCTCAGTGATAGGTCACCCTGACGATGTCGGTGACCGGCACCGACTGGCAGCCCAGGCGGATGCCGTCGGCGACGTCCTCCTCGTCGAGGACGTCGTTGTGCAGCATCTTCACCTCGCCCTCGAGCAGGCGCACCGCGCACGCCGAGCACTCCCCCTCGCGACAGGAGTAGGGCGCCCGGACGCCCTTGGACTCCAGGTGCTCGAGCAGCTTGGTGCCCGGCGCCCAGTCGTCGAAGGCGTAGTCCACACCGTCGAGCTCGACCTCGAGCCGCACCGGCCCCTGCGGGCTGCCGACGTCGACGTCGGACTCGTCGCGCTCCGCGTCCTCGATCTCGTGCTCGGCGACCTCCCGGTCGTGCGGGTCGCCGAAGGGGTTCCCGCCGAGAGAGACGAACTTCTCCTGGTGCCTGCGCTCGCGCGGGAACTCCAGCTCCTTCAGCGCGGCGATCGCCAGCTTCATGAAGGCGGCCGGGCCGCACACGAAGGCGTCGTACGACGTCAGGCCCGATGCGAACGCGCGCAGCTGGTCCTGGCTGGGCAGCCCCTGCACGGACTCCAGCCAGTGCACGACCAGGAGCCGGTCGGGGTGCTGGGCCGCGAGCCGGGACAGCTCCTCGGCGAAGATGACCGAGCGCTCGTCGCGGTTGGCATAGAAGAGCACGATCCGCCCGGTGCCCTGCGCCAGCGCCGTGCGGGTGATCGAGATGACCGGGGTGATCCCGCTGCCGCCGGCGAACAGCAGCAGATCCGCGCTGAGCGAGGCGGGGGTGAAGATGCCGCTGGGCGGCAGCACCCGGATCGAGTCGCCCTCGCGGAGGTGGTCGCACACCCAGTTCGACGCATACCCCTCGGCGGTGCGCTTGACCGTGATGGTGAGCGGACCGCCCCCGATTGGGCTGCTCGACAGCGAGTAGCAGCGCGCCACCACGCCGGTGCGCTCCGACGGCACGGCGAGGGTGAGGAACTGGCCGGGCTTGTAGGCGAACTGCTCTTCGGCGCCCGCCGGCACCTCGAAGGAGACTGAGTGGGCGTCGGCGGTCTCCTCGACCACGTCCACGACCTTCAGCTCGAAGGACTCTTCCATGCGTTCAGTAACCGTCCTCGGCTCCGATGGTGACGCGGCCCTCGCGCACGGCCTCCTCGATGCTGGCCGCCATCCGCGGGCAGGCGGCGTGCGACTCGCGCCCGCTCGCCCGTCGCGACAGCTCCGGGCAGTGGTCCCGGGCGCCGGCCGTCCACTGGATCGAGGTGTGGTGCTCGCTGTTCTTCTTCACACCGACGGTCGCCAGGCAGTCGAGGCAGGCGACCTCCACCAGCCGGGCGCTGGTGTAGAGCCGCTGGTCCTCGACCGTGTCGGCGCTCGTCGGGACGAAGGAGGCCACGACGTCAGGTCCCCGTCATGATCTGCGGGGACGCCGGCTCCTCCGTCGAGCCGTCCTCCTCGGCACGCTTGCGCAGGTTCTCGGCCACCTCCTGCTGCCAGAACTCGTTGGCCTTGGTCGTGTCGACCTCGAACTCGAAGCGATCGGTCATCTCCTGGGTGACGTCGGCCTTGTCGACGTAGAACTGCTCGTACCAGCGACGCAGCTGGTAGACCGGTCCGTCCTCCTCGCACAGCAGCGGGTTCTGCACCGGCGCCTTGTTCAGCCAGATGTGCACGTCCTGCTCGAACCCCTCCTTGAAGGTCTCCGAGTAGCGGCGGCCGATGTACTGCGCGGTCTCCTCGTCGACACCGTCGGGCTTCTTCACGCACACGCCGTACTGCAGCTTGAAGGAGTTCTGGCTGGTCGGCACGTGGCAGTTGATGAGGATGACCTCGGTCTCGAAGCCCTTGTAGTCGACCTTGAGCCAGTTGATCATGTACGACGGCCCGTAGTACGACGCCTCCGACTCCAGCACCAGGTCGGCGTCGCCGTAGCCGCTGCCGCCGACGTCGGGCCGCCCGCGCGACTGCATGTACTGCGTCGCGACGTGGTTCTCGAACACGTTGCGGAACGACGTCGGGAACGCGAAGTGGATGTAGAAGAAGTGCGCCATGTCCACGACGTTGTCGATGATCTCGCGGCAGTGGGCGGTGGGGACGTCGAGGACCTCCCAGGTCCAGTCGGTGTAGGCGTCGGTGCCCACCCCGGGGAGCTCGGGCGGCAGGATCTCGTGGTCCGCCTCGGAGCCTTCGACGTCGTGCCAGACCAGCACCTGCCCGTTGCGGACCACCACCGGGTAGCGATGGGTGCGCGCGCGCAGCGGCACCCGGCGCGCGTAGGGGATCTGCTTGCACTTGCCGTCGCCGCCCCAACGCCAGTCGTGGAACGGGCAGGCGATCTCGTCACCCTTGACCGTGCCCTGCGTGAGATCGCCGCCCATGTGGCGGCAGTAGCCGTCGAGGACGTGGATGTCGCCCTGGGTGTCGGACCACACGACGAGCTTGCCGCCGAAGGCCTCGACCGCGTGCGGCTTGCCGTCACCGAAGGCGTCGGCCAGCCCGAGGCAGTGCCAGCCGCGAGCGAACCGCTCGGGCGGCGTCCCCGGGTCGAGGGCCCTGACGCTCCTGCTGTCCGTCATGTGCGTGCCTCCAGACCTGTGGACCGAAACTTAGAACAGGTTATAGTTTTCCCCGCCGTGACACCAGCAAGCCCCGCCAGTCAGCCCCGGGAGCGCCCGGGAGAAAGCAGGGTCGCATGCACATCGCCCTGACGCCCGAGCAGGTTCGGCTGCGCGAGGAGCTTCGCGACTACTTCGCCGGACTGGTCACCCCCGAGGTGCGCGCGGGGCTGTCCTCCGCAAGCGGCGAGTTCGGCGACACGCAGGTGTACAAGGACGTGATCCGCCAGCTGGGCACCGACGGCTGGCTCGGCATCGGCTGGCCCGCGGAGTACGGCGGGCAGGCGCGGTCGATGACCGAGCAGCTGATCTTCACCGACGCCGCCGCCGTGGCCGGCGTCCCCGTCCCCTACCTCACGCTGAACACCGTGGGGCCGACGATCATGCGCTACGGCACGGATGCGCAGAAGGAGTACTTCCTCCCCCGCATCCTGCGCGGCGACCTGCACTTCTCGATCGGCTACTCCGAGCCGGGCTCGGGCACCGACCTCGCCTCGCTCAAGACCCGCGCCGTCCAGGAGGGCGACGAGTGGGTCATCAACGGGCAGAAGATGTGGACCTCGCTCATCCAGTACGCCGACTGGATCTGGCTGGCGTGCCGCACCGACCCGGACCTGCCCCGCCACAAGGGCCTGTCGATGATCCTGGTCCCGGCGGACGCGGACGGCTTCTCCTACACCCCCGTGCACACCGTCGCCGGGGTGAGCACGAGCGCGACGTACTACGAGGACGTGCGGGTGCCGGTGACCAACCTCGTCGGCGAGCGCAACGGCGGCTGGGCGCTGATGACCAACCAGCTCAACCACGAGCGGGTCGCGCTCACCTCCGCCGCTCCGCTGACCCAGTCCATCGACCTGGTGCGGCGCTGGGCGCAGGAGACGAAGAACCCCGACGGGCAGCGCGTCATCGACGTGGAGTGGGTGCAGGTCGCGCTCGGCCGGGCCCACGCGCGCGCCGAGGCCCTGCGGCTGATCAACTGGAAGCTCGCCGCGGACGCCGACGCCGGCATCGACCTCTCGCCCGCCGAGGCGTCGGCCACCAAGATCTACGGCTCCGAGCTCGCGACCGAGGTCTACCGCAGCCTGATGGAGGTGGTCGGGCCCAACGCCGGGGTGACCGGCGACTCCGACGGCGCGGTCCTCCAGGGCCGCCTCGAACGCTTCTACCGCTCCGCCCTGGTGATGACGTTCGGCGGCGGCACCAACGAGATCCAGCGCGACATCATCGGCTACGTCGGCCTCGGCCTGCCCGCCGCCAAGCGTTCCTGACACCCCACCGGTGGTCGAGCCCGTCGAGGCCCCGGACGACGAAAGGCACCCGATGGACTTCCAGTTCACGCAGGAGCAGGACGAGGCGGCCGAGCTCACCGCGAGCATCTTGCGCGACCACACCACGACCGAGCGGCTGCAGCAGGTCGAGGCCGGCGGCGACCGGTTCGACCGCGACCTGTGGGCCGCGCTCGGCAGCGCCGGTCTCCTCGGCCTCGCGCTCCCCGAGGAGTACGACGGCGCCGGGCTCGGCCTGGTCGAGCTCTGCCGGGTGCTGGTGGAGGTGGGCCGCACCGTCGCCCCG
>ERZ724512.1416-NODE-1416-length-11136-cov-7.467286_pt1 | contig 11136 bp, 9 predicted proteins | sample MGYA00376045_ERZ724512 | MGnify/ENA primary metagenome ERZ724512 (study PRJEB28724, sample SAMN07190883) | activated sludge metagenome | isolation source: activated sludge of sewage treatment plant in Hong Hong | place: Hong Kong | collected 2016-03-17 ... | reverse complement strand
GCATGAACACGACCTGCCACTGGTCGGTCGGTCCGCCGTGGACCCAGCACAGCAAACGGTTCGAAGGTTCCGTTGCCCGGTACAGCCGAGCCGGGATCGACTCCGGCGGGATCCGCAGCGCGGTGGGCTCGGTCAGCCCGGCGCGCCGCCACCCGTCGATCCGAACGCGCCGCCGCCGCCACCGCCACCACCGGCTCCCGGTGGTTGAGCAGGCCGACCTCGACGCGGTCGCCCGTCAGCTCGGGCGCGAACCGCGCGGGGTACTCGAGATCGCCTACCGGTGTCCCAACGGCGAGCCGGGCGTCGTCAAGACGGCCCCACGGCTGCCGGACGGGACGCCGTTCCCGACGCTGTACTACCTGACGCATCCGGCGTTGACGGCCGCGGCCAGCCGGCTCGAATCCTCGGGCCTGATGCGCGAGATGACCGAGCGCCTGGCGGGCGACCCGGAACTGGCGGCGGCCTACCGGCGCGCGCACGACGACTACCTGGCCGAGCGGGACGCGATCGAGCCACTCGGGACGACGTTCTCCGGCGGCGGGATGCCGGACCGGGTCAAGTGCCTGCACGTGGTGATGGCGCAGTCGCTGGCAAAAGGGCCGGGCGTCAACCCGTTCGGCGACGAGGCGCTGGCCATCCTGGCCGCCGAACCGGGCATGGCCGGCATCCTGGACGCCGGGGTGTGGACAGGAAGTAGAGAATGACCGGGAGGGTTGCCGCGATCGACTGCGGGACGAACTCCATCCGCCTGCTCATCGCGGACGTCGACGGGAGCGGCGTACACGACGTACACCGCGAGATGCGGGTCGTGCGGCTCGGTCAGGGCGTCGACGCCACCGGCCGGCTGGCTCCGGAGGCGATCGCGCGGACCCGCGACGCGTTGAGTGACTACGCGGATCTGTTGCGGCAGTGCGGGGTTGGCCGGGTGCGGATGGTGGCGACGTCGGCGACCCGCGATGCCGCCAACCGCGACGAGTTCTTCGACATGACCGCGCAGGTGCTGGGCGCGGTGGTGCCGGGTGCGGTGGCGGAGGTGATCAGCGGGACGGAGGAGGCCGAGCTGTCGTTCCTGGGTGCGGTCGCCGAGTTGGGTTCGGCCGCAGCGCCTTTCGTCGTCGTCGACCTGGGTGGCGGCTCCACCGAGGTGGTGGTCGGTGACCGCCACGCCGAGGCGGCCTACTCCGCGGACGTCGGCTGCGTCCGGATCACCGAGCGGTGCCTGCATTCGGACCCGCCGACCGCCGACGAGGTGGCGGCCGCGCGTGCCGTGGTGCGCGAGCGACTCGACGCGGCGCTGCGGGCCGTGCCGGTCGAACGAGCGAAGACCTGGGTCGGGGTGGCGGGCACGTTCACCACGATCGCGGCGCTGGCGCAACGGATGACCACCTATGACTCCGACGCGATCCACCTGTCCACCGTCGGCTTCGACGAACTGCTGCCGGTGTGCGACGAACTGATCGCGATGACCCGAAAACAGCGCGCCGCGCTGGGGCCGATGCACGAGGGCCGCGTCGACGTGATCGGCGGGGGAGCCGTCGTAGTTCGCGAACTGGCACACGAATTGGCTTCCCGTGCTGGCATTTCCGCGCTGACGGTCAGCGAGCACGACATCCTGGACGGGGTCGTCCGCGCCCTGGCCGGCTGAGGATGCGACGCGCCGCGGGCCTGCTGGCGGCACTGGCCCTGCTGGTTGCCGGCGCGGGCTACCCTGTCTACGTTCGCCCTCAGGTGGACACGGTGCGGCACGCCGACGCCATCCTGGTGCTGGGCGGCGACGCGGCCGGACCGCGATACCGCTACGGGCTGGACCTGGCCCGGCAGGGCTGGGCGCCGACCTTGGTGCTGTCGAACCCGTACGGCGGTTCGCAGCCGTTCGTCGATGCCCTGTGCCGCACGCCGCAGCCCCGGTTGCGCGTCGAGTGCTTCGTGCCCGACCCGCACACCACGCTGGGCGAGGGCCGCGCGCTGCGCCGCCTGGCGGGCGAAAGGCATTGGCGGACAGTCATTGTCGTGACATCGGTCCCGCACGTGTCCCGGGCTCGTTACATCATCGGCAAGTGCTTCGACGGCGAGCTCGTGATGGCCGCGACCCCGGTGCACCTGGGGCCGGTGGGCTGGACGGCCATCTACCTCTACCAGACCGCCGGCTACCTGAAATTCCTGCTGCAGGGTGACTGCTGAGTCAGTCGATCTCGGTGGGCAACGGCTCGCCCGCCGCGCCCGTCGGGACCCGCGCCCCGGCCAGTGTCAGCGCCAGCACGATCATCGCCACGCCGAACCCGAAATGCAGCCAGCCGTCGGCGATCTGGTGGTGATGCGCGAGGAAGAACTCGTAGCTCCACAGGGCGAGAAACAGCGCTCCTGCCGCCAGCAGGTAGGCGCGTGACCGTGCGTAGCTGCGCGCCACGAGCAGCCCGCACAGGCCGACCAGGATGTGGAACATGTTGAGAAGCACCGAGACACGAAACACGCCGAACAACGCCGCGCCGGATCGTGAGGCGGTCCACTGCATCGCCGAGACGTCGGTGGTCAGGCCCGGCACGAAACCCAGCACCCCGATGCCGAGCAGCAACGAACCGACCAGGATGGCGGCAGCCTGCACGGCAAGGAAGGTGAAGTTCGGGCGCTTCACCCGGCGCGGATGCCCGGTCGTCATGACCCCTCCTCACACTGCCGGTCTCGACGGTGGCAGGGTGGCGGAATACCCCGCTTCGGCCGCTCCCTAACCGGGTGTCACACCTGGAAGCGGTAACCCATCCCGGCCTCGGTGAGCAGGTGCACGGGGTGCGCCGGGTCGGCCTCCAGTTTGCGGCGCAGCTGCGCCAGGTACACCCGCAGGTAGTGGGTCTCCTTGGCGTAGGCCGGACCCCACACCTCGCGCAGGAGTTCTTCGCGGCCCACCAGCTTGCCGCGGTTGCGCACCAGCATCTCGAGCATGCCCCACTCGGTGGGGGTCAGATGAACCTCCGCGCCGTTGCGCGTGACCTTCTTGGCCCCGAGATCGACGGTGAAGGAGGCCGTTTCGACGACGGGCTCGTCGGTGTCGGATGCCGCCGTGCCCCGGCGGACCGCGGCCCGCAACCGGGCGAGAAACTCGTCCATGCCGAACGGTTTGGTGACGTAGTCGTCGGCGCCGGCGTCGAGGGCCTCCACCTTGTCCGAGGAGTCCGTTCGCGCCGAGAGGACGATCACGGGAGCGGTCAGCCAGCCGCGCAGACCGGCCAGCACCTCGATGCCGGACATATCGGGCAGTCCGAGGTCGAGGATCACCACGTCGGGCTTGTGCTCGGCGGCGGCGTGCAGCGCTGCCGCGCCGGTGGCCGCGGTGGTCACGTCGTAGCCGCGCACCGACAGGTTGATCCGCAGGGCGCGCAGGATCTGCGGCTCGTCGTCGATCACCAGGACCCGGGTCTTGACGGTCACCCGCGGCCCCGTCCCGCCGGTGCGGCGAGGTCGACCACCATGGTCAGTCCGCCGCCCGGCGTGTCGGTGGCGCCGATCGTCCCGCCCATCGCCTCGACGAAGCCGCGGGCGACGGACAGGCCGAGTCCTATCCCGGTGTTGGTGTTCTGGTCACCGAGGCGCTGGAATGGTTCGAAGAGCTGTTCCTCGCTGCCGCGCGGGATACCGGGTCCCTTGTCGGCGACGGTGATCAGCACCCGTTCGCCGACGGTGCCGGCGTTGATGCGGATCGGGCTTGCGGGCGCGTAGCGAAGCGCGTTGTCGAGGAGATTGGCCAGAACCCGTTCGAGCAGGCCGGAGTCGGCCATTGCCACCGCATTGTCGACGTCGACCGTGATGCGGTCCAAGCCGCCACGGCCGAAACCCGTTGTGCCGCGGCTGATGCTCAGCAGCGCCCGCTGCACGACCTCTTCGAGATAGACCGGCTTCAGCTGGGGGCGAACCACGCCGGCGGCCAGGCGTGAGGAGTCGAGCAGGTTGTCCACGAGCGCGGTCAGCTGGTCGACCGACTCCTCGACGGTCGCCAGCAACTCCGCGGTGTCTTCGGAAGAGAAGCCGACATCGTCGGAACGCAGGCTCGATACGGCAGCCTTCGCGGCGGCCAGCGGGGTGCGCAGGTCGTGGCTGACCGCCGAGAGCAGCGAGCGGCGAAGCTCGTCGGCCTTCTCGATCGCGGCCGCCTTGTTGGCTTCCTCGGTGAGTTCGCGCTGACGGATCAACCCGGCCGCCTGTTTGGCGACGGCGGTCAACACCCGGCGGTCACGGGCGGGCAACCCGCGCCCGGCCATCAGCATCCAGAACTCGTCGTCACCGACCTCGACCACGGTGTCCGCGGAATCGACCGTCGTACAAGGCTCTTCGCCGACGCACGCGACGACCCGTTCGTCATCGCCGCGTACCCGCAGGATGCTCACCGCACGCTGGGAGTAGGTTTCCCGGACCCGCTCCAGCAAGGTGGTCAGATCCGCCCCGCGCAGGACGGAGCCGGCGAACAGGGCCAGCAGTTCGGCCTCCTGGGAGGCCAGCCGGGCCTCGCGGGCGCGTTTGGCGGCGTTGTCGACCAGGGCCGCCACCGCGAGTGCGACGGCGAGCAACACCACGATGGTGATCGCGCTGTCCGGTTCGGCCATCGTGAACGTGTGCCGTGGCTCGACGAGGAAGTAGTTGAGGAGTAGCCCGGACAGCACCGCGGACACGGCGGCGGGGGTGACACCGCCGAGCAGCGCGACGATCAACACTCCGATGAAGAACAACGCACTCTCGCCGCCGATCCCGAGGAACCGGTCCAGCAGCAGCACGATCACCGCGCAGATCGCCGACGGGACGACGGCCGCCGCCAGCCAGGACAGCAGATGCCGTTGGCGCGGTGTTGCTTTGGAGAACCGCCAACCGGTCCTGGCCTCCTCGTGGGTGACCATGTGCACATCGATCTTGCCGGAGTGCTGGACCACCGCGGCGCCGATGCCTTCGTCGAAAATCCGGGCCCACCGGGACCGCCGCGAGGTCCCCACGACCAGCTGCGTCGCGTTCATCTGCCGGGCGAAATCGAGCAGTGCCGTCGGCACGTCGTCGCCGACGACGGTGTGCAGAGTCGCGCCGAGGCTGCCGGCGAGTTCGCGTATCTTGCCCATCTGTGGGGCGGAGATGCCGGACAGCCCGTCGCCGCGGACCACATGCACGATCATCAACTCGGCGCTCGACTTCGACGCGATGCGTGAGGCCCGGCGAACCAGCGTCTCCGATTCGGGCCCTCCGGTGACGGAGACGACGACGCGCTCGCGCGCCTCCCAGGTGTCGGTGATCTTGTTGTCGGCGCGATATTTCGCCAGCGCCGCGTCGACCTGATCGGCCAGCCACAGCAGGGCCAACTCCCTCAGGGCCGTCAGATTGCCGCGGCGGAAATAGTTGGACAGCGCCGCATCGATCTTCTCCGGTGCGTACACGTTGCCGTGGGAGAGCCTGCGCCGCAACGCCTCCGGGGTGATGTCGACCAGTTCGATCTGTGCTGCCGAACGCACCACTTCGTCCGGCACCGTCTCCTGCTGTTCGATGCCGGTGATCTGCGCGACGACGTCATTGAGACTCTCGAGATGCTGAACGTTGACGGTCGAGATCACCGTGATGCCCGCGTCGAGCAACTCCTCGACGTCCTGCCAGCGCTTGGGGTTCTTGCTGCCCGGCGTGTTGGTGTGGGCGAGTTCGTCGACCAGAACGACCTGCGGGTTACGGGCGAGCACGGCGGGCACGTCGAGTTCGGGGAACCGGGTCCCGCGATACGAGATGTGGCGCGGGGGCACGACTTCGATGCCCTCCAGAAGCTGGGCGGTCTTCGCCCGGCCGTGTGCCTCGACCACCGCCGCCACCAGATCGGTACCGCGTTCCAGGCGGCGGTGCGCCTCCCCGAGCATGGCGAACGTCTTGCCGACACCCGGAGCCGCTCCCAGGTAGATCCTCAGCTCGCCGCGTCGGGGCTTACCGCCGTGCTGCACGGGCGAAACCGCGGAGTCGCTTTCCGACGACGTGTCCGGCGGCGGTTCGCCGCCACTGGTCACGCGCGGCGGTTGCACGGTATCCACCCGACTATCATCCACCGCCATCGACCGCTCCGATGCCCCGCCGGTCAGCTTCGCACGGGATACTTGCGATCCAGTTCGGCGTTGAGTTCGAGCACGTTGACCCGCGGTTCGCCGAGGAAGCCCAGAGTGCGGCCCGCGGTGTTGTCGGCCACGACCCGGCGGACGTCGTCGGCGCCGATGCCGCGCGCCCCGGCGACCCGCGCGACCTGCAGGTCGGCGTAGGCCGGCGAGATGTGCGGATCCAGTCCGCTGCCGCTGGCGGTCACCGCGTCGGCGGGCACCGCCGGCTGATCGGGTCCGGCGCCGCGCACGGGCAGGATCTGGCCGATCGCATAATCCTCGTCGGCTTTCGCGCACTCGACGTGCACGCCCTCATAGCTGTCCAGGAACGGCCGCTTGGTGCTGGTGCAGGGTTCGTTCACGCTGACGACCCGGGTCGGGTGCACGACGTTCCCCCGCGAGTCGCGCGGGCCGATGACCGAGAGCACCGCGCCCACACCGTCACCGGTGCAGAACGGGCGCGCCCCGCTGACGCCCTCGAGGTCGCCGACGGCCTTGCTCCGCGAGCACACCAGGGTGAGCAGGCTGGCCTTGCCGGCCGTGTCGACGACGCTCTCCGGCCCGAGGTTGGACGCGCCGGTGGCTAGCGGGTCGTAGCCGTTTCCGGCGGCCGACGGGCGGCTCTGGAAGTACTGCGGCAGCGCGTTGCCTTTGTCGTCGGTGAACGACTGGCCGATCAGCCTGCTGCCGAACGGTTTTCCGCCGACCTCGAGGAGGGACCCGTTCGCGTTGTCGTGCAGCCCGGGAACCTGTGCGATCAGCCAGACGAGTGCCGGGTAGCCGAGACCGAGGATCACGGTGAGCACCAGCAGCGCGCGCAGGGCGGCCAGGTGCTGGCGGATGAGGTTGGAGATATTCATGTTCTAAGACATTCCTGGAAGGAGGTGAACGACGAGGTCGATGAGTTTGATGCCGATGAAGGGCGCGATGATTCCCCCGAGGCCGTAGACATAGAGGTTGCGGGACAACAGCTTCGACGCGCTGGCCGGGGTGTAGCGCACGCCCCGCAGCGACAGCGGGATCAGCGCGACGATGATGACAGCGTTGAAGATCACCGCCGACAGGATCGCCGACTGCGGGCTGTGCAGCCGCATGATGTTCAGCAGGTCCAGGCCGGGGAACAGCGCGACGAACATGGCCGGGATGATCGCGAAGTACTTCGCGATGTCGTTGGCGATCGAAAACGTCGTCAGCGCACCGCGGGTGATCAACAGCTGTTTGCCGATCTCGACGATCTCGATCAGCTTCGTCGGGTCCGAGTCGAGGTCCACCATGTTGCCGGCCTCTTTGGCCGCCGACGTGCCGGTGTTCATCGCCACGCCGACGTCGGCCTGGGCCAGCGCCGGTGCGTCGTTGGTGCCGTCGCCGGCCATCGCGACCAGCTTGCCGCCCTCCTGCTCGTGCTTGATCAGTGCCAGCTTGTCCTCGGGTGTGGCTTCAGCGAGGAAGTCGTCGACACCGGCCTCGTCGGCAATCGCCCTGGCGGTCAAGGGATTATCGCCGGTGATCATCACTGTGCGGATGCCCATCTTGCGCATCTCGTCGAACCGCTCCCGCATCCCCTGCTTGACGACGTCCTTGAGATGGATGACGCCCAGCAGCTCCGCGCGTCCGGCCAGGGTCTGGGCGACGACAAGCGGCGTGCCGCCGCCGGCCGAGATCCCGTCGACCAGTTGACCGAGTTCCGACGGCACCTGTCCGCCCTGTTCGCGCACCCACTCGGCGACGCTGCTGGCCGCACCCTTGCGCAACTGATGGCCGTCCGCGAGGTCGACACCGGACATCCGGGTGGTGGCGGAGAACTCGACCCAGTGGGCATTGGTGAGTTCACCGGCGGTGCGGGCCCGCAGACCGTGGTTCTCCTTGGCGAACACCACGATCGACCGGCCCTCCGGGGTCTCGTCGGACAGGCTGGACAACTGCGCGGCGTCGGCCAGTTGCTCGGCGCTCACCCCGGGCAGCGGAACGAACGCGGACGCCTGCCGGTTGCCCAGCGTGATGGTGCCGGTCTTGTCCAGCAGCAGGGTGTTGACGTCACCGGCGGCCTCGACGGCCCGGCCCGACATCGCCAGCACGTTGCGCTGCACCAGTCGGTCCATCCCGGCGATGCCGATGGCGCTCAGCAGCGCCCCGATGGTGGTCGGGATCAGGCAGACCAACAGTGCCACCATGACGATTCCGCTCACCCCGTCGCCGGTCAGCGCAAGCGAATCGGGCACCCCGGGATTGTTGGCCTTGGAGTAGATCGCCAACGGCTGCAGCGTCGCGACGGCGAACACGAAGATGATCGTCAGCGCGGCCAGCAGGATGTTGAGCGCGATCTCGTTGGGTGTCTTCTGCCGGTTTGCGCCTTCGACGAGCGCGATCATTCGGTCGATGAAACTCTCGCCGGGCTTTTGGGTGATCTGCACGACGATGCGGTCCGACAGCACCGTGGTTCCACCGGTGACCGCCGAGCGATCGCCACCCGACTCCCGGATCACCGGTGCCGATTCACCCGTTATCGCCGATTCGTCAACGGAGGCAATGCCTTCCATCACCTCGCCGTCACCGGGGATGACCTGGCCGGCTTCGACGACGACGATGTCGCCCTGGTTCAGCAGGGGAGCGGCGACCGGCTCCTCGGCTCCGGGTTCGCCCGGCCGCCAGCCGATCAGGCGGCGTGCCATTGTGTCGGCCTTGGTCTTTCGCAAGGTTTCGGCCTGTGCCTTGCCGCGGCCTTCGGCTACCGCTTCGGCGAGGTTGGCGAACACCACTGTCAGCCACAGCCACACCACGATCAGCCAGCCGAACCAGTTCGGGTCGAGGATCGCCAGAATGGTGCTCCACACCGCACCCAGTTCGACGATGAACATGACGGGATTGCGCCACAGGGTGCGTGGATCGAGCTTCCGCAGCGCGTCGGGCAGCGACTTCCACAGCATGCCCGGATCGAGCAGCCCGCCTTGGATGCGTTTCTTGGGGTCGGCGGTCGAAACAACCTGTGTGACCGTCATTTTCAGTGGATTCCTTCGGCAAGGGGGCCCAGCGCGAGCACGGGGAGAAAGGTGAGGGCGACCAGGATCAGCGTGACGCCGGCGACCATCCCGACGAACTGCGGTCGGTGCGTCGGCAGCGTGCCGATCGATTCCGGTGTATGTCCTTGGCTGGCAAGGGATCCGGCCAGCGCCAGCACCAGAACCACGGGCAGGAACCGGCCGAACACCATAGCCAGGCCCAGTGCGGTGTTGTACCACGTGGTGTTGACCGAGAGCCCGGCGAACGCAGAGCCGTTGTTGTTGGCCGCCGAGGTGAATGCGTAGAGCACTTCGGACAACCCGTGCGGACCGGTGTTGAGCATGCCGGCACGTTGGCCGGGCATCGCCATCGCGAGGGCGGTGCCGGTCAGGACGATGAGGGGCGTCACCAGGAAATAGCTTGCGGCGAGCTTGATCTCGCGCGGATTGATCTTCTTGCCGAGGTACTCGGGTGTGCGGCCGACCATCAGGCCGGCGACGAAGACGGTGATCACCGCGAGGATCAGCATGCCGTACAGACCCGAGCCCGTCCCGCCGGGTGCGACCTCGCCGAGCTGCATGTTGAACATCGTCATCATGCCGCCGAGGCTGGTGTAGGAGTCGTGGAACGAGTTGACCGCGCCGGTGGATGTCAGAGTGGTGGCGTCGGCGAAAACCGCGGAATCCGCGATGCCGAAGCGCTGTTCCACACCTTCCATCGCCGAGCCGATCGCCGTCGGGACGGTGCCGTGGTGCTGCAGCTGGAACCGCAGCATCAGCGCGACACTGATGCCTGCCAGGACCGCCATCACGGCCGCGATCGCGTAACCCTGCTTCTTGGACTCGACCATCCGGCCGAAGGTCCGCGGCAGCGAGAAGCTGATCACCAGGAGCAGGAAGATCTCGATCCAGTTGGTCCACGTCGTCGGGTTCTCGAACGGGTGCGCCGAGTTGGCGTTGTAGAAGCCGCCGCCGTTGGTGCCCAGTTCCTTGATGGCCTCCTGGCTGGCGACCGGGCCGCCGGTGATGGTCTGCTGCGCGCCGGCCAGGGTGTCGACCACTTGGTCGTGCAGGTGGAAGTTCTGGATCGCCCCGCCGGCCACCAGGATGACCGCGCCGATGAGCGAAATCGGCAGCAGGATGCGGATGGTGCCGCGCACCAGGTCCACCCAGAAGTTGCCGAGTTCGTTCGCGTGCCGGCGCGCGAACCCGCGGACCAGGGCGATGGCCACCGCCATACCCACTGCGGCGGAGACGAAGTTCTGCACCGTCAGGCCGGCCATCTGGACGAGGTGACCCTGCGTCGACTCACCCGAATAGGCCTGCCAGTTGGTGTTGGTGACGAAACTGACCGCGGTATTCCACGCCAGTGCCGGCGTCATCGGGGTGGCCGGGTCGTTGAGGTGCAACGGCAGCTTGCCCTGAACCAACTGGAAGAAGAACAGGAACAGGATGCTCACGGCCGAGAACGCGAGCACGCTGCGCGCGTACGCGCCCCAGGACTGCTCGGCCTCGGGGTCGGCGCCGATGAGCCGATAGATGATCCGCTCGGCACGGGAGTTCTTGGTGCCGGTGTACACGCGGTACATGTAGTCGCCCAGCGGCACATGCACGGCCACCAGGGCGACGATCAGCGACGCCAGGAAGAGCATCCCGGCGGTGGTGGCGCTCATCTAGAACCTTTCCGGAAACAGCAGGGCAGCAACGAGAAACAGCGCGACGGCGACGGCCAGCACCAGCCCGACGGCATTGGTGGGGCTCATCGCTCGATGATCCGCTGCAGGTATCCCAGAAGCGCGAAGACCGCGAGGGTGAAGAAGACGAACGCGAGAACAGCCATGTGCTCGACGCTATGACCGCGCCGACGGCCCGGGCCTTCCCTTGACGGTTTCTTTACGACGGCCGCCGGGTCCTTTACGCCTTTCCGACGCTGCGCGTATCTCGAGGCGTCTTCGCGGTGCGCCGGCCCAAAAAAGAGCAGTCCCGCCGGGCCGAAGCCGGGCGGGACTGTGGTGAACGCGGGTTGTCAGACGGGAGTGCCG
>ERZ724512.1415-NODE-1415-length-11151-cov-4.241258_pt1 | contig 11151 bp, 8 predicted proteins | sample MGYA00376045_ERZ724512 | MGnify/ENA primary metagenome ERZ724512 (study PRJEB28724, sample SAMN07190883) | activated sludge metagenome | isolation source: activated sludge of sewage treatment plant in Hong Hong | place: Hong Kong | collected 2016-03-17 ... | reverse complement strand
ATTCACGAGATCATCCACGCCGAGCCGCCGACCGCAGTCGCGCCAACCGCGTGAGCCCCTCGCTGCTACGACGCGAGCGGCTGGCTTAGCCTTTCCTCTGGAGCGGAGCGCTCTCCCCGCCCTTGTTTGGGCGCTGGCTTGCGCCTCGCGGAAAATGCTCTAGAGCATTTTCCTGCGAAGCGTTTTTGGCGTCTGCGTACGCAGGGGAAAGTGCGATGGCGACCAAAGTCATCTGTGATGTGTGCCAGGAAGAGCTGACGGCGCGCGGCGCAACGCTGTATGGGCCGCCGTTTCCCGCATCAGGCGCCGGGATCGCACGCATCGAGCAGAACCTGTGCGAACGCTGTTATCTGCGCGTGCAGGAGGTGTTGGCCCATCTGCGTGCGCAGCTGCGCGGGCGAACGAAGGAGCGCGCGCCCGATCTCCCCGCCGACATCGTTCTGATCGGGCTGAAAAAGACGACGAAAAGCCACGTCCAGAAGGAGCTCGAAAGGGAAGGTTTCGTCGTCGACGTCGTCATCTTCGAACCGAGCAAGACGCGCGTGGACAGCCTGCTCCTTCCGCCCGGCGCGCTCGTCGTCGGCCTGAAGAAAGACCCGGGACTCATCCAGCTGGTCCGCCAGCAGGCGACCAGTCTCGGGGACGAGGTAGCCAAGGATTATTTTGACCGGACCATCATCCAGAGCGAGCTCAACGCCCTGGAGAAACTGTGCAGAGCGCGGGACTGGCCGATCGTGGACGTGAGCCGGCGGCCCTTCAAGGATACCGCCGGGGAAATAATCAAGCTCTATAAGCAATACGAGAAAAACAGGAAGCCCGCGCCGGAGGCCGAAACTCCGAAACGATAGCTGCGGCCGTTGAAAACGCCGCCCCGGCGAGGGTCAGGGGCTAACCTGTTCCACCTTCGCCGGACGTTGCTGGCGACAAATCCCGACCAGCCCTAAGGCGAACCGGCGCCGTTACTGACCCTCGCGGTTGGGCGTGCCGAGAACATGGACGTCCGGCGGCAGCATCACGTTGTCGAACGTCTGGGTGAACATCGCCGCCGCGAAAAAGGCGACGGCCCGCAGGGTCTCTTTGCCGGTATTGACGAGATCGTGCCGAACCGGCGTCGGAATGACGAAAACGCTGCCCGGCTCGATTGCATGCTTGGTGCCGTCTTCCAGCTGCAGTTCGCCGCTGCCGGCCAGAATATATTGCGTCTCTTCGGCCGCATCGGTGTGCCAGCCGAGCCGTCCGCCGGGTTCGATCTCGTAAACGATGGTCGACGACGCCGTCGTCCCATGTCCGCCAAACGCGGCGAACGCACCCTGCCAACGCACCGAGGGGTCATCCACGCCCCCCACTTTCGCACGCGGGAGAGACTTCGTCTGAACGACAAACGGTGAGATCACGGCCGGCCTCCGAATTCAGTTCCGATCAATCCAGGGGTATATCCGCCGCGCTGACGCCAAAGCGGCGCGTCGGCGGCGCGATGGTATAGTGGCACGTCCCCGGAGGCGGACGCGCGCACATGACCGTGATGGATTCGTTATCTGCGCCGGCCAGCCTTTCACGTCTCTGTCGCATTGCCTGCGCCTCGCCGATTCCGACCACGCCGGAACCGCGTCAAAAAGCGAAAGCCGCCCTTCGCATGGCGAAGGACGGCTTTCGGGATTCCTGCGATGCGCGGGCGCGGCGCTACAGCGTATACGAGCCGAGCACCTTCATGTAGTTGCCGCGCTCATAGGCGGTCGGATCGGGAACGGCGTTGTAGCTCATGCTGCCGCACATCTCCGCGACGGACGCATATTCGTGTTCGTCGAGCCAGTTGTTGAGTGCGGTCACCACCCGGCCTGCATGCTGCGCCCCATTCCGCAGCAGCGCCGAGGTCATGCAGGCGACCTTGGCCCCGGCCATGATGCATTTCACCACGTCTTGGGCGCTGTGCACGCCGCCGGTGACGCCCAGGTCCGCATCGACGTGCCCGTAGAGGATCGCAACCCAGTGCAGCCGGAGCAGCAGTTCCTCCGGACGGCTCAGCACCAGCGACGGCACGACCTCACGGTCTTCGATGTCGAAATCGGGCTGATAGAACCGGTTGAACAGCACCAGCCCGTCGGCGCCCGCCTCGCACAGACGCTTGCTAAAATTGGCCGGCGCGCTGAAGAACGGCGACAGCTTGACCGCCACCGGGACGCGCACGCCCTTCTTGATGCGCGAGACAAGGTCGAGATAGCCCTTCTCGACCGTATCGCCGCTCTGCATGGGATCGGTCGCGATCGAATAGATGTTCAGTTCGATCGCGTCCGCGCCCGCGTCCTGCATGAGCTTGGCGTATTCGATCCATCCGCCCGAGGTGACGCCGTTGAGGCTCGCAATCACCGGGATGGACACCCGCGCCTTGGCGGACCGTATCAGTTCGAGATAACCGTCCGGTCCAAGGTTGTAGGTGTGCAGGTCGGGCAGAAAGTTGAGCGATTCCGGAAAGCTGTCCGAGCCGCGTTCGAGGTCGGCGTCGACGCGCAGGCTTTCCAGAACAAGCTGCTCCTCGAACAGGGAGGGCAGCACGACGGCGGCAACCCCCTGATCCTCGAGCTTGACGATATTCTCCGCTGATTCGCAGAGAGGCGACGCCGACGCGACCAGCGGCGACTTCAGGGTCAGGCCCATATACCTCGTTGTAAGATCACTCATTCCTCGTCGCCTCCCGCTTTGGTCTGATCCGAGGCCTCTTCGACATCGCGCGGCACAATCTCGGGCGTCGCCGAGCGGCCCGCCATTGCGGCGCGATTCGAGTAGACGCGCCATTGACGCTCGACGTCGTCTTGCGCCGTTTTCAACAATTCGCGCGCCGCCATTGGATTCGAGCGCACCAGCATCGTGTAGCGCGCTTCGTTATAGGCGTATTGCCTGAACGGAATGCTCGGCGCCTTGGAGTCGAGCAGGAACGGGTTCTTGCCCTGATCGCGCAGGCCGGGATTGTACCGCATCAGCGGCCAGTATCCGGAGAGCACCGCGTTCTTCTGCTGATTGAGCCCCATCGACATGTCGAAGCCATGCGCGATGCAATGGCTGTAGGCAAGGATGATCGACGGGCCGTTATGGGCTTCCGCCTCGAGGAAGGCGTTCACCGTATGCGCATCGTTGCCGCCCATCGCGACCTTGGCCACGTAGACATAGCCGTAGCTCAGGGCCTCCATTGCGAGGTCCTTCTTGCCGGTGCGCTTGCCGCCGGTGGCGAACTTCGCCACGGCCGCACGCGGCGTCGACTTCGACATCTGCCCGCCGGTGTTGGAATAGACCTCGGTGTCCATCACCAGCACATTGATGTTGCGGCCGGAGCCGAGCACATGGTCCAGCCCGCCGAAGCCGATGTCGTAAGCCCAGCCGTCGCCGCCGAGGATCCACACGCTCTTGCGCACGAGATTGTCGGCGACCGCGAGGAGCGCTTGCGCCTCGGGGCTCTTGACCGCAGCGAGCTTCTGCTTCAGCTCGGCAACCCGCGCGCGCTGCTCTTCGATGCCCTTCTCGGTCGACTGGTCGCCCTCGAGCAGGCCCTTGATCAGCACGTCGCCGAGATGGCCGTTCACCCGCGCGACCAGCTCGCGCGCGAATTCCATCTTCTTGTCGACGGCAAGCCGCATGCCGAGACCGAACTCGGCGTTGTCCTCGAACAACGAGTTCGACCAGCTCGGTCCGCGCCCGGCTTCGTTCGTCGTATATGGGGTTGTCGGCAGGTTGCCGCCATAGATCGAGGAGCAGCCGGTCGCGTTGGCGACCATCAGCCGGTCGCCGAACAACTGCGTGAGCAGCTTGATATACGGCGTCTCGCCGCATCCGGCGCAGGCGCCGGCGAATTCGAACAGCGGCTCGAGCAGCTGCACGTCCTTGACGAGGTTGTGCCGGAGCGCATCGCGATTGGCGTCCGGGATATTCAGGAAGAAATCCCAATTCGCGTTTTCGCTTTCGCGCAGCGGCGGCTGCGCCTCCATATTGAGCGCCTTGTGCTTGACCTCGCTCTTGCTCTTCGCCGGGCAGACTTCGACGCAGAGCCGGCAGCCGGTGCAGTCCTCCGGGGAGACCTGCAAGGTGTAGCGCTGCGATTCGAACTCGCGCCACTTCGGCTTGGTCGACTTGAAGGTCGGCGGCGCTTCGGCGAGACGCTCGCCGTCATAGACCTTGGCGCGGATGACCGAGTGCGGGCACACCAGCACGCACTTGCCGCACTGGATGCACAGCTTTTCGTCCCAGACGGGAATCTGCTGCGCGATGTTCCGCTTCTCCCACTGCGCGGTGGCGGTCGGGAAGGTGCCGTCGAGCGGCATGGCGCTGACCGGCAGACTGTCGCCCTTGCCGGCGATCATGGTGCCGAGCACGTCGCGCACGAAAGTCGGTGCGCGCGTGGGCACCGGCGGGAGCATCTCGAAGCCGCTGCTCACCTGATCGGGCACCCTGACCTCGTGCAGGCGGGCAAGCGTCGTGTCGACGGCGGCGAAATTCTTCTGCACCGCGGCCGCCCCACGCTTGCCATACGTGCTCTCGATCGCCTTCTTGATCTGCTTGATCGCCTCTTCGCGTGGAAGCACGCCGCTGATGGCGAAGAAGCAGGTCTGCATGATCGTATTGATGCGGTTGCCCATGCCGGCTTCGCGCGCGGCCGCGTAACCGTCGATCACGTAGACTTTCAGCTTCTTGCGGATGATCACGTCCTGCACTTCGCGCGGCAGGTGATCCCAGACTTCGTTGGGGCCGTGCGGCGCGTTGAGCAGGAAGGTGGCGCCCTCGTCGGCCGCCGACAGCATGTCGATGCGATTGAGAAACTGAGACTGGTGGCAGGCGACGAAATTCGCCTTGCTGATCAGATAAGTCGATCGGATCGGGTTGGGCCCGAAGCGCAGATGGGAAACGGTGACCGATCCCGCCTTCTTCGAGTCATAGACGAAATAGCCCTGGACCCAGCTGTCCGTGCCCTTGCCGATGATCTTGATCGAGTTCTTGTTCGCCCCGACCGTTCCGTCCGAGCCGAGCCCGTAGAACAGCGCCCGCACCGTCCGCGGGTCTTCGGTCGAGAAATCGGGATCGTAGGCGAGGCTGGTGTGCGAAACATCGTCGTTGATGCCGACGGTGAAGTGATTCTTCATTTCCGGCCTGGCGAGTTCGTCGAACACCGCCTTGACCATCGCCGGAGTGAATTCCTTCGACGACAGGCCGTAGCGCCCGCCGATGACGCGCGGCATGGTGGTCGCGGCGCCGCTGGAGATGCGCTCGGCATAGACCGAGAGAATGTCTTGATAGAGCGGCTCGCCGATTGCGCCCGGCTCCTTTGTGCGGTCGAGCACGGCGATCGACTTGACCGTCTTGGGCAGCGCCGCAAGGAAGCTGTCGACATCGAACGGGCGGAACAGCCGCACCTTGAGGATGCCGACCTTTTCGCCGCGCGCCTGCAGGGCCTCGACCGCCTCCTCCGCCGCGCCGACGCCCGAACCCATCAGGATGACGACGCGCTCGGCGTCCGGAGCGCCGTAATAGTCGAACAGGTGATAGGAACGGCCCGTCAACTGCGCGAACTTGTCCATCACGTTCTGCACGATGGTCGGACATGCCCGGTAGTACGGATTGATCGCTTCGCGCGCCTGGAAGAACACGTCCGGATTCTGCGCCGTTCCGCGCAGGATCGGGCGATCCGGCGACAAGGCGCGCTCGCGATGCGCCCGCACCAGATCGTCGTCGATCAAGGCATGCAGATCGTCGTTGCTCAGCTCGTTGATCAGGTTGACCTCGTGCGAGGTGCGGAACCCGTCGAAGAAGTGCAGGAACGGCACGCGCGCTTCGAGCGTCGCAGCCTGGGAGATCAGCGCGAAATCGTGCGCCTCCTGCACCGAATTGGCGGCGAGCAGCGCGAACCCGGTCTGCCGGGTCGCCATCACGTCGCTGTGGTCGCCGAAGATCGAAAGCGCGTGCGTCGCGAGCGTGCGCGCCGCCACATGGATGACCGCCGAGGTCAGTTCGCCGGCGATCTTGTACATGTTGGGAATCATCAACAGGAGGCCCTGGGAGGCCGTGAACGTCGTCGCCAGCGCACCGCCTTGCAATGCGCCGTGCAGCGCGCCGGCGGCGCCGCCTTCGCTTTGCATCTCGATCACGTCGGGCACGGTGCCCCAGATGTTTTGGGCGCCTTCCGCCATCCACTGGTCGGCCCATTCGCCCATCGGAGACGACGGCGTGATCGGATAGATCGCAACCACTTCGCTGAGCCTAAAGGCTACCGAGGCGGCAGCTTCGTTTCCGTCGACAATCGTTCGCTTGTGACTCATCGTTTCTCTCCGAAGGGTCCCGTTGAAGGCGGGACGGAGCGCTCCTCGAATTCGTCTGCCGGCTTTGTATTTCGTTGGGAGCGGGTTTACCGCAGGAAGGTCATGATTGCTTACCTACTCGAAGGCAGCCGCGTCGTCTGTTGGTAGAAGACCGGAGGATTCCTCCTTTGTTCCTCAATCCCATCGTTCGGCCACCCCGGCGCCATCAGGTACACCGAACATGACCACGCCAGCAATGGCCTCGTTGTTTTTCTCTCGGCGCGGCGGGAGCGGCCCGCGCGGCGGGGCGTGGCGCGCCGCCAAGGAACGACAAAACGTGCGGATTTTCAACGATTACTTTGCATAGAGCGCCGCCGGCAGCGCGGTCGCGAGCTGCGGCAAGAACCATAGAAGCACGAGCGCGAACAGCTGAATCAGCACGAATGGGATCGCGCCCACGTAAATGTGCAGCGTGGTGATTTCGGGCGGCGCGACCCCGCGCAAAAAGAACAAAGTGGGTCCGAGCGGCGGGTGGATGTATGACGTCTGCAGGTTCACCGCCATCATGACGCCGAGCCAGATCGGATCGATTCCCGGCATCATCAGCAAAGCGGGCGCGACGATCGGCACGACCACGAAAATGATCTCGAAGGCGTCCATCACGAAGCCGAGCAGAAACATCGCCAGCATCACGATCACGAGAGCGCCCGCGGCGCCGCCCGGGAGGCGCGCAAGCGCGCGCTGCACCATGTCGTCGCCACCAAGACCGCGGAACACCAGGCTGAACAGCGTCGCTCCGATCAGGATGGTGAAAATCATCGTCGTGATATGCGTCGTTCCGGCAAGCGCCTCGCGGAGAACGCCGCTGCGCGCGACGGCGCCGAGCGCGCGCAGCGTGCCGTAGGCAAGGGCGGCGAAAAGCACGACGGCGGCGGGGGTCGCCAACCGGCCGGCGGCGCCTGCGGCATGCCCGATGCGCGGATCGACGACGCCGCGCAGCACAAGCATGAGAATGATCGCGCCTGCAGCGAGAAGCGCCGATGCGGAGCGTTCCGCCTTGTAGGCCGTCAACAGGATTGCCCCGAAGGCCCCGACGGCTGCGGCTTCGGTCGGCGTGGCAAGGCCCGCGAGGATGGAGCCGAGCACGATCACGATCAGCAGAATGGGGGCGATCAGCGCTTCGAGCACACGCAACGCCGCAGAACCGTGCGCAGGCGCCTCGGCCGGCACCGCCGGGCACGCCGCAGGGCGGAAAATCGCGACCGCAACCTGAAACAGGAGATAGAGCGACACCAGCAGCAAGGCGGGAATGATCGCGCCGGCGAACAGATCGCCGATCGACACCGAGTCGGGCGAGAACTTGCCGGCGGCGAGTTGCGCCGACTGGAAGGCGATGTTGATCTGGTCGGCGAGCAGCACCAGCACCGTCGCCGGCGGCATGATCTGGGCAAGCGTCGCCGTGGCGGCGACCGTGCCCGCCGCGAGCCGCGGATCGTAGCCGTGGCGCATCATGGCGGGCAGCGTGATCAGCCCCATGGTGACCGTGGTTGCGCCCGCGACCCCTTTCGCCGCCGCCAGCAGCGATCCGACGATGGTCGCCGAAATCGCAAGCCCGCCCGTCAGCGAGCCGAACAGCCGGCCCATGGTTTCGAGCAGTTCCTCGGCGATGCGCGAGCGCTCGAGCATCACGCCCATGAACACGAACAGCGGAATGGTGAGCAGCACCTCGTTCGTCATCACGCCGAAAATGCGCTGCGGCAGCGCGCCGAGCAGGGTGAAATTCATCACCCCGGCGGCATCGCCGAGCGCCGCAAAGATCAGCGAGACGCCCGCCAGCGTCAGCGCGACCGGATAGCCGATCATCAGCAGCGCAACGACGGCGACGACCATCAGGATGGCGAGGGGCTCGGCCGGTACCATCGCGTTTCAGCGCGCCGCGCCGCGCTCGCGCATGCCGGCGAGCACAAGGACGGACCGGATGAGCTGCGCCACCCCTTGCAGCGCGAGCAGCGCCGCGAACAGCGGGATCAGCGACTTCAGCACGAACACCAGGGGAAGCCCACTCGTTTCGCGCGAGCGCTCGAGAATGGCGTAGGATCGCGCGACATAGGGAAGCGCAAACCACAACAGCACAATGCAGAACGGAAACAGAAAGACCACCGCGCCGAAGGCATCGACCAGGGCTTTGCGGCGGGGGGCGGCCTCGGCGTAGAAGACATCGACCCGCACATGCCGGTCGGCCTGCAACGTCCAGGCCGCCGCCAGCATGAACAGCGCGGCATGGCCGTAAACGATCGATTCCTGCAGCCAGATCGAGCCGAGCCCGAAAACGTAGCGCAGGAGCACGACGGCGACCTGCACCAGCGTAATGAACAAGACGCACCACGCTGCGCCGCGGCCGACCGCGGCGGTCAGGCGGTCGATCGCATCGGCGAGCGTGCTCATTAGCTGGCGCGGCCCCATGGCGCATCTTACGCTGCGCCCGGGTGCAAATGATAGTTAGGCGAAGATCGGGGCTTTATCTTCCGGCTGAGCTGAACGACGCGCGTTCAACTCGATCGAGAGGGATTTCTCCGGCCTTGACGGGCGTCTATATATCGGCGGAATGGCAAAGGCGCAGGCATCATGACCGACAAGATCCCAGTCACCGTCCTGACCGGCTATCTCGGGGCCGGCAAGACCACCCTTCTCAACCGCATTCTGTCGGAGCCGCACGGGCACAGGTTCGCCGTCATCGTCAACGAATTCGGCGAAATCGGCATCGACAGCGAACTCGTCGTCAACGCGGACGAGGAAGTGTTCGAGATGAACAACGGCTGCGTCTGCTGCACGGTACGCGGCGACCTGATTCGCATCATCGACGGGCTGATGCGCCGCAAAGGCCGGTTCGACGCCATCATCGTCGAAACCACGGGGCTTGCCGACCCTGCCCCGGTGGCGCAGACCTTCTTCGTCGACGCCGATGTCGGCCGGCGGACCCGGCTCGACGCCGTCGTCACCGTCGCCGACGCCCGATGGCTGCGCGACCGCCTGCAGGATTCGCCCGAAGCCAAGAATCAGATCGCGTTCGCCGACGTCATCCTGATCAACAAAACCGACCTGGTCAGCGAGGATGAACTGCTCGATGTCGAAGCGCATGTGCGCGCCATCAATCCCTACGCCGACCTCCACCCCACCGAGCGCTGCTCCGTGCCGATCGGCCGCGTGCTCGATCGCAAGGCGTTCGATCTCGACCGCATCCTCGATCTCGAGCCCAAGTTCCTCGACGTGCACACCGACGAACACGGACACTCGCACGGGCACGATCACGATCACGCCCATGACCACCATGACCATGATCATGACCATGATCACGGCCATGCGCACGACAACGGGCACGGCGGGCATGGGCATGTGACCGCGCCGGCGCTGCCGCATTATCACGACGAGGACATGCAGGCGCTGGCGCTCCGGACCGACCGGCCGCTCGATCCCGACCGGTTCTTCGCCTGGATACAAAAGCTGGTCGCCGAGGAAGGCGCGAAGATTCTCCGCTCCAAAGGCATCCTTTCGTTCAAGGACGATCCCGACCGGTTCGTCTTCCAGGGAGTCCACATGATTCTCGACGGCGACCACCAGCGGCCCTGGCGCGAGGACGAGCACCGCGAAAGCCGCATCGTCTTCATCGGGCGTAAAATGCCGGAGGAGGCGATCCGCCAGGGCTTCGCCGATTGCGCCGCGCCGTGACCGAGACCTCCGCAGACGCGCCCTCCCTCACCGAGCGCACCCGCACCGTCGCCGCCGGCGCGCCGGTGGTCGCCGCCGCCTTCCTGCGCGACGTCACCGCCTTTGTACTGGGCGAGGATGCGGTCCTTCTGGTCGCGGAGACGGGTGAAGCGCAGCGCGTGCCGGTGCATGGCGGCGCCATCCTGTGCGCGGCGTCCGACGGCGCGCAGGTGATCACCGGAGGCGACGACGGCCGGGTCATGGCGACCGACGCGCGCGGCGCGGCCGGCCTCATCGCCGCCGACGCGAAACATCGCTGGATCGATGCCGTCGCCGCGGGGCCGAATGGCGCGCTCGCCTGGTCCGCCGGCAAGGACGCCTTCGTGCGGTCGCGCAAGGGCGAGGAGCGCTGCCTGTCCGTCGCCTCCACCGTCGGCGGACTCGCGTTCGCGCCCAAAGGCCTGCGGCTCGCCATCGCGCACTACAACGGCGTCACGCTGTGGTTTCCCAATGCGCAGGCGCCGGCGGAAACGCTCGAATGGAAGGGCTACCATGCGGGCGTCACGATCAGCCCGGACGGCCGCTATCTCGTCAGCGCGATGCAGGAGCCCGCGCTCCACGGCTGGCGGCTGGCCGACGGCAAGCACATGCGCATGACCGGGTACACCGCCAAGGTGCACGCGATGGACTGGAGCGCGGACGGCGAAGAGCTTGCGACTTCCGGCGCCGACCAGCTCGTGCTCTGGCCGTTCCGCGGCAAAGACGGGCCGATGGGCAAGGGCCCGCGCCTGCTCGCGCCGATGGACCAACAGGTTTGCGCGGTCGCCTGCCATCCCAAGGAGCCGGTGGCGGCGGTCGGCTACGAAAACGGCTTGACCTTGCTGATCCGCCTCGAAGACGCCGCCGAAGTCGTCGACGGCGATCCGGGCGGCGGCGCGGTGAGGGCGCTCGCCTGGAACAAGCGGGGCACGCAGCTCGCGTTCGGCACCGAAGAGGGCGAAGCCGGAATCGTCGTATTGTAAGCTGCGGCGCGCACCGTTCTTCGCTTTGCTTCCGGCGGGCCCGATCCAAGAGGATCCCATGCACGTTCTCGTCACCGGCGCGGCCGGCATGATCGGCCGCAAGCTCGCCGAGCGGCTCGGCCGCGACGGCGCGCTCAACCGAACGCCCA
>ERZ724512.1412-NODE-1412-length-11163-cov-9.778358_pt1 | contig 11163 bp, 8 predicted proteins | sample MGYA00376045_ERZ724512 | MGnify/ENA primary metagenome ERZ724512 (study PRJEB28724, sample SAMN07190883) | activated sludge metagenome | isolation source: activated sludge of sewage treatment plant in Hong Hong | place: Hong Kong | collected 2016-03-17 ... | reverse complement strand
TCGCCGACAGCTCGCGCGCCGACCTGATCTACGAGAAGCAGGACCTGCTCGCGCCGCTGCTCCCGGGCATGGAGGAGCCGCCGCATCCGATGCGGCTGGGCGACGACGAGGGCGTCTACTACCGCGGCGAGTTCACGGGGTCCGCTCCCACCGAGCCCGCCCCCGCCGCAGAGGAGGCTGCGAAGTGATCGCCTTCTGGATCCTCGCCCCGGTCATGGTGATCGCGGCGCTGGGCATCCTCTTCGTCCGCAAGGCGGTCCACGCCGCACTGCTCCTCGCCGTGGTGATGATCAGCCTCGCCGTGCTCTACGCGGCCCTGGACGCACCGTTCCTGTTCGCGGTCCAGATCATCGTCTACACCGGCGCGATCTTGATGCTCTTCCTCTTCGTGCTCATGCTGGTGGGCGTCGACGCGTCCGACTCGGTGGTGGAGACGATCCGCGGCCAGCGGGTGCTCGCGTCGCTCGGCGGCCTGGCCCTGGGCCTGGTGCTGGTCATCGGCCTGGGACAGATCTCGCTGGGCACGGCGGTCGGCCTCGACGACGCCAACGGCGAGGGCAACATCCAGGCGCTGGCCAACCTGCTCTTCTCCAAGTACGTCTTCGGCTTCGAGGTCACCAGCGCGCTGCTGATCACCGCGGCCGTCGGGGCGATGGTCCTCGCCCACCGCGAGCGGCTGACCCCGAAGCCGACGCAGGCCGCGCTGGCCGCTCAGCGACTGCGCGACTTCGCCGACCAGGGCAAGCACCTCGGGCCGCTGCCGTCCCCGGGCGTGTACGCCCGCCACAACGCGGTCGATACCCCGGCGCTGCTGCCCGACGGTACGGCGGCCGAGTCGTCGGTCTCGCGGGTGCTGGCCGCCCGCGGCACGGTGCGCTCGGCGCCGGCCCTCGCCGACGACATCGAGGAGCTGAACCGGCAGATCGGTGGCGCCACCCATGCCGGGCGCGAGAGCGAGGCCGCGGTCACGACCACCGAGGAGACGCCCGCGACCGGAGGTGACGTGAGGTGATCACCTCCAAGACTCCGGCGTGTGTCCCGCACCCTGGGCGCGCACCTCGCTTCGTTGGCGTCGCTCGGAAGACGACCCGGTCTGCCTTCGCTCCGCCGCCTTGCGATGCACGCACCCCAGGCACGGGCCACCCCCACCGGACCCTTGGAGGTGATCACCGATGAACATCACCGCATACATCGTCCTCTCGGGGATCCTCTTCACGATCGGCTGTGTGGGTGTCCTCACGCGACGCAACGCGATCGTGGTGTTCATGTGCGTCGAGCTGATGTTCAACGCCTCGAACCTCGCGCTCGTCGCGTTCGCGCGGCAGCACGGCAACCTCGAGGGCCAGGTCACCGCCTTCTTCGTGATGGTGGTGGCCGCGGCCGAGGTCGTCGTCGGGCTGGCGATCATCATGACCATCTTCCGCACCCGTCGGTCGGCCTCGGTCGACGACGCCAGCCTCCTCAAGTACTAAGGAGAACCGAGTGAACGCCACGGCCTGCTACGCGACGACCAGCACGCACGCTGGCTGCGTTGTCGTCGGTCGCCGGGACTCCGTCCCGCCTCCCTCCTCCGCCTTGCCATCGCACGCCCTGGACGCCGCTCGCGACGGCCAGGCGCTCACTCAGCACTCCTAGGAGCCGCAGCCCATGTATGCGTTCCACGAAGGCGGCGCGATCCCGATCGTCGACCCGACCCAGGCGGACGGGGTCTTCACCCTCCTCTGGCTGGTGGTCGCCCTCCCGCTCGCCGGCGCGGCGATCCTGCTGGTCGGTGGCCGGTTCACCGACAGGTGGGGTCACCTCCTCGGCACCGCGCTCCCGCTCGGCTCGTTCGCGATCTCCCTGGTCATGTTCGTCACGCTGCTCGGTCGCGGAGACGACGACCGGCAGGTCACCCAGCACCTCTACACGTGGTTCCAGGTCGGTCATCTCGACGTCGGCATGGACCTGCTCTACGACCAGCTGTCCGCCCTGTTCCTGCTGCTGATCACCGGTGTGGGGTCGCTGATCCACATCTACTCGATCGGCTACATGGCCCACGACCCGCGCCGGCGCCGGTTCTTCGGCTACCTCAACCTGTTCGTCGCCGCGATGCTCATGCTGGTCCTGTCCGAGAACTACCTGGGCCTGTTCCTCGGCTGGGAGGGCGTCGGCCTGGCGTCGTACCTGCTGATCGGGTTCTGGCAGCACAAGCCGTCCGCGGCCGCGGCCGCCAAGAAGGCGTTCGTCATCAACCGGGTCGGCGACATGGGCCTCTCGCTGGCGATCATGATGTTCTTCGTCCTCTTCGGGTCGACCAGCTTCCACGTCATCAGCAACGCCGCCGGCAACGCCTCGCAGACGCAGATGACGATCCTGGGCCTGCTGCTCCTGCTCGGTGCCTGCGGCAAGTCCGCCCAGTTCCCGCTGCAGGCCTGGCTGCTGGACGCGATGGAGGGCCCGACCCCGGTCTCGGCGCTGATCCACGCGGCCACCATGGTGACCGCGGGCGTCTACCTGATCGTGCGGTCCAACTTCATCTTCGACCGCGCGCCCGACGCGCGCACCGTCGTCCTCGTCGTCGCGGTGATCTCGCTGTTCTGGGGCGCGTGGATCGGCTGCGCGAAGGACGACATCAAGAAGTCGCTGGCGGGCTCCACGATGAGCCAGATCGGCTACATGATGCTGGCCGCCGGCCTCGGCGTCGTCGGCTACCCGTTCGCGATCTTCCACCTGCTCACCCACGGCTTCTTCAAGGCCGACCTCTTCCTCAGCGCCGGCTCGGTGATGCACGGGATGAACGACGACGTGGACATGCGGCACTACGGCCTGCTCCGCAAGGCGATGCCGGTGACGTTCCTGACGTTCACCATGGGCTACCTGGCCATCATCGGCTTCCCCGGCTTCTCGGGCTTCTGGTCCAAGGACGGCATCATCGAGACCGCGCTGAGCCAGAACATCCTGGTCGGCGTGCTGGCCGCCCTCGGGGCGGGCGTGACGGGCTTCTACATGACCCGGATGATGCTGATGACCTTCTTCACCGACAAGCGCTGGGAGAAGGACGTGCACCCGCACGAGTCGCCCACCGTCATGACCGGGCCGCTCGTCGTGCTCGCGGCGCTGGCGGTCTTCGGCGGCCTGCTCATCCTCAACGACTGGATCGTCGACTGGCTCTCGCCGGTCACCGGCACCGCGCCCCACGAGAGCCCGCCGATCCCGGCGCTCGCGATCTCGGCGATCGTCTTCGTGCTGGTCCTGGCCGGCGCCGCGGTGGCGTGGCTGGTCGTCGGCCGGCAGGCGGTCCCGCGGACCGCGCCGACCCAGGTCTCCTGGGTCACCCGGGCCGGGCGCGAGGAGGTCTACGGCAACGTCATCAACGACACGCTCGTGGTCGACCCCGGGCGGCACCTCACCGCCGGTGTGCTCGCCACCGATCGGTATGTCGTCGACGGGGCGCTCACCGGGGGGCCGGTCGCGATCGGCGCCGTCGCCGGCGTCGCGCGGCGCGCGCAGAACGGCTTCGTCCGCTCCTACGCCCTCTCCCTCCTCGGTGGCGCGCTGATCGTCGCCCTGGCCCTGCTGGCGGTGAACCTCGCATGAATTCCTTCCCTTGGCTCACCGTCCTCTGGGCGGTCCCGCTCGCGGGTGCGCTCCTCGTGGCGTTCCTGCCCAAGGCGCGCGGCGAGGTCCTGCCCAAGCAGGTGGCCCTGGCCGTCTCGGTCGTGACCCTGGTCGTCGGCATCGCGGTCGCCCTGCAGTTCGACCCCGGCGACGGCATGCAGCTCACCGAGGTCCACGACTGGATCTCGGCGTTCGGCGTCCACTACGCGCTCGGCGTCGACGGCCTCGGCCTGCTCCTGGTGCTGCTCACCGTCGCTCTCGTGCCGATCGTGTTCATCGCCTCCTGGCACGAGGCCGACGGACGCGGAGCCGCCGCGTTCTTCGCCTGGGCCCTCGCGCTGGAGTCGTTCGCGCTTGCGGTCTTCCTGGCCACCGACGTCTTCCTGTTCTACGTCGTGTTCGAGGCGACGCTGATCCCGGCGTACTTCCTCATCGGTCGCTACGGCCGCCCCGGCCGGGCGTTCGCGGCGCTGAAGTTCCTCATGTACCAGCTCGGCGGGGGCCTGGTGCTGCTGGCCGCGGTCATCGGGCTGTACGTCGTGTCCGCCCGCGCCGGCACCCCGTCGTACCTCATCTCCGACCTGCAGCAGATCGACATGAGCACGACCTGGGAGCGCTGGCTCTTCGTCGGCTTCATGGTCGCGTTCGCGGTGAAGGCCCCGCTCTTCCCGCTGCACACCTGGCTTGCCGACACGACCGAGAAGGCGACCCCCGGCACGAGCGTCCTGCTCGTGTGCATCCTGGACAAGATCGGCACCTTCGGGATGCTGCGCTACTGCCTGGGCCTGTTCCCGGGCGCCTCGCAGTGGGCGACGCCGGTGGTCGTCACCATCGCGTTGATCTCGATCGTCTACGGCGCGTTCCTGGCCATCGGGCAGGACGACATCCTGCGCCTGATCGGCCTGACCTCCCTGAGCCACTTCGGCTTCATCACCCTGGGCATCTTCGCGCTGACGTCGCAGGGCGGCTCCGGCTCGATCCTCTACATGGTCAACCACGGGGTCGGCACGGCCGCGCTGTTCCTCATCGCCGGCTACCTGATCCGGCGCAAGGGGACCTCGCTCATCAGCGAGATCACGGGGGTCGAGAGCTCGGCGCCGGTGCTGGCGGGCCTCTTCCTCGTGGCCGGCCTCGCGACCGCGGGCCTGCCCGGCCTGAGCCAGTTCGTCTCCGAGATCCTCGTGATGATCGCGGCCTTCGACTACCACTGGTGGGTGGGCGCGGTCGCCGTGACCGGGATCGTGCTGGCCGCGATCTACGTGCTCTGGCTCTACCAGCGCACGATGACCGGCCCGCCGGCTCCCGGCGACGCCGCCGTCAAGGACCTCGACCGGCGCGAGCTGGCCGCTGTCGTGCCGCTCGTGGTCGGCCTCCTGCTCTTCGGGTTCTACCCGATGCCGCTGCTCCATGCCGCGAACCCGACCGTGGACTCGCTGCTGGTCCACATGGGCATCTCCGACGACCAACCGAGCGTCCCGGCCGCTGACACCGCCGAGGAAGGGCGATAGTCGATGAACTTCGTGAAGCCCACCATCGAGTACGGCCAGCTCTGGCCACTGCTCGTGATCTTCGGCGTCGCGTGCGCCGGGGTCCTGGTCGAGGCGTTCGTCCCCCGCGCCCTGCGCTTCCGGGTGCAGACGGTGCTGGCGGCGGCCGGCCTGCTGGTCGCGCTGGCCGGCACGATCTGGGTCGCGACCGGCCTCGACGTGCACGGTGACGGCGCCGCCCGCGGATCGATCGACGTCGAGGGCACGATCGTCGTCGACGGTCCAACCGTGTTCTTCTGGGGCATCCTGCTCATCTGCGCCCTCGGCGGCGTGCTGCTCTTCGCCGAGCGTCGGCTCGAGGGCGGCGTCTCGGCGTTCGCCGGCCAGGCCGCTGCGCTCCCCGGCACCGAGGCCGAGCGGGAGGCGTCGACGCGCGGGCTGGAGCACACCGAGGTCTACCCGCTGCTCATGTTCGCCGTGGGCGGCATGCTGCTCTTCCCGGCGGCCAACGACCTGCTGACGCTCTTCGTCGCGCTCGAGGTGCTGTCGCTGCCGCTCTACCTGCTGTGCGGGCTCGCGCGTCGGCGCCGGCTGCTGAGCCAGGAGGCTGCGCTGAAGTACTTCATGCTCGGCGCGTTCTCCTCCGGCTTCTTCATCTACGGCGTCGCGCTCACCTACGGCTTCGCCGGGTCGATGGGCTTCTCCGAGATCAACGAGGCGGTCCGCAACGACATCGGCAACCAGACCCTGCTGCTGCTCGGTCTCGGCATGGTCTCGGTCGGACTGCTCTTCAAGGTCGGCGCCGCGCCGTTCCACTCCTGGACCCCGGACGTCTACCAGGGCGCGCCGACCCCGGTCACCGCGTTCATGGCCGCCGGCACCAAGATCGCGGCGTTCGCCGCCATCCTGCGGCTCTACTACGTTGCCTTCGGCTCCGAGCGCTGGTCCTGGCAGCCGATGCTGTGGATCATCGCGATCCTCACCATGGTGGTCGGTGCGGTGCTCGCGGTCGTCCAGACCGACATGAAGCGACTGCTCGCGTACTCCTCGGTCGCCCACACCGGCTTCCTGCTGACCGGCGTCCTCGGCGTGCAGCAGGCCTCCGAGCTCTCCGACGGCCAGGTGACCTCGCTCCAGGCCGTGCTGTTCTACCTCACGACCTACGGCTTCGCGATGATCGGCGCCTTCGCCATCGTGACGCTGGTCCGAGACTCCGGCGGCGAGGCGACCACGTTCGCGCGGTGGCAGGGGCTGGGCCGTCGTTCCCCGCTGGTCGCCGGCCTGTTCGCGTTCTTCCTGCTCTCGATGGCGGGCATCCCGCTGACCGCCGGGTTCGTCGGCAAGTGGGCGGTCTTCACGGTCGCGATGTCGGCCGGCGCCTGGCCGGTGGTGGTCGCGGCGATCCTGTGCAGCGTGATCGCCGTGTTCTTCTACGTGCGCGTGATCGTGCTGATGTTCTTCCTCGACGGGGACAGCAGCGGCGGTGAGGTCGCGACGGTCACGAAGCCGTCGATCCTGACGTCCGCGACGATCCTCGTCGGGGTCGCGGCGACGCTCGTGCTCGGCGTCGTGCCCGGCCCGGTGCTCGACCTGGCGGCGAATGCGGGACAATTCGTCAGGTGACCTCGAGTTCCACGGCTCTGGCCCTCCCCGTCCCCGACGAGGAGCTGGCCGCACGGCTCCGCGAGCGCATGGCCGTGGTCGAGCACGCCCTCGCAGGCCACGTCCGCAGTCGGGCCGCCTTCGTCTCGGAGACGGCCAGCCATCTGATGGAGGCCGGCGGCAAGCGGTTCCGGCCGTTGCTCGTGCTGCTCGCGGCCGAGGCGGGCGACCGCCCCGACAGCGACGACGTGGTGACGGCGGCCTGTGTCGTCGAGCTCACGCACCTGGCCTCGCTCTACCACGACGACGTCATGGACGAGGCGGACCTGCGCCGTGGGGCCGAGACCGCGCACGCGCGCTGGGGCAACCACGTCGCGATCCTCACCGGCGACTTCCTCTTCTCCAAGTCCTCCGAGCTCACCGCCGAGCTCGGCGCCGACGCGGTCCGGATCCAGGCGCAGACGTTCACCCGACTGGTCGAGGGCCAGATCCTCGAGACCGTCGCACCGGGCCCGGGGGAGGACCCGCTGGCGCACTACCTCGACGTGGTGGCGGGCAAGACGGGCTCGCTGATCGCCACCTCGGCCCGCTACGGCGCCCGCTTCGGCGGCGCCAGCCCCGAGGTCGAGGAGGCGCTGACGGCGTACGGCGAGATCGTCGGGTCGGCGTTCCAGCTCTCCGACGACATCCTCGACATCGCCTCGGACTCGGTCGACTCGGGCAAGACACCGGGCACGGACCTGCGCGAGGGCGTGCCGACGCTGCCCGTGCTCATGGCGCGCGCGGCCGGCGACCCGGCCGACGCCCGGCTCATCGAGCTGCTCGACGGCGATCTCACCGACGACGCCCGGCACGCCGAGGCCCTCGACCTCCTGCGCACGCACCCGGCCCTCGACCAGGCCCGCGCCTACGTCGTGGCCCGCGCCCAGGAGGCCAAGGACCAGCTCGCGGTCGTCCCGCCCGGCCCGGTCCGCAGCGCCCTGGAGGCGTTCGCCGACATCGTCGCCGTCCGCTCCAGTTGATCGCCGAGCCGGCGCCAGGTCATGCGGCGGTGCTCGCCTCGACGGTCAGGCGCAGCTGGCGGCGCCGGTGGGTGATCGCCTCGGTCGTGAAGATGATCAAGGCGATCCACACCAGCGTGAAGCCGACCCAGCGGCCGGCAGGCATGGCCTCGTGGAAGTAGAGGACCCCGAGGGCGAACTGCAGGGTCGGGGCGAGGTACTGCAGCAGCCCCAGCGTCACCATCGACACCCGCGTGGCGGCGGCGCCGAAGCAGATCAGCGGTACGGCGGTCACGACGCCGGTCGTCAAGAAGAGCAGCGCGTGCCAGGTGCCGCTGGCGGCGAAGTCGCTGCGCCCGGTGCTCGCCAACCAGATCAGGTACGCCGACGCGAAGGGCGTGATGACCGCCGTCTCGTAGGTGAGGCTCTCGGTGGCGCCGACGTTCGCGGTCTTCTTGCACAGCCCGTAGCTGCCGAACGAGAACGCCAGCACCAGGGCCACCCATGGCACGCGCCCGTAGTCGACGGCGAGGACGACGACCGCGCCGGAGGCGATCCCGAGTGCCACCCACTGGAGCGGGCGCAGCCGCTCGTGCAGGATCACCACGCCCATGAGGACGGTGACCAGCGGGTTGATGAAGTAGCCGAGCGACGTCTCGACGACCTTGCCGTTGTTGACGCCCCAGATGTAGGTCGTCCAGTTCACCGTGATGACCGCTGCGGCCACGGTCAGCAGCAGTCGGACCCGCTGGTCCTGCCAGATCGCGCGCACCTGCTCGCGTCGGTGCAGGACCAGGACCAGGAGAGCCATCACCAGGCATGACCAGACCACGCGGTGGCCGAGGATCTCCACGGCGCCGGCGGGCTCGAGCAGCTGCCAGTAGAGCGGGAACATGCCCCACATCGCGTAGGCGGCGACGCCCAGGAGGAATCCGCGTCGCGCGTCCGGCACCCGGTCAGTCTATGAGGATGGTTTGTCGACCGCCCGGGGCGGGGATGGTCCGTCCCACGGGGAACGACAGTGCTCCCGGCTCGGAGAATCGGCGAACGGTCCCCGCTCTCGGGCGGGGATCATTTGCCGCCGTCGGCCGACGGGTCAGACGACGGTCCAGGTGTCGCCGCCGCCGATGAGTGCCGCGAGTCGGTCGGTGTCGTCGCCGACGGCCCGCTCCCGGGCCGTGGCGACCTGGGCACGGGTCTGGTCGTCGTACGACGGCCGTTCGACCTGGCGGAAGATCCCGATCGGGGAGCGGTTGAGGTAGCCGGAGTCGGTCAGTCGCGAGATCGCGAACGCCGTGGTCGGGTCCTCCTGGCGGGCGTCGTGGACCAGGAGCGCGTCGGGGCCGACCTGTCCCGGGCCGTCGCCGACCTCGACGACCCGTACGCCGCCGGTGCTGGTGTCCCGGACCAGGCCCTTGGCGCCGCCGCTGAACAGGATCGGCTCGCCCTGGACCAGCGGGATGATGGCGTCCGCCTTGGTGTCGTTGTCCTTGATCGCGTCGAACGCGCCGTCGTTGAAGATCGGGCAGTTCTGGTAGATCTCGACGAACGAGGTGCCGCGGTGGGCGGCGGCCGCGGAGAGCACCGAGGTGAGGTGCTTGCGGTCGGAGTCGATGGTGCGGGCCACGAACGAGCCCTCCGCGCCCAGCGCCAGGGAGACCGGGTTGAAGGGATGGTCGACCGAGCCCATGGGCGTGGACTTCGTGATCTTCCCGGCCTCGCTGGTGGGGGAGTACTGGCCCTTGGTCAGGCCGTAGATCCGGTTGTTGAACAGCAGGATCGTCATGTTCACGTTGCGGCGCAGCGCGTGGATCAGGTGGTTGCCGCCGATCGAGAGGGCGTCGCCGTCGCCGGTGACCACCCACACCGACAGGTCCTCGCGGGAGGTCGCCAGCCCCGTCGCGATCGTCGGCGCCCGGCCGTGGATGGAGTGCATGCCGTAGGTGTCGAGGTAGTACGGGAACCGGCTCGAGCAGCCGATCCCGGAGACGAACACGATGTTCTCCCGGCGCAGGCCGAGGTCGGGCAGGAACCCCTGCACCGCCTTGAGCACCGCGTAGTCACCGCACCCCGGGCACCAGCGGACCTCCTGGTCGGAGGTGAAGTCCTTGCCGGTCTGCGGCTGGTCCGTCTCCTCGAGGTGGGGGACGAGCTCGACGCCGGAGCGGAGCCCGGGGAACGGGAGCTCGGTGGTGCTCACTGCAGTGCCTCCTGGGCCGAGGTGGTGAGGTCGCCGGCCGAGCCGTTGACCGTGTCGGTGACCTGGTCGGTGGGCAGGCCCTCGGCGTGCGCGACGAGCTCGCCGATCGCCTCCGCGAGCTCGGCTGCCTTCAGCGGCAGGCCACGGACCTGGTTGTAGCCGACGGCGTCGACGAGGTACCTGGCGCGGATCAGCAGGGAGAGCTGGCCCAGGTTCATCTCGGGGACGAGCACCTTGTCGTAGCGCCCGAGGATGTCGCCGAGGTCGTGCGGGAAGGGGTTGAGGTGGCGCAGGTGGACCTGCGCGACGTGGTAGCCGGCCTTGCGTACCCGGCGCACGCCGGCGCCGATCGGGCCGTACGTCGACCCCCAGCCCAGCACGACCACCTTGGCCTGACCCGACGGGTCGTCGACCTCCAGCGGCGGCAGGGAGTCGGCGACGCGGTCCACCTTGGCCTGCCGGGTGCGGACCATGAGGTCGTGGTTGGCCGGGTCGTAGGAGATGTTGCCGGTGATGTCGGCCTTCTCCAGCCCGCCGATGCGGTGCTCCAGCCCCGCCACTCCCGGCGGCGCCCACGGCCGGGCCAGCGTCTCGGGGTCGCGCGCGTAGGGGTGGAAGGGCTGGTCGTCGTCCAGCGGCTGCGCGAACTGCGGATCGATCGAGGGCAGGTCGTCGACGTCGGGGATCCGCCAGGGCTCGGAGCCGTTGGCGAGGTAGCCGTCGGACAGCAGCATGACGGGGGTGCGGTAGGTGACCGCGATCCGGGCGGCCTCCAGGGCGGCGTCGAAGCAGTCGCCCGGGGAGCGAGGGGCGACGATCGGGACGGGGGCCTCGCCGTTGCGGCCGAACATGGCCTGCAGCAGGTCGGCCTGCTCGGTCTTGGTGGGTAGGCCGGTCGAGGGGCCGCCGCGCTGCACGTCGACGACGACCAGCGGCAGCTCGGTCATCACCGCGAGCCCGATCGCCTCGGACTTCAGGGCGATCCCGGGCCCGGACGTGGTCGTGACGCCCAGCGCACCACCGAAGGACGCGCCGATCGCGGCGCCGATGCCGGCGATCTCGTCCTCGGCCTGCAGGGTCGTGACGCCGAAGGCCTTGTGCTTGGACAGCTCGTGGAGGATGTCGGAGGCCGGGGTGATCGGGTAGGAGCCGAGGAACACCGGCAGCCCCGACCGGACCCCGGCGGCGACCAGCCCGTAGGCGAGCGCCAGGTTGCCCGTGATGTTGCGGTAGGTGCCCGGCGCCATCGGGGCCGGCTTGATCTCGTAGGACA
>ERZ724512.1411-NODE-1411-length-11165-cov-8.734293_pt1 | contig 11165 bp, 7 predicted proteins | sample MGYA00376045_ERZ724512 | MGnify/ENA primary metagenome ERZ724512 (study PRJEB28724, sample SAMN07190883) | activated sludge metagenome | isolation source: activated sludge of sewage treatment plant in Hong Hong | place: Hong Kong | collected 2016-03-17 ... | reverse complement strand
CGAGCTGCGCCAGTTGCCCGAGCTGCTCGCCGAGAAGACAAAGGCGCCCAGTGTGGCCGCGGGCCCGACGGATCTGGTGATCGACCCGACCAACCTGTGGCTGACGATCCACGAATCCATTGGGCACGCAACCGAATACGACCGCGCGATCGGTTACGAGGCGGCCTACGCGGGTACGTCCTTCGCCACCCCGGACAAACTCGGCTCGATGCGCTACGGCTCACCGCTGATGAACGTGACCGCCGACCGAACCGTCGAACACGGCTTGGCGACAATAGGTTTCGACGACGAGGGCGTGGCAGCGCAGAGCTGGGACCTGGTGCGCGACGGAATCTTCGTCGGCTATCAGCTGGACCGGGTGTTCGCGCCGCGATTGGGTCAGTCCCGGTCGAACGGCTGTTCCTACGCCGACTCGCCACACCACGTGCCGATCCAGCGGATGGCCAACGTGTCGCTGCAACCCTCGCCCGAGGAGATCTCGACGGCCGATCTGATCGCCCGAGTCGAGGACGGCATCTACATCGTCGGCGACAAGTCGTGGTCGATCGACATGCAGCGGTACAACTTCCAGTTCACCGGGCAGCGGTTCTTCCGGATCCGTGACGGCAGGCTGGACGGCCAGTTGCGCGATGTCGCCTACCAGGCCACCACGACGGACTTCTGGAACTCGATGGAGGCCGTGGGCGGGGCGTCGACGTGGCGGCTCGGCGGTGCGTTCAACTGCGGCAAGGCGCAGCCCGGCCAGGTCGCCGCCGTCAGCCACGGGTGCCCGTCGGCCTTGTTCCGAAAGGTGAATGTGCTCAACACGCGTGCCGAGGCCGGCCGATGATCCCCGCACAGCAGGTCGTCGACCTCGTGCTCGACGCGGCGGCCGGCGCCGAAACCATTGTGCTGGTGCGTGATCACGCCGAGGCCTCGTTGCGGTGGGCGGGCAATTCGATGACCACCAACGGCGTGGCCGTCCGCCGCACGACCACGGTGATCTCCATCGTGCGCGACGGCGATGGCGCGCATGTCGGTTCGTTGGAGACCAGTGACGTCGATCCGGCGGTGCTACCCGAACTGGTGGCGGCCGCGCGGGCGGCAGCGAGTTCGGCGCCACCGGCCCGGGACGCCTTCGAGTTGCTGACCGGCACCGGCGGGCCCGACGACTGGGATGCCCCGGTCGCCGGCACGGGCGCCGAGGTATTCGGTTCGCTGGCAACCCAATTAGCCCGCGGATTCGCCGGCCCCGATGCGCTGTACGGGTTCGCGCACCACACCGTGGAGACGACGTTCCTGGCGACGTCGACGGGTGTGCGGCGACGCTGGGAACAACCGACCGGTTCGGTGGAGATCAACGCCAAGCGCGACGGCGCCAGCGCCTGGGCCGGGGTCAGCACCCCGTGGTTCGTCGAGGTCGATGCCGAGGCGCTGCTGGCGGATCTGTCGACGCGGCTGGGCTGGGCAACCAACACGGTGGAACTGCCGGCCGGACGCTACGAGACGATCATGCCGCCCTCGACGGTGTCGGACATGATGATCTACCTGATGTGGACCATGGACGGCCGCGGTGCGCAGGAAGGCCGCACCGCGCTGTCGGCGCCCGGCGGCGGCACCCGGGTCGGGGAGAAACTGACCGACCTCGGCCTGACGCTGTACTCCGATCCGGCCGCGCCCGGCCTGGCGTGCGAACCCTTTGTCGCCGTGGGCAGTTCGACCGAGACGGTGTCGGTGTTCGACAACGGCCTGGATGTCGGGCGGGTCGACTGGATCCGCGACGGAGTGATCAACGCGCTGGCCTACCCGCGGGCCGCGGCGCGCGAGTTCGACGTGCCGGTCGCGGTGCCGTGTTCGAACCTGCTGATGACGGGCGGGCAGGCGTCGACCGCCGACATGGTCGCCGCGACCGAACGCGGTCTGTTGCTGACCACCCTGTGGTACATCCGCGAGGTTGACCCGACCACCCTGCTGCTGACCGGTCTGACCCGTGACGGGGTGTACCTGGTCGAGGACGGCCGGGTGGTGGGAGCGGTGAACAACTTCCGGTTCAACGAGTCGCCTCTGGATCTGCTGCGCCGGGCCACCGAGGCCGGGGTGTCGCAGACGACGTTGCCGCGCGAGTGGGGCGACTGGTTCAACCGCGCGTCGATGCCGACGCTGCGGATCCCGGATTTCCACATGTCCTCGGTCAGCCAGGCGCAATAATCGGGCCATGATCGCCGAACTGGACCGCCTGGTGGCACTGTCACCACCGGACCTCGGCGCGCTCAACGCCGCCGTGCGCGAGGTCTGTCCGGCCACCGTCGGTCTCGCGCCACTGCCGGCGGAAGGCCCGGGCGGGCTGGTGGACCCGATGGTGATCGAGTTCGCCGAACAGTTCAGCGCCGACGTCACGCGCATCACCGGCGAGCAACGCGCCATGTTCGCGGATGTGCTGGGGCCCAAGGTGTTCGGCGCCACCGTGCTTATCTTCATCGCCGACTTCGTGCCGCGGATGCGCGCCGGTTTCGCCGCGCTGGGCCACGACTGGCGCGTCGAACCGGTCTGGGATCACGACACCGACCCCGCCGGTGAGTTGCTGGACGGCTTCGTGCCGGCGGTCGGCCGGATGCGTGCGCTGGACCCGCTGACCTCGGAATCGTTCGGCTACGTGGCGCGCGCCAGCACAACTGCCGGTTGTGCAAGTCGCTGCGCGAGGGAGCCGCGCTGGACGCCGGGGGCACCGAGGGGCTCTACGACGCGATCGACGACTACGAGAACTCCGAACTCTCCGAACGGCACAAGGCCGCGCTGCGTTACGTCGATGCGCTGATCTGGACACCGGCGCGGGTCGACGGCTCCCAGTTGCTCGCGCACTTCAGCCCCGACGAGGCGGTCGAGCTCACCCTGGACGTCATGCGCAACGCCGCCAACAAGGTGGCCGTGGCGCTCGGCGCCGACGCCGCGCGGGTCAGCGAGGGTACCGAGCGTTACGCGCTGGGCGCCGACGGGCATCCGGTCTACAGCTGAAACCGGGCCAGGACGTCGTCGACCTCGTCGACGGTGGTGGACCACGAGCACACGAACCGTACCGTCGGTGCCAGCGGATCGGGTTTGTGCACCGAATAGTGTTGGGACAGCTCGTCATACACCTTCGCGGAGAGGTTGACGAACACCTCGTTGGCGTCGGTCGGCACGGCCAGTTGCACCCCGCGGGCCACGAGTCCGGCCGACAGGCGGGCCGCCATCGCGTTGGCGTGTTCGGCCAGGCGCAGCCACAGCCCGCCGTCGAGCAGCGCGGCGAACTGAGCCGACACGAAGCGGTGCTTGCTGGCCAGCTGACCGATCTGCTTGTGTACGAACCGGATTCCGTCGAACTCCGCGGGCCGGCGGACGAGCACCGCGTCGCCGAACATGGCGCCGTTCTTGGTGCCGCCCACCGTGATGATGTCGGCGTCGCCGGTGGCGGCCAGCGGCGAGACGCCCAGCGCGGCGGCGGCGTTGGCGACCCTGGCTCCGTCGACGTGCACCAGTAGCCCGAGTTCGTGGGCGTGCGCGACGAACTCGCCGATCGCCTGCGGGTTCCACGCCCGCCCGTTCTCGGTCGACTGGGTCAGGCTGACGATGCGCGGTTGCGAATGGTGCACGACGCCACGGGCGGTGATCACCCGGTCGAGTTCGCCCGGGTCGATGATGCCGTCGCGGCTGGGCAGCGCCGCCAGGCTGGCGCCGGAGACGCGGACCACACCGCCGGCCTCGTCGACGACCACGTGCGCGATGTCGCTGCACAGGATCTGTTCCCACGGCCGGACCGCCGCGGCCAGCGCGACGACGTTGGCGGCCGTGCCGGTGAGGGCGAACAGTACGTCGGCCTCGGGTGAGTCGAAGGCCTGTTTGAGTGCGTCGGCGGCGCGGCGGGTCAGATCGTCGTCGGCGTAGGAGGGTACGGACCCGGTGTTGGCGCCCACGATGGCATCGATGACCTGCGGATGTACGGGAGCGGCGTTGTCCGAGGCGAACGCTGACGAAGGGGCGGTCATCGGGTTCAGCCAACCAGATTCTCTGGTCATTTGCTGTGAAAGATGAGACTATTGGGACTTCCATTCGGTGGGGGCCGTTGTTACGAGGTTCGACATGAATGCAGCACCGATTTCCGCCCGGATCGGCACCTTGGCACTCGCCCTGGCCGTGGGCGTCGTCGTTACCGGCGGCGTGGCATCGGCCACCGAGGGAACCGGCGACACCGGTCCGTCGTCGCCGGGGAGTTCATCTCAGTCGTCGCAAGACGCGGGCACCAAGAGCTCCGAGACGAACGCCGGGACCAATTCCGAGACCGACTCCGGCACCAAGGAGTCGACGAAGTCCGAGCCCGACACCGAGGTCGCCAAGGACGAGCCGGACGACACGGCGGCCGCCACCAAGGATCCGGAAGCCGAACCGGAGGCCCCCGCGCCCTCCGAGGAACCGACCGTAGAGACCGAGGCGCCGGAACCGACCACCGAAAGTTCGGCGGTCCCAACCACTCCCGAGCCCACACCGACCGAGACGGCCGTCGAGACCGAACCGGCGGCGGAGACGCCGTCGTCGCAGGCACCGCAAGCGACCGCCGAGAGCGCGCCCACCAAGACCTCCGCGGCGCCAGCGCCGGCGGATGTGGTGACACCCACGACGTCGACGCGCGCCACGGCCGCGAAGACGCCCGAGCCCAAGACGAAGGAACCGACGCCGACGGCGTCCGCGCGGACCCTCGAGGCCGTCGCCGAGGACACCGAGACGCCGGCGCGGACCACCGCCGAGCCGTCGACAAAGGCCGTCGCGCTGAGCGTCGCGGACACCGCCGTCACACCGGTGACGCAGCACAAGTCGCTGCTGGCCGGCGTCGTCGAGGCGGTGGGCGCCATCGTCAACAGCGTGGTCACCGGCGTGCTCGGACTGTTCGGCATCACCCCGACCGCGTCGGGCTTGGTGGCGAACAATCCGCTGGCCGCCGCGGTCATCTCGCTGCTGGGCTGGGGGGCCCGCCGCGAGACGATCGACGGCGAGACCAGTGTGGCCAGCTCGCAGGTGGCCACCGCGCTGGCGGTCAGCACGGCCGCCGCGGTGGCCGCGCCGACCACCATCCAGGTGGCGTGGCTGACCGGGTCGACCAGCATCAACAACACCATGGCCCGGTTCGGGATCTTCGGCACCGACCTCGGGATCATGTGGGACAACGGGGTGACCGGCGACGATCCGACCACCCCGATCGTCGAACAGCATCAGGTCCTGATCGCGTTCGGTGACACGTTCACCAACGCGGCCATGACGACGGGCTGGCGCAGCAACGTCCTGCTGCGCAGCGCCGACAACGTGCTGTCCGACGGCATCAAGGTGCCCAACGGCATCGTCGACCCGGGCAATGTCCCCGTCGGGGCCTACAGCGGTGCGCCGATGAGCACCACGACCCCGAACTATGCGCGGGAGATCATCGGCAAATACCCGTACACGTGGTGGACGCAGGTGACCACCATCCCGACCGGAGCCATCTCGATTCCGGGCGCGGGCGTCAACGGGGCGACGCGGCAGTACATCGCCTACATGTCGGTGAATCAGTGGGGCTGGCCGGGATCGTGGACCACGAACTACTCGGCGATCGCCTATTCCGATGACAACGGGCAGAACTGGCGAAATGTGCCGCAGTCGTCGGTGCGCTCGGGCGGGTGGCTCAACTCGACGGTGCCGTACGTGTCGGGCAACGAACACTTCCAGATGGTCAGCTTCGTCAAGCCGCCGGAGGATTCGGCGGACGCCGCCGCCGGCTACGTCTACGCCTACGGCACCCCGTCCGGGCGGTCCGGGACGGTCTACCTCTCGCGGGTGCAGTCCACGCAGATCCTGGACGTGAGCAAGTATCAGTACTGGACCGGCAGCACCTGGGTCAACAACTCGCCGTCGTCGGCCAAGCCGGTGCTGCCGGGAACCACGTCGAGCTTCCTCGGCCTGTTCAAGTGGACGACCTACCCGAGTGCGGGCGAGTTGTCGGTGCAGTACAACGACTACCTGAAGAAGTACGTGATGCTCTACACGGACAGCGCCAACAACGTGCAGCTGCGGACCTCGGACGCGCCGAACGGCACCTGGTCGGCGCCGACGACGCTGGTGACTTCGGCGAAGTATCCGGGGCTGTATGCGCCGATGATCCACCCGTGGTCGGGCACGAGCCAGCTGCGCAAGTCGGATGGTTCCGCGGAGGATCCGCAGTACCTGTACTGGAACATGTCGCTGTGGGGCAACTACAACGTCACGTTGATGCGCACCGACCTCAGCTCGCTGCTGACCGTCGTGTAGCGGGTCGCGGCTTCCTGGCGATAGGACGGGTATGACGATGCGGCGCCGGAGCGCGATGTTCGGGTCGTCCACCTCTGCGCGACAGCGAGCGACACGGTGGGCACCCGCGGTGGTCGTCGGAGTCGTTTGTGGCGTGATGCCGGTGGCTTCGGCCGCGCCCGTCTCGGCGCCGGAATGTTCGGACCGGCTGGCCTCGGCGATGACGGCGCTGCCGGACGAGTCGTTCGCGGTGTGCGACGACGGGTCGTGGCGGCCGGTGGTCCCTCCGTTCATTCCGCCGGATCGCTGGGTCAGCTACGGCGACGGGGTGCTGCTGCACGGCCAGGGCCGGCGCAACCCGGAGATCATGGGCGGGCAGTGGACCGGGACGCCGCTGGATTCGTCGACGGTGTGCGGCGCCGAGCAGGCGTCGGTGACCAATGCCGGGGTCGGTGCGCCGGAGGCCGTCGTCGGAAAGGCGGGGGAGACGCTGCCGGTCGAGGTGGGGCCGGTCGTCTTCACGATCACGCTGACCGGGGATTGCCTGTGGGAGCGGACTGATTCCTCGTCGTCGTGACGAGGAGCCCATTCGACCCGGCGTCGAGAAGCTGCTTATTGAACGCGTTCGGGCGTCAGACGGTCAAAAGGTGGATCATCGGCACTGCCTTCGGTCGATGCGACGGCCACATGGGAACATGGGTGCCGCGTTGACGCGCCGGGGGCGGTAGCTCAGTTGGTTAGAGCCGTGGACTCATAATCCATTGGTCGCGGGTTCGAGCCCCGCCCGCCCCACAGCAACTCTGTATTACTCCGGTTGATGCTGGTCGTTTCGGCTTCGGCTGATGGTTGACAGTTACTCCGGTTGATCCTTGACATTCATTCGCGGGGGAACCCGGCGAGCAGCGCACCGCTCAGGTAGGCGTGCCGCCAGATCTGCACCTCGAACTTGACCTCGTGGCGCCCGTCCCGGACCGTCCAGATGCGCGGGGCCGGATCGTGGGGGATCGTCTGGGCTTCCCACATTTCGCGGAACGCGTCATTGGTGAGGTTCTTCGCCAACGAGTCCGCGAGTGCAGCGTTGTCGGGTTCTGCGGCGCACCGCATCCGCCCGGTGGCAACCCACCAGTCCGCGATCTCAGCCAGTTGACGATGACGACTCGTGCCATCGGGTGCTCGAAATGCCAGTGCGCCATGTCCCGCATCTCGTCACAGCCGGGGAAGAGGCGGCGGAACTCCGAGTTGAAGTAGTTGCCGCTCGCCGAGACCCATGCGCGTGGTTCCGGTAGGCGTTCCAGGTATTCGGCGATGTCGGGTTCGCCTGCGTACCGGGTGCTCGGGCTTCCCGCCAACAGATACAGGTATCGCTTTTCCCACGGCGTGAGCCGGCAGGCGGCGGCTATTGCGTCGAGGTCCGACAGATCGGGTTGGCACCGGCCACCCGTTTCCAGGCGATAGATCCATTTCGGTCCGCGGTTGATTCTCAGGGCCAGTTGCTCGGCGCTGAGTCCGCTCCGCCGGCGCACGGCGCGAACGAAATCACCTAGCTCACTCACCACAATTCCCCCCGAACGTCACGACTGGACCAAATTGGTCCACCCGATGCACTGGCGCATCGCCATGCCATGCGCCACGATTCTGAACAATTCATCTGAATAATAAGTTGAGAATCCGAGCCGTAGGGGGAAGGTCCGGGGGGCTGGGGGCGTGCAGCGAAAAAGAACTTGACCATGTGCAGCGCGGCTTCTGCGATGGGTGGGCTTCTTGGCTTCGGCGTCTCCCACTGTGGCCGCAACAACGTTCTCGAGGTGGTCGAGGGGTCCACCTCGGGCGGGTTCGCTGACTCGGTCCTTGGGCGGATTCAGCCGCGTCTCGGTGCGTAGCAAATTCGTGCACCTTCGCGCCTATCATTACGGTCCGTTCCGATCACCGGTCGGCGTAGTGTTCATGACCGCTGTATGTCCTGTCGAGGCAAGGAGCGGGGTATGGGGTACGACAGGTGCGTCGGCGCGTTGGCCATCGTGCTCGGAGTGGGCGCAGCTCTGGTCACGGCGTCGCCGGTGGCACTGGCGCAACCTTCGGACACCGAGTCGACGTCGAACTCCACATCTCCTGACGGGTCCGGTTCGCCGGCTTCAACCTCCGCCGACGACGCCGGTGCGTCGAGCCCGACGTCGGCGCCGAGATCACCGAGCGGCTCGAATTCTGCTGCGTCGGAAGAAGTTTCAACGGCACCGACGGGTGGCTCGTCAGCGGAGGATCCGTCAGCACCGGCCGATCCCGGCGCGGGTGCCGGGCAAAGCGCCGATGTCGCGTACACAGCTCCCGCTGGATCCGACACCGGCCAGGATCCGGAATCGGAACCCACGCCGGAACCAACAGGCGCCGAATCCGGTTCGCAGGCAGCCACCACGGCCGCCGACCGGGTCGACACACCGGAAACGGTTACGGCACCGAAGTCCTCGGCGGAGCCACAACCGGATGTCGTCGCCACGTCAACGGGACGACGCCTCTCGTCATATGATTCGACGCCTCCGACACCGCAGGCAAAGCCGAGCGCCACCTCGATCGCGGGGCCCGCATCCGTCGAGCCGGCGGCCTTGTCGTCAGCGGCGGACCTTCGCACCGCCTCCCTTGCCGCGACGGCCCCCGAATCGTCACCAACCGAACCGGTCACCACCGCGTCGGCGACCATCCGAACCGAGACGCTCACCTCGGTCAGCCAACCGTCCGCGCCGCGCGGCACCATCGCCGATGTCGTTTCCACCCTGCTCAGTTGGGTAGGTCTGGCCCCATCGATGAGCGGCGATCCGGCCCCACCGATTCAGATCCCGGTGTTGTGGGGGGTGGTGGCGTGGGTGCGCCGCGAGATAAACCAGATGCTCTCCAGCCTCGCGCAGATCCCCGCGCAGCACCTCAACTCACTCGAGGTCGAACCTCTGGGCCCGAACCTGTTGGTCAACCCCGGCGCCGAAGTGGGTGACGCGTCGCTATCCGGATACAGCTCGGTGACCGTGCCGGGCTGGTCGGTGACCGGTACGCCGACGGTGATCCAATACGGCACGCTGCGCCGCCTGCCGTGGCCCCTTGGGTTCCCCGGGCCGACCCTGCCGGAGTTCCTCGGGTTTCCGCAGGCGGCCTGCGCACCGCCCGACAGTGGCGGGCAGTTCTTCGGCGGCGGCAACGTAGCCACCTCCAGCCTCACCCAGACCGTCGACCTCAGCGCCGCAGAGGACCAGATCGATTCTGGTGCAGTGCCTTACACGCTGAGCGGCTGGCTCGGTGGCTACCTTCTGGATCCCTCCGCGGCCTCGGTCACCGTGAACTTCTTCGACGCCGACCAGCGGAGCCTGGGGACCGGCCGGCTCCGGCCGGTCACCGTGCTGGATCGCTGGTTCCGGACCGGACTGCTTGCACGCGAGACCTCCGGCACGATTCCGATGGGCACCCGCAGCGCGCAGGTCGTGGTCACCTTCACCGACTGCAATCCGGTGCCCGGCCACTACAACAACGCCTATGCCGACAACCTGTCATTCACCGTCGGCGCCGATCTGCCCGCCCCGCCGCCGCCCATGCCGCCGGATTCGAGGGTCCGCGAACTGGATCACGTGTTCATGGTCTACCTGGAGAACAAGGGCTTCAAAGACATCGTCGGCAGCCCGAACGCGCCGTACATCAACAGCCTCATCAACGCTTACGGAGTGGGAACCAACTACTACGCGCTGACCCACCCGAGCTCCCCGAACTACTATCCGATTCTCGGCGGATCCGATTTCGGCCTTAACTACAACTGCCCGTCGAATTGCTTCGACAAGCCGAACCTGGCCGACTCCATCGAGGCGGCGGGCAAGACGTGGGCCGGCTACCTGCAGGGTGGCGGCGGTTACGACGCGGTTGCCGACCTGCCCTTCCTCGCCTTCAGCGACATCTACAACAACCCGGCCCGTGTCGCGGCGCACCTGTTCGATCTGGCCAAGCTGGCCCAGGATCTCGCGGTACCCGCGGACGCCCCGGACTTCGCGTGGCTCGGCGCCGACGACGCCACCAACATGGAGGGCCCGACCGACACCCTGACCGGCATCATCCAATGGGCGATCAGCGAACTCACCGATCACCAGTACAACGTCGCGGCGGGCGACAAGTGGCTGCAGGACACGCTGGGCGTCGTCTTGAACTCGCCGACCTGGAAAGACACCACGCAGAAGAGCGCCGTCGTCGTCACGTTCGACGAGGACAACAACAACCTGTCGTTGGGCATCGGCAATCAGGGCAACCACATCACCACCGTCGTCATCCCGTCGCAGGGCGCGGTGAACGGCGGGATGCGCGACGGCCACTTCGTCGTCGACGCCTACAACAACCACTACAGCCTGTTGCGCACCATCGAAGACGCCCTGGGCCTTGGCCCGCTCACCAACAACGACAAATACGCCGAGCCGATGAACGATTACTGGAAGGTGCCCATCACGGTCTGACCGGGATCGTCAACGTCACGCCGCTGTTCGCACCAGAAACACGCGATGGCTTTCCGCTGCACGTTCGAACTCGTGCAGCGGCGAGTTCAACTCGACGTCGAGGTAGGGAAGCACCAGGAAGCGCCGATATGCGTTGACCAACAGCTTCGGAACATTGGGTGCACCGGTCTGCACCACATCGCGCAAGATCGGTGCCGCTTGTTCGATGGGCAGTTCAACCGCGGCAATCTTCTCGGTGTGGCGGCCCCGGGTGAGCGTCGCCTCGCCGCCGGCCGCGCGAATGTTGCGCACCCAGTTCACAATCCCGTACGCGGCCACCAGATATCGCTTCTCGTCCTTCGGAAACACGACAAGCGGGACTTGGATCCGTCGCCCGCTCTTGCGGCCACGAACGGTCAATATCGCGAACGTTCCGATCGGCACGCC
>ERZ724512.1409-NODE-1409-length-11166-cov-6.950230_pt1 | contig 11166 bp, 12 predicted proteins | sample MGYA00376045_ERZ724512 | MGnify/ENA primary metagenome ERZ724512 (study PRJEB28724, sample SAMN07190883) | activated sludge metagenome | isolation source: activated sludge of sewage treatment plant in Hong Hong | place: Hong Kong | collected 2016-03-17 ... | reverse complement strand
GTGACCCGGCCGAACACGTCGGTCTCGTCAACGGCGGTGGCGAATTCGACCGCGTCGGTGGGCAGGGTGCGCGCGTCGACGGCGGTGCCCGACACCACGCCCAACGAACGGGTCACGGCCCCCACCGACGCTGCGTTGTCGCCCGAGATCACCTTGAGCTGCACCCGCTGTTCGGCGAAGTAGGCCAGGGTTTCGGCGGCGTCGGGGCGAATCCTCTGGTTCAGCACGATCAGCGCCCGCGGGCTCACCGCACCGGGCGCCAGCGGGTCGTCCACCGGTCGCTCGGCGGTGGCCACCAGCAGCACCCGCAACCCGCCGGACGCGATGCGCTCGGCCTCGAGCGCCACCGCCGAACCGGGCTGCGCGAGTACGTCCGGGGCGCCCACCACCCAGTTCTGTGCACCGCCGTCGGGCACCACGAAGGTCGCCCCCGACCACTTCTTGGCCGAGGTGAACGGCAGCTTGGCCAGCACCGGCCAGGCCTGCTGCGCGGCCGGGTACCGGGCGGCGATCGCCTGCATCGAGGCGTTGGGACGGGCGTCGGCGGCCACCAGTTGCTGCAACGCGGCCGCCACCTCGGCCTCGCCCCCGCCGTCGACCAGCCGCAGTTCGCCGAACGTCATGCCGTTCTCGGTGAGCGTGCCGGTCTTGTCGGCGCACACCACGTCGACCCGCGCCAGACCCTCGATGGCAGGCAGTTCCTGCACCAGGCAGTTGCGCCGGCCCAGCCGGACGACCCCCAACGCGAACGCCACCGAGGTGAGCAGAATCAGCCCCTCGGGCACCATCGGCACCAGCGCGCCGGCCATGGCCAGCACCGAGCGGCGCCAATCGTTGTGGGCCTGCGTCAACTGCACCACGATCGTGGCCACGCCCACCGGAATCAGCACCCAGGTGATCACCTTCAGAATCGAGTTGATGCCCTGGGTGAGTTCGGACTTCACCAACGTGAACTTGGCCGCCTCGGCGGTCAGTTGCGCCGCGTACGACTCACTGCCCACCTTCGTGGCCCGATAGGCGCCCGCGCCCGCCACCACGAAACTGCCCGACATCACCGCCGCCCCGAGCGCCTTTTCTTCGGGGTCGGATTCGCCGGTGAGCAGCGACTCGTCGACCTCGAGGTACTCGGCCTCAACGACCGTGCCGTCGACCACGATCTGGTCGCCCGGGCCCACCTCGATCACGTCGTCGAGCACGATCTCGTCGCGCGCGTGGTCGCGCGCCACGCCGTCGCGCCTGATTCGTGGACGAGCCTCGCCCACCACGGCCAGGCTGTCGAGGGTGTGCTTGGCGCGCAGTTCTTGAATGATGCCGATGGCCGAGTTGGCGATGATCAGCAGCCCGAAGGCTCCGTTGATCCACGATCCGGTGGCCAGCACCAGAGCCAGCAACACGGCCAGGATCGCGTTGATGCGGGTGAACACGTTGGCCCGCACGATGTCGGCCACGGTGCGGCCCGAGCGGGGCGGCAGGTGATTGAGCTGCCCCTGGGCGATGCGGTCGGCGACCTCGGCGGCGCTCAGCCCCGGGTCTCGGGCCTGCGTCTGCGTGGTCACCGGGCAAGCCTGCCACATCACTGGTCGGGCCTCGTCACGACCACCCAGGGTCAGTTCGCGTCGCCGCCCGGACGGGCCCAGGCCGGCGGTTCGTAGCTCACGTCGACGCCCGAATCGTTCAGCCGCTCGCTGACTCGGCGCAGTTCGGCCTCGCTCGGCAACTCGTTGGTCAACCGTAGGAACTCGGCCCCGACGTCGATGCGCTCGGCGGGCACCAGCCCGTCGCGCACGATGCGCTCGGCAAGCTCGCCGATCTCGTCAGGGCTCAACCGACGCCGCAGCACGGCCAGCAGCGGCACGTAATCCGCTTCGGGAATGCCCTGCGGGTAGCCGCCCTTGAGCCAATTGACGATTCGCTCGATACGAGACATGAACTCCGGGCCTCAACCCTTCTGGTCGGTCGTCGCCTCCACCGGCGTCGATTGCAGCGGCCACCCACCCTCGGCCAGCCTGCTCGCGACGCGCCGAATGTCGGTGTCCGACGGTTCCTCCAACGCGGTTTCGCGAATCAGTGTACGGATCTCGTCATCACTGACAGAAGAGCCACGGGTCTCGCGCAGGCGGTGGGCCAGTTGCTCGACCTCGTCGGCGGTCAGCGTACGCTGCAGAATGCCCAGCAGCGCCACGTAGTCGTGTTGCGGCACACCCTCGGGGTAGCCGGCGCGCAGCCAGTGCAGGATTCGCTCCAACAGACCGCCCCGATCGCCCATGACGTGCCCCCGCTACTACTTCTTGATGAACGTCGGAAAGACGTGCTCGAACGACACCTTGTAGCCGAACCCCGACGAGATGATGATCGCCAGGCCCACGGCGATGACGGCCAGCACCAGGGCGAAGCAGAGCCAGGCCACGATCTTCATGGCGGGTTTGCCCGCCTCTCCGGTCACCTCGGCCGAGCCTCCGGCGCCGACCGCGAGAGCGCGCACACCGAAGGCGAAGAGGGCGGGCAGGCCGGCCCCGACCAGAATCGAGATGGCCACGACCTGGCCGATCGCATTACCGAACAGTTGCAACATGTCGTGTTCTCCTTCAGGCCTTCGTGCTCACGGTTTCGGTGTCGGCGACGGACGCGCCCGGCTTCACTTCGCTGTGCCACTCGTCGTTGACGTTGCCGGCGTGCACGGCGCTCTTGCGCGAGTGCGCCATCATCCAGCCGGTCAGGCCGAGCAGAATCGCGAACACCACCAGGGGGCCGCCGTAGCCGGGAATGCTGTCGCCCAGCCAGAAGCACAGGGCACCGACGATGCCGGCGGCCGGCAGGGTGATCAGCCAGGCCAGCGCCATGCGTCCGGCCACGCCCCAGCGCACCTCGGCGCCGCGGCGTCCGAGACCTGTACCCAGAATCGAACCGGTGGCCACATGGGTGGTCGACAGGGCGAAGCCCAGGTGGCTCGAGGTGAGAATGACCGCGGCCGATGACGCCTCGGCCGCCATGCCCTGCGGCGAACTGATCTCGACCAGGCCCTTGCCCAGCGTGCGAATGATGCGCCAGCCGCCCATGTAGGTGCCGGCGGCGATCGCGACCGCACAGGCCACCTTGACCCACAGCGGAACGGTGGTGGTGTCGGTCTGCACGCCGTAGGCGATCAGGCCGAGGGTGATGACGCCCATCGTCTTCTGCGCGTCGTTGGTGCCGTGGGCCAGCGACACCAGGCTCGCGGTGCCGATCTGACCCCACCGGAAGCCCCCCTCGGCGTAGCGCTCGGCCACGCCCGCGGTGATGCGGTAGACCAGCCAGGTGCCGATGGTGGCGACCAGGGCGGCGACCGCCGGCGAGGCGAAGGCGGGCAGAATCACCTTGCCGACCACGCCGTCCAGTTTGGTGCCGTCACCCATCCAGTTCACGCCCGCGAACCCCAGTGCCGCGGCGGTCGAGCCGATCAGGCCGCCGAAGAGCGCGTGCGACGAACTGGACGGCAGGCCGAGCAGCCAGGTGAGCAGGTTCCACAGAATGCCGCCGATGAGCCCACAGAAGACGATCATCAGCAGTTCGTGGCCGTTGTTGACCATCAGTTCGGGGTTCGGAGCCCCCGACGAGGTCTGCAGCTTGACCACCGCGTTGGTCACGGTGAGCGCCACCTCGACCGACAGGAACGCGCCGACCAGGTTGAGGATGGCCGAGAGCGCGACGGCGGTCTTCGGTTTCAGGGCGCCGGTGGCGATGGAGGTGGCCATGGCGTTGGCGGTGTCGTGAAAGCCATTGGTGAAGTCGAACGCAATGGCCGTGCCGATCACCAGGATCAGCAACATCAATTCCAGGTTCACGATCAAAGCGTGGGTGCCGTTGGTGAACGAGCGCTGTGAGCAAGGTGAACAACAGGTGTACGAGCGCTGTGTATTGGCCGAACTCGAGCCGCCGGTTGCCGAGCCGACGCCGGCTCGTCGCGCGGGTCGAGGCTGCGAAAAGTCGGCGCTCCAACCCGTGCCCGCTCGTCGGATTACGTCCGATTTCAGGGGCGTCCACGCTCAGTGAGCGTGGACCACCCCACGATCGGACGTAATCTCACGGCACTGCGCGCCGATCGCTCGGCGCAAACCCCCGACGGCCTCGGTGGTGCCGCACCGGTGGGTGGACGCGCCCCACCCAAGATCCCGATCAGCGAGCCAGAGGAGCCACATGCCAACCCCAGTCAGCCCGCCGGCGGGACGCCCCGCCCTCGCCCACCCGGCCTATGAGCTGTTCGCGGCGGCTCTGTCGCTGCTGGCCATCGTGAACGTGGTGCTCTACCTGCTGATTCCCGACCCGGCGCTCGACACGATCCTGGCCGTGATGAACGGCTTGTTCAGCGTGATCTTTCTGCTGGACTTTCTGTACCGAGCCCGTCATGCCGAGTCGTTCGGCACCTACTTCGTGCGCGGCTTCGGGTGGGCAGACCTGCTGTCGTGCCTGCCGGTTCCTCAGCTGAAGCTGCTGCGCCTGTTTCGGCTCTACGGGGTGGGCCGGCGGTTGCGGGCTGCCGGCGGCACGCTCACCTGGGCCGGCTGAGGCGCGAGCCGGCCTGCGGCGCGAGCCGGCCTGCGGCGCGAGCAGGCCAGCAGCGCCCTGCTGTCGCTGCTGTTGATGGGCGTGCTGGTGCTCGAGTTCGGCAGTCTGCTGGTGCTGCACTTCGAACAGCGGGCGCCTGTCGCCTCGATCGTCACCGGCTCGGACGCCCTGTGGTACACCCTGGTCACCATCGCAACCGTCGGCCACGGCGACGAGTACCCGGTGACCGATCTGGGCCGGCTGGTCGGCGTCGTCATCATCGTCACCGGCGTCGGCATCTTCGGCACCTGTTTCTGGCCAACCGCCGCCGGCATTCGCTCATGACGCACGAGCGGGCCAGCGCCACCCTGGCCCTCGACACTCCCCCAGCCGGCTCGCCACCCGAAGAACCGGACGCCTCGCCGGCCGGCGTCCCCGACCGCACCCGTCGGCTGCAGCAGCTGCTCGCCCAGTCGCAGGCCATGGTGACCGGGTTGCAGGCGCTGCTTCGGGAGGCGTCGGACGACACTGGGCGAGGGTCCGAGTAGCGAGCGTCCCGTGGAAGAAGGAGGGTCTCGACGAGCTCGACCAGCGGCGGGTCTCGACAAGCTCGACAACAGAGGTCTCGTCGAGCTCGACCAACAGAGGTCCCGATGAGCTCGACCCGTGATCTGGACGGCAGAACGGGCGCCCGTCCCTTGTGGGGACTGACGCCCGTTCCTCATGCGCCCCGGGTGCGAAGGCGCAGGTCTCATCAGCGCGCGGCGGTGCCTTCGACGTAGTCGTCGTCGTGGCTCTTCACCCACGCCATCAGGCCGCGCAGTTCGCGACCGGTGGCCTCGATCGGGTGCGACTCGCCCTCGGCCCGCAGCTTCTTGAACTCGGGCGCACCGGCGTCCTGGTCGTCGATGAACCGCTTGGCGAACGCGCCCGACTGCACGTCGGCCAGCACGGCCTTCATGTTCTCTTTGACGCGCGGGTCGATCACCCGCGGCCCCGACACGTAGTCGCCGAACTCGGCGGTGTCAGACACGCTCCAGCGCTGCTTGGCGATGCCGCCCTCGTACATCAGGTCGACGATCAGCTTGAGCTCGTGCAGGCACTCGAAGTAGGCCACCTCGGGCTGGTAGCCGGCCTCGGTGAGCACTTCGAAACCGGTCTGCACCAGCTTCGACACGCCACCGCACAGTACGGCCTGCTCGCCGAACAGGTCGGTTTCGGTCTCTTCGGTGAAGGTGGTCTTGATGCCGCCGGCGCGCAGGCCGCCGATGGCCTTCGCGTAGCTAAGTGTCAGCGGCCAGGCCTCGCCCGAGGCGTCCACCTCGACCGCGACGATCACCGGCACACCGCGACCCTCGGAGTACTCACGGCGCACCAGGTGGCCGGGGCCCTTGGGGGCGACCATGCAGACGTCCACACCCTCGGGCGCGGTGATGTAACCGAAGCGAATGTTGAAGCCGTGCGCGAAGAAGAGCGCGTCACCCTCTTGCAGGTTGGGCGCGATCTCTTCGGCGTAGATGGTGCGCTGGTACTGGTCGGGCGCCAGAATCATGATCAGGTCGGCCTCGGCTGCCGCTTCGGCAACGGGCAGCACCCGCAGCCCCTCGGCCTCGGCCTTCGCCGCCGACGCCGAGCCGGGCCGCAGGCCGACCCGGACGTCCACGCCCGAATCGCGCAGCGACAGTGCGTGCGCGTGCCCCTGGGAGCCGTAGCCGATCACCGCGACCACCCGGTTCTGAATGATCGAGAGGTCGGCGTCGTCGTCGTAGAACATCTCTGCCATGTGTCTTCCTTACCTAGTTGTTGAGCACGGGCGTGCGGATTCTGTCTGACTTCGACCGGTCGGTGAGCGACTTGCTGCCCCGGCCCAGGGCCACCAGGCCCGACTGCACCAGCTCTCGAATGCCGTACGGACGCAGCATTTCGAGCAGCGCTTCGAGTTTGTCGGGTGAACCCGTGGCCTCGATGGTCAGCGACTCGTTCTGCACGTCGACGGTCTTGCCGCGGAACAGCTGGACGATCTCGATGATCTGGCTGCGGGTGCTCGGGTCGGCCTTCAGCTTGATCAGCACCAACTCGCGACGCACCGACGCCTCTTCGAGTTCGACGATCTTGAGCACCTCGACCAGTTTGTTGAGCTGCTTGGTGATCTGCTCCAGAAACTGGGCGTTCTCGACGCCGACCTGCAGCGTGATGCGCGACAGTTCGGGACGCTCGGTCGGCCCGACCGCCAGCGACTCGATGTTGTAGCCGCGACGGGCGACCAGGCCCGAGATCCGCGCCAGAACACCGGGCCTGTTCTCGACCAGCACGCTGAGGGTGTGCGTCCTCACAGTCCCACCTCGCCGGTGTGGCTGGAACTCGCTTCGCTCGTGCAGATTCTCACAAGTCCCACCTCGCCGGTGTGGCTGGAACTCGCTTCGCTCGTGCGGATTCTCACAGCTCCTCATCCTCCCAGTCGGGCGCCAGGTCTTTGGCGATCTTGATGTCGTCGTTGCTGGTGCCGGCGGCGACCATCGGCCACACCATCGCGTCTTTGTGCACCACGAACTCGACCACCACCGGACGGTCGGTGATGCTCAAGGCCTTGTTGATCACCGCGTCGACCTCGGACGGGTGCTCGGCCCGCAAGCCCACCGCACCCATGGCCTCGGCCAGCTTCGGAAAGTCGGGCACCCGCAGGGTGTTCAGGTCGGTGTTGGAGTAGCGCTGGCCGTAGAACAGCGTCTGCCACTGCCGCACCATGCCGAGGCTCTGGTTGTTGATCACTGCGATCTTGATCGGAATGCCCTCCAGCGCGCAGGTGACCAGTTCCTGGTTGGTCATCTGAAAGCAACCGTCGCCGTCGATGCCCCACACCACCGAGTCGGGCGCGCCCACCTGGGCGCCCATCGCCGCGGGCACGCAGTAGCCCATGGTGCCGGCGCCGCCGGAGTTGAGCCAGCGGCCCGGCTTCTCGAAGGGCAGCAGGTGTGCGGCCCACATCTGGTGCTGGCCCACCCCGGCGGCGTAGAAGGCGTCCGGACCGGTCAGCTCACCGATGCGCTTGATCACGTACTCGGGCGACAACATGCCCTCGTGGGTGGGCTCGGTGGGCACCCGGTACTTGTTCTTGATCGCACCGAGGTAGCGTCGCCAGGCGGTGTAATCGGGCAGGTCGGCCCCCCGCAGCACGCCGTTGAGTTCGGCGATGACCGCCTTGACGTCGCCGACGATCGGCACGTCCGCCTGCCGATTCTTGCTGATCTCGGCCGGATCGATGTCGGCGTGAATGATCTTGGCGTTCGGGGCAAAGGTGTCGAGCTTTCCGGTCACCCGGTCGTCGAAACGAGTGCCGAGGGCGACCAGCAGGTCTGCCCGCTGCAGTGCGCCGACCGCAGCCACGGTGCCGTGCATGCCCGGCATGCCCATGTTCAGTTCGTGGCTGTCAGGCAGGGCGCCCCGCGCCATCAGCGTGGTGACCACGGGAATGTTCGTGATCTCGACCAACCGGGCGAGCTCGTCCGCCGCCTCGGCCTTGATCACTCCCCCACCGACATAGAGCACCGGACGCTCCGACTCGGCGATCAGCCGGGCCGCTTCGCGGATCTGCTTGACGTGGGGCTGGGTGACCGGATGGTAACCGGGCAGGTTGATCACCTCGGGCCAGATGAACGGGGCAGTGTTGGTCTGCGCGTCCTTGGCGATGTCGACCAGCACCGGGCCGGGCCGTCCGGTCTTGGCGATATGGAAGGCGGCGGCGATGGCGGCGGGAATGTCTTCGGCACGGGTGACCAGAAAGCTGTGCTTGGTGATCGGAAAGGTGATGCCGCGAATGTCGGCCTCTTGGAAGGCGTCGGTGCCGATGGCGGGACTGTTCACCTGGCCGGTGATCGCGACGATCGGCACCGAATCCATGTACGCGTTGGCGATGGCGGTGACCAGGTTGGTGGCTCCAGGGCCCGACGTGGCCATGCAGACCCCGACGCGGCCCGTGGCCAAGGCGTAGCCTTCGGCGGCGTGGCCGGCGCCCTGCTCGTGACGCACCAGAATGTGCCGGATCAGCTTCGACTGGCCGAGCGGATCGTAGGTCGGCAGGATCGTGCCGCCGGGGATGCCGAAGACGACCTCTACGCCGACCCGCTCCAGGGACTCGACGAGGGCCTCTGCCCCGGTCAGCATCGGTGGTGCCATGGTCTCGGACATCTCCGTCCCCTTTCTGCGGGTGGTGGTTGCGGGCTCAGACTTTGCATGAAAAAACCCTCGCTGCGTCGGCAGGCGAGGGTGCGTGTCGGTCGACTAGTCGGCTGACACGCTCACGAAAGTACGAGGTTGAAGATCCGCACGGGAACAGTGTTCGCCGCCGGGGTGATCGTGTCAACTTTCGGACCGGTGTTTCCAGCATTCGGACCGACATCTCATGGACTACGGTGCGCGCGCCCCGGCGGAAGCCACCCCTCGTCATCCCGGCGCACGCCGGGATCTCACAACCGCAGCCGGCCCCGGCACGACCAGATCCCGGCCAAACCCGGAATGACGACAACTCCCATCGACCGTGGGTCTCAACGCGAGGTTGCGAGTGCGTTGGCGTCTGCCGAGGGCGCGGGTGACCATGGTCGAAACGTCCCCGCATCGAAGGCGATCCCATGGCAGTGACGCGCACCCGCATTCTGGCCCTCGCGGTCGCCTTGACGGGCAGCGTGATGACCGCCCCCGTCACCCCGACCCAGGCCGCCGACGCAACGGTGAAACCGCTCAATGGCTACGTGGTGGTCACCGGCGCCGGCTGGGGTCACGGCAAGGGCATGTCGCAGTACGGCGCCTACGGGGCGGCCGATGCCGGGCTCAGCCACGAGAAGATTCTGGCCTTCTACTACCCCAAGACCACACTGTCGACGCTGAAGTCGGGCAACACCATCAGGGTCTGGGTGAGCGCCGACACCGACAAGATGCTCAACGTGATGCCGTCGTCGGGCCAGCGGGTGCGCGACTCGGCCGGGCACACCTACACGCTGCCGACCGGCTCGAAGTACCGCCAGTGGCGCATCAAGCGGTCGGGCTCGAAGCGGGTGCTGCAGTACCTCAACTCATCCAGCAAATGGGTGACGCGCACCACCAAACTCACCTCGTCACGAGTGTGGACGTTCGACAACCCGTCCCGGGGAATCGTGACGGTGCGACTGCCGGGGTCCGTGAGCCGCGACTACCGAGACAAGGTGGCGCTGCGCTTCTACGGCTCGGGTGCGCGCACGGTGAACACGGTGTCGATGGAGCACTACGTGCGCGGCGTGGTGCCGCGCGAGATGCCCACGTCGTGGCACAGCGAGGCGGTGCAGGCACAGGCGGTGGCGGCCCGCTCGTACGCGGCGCGTTACCAGAGCAGCCCGCAGACCTCGATCTACGACCTGTGCGACACCACCTACTGCCAGGTGTACGGCGGCCAGGACGCCGAAACCAGCGGTGGCAACTCCGCCGTCGCGGCGACCCCCAACCAGGTGCTGCGGTACGGCTCGGCGGTCGCCTTGACGATGTTCAGCTCGAGCAACGGCGGGCAGACCGCCGATGGTGGCCTGCCCTACCTGGTGGCCAAGGCCGACCCCTACGACGGACGCATGCGCAATCAGGCCTGGTCGGCGTTCCTTTCGTCGACCCGGCTGCAGCAGGCGTACCCGTCCATCGGCACGTTCAGCGGCCTTCGGGTCAGCGCCCGCGACGGCGACGGACCCTGGGGCGGGCGGGCCGACACCGTGGTGATCAGCGGCTCCAAGGGCAGCGTCACCGTGTCGGGCGGATCGTTCAAGAGCAAGTTCGGCCTGAAGGAACGCCTGTTCGGGGTGTTCGCCGGCCTCAAGCCCGGCACGGCCAACAGTGACCGCTGGCAAGACGACGAGGGCGGCACCACCGGACGCCTCGGCGCCCCGATCGCCAACGAGGTGTCGGTGGCCGGTGGGTTGTTCGCGCGGTTCGCCAAGGGCGACCTGTACTGGTCGAAGGCCACCGGTTCGCGCGTGCTGACCGGCGCGTTGGCGAAGGCCTATCGCGACGAGGGCGGCCCGAGCTCGAAGCTCGGCTTTCCGACCGCGGACGGCAAGTCGTCCGGCTCGTCCACCGTGGGCGTGTTTCAGCACGGGCGCATCACCTGCCCGTCCTCTGGCGACTGTGAGGTCGACCTGAACTGAGTCGCTGGGTCTCGACAAGCTCGACCAACGGCTACAGCTGCACGCCTTCGCGGCGGGCGGCGTCGCTGATGCCGTGGGCGAGTTCGATGTCGAGCTGGGTGAGGCCGCCCGCGTCGTGGGTGGTCAACAGCCAGTGCGTCGTGCGCCAGCGAATGTCGATGTCGGGGTGGTGGTTCATGCTCTCGGCCTGGTCGGCGACCGCCGTGACGATGCGAATCGCGGCCGGAAAGTCGGGCGCCTCGATGGTGGCGACGATGGCGTCTTCGCTGCGCGACCAGCCGGGCAGTTGCTGCAGTTGCCGGGTGATCTCTTCGTCGTTGAGCAGGCGAGCCATGCCTCATTGTGCAGCATCCGCTTCAGATTCCCTGTGCGGGCCAGCGCATGACGGCCCGATCCAGAATGGGGACGGTTCTCCTTCCGGCTCAGGGGACGGTTCTCTTTCTGGCTCAAGGGACGGTTCTCCTTCCGGCTCAGGGGACGGTTCCCT
>ERZ724512.1407-NODE-1407-length-11177-cov-7.163370_pt1 | contig 11177 bp, 10 predicted proteins | sample MGYA00376045_ERZ724512 | MGnify/ENA primary metagenome ERZ724512 (study PRJEB28724, sample SAMN07190883) | activated sludge metagenome | isolation source: activated sludge of sewage treatment plant in Hong Hong | place: Hong Kong | collected 2016-03-17 ... | reverse complement strand
GACCCGCGTTGATCAGCGGTGGCTTAGGGCATCGCAGTGTCAATGGGGGATCGAGTAGGTCGAAGGCAGGTCATCGACCACGTTTTGGTTGAAAAGATGCGGGCCTCGCATGCGCGCCGAGAAAACCGCGACGTTGTGGTTGAAATAAATACCCATGGGGGGTATCTATTTCAACCACAGAGTGGCGCGCCGCCTCGCTGAGGCAACCGAAGGTGTCAGATCGGTCGTCATAACCACCACAACTCGGCGGACCTCGCCAACCGGTCCCACTAGCCTGGCGACATGCAAGCCGCGGGCACCCCTGGACGGCGTCGCGCCGTGCGTCCCGAAGAGACCGACAGCCCCCGCATCGAGCGCGAGGGCATCGTCTGGCGGGTGCGGTCGGCCTCGGCCGCGCGGCAGGTGCTGCGCGAGCGACGCACCACCACCCAGGCCGGGTTCACCGCCGAGTGGATCCCGAAGGGCTACCTCAAGCACCACCCGATTCTGATGTCGGACGGCCCCCAGCACGACGAGCAGCGCACCAAGGTGGGCCGGTTCTTCGCGCCGCGGGTGGTCGAAGAGCGGTACCTGGGGTTGATGGAATCGTGCGCCGAGCGGTTACTCCCCAGCGGTGCCGGCGAGGTGCAGCTCGACGACCTGGCCTTGCTGTACACCGTCGAGGTCACCGCCGAGGCGGTCGGGCTCACCGAGTCACCGGTGCCCGCGATGGCCGGCCGGCTGGTGTCGTTCTTCAACCAGCCGCCGTTCGACCTGACCAAGCCCCGGTTGGGACGCACCCCCCAGCAGTGGGCACTCGCGGCCAAGAACGGGCTGTGGCCGATCATGCGGTTCTGGTGGGCCGACGTGCGTCCGGCCGTCCGGGCTCGGCGTCGCGAGCGCCGAACCGACGTGATCAGCCACCTGATCGACGAGGGCTACACCGACGCCGACATTCTGGTCGAATGCGTCACCTACGGCACCGCGGGCATGGTCACCACAAGGGAGTTCATCGCCATGGCGGCCTGGCACCTGCTGGGCAACGACCCCCTGCGCGAGCGGTACCTGATCGCCGGGCAACGCGAACGGCTGGCGATTCTCAACGAGATCATCCGGCTCGAACCGGTCGTCGGCCACCTGTACCGGCGGGTGCAGCAGCCGGTCACCTTCACCGACCAGGGCGAGAGTTTCACCGCCGACCCCGGTGACCTGATCGACCTGTGCATCAGGCCCGCGAATGCCGACGTCGATGTGGTCGGCGACGATCCGCTGCAACTGTGCCCGGGCCGTCCGTTGCCTTCGGGGGTCAACGAGGCGGTGCTGAGCTTCGGCGACGGTGCGCACAAGTGCCCCGGCCAGCCCCTGGCGATGCTCGAATCGGACGTGTTGCTGCACCGGCTGTTGGCCCGCGAGGTGACCATCGTGAGCGAACCCACCATCGAATGGGACGACCTGATCGCCGGCTACGCGCTGCGCGGTTTCCGCCTACGGCTGGACTGACGACCGCCCGTCGAGCTCGTCGAGACCCATCGGGCCAGGGTTTCGACAAGCCCCCACCCGTCATCCCGGCGAACGCCGGGATCTCTGCGCGGGACTGCTGGGCAGGCCGGTTGTGTTGGTTGCGTGATGAGATTCCGGCGTGCGCCGGAATGACGAGAGGGTTTGTCATCCCGGCGCCCCCACCCCGTCATCCAGGCGAACTCCGGGATCTCTGGGTGGGGCCGCGGGACACGCCGGTTCTGTTGGTTTCGTGGTGAGGTTCCGGCGTGCGCCGGAATGACGAGGGTGATGAGCCGTGCATTGACGACCGATGGCGTCCGCCGGAAAGACGACGGTCGACTCCACACCTGGTCGGCCTCACCGGGGCCAACGGCGTCGTGCGTACCGATCGTCTCGGGCAGACGTGAGATGTCGTCGGCCTTTGTTCGTGCTCGTCGGTGACCGACAATGGCCGACATGAGCGCCCTCTATGACTACTTCTCGGCGGCCTCGGACGAAGCGGCCGCGGGCGTGATCGACCGCGCCGGGGGCCCGGGCGGGCCGGCCGTAGCCCCCGCGCCGGTGAAGCGTGGATGGTTCGGTCGCACGTCGAGCCCACCGCCCCTCCAAGACATGGGGCCGGCCTTCGACACCGTTTCGGCCGGCGGCATCGACCCCGTCGTCATGATGGGCACCCTGGAGGAACTGCTGACCGGTCGCCCCTACGACGAGGTCATCAACGACCCGCGCAGCGGCCACATCGTGGCAATCCGAGACGAGGGGCAGCTGCTCGTCGTGGCGCTCACCGACGCACTCTCGCGAGCCCTTGCCGCCGCATCACCGCAGCGCCTTGCCGACGTCGCCGTGCCGTGGGCGGCGACCGAAGAGTTCGGGGGGCAGGCCGACCCGCACGACCTCGCAATGGTGCTCAACGAACTGTCCGGCCTGGCCGGGCGGGCCCAGGCCAAAGGTGAACGGCTCTACTGCTGGGTGTGTGTCTAGGCTCACCCCTACGTCCGTCGACGGTTTGCGCCGCCCACGCTCGCACCTCGCGTCGTTCGCCCCGGTCGATGCACCCGGCCGCCCGTCAACCAACCCGAGACGCACGACCCCTCGTCGTGAAATGACGGCGGATCTGGCGCCCGTCCACGCTCGGTAGGCGTAGCTGTCGCCAAGTCGGTCGTCATTTCACGAGCCATCTGGTCGCGTCGGTGCTGGGAGTCCGGCTTGCCCAACGCGCACCGGACGAGTCGGGGCCTCGACGATCTCGACCAGCGACCAAGACAACGGCCTGAGCAAGCTTGCCGCGCGCACCCCAAATCAGGACCATTTCGTCCCTCGGCGCACCCCAGAATCGCCGCCTTCCCCATGCCGCGCGATCGTCACCTGCGCGTCACCTGAACCGCATGAAGGCGTTGCTCTGGGCTGTTGAACTCCGCATGAGCGTCTCTCAGAAAGGACCCCCCATGCTGAACCCCAAGACTCGCCGCCTGCTGCGCAGCGGCCTCGCAGCGCTGGCGATCACCGCGGCCACCGGCACCATCGTTGCCGTGGCCGCCCCTGCCCTCGATCTCGCCGGGCTGCACGCTGCCAACCGCCTTGACGGCGACCAGACCAAAGAAGTTCGCCAGTCGGTGATCGGCGGCAAGGCCCGCAACGTCATTCTGCTCATCGGCGACGGCATGGGTGATTCCGAGATCACCATCGCCCGCAACTACGCCAAGGGCGCCGCCGGACGGTTCGCCGGCATCGACGCCCTGCCGCTGACCGGGCAGTACACCACCTACTCGCTGAACAAGACCACCGGCAAGCCCGACTACGACCCCGACTCGGCGGCCACCGGCACCGCCTGGGCGACCGGCTTCAAGACCTACGACGGGGCCATCTCGGTCGATGTGCAGGGCACCGCGCAGCAGTCTCTGCTCGAGATGGCCAAGGCCAAGGGCCTGCGCACCGGCAACGTGACCACCGCCGAACTGCAGGACGCCACCCCCGCCGTGCTGGTCTCTCACGTGTCGGCGCGGTCGTGCTACGGACCGTCCGCCACCCTCAAGACCTGCCCCGAGGCGGCGCTCGAGAACGGCGGCCTGGGCTCGATCACCGAGCAGCTGATCAACACCCGCCCCGACGTCAGCCTGGGCGGCGGCGCCACCACCTTCAACGAGGTGGCCACCGCCGGCGCCTACCAGGGCAAGACGCTCAAGCAGCAGGCCTACGAGCGCGGCTACCAGATCGTCAGCGACAAGGCCGGTCTCGACAAGGTCAAGAAGGCCAATCAAGACAAGCCGCTGCTCGGCCTGTTCGCCGCCGGCAACATGGCGGTGCGCTGGGTCGGCCCCGAGGCCACCGCCGACGGCGGCAAGAAAGACCCGGCACGTTGTACCGAGAACCCCGACCGCCTGGCCACGCAGCCGACGCTTGCCGACATGACGTCCAAGGCCATCGACCTGCTCGACGCCAAGCGCAACGGGCCCGGCTTTTTCTTGCAGGTCGAGGGCGCGAGCATCGACAAGCAGGATCATGCGGCCAACGCCTGCGGCCAGATCGGTGAGACCGTCGATCTCGACGAGGCGGTCAAGGTGGCGCTGGACTTCGCCGCCAAAGACGGCAACACCTCGGTGTTCGTCACCGCCGACCACGCGCACACCAGCCAGATCGTCGACGCCGGCTCGGTGACCCCGGGCATCACCGTCAACCTGCTCACCGCCGACGATGCCCCGATGACGATCAACTACGCCACCGCCCTCAAGGGATCGTCGATGCAGCACACCGGCTCGCAGCTGCGCATCGCGGGCTACGGGCCGGGGGCGGCGAACATCGTCGGCCTCACCGATCAGACCGACCTGAACACCACGATCCGGCGCATTCTGGGGCTGGATCGTAAGCGCGGCTGAGCCAGCCTGATCGACGTTGCCTGCGTTCGGCGACGTTGCCTGCGGACGAACGCAGGCAACGAACCCGAGCGCAGGCGATGTCGTGCCCTGGCCCGGCTACTGTCGCGTCATGCCCACGGTTCCGCTGCTGCTGCACCTGCCCGGTGAGGGCCGGTGGCAGGCCCGCAACAGCCCGGCGCGCCGGGTGCCCAGCCACGGCAGCCATCTGTTCGGCACCACCTACGCGATCGACCTGGTGCCCGTGGATGGCCGCGGTCGCAGCGGCCCGGTGAACTGGCGAATCGTGCTCGTCACCGAAGACCCGGTGCGCTTCGTCGGTTTCGGGCGCACCGTGACAGCCCCCTTGGCCGGCCGGGTGGTGCTCACCCACGACGGCGAATCCGACGGCGTGGTGCGCCGCTCTCCGGTGGCGTTCCTCGGCCACCTGCGCGAGCAGACCGAACGAGCGCGGCGGGGTTTGCCGGGGCTGGCCGGTAACTGCGTGGTTATCGAGGTAGAGCCAGAGGGGCCCTACATGCTGGTCGCCCATCTGCGCTGCGGGTCGGTTGCCGTGCGACCCGATGACGTGGTGATGCCAGGCGTGCCGATCGGTGAGTGTGGCAACTCGGGCAACAGCACCCAACCGCACGTGCACCTGCAGGTCACCGACTCCCTCGACTGGCAGACCACCCGGGGCCTGCCGCTGGCCTTTCACGCCTACCGTGGCCGCCGCGGCGACGTCATCGGGCAGGGCCTGCCCGATGAGGGTGAGGTGGTCGAGGCGATCGACTGACAGCTGTGACGAAAGCTGCGCGCCAGTAGCGGGAGTTACGGCGTGTCGGCACCTCTGAGCCGCACTGGCGCTCAGTTTTCGTCAACTTCTGCATCGACCCGCTCACAAAACGGGGTCGAAAAAGTGCATTCAAGGGCATGGAACGTCTTGCAGAACTTCTTGCCCACGAGAACGGCGTGCTGCCTCGCCGAGATCACCACAACATTCGTCACCTGCTCGACAGCGCCCGCCGCAAGGGCCTGCTCGCGGCGCCGCTGCCCGGCATCTACACCGCACCCGATCCCGACTGGCACACCCGCATGCGGGCCGCGGCCGCCTTTCGCCCGGGCTGCGTGATCACGGGCGCTGCGGCCGCGCTGGCACTGTGGTGGCCCGAGGTGCCGATCACTTTCGTGTCGGCGACTGTGCCGTACGAGGTTCATGGCACCTACGCCAGGTACCAATGGCAGCGCAGACGCGTGCCGGCCGACCTGATCGACGACAGTCATGGGCTACGTCTCGCCTCCCCAGCGGTGTCGGTGCTCGACCTGCTGCCAACTCTGGGGGCAACGGTGATCGACGAGGCCCTTCGTCGGCGCGCGGTGACGCTGGCCGCGCTTTGGGCGGCACTGAGGGCAGAGCCGCGTCGGCCCGGCAACCGGTTGAGAGGTGCCCTGCTCACCGACTCGCGCGACGAGCCCTGGTCAGAAGCCGAGCGAGTGGCGCATCGGCTGCTGCGCCAGGCCGGCCTGGTCGGCTGGCGCACCAATCACCGCATCGTCATCGATGGCGTTGGCTACTTCGCCGACATCGCGTTCACGGCCGAGCGCGTGATCATCGAGATCGACGGGTTCACCCATCACGGCACACGCCGAGCCTTCGCCGACGACCGCTGGCGCTACTCGCGCTTCGCCGCTCACGGCTGGCGGGTACTGCCGTTCGCCGCGTCGAGCCTCGACGACGATCCCGAAGCCTTCGTCGCGCTGGTGAGGCGAGCAGTGGGCCAGTAGCGATTGACGAAAGGTGCGCGCCAGTGACCCGGACTGGGCGCGACACGCCGCCCGTTGCTTCACTGGCGCTCACCTTTCGTCTGCTCAGCGCTTGCGGTTGCGGCGTGCCACGGCGCCACTGAGTACCGTGGCGAAACCGCACCACGCGGTGTACACGCCCAGGGCTGCCGCCTTGCCCCACCCCGTCTTCGCCGCACGGCGGGTCAGGTCGGCGCTGCTGAACGCCAACACCCCCGCCACCACGGTTGAGGGAACCAGCGCGTGCGCGCGAAAGAACACCCCGCTCCACGCCGTGTTCAGCGCCAGGTTGGCGGCCAGGGCCCGTTCGAAGGCATCGGCCTCTTCGTCGTCGCCCCGCTCGCGCGAATCAGCGATGGTGGCCGCCGACGACACGGCGATCAGACCGTAGAGCAGTGACCACACCGGGCCGAACACGGCCCCTGGCGGTTGAAACGGCGGCTTGCTGAGGTTGCGGTACCAGCGGCTGTTCGGGTCGGTGAACAACCCGCCGACGATGGCGGTCGCAGCCACCGCAGCTGACGTCATGCTCAGGGTGCGGCCCCACAGCTTGGCGTCGATGTCGCCGAGGGCGGCCTTGATGGCGTCGTCGAAAACCGCCGCCCCGCCCTGCGGCTCGCCCAATACAGCCTCGGCGTCGAACTCGTGCCGCACCGCGTCGTGCATCAGGCTGCCCACCAACGGGCGGGCGATGCCCGCTTTGATCGGCGTGACGAACCCCACCCAGTGGCTGGCCAGGCCGGGGGTGAGCACCGGAACGGTCGCGATGAACCGTGGCCGCAGGCCCGCCAACTCGGCGTAACGCTGCAGCATCGATCGGTAGGTGAGCACGTCGGGTCCGCCGATGTCGAAGGTGCGGTTCACGTCGTCGGGCAGCTCGGCGGCCCGCACCAGATAGTGCACCGCGTCGTCGACGGCGATCGGCTGAATGCGGCGATCGAGCCACTTGGGCGCCACCATGGCCGGCAACCGCTCGGTCAGGTGCCGCAGCATGTCGAACGAGGCCGACCCGGCGCCCAGCACCACACCCGCCTGCAGCACGGCGGTCGGCACGCCCGACGCCAGCAGAATCTCGCCCACCTCGACCCGCGACCCCAGGTGTGCCGACAGCTCGCCCTCGGGGTGCAGGCCCGACAGGTAGACGATGCGGCGCACCCCGGCCTGCTCGGCGAGGCGGGCGAACCGCCTGGCCAACTCGCGGTCGCGGGCCACGAAGTCACCCCCGCCGTCCATCGAGTGCAGCAGGTAGTACAGAACGTCGACGCCGTCGAGGGCGGCCCGCACGTCGTCGTCAGAGGCGGCGTCGCCCTGCGCCACCTGCACGCGGTCGCGCCACTCGTCGGACAGCTTGCCGGGGCTGCGCGACAACGCCCGCACGGTGTAGCCGCCGTCGAGCAGGCGAGGCACCAGGTGCGACCCTATGTAGCCGGTGGCTCCGGTGACCAGGACGAGGGACATGTCAGCTCCAGAGGTCGAGGGCCCACGGCAGGGCGAACAGCATGCCGAGTGACCAGGTGAGATGGGTGACGATGGGGCCGAGCACACCGCCGGTGACCCGGCGCTGCAGCCCGGTGAGCAGCCCGAGCGCGGTGGCTGCCAGCACCAGCAGCGGCACCCCCGTGGCTACCGTGGCCAGCGCGTACAGGGCCGCCGAGCCGACCACCCGCCAGCGTGGCGTGATGGCTGCGAACAGGGCCCCGCGAAAGAACAGCTCCTCGGCCACTCCGTTGACCGCGGTGATGGCCGCCACGATGGGCAGCGACCCGAACCGGGCGTGCGCCAACAGGGCGTCGACGGGCCCGCGCAGCCAGTCGATGCGGCCCACCACGACGGCGCCGGCCAGAAACACCGCCAGCAGCATGCCGCCCAGAATCAGCGCCTGCAGCACCGACGAGCTCTGCCCGCCGGCCCGCGTGCGGGCCCGGCCAAGATGCAGGGGGCCGGACGCCACCGCCCCCAGCACCCACACCGCCGCGACGCCCAGCGTGGCCGGGTAGAACCACGGGTCACCGGGCCTGATGGCCAGGGCCAGGCCGAGTGCGGCCCCACCGAGCACCAGCGTGAGGGCCACCACGATGCGCCGCCGGCGCAACACCCGTGGGTCTTCGGCCGCGCGCTCGTGGGCGGGGTCGAGCAGGCTCGCTCGAAAGAACGACCCCAACTCGGTGAACAGCGGCACGCACGCCAGCCTACTTACCCCTGGCCGGCGATCACCCCACCCGGTCGGGCGCCTACCCGCTGGTCGACCGGACGAGACCCACGGCGGTCAGGGTTTTCGACACGCTCAATGGGTTCGACCAGCTCAACCAATACGGCGCAAACGATGACGAACTACTGCTTCTTCCAGCGCTGCACCTGCTCACCCGCCGCCACCACGTCGGCCGTGGTGAGCAGCCGCAGCCGCTCGTCGGTGATCACCGCGCGCAGCAGGTCGACGGTCGTGCCTGTGGTCAGCGAGCGGGGGTCGGTCTTGAGCACCGGCCCGGCCACCAGGCCGTACGCCACCTCGCCCGGCCGGTTGACCCACACCGAGAACAGCCCGGGGTCTTCTTCGGGCTCCTGGAGTTCCCAGGCCAGAAACACCCGGTCGCCGTTCGCGCCGGGCAGTTCCACGCAGTGCTCGCGGCTGCCGCAGGTCATCGGATCGTCCCTCGACCACAGGCTCACCCGCACCAGGTCGCCGTCGGTTCCCTCGGACGGTCGGTACCGCAACTCGGCGCCCACGAAACCCGTGGGCGAATCGTCGTACACCCACGCGGGCCTGGCCGAGGAGTAGCCGGCGGGCAGGTGATCGAGCATCAGGGCCGCGATCGCACGTGACGTGATGGGCGTGGACGCGCTGGGCGTCGGGCTGTTCGACGGGTCGGACGCGCTGGGCGTCACGCCGGGCACGGCGGTGGCGCAGCCGCACAGGACAACCAGGCCGGCCAGGCCCGCCAGCAGCACGGTGCGCACGCGGTGCGCGGTGACGAACCCGATCATCGGTGATCCTTCGACGGGGGTGGCAGCCTCAGTTTAGTGTGACTCGGAACAGTCGAGAGCCCTCAGCCCGGCTCGCCCGCCTGGTGAGCCTCACGCCGCGGCTCGGCCCGGACGACACTGGTTGGGCTCACCCTTCGCTCCTTACGCTGAGTGGCGAACAGGCTAGTGGTGGGAGACGCACCACTAGTGGCAAGGCCGAGTCGTGAGGCGAAACGGGCAGGCGGTAGGTTCGAGGCATGCGCTACAACCCTCTCGGAGACAGCGGCCTGATGGTGTCGGTGGTGGGCGTCGGCTGCAACGCCTTCGGCGCCCGCATCGACGAAGACCAGACCAAAGCCGTGGTGGACGCCGCGATCGAGCAGGGCATCACGCTGTTCGACACCGCCGACAGCTACGCCGACGGGGCCAGCGAAGAACTACTCGGACGAGCCCTGGGCACGCGACGCGAGAGCGTGCTGGTGGCCACCAAGTTCGGCATGGGCGACCACGACGCCGAGCACTTCGGGGCGCACGGCTCGAGGCGGTACGTGCGCCGCGCCGTCGAGGCCAGCCTGCGCCGGCTGGGCACCGACTACATCGACCTGTACCAGTTGCACCGGCCCGACCCGATCACGCCCATCGACGAGACCCTCGACGCGATGAGCGACCTGGTCACCGAGGGCAAGGTGCGCTACCTCGGGTCGTCGAACCTCAGCGCGTGGCAGGTGGCCGACGCCGACTGGGTGGCCCGAACTGCGGGCTACCACCGGTTCGTCTCGGCGCAGAACGAGTACTCGCTGTACAACCGGGCCGCCGAGGACGAACTGCTGCCGGCCTGCGAGCGGTTCGGTATCGGTGTGCTGCCGTACTTTCCGCTGGCCTACGGACTGCTCACCGGCAAGTACCGCCGCGGCGAGGCGGCGCCGGCGGGGTCGCGGCTCGAAGCCCAGGCGAAGCGGCTCGAGAACGCCGACTGGGGCCGCATCGAGGCGTTGCAGGCCTTCGCCGACGCCCGCGACATCTCGCTGCTCACCCTGGCCGTCGGCGGTCTGGCTGCGCAGCCGGCGGTCGGCAGCGTGATCTGCGGCGTCACCCGGCCCGAGCAGGTGGTGGCCAACGTCGAGGCGGGGTTGTGGCAGCCGTCCGAGCACGATGTGGCCGACCTGGCCGAGCTGCGGCACAGCTCCGCCTTCTCGTACACGACGTTCGCGTGAGCGGGGGTGCGTCCGACCCGGCGCTGTTGAGCCTGCACGGCGTGCGGGTGCTGGGCGCCCCGTCGACGGCGCAGGTGGCCGACCGGTTCGGGTTGCGGGCTGCAGTTGTTGCCGAGCACCTGCTGGACGCGCAGGCTTACGGCTGGGTTCGCCGGCACGAGTTCTTCGGTGAGACGTGGTCGATGACCGAGCGCGGCCGGGCCGAGAACGAGCGGCAACTGGCCGCCGAACTCGACGCGGTCGGCGGGCGGGCCGCCGTGGCCGAGGCGCACCGGCTGTTCCTGAGCCTCAACGGCCCCCATGGGGTGGCCTGCACCAACTGGCAGGTGCGGCCCACGCGCTGGGACCGGCTGGCCGCCAACGATCACACCGACGCAGACTGGGACGTCGCGGTGCTGCTCGAACTCGAACGGCTCGACAACGCGTTGCAGCAGGTGGACGCCCTGCTGAGCGGCGCGCTGCCCCGCATGAAGGGGTACGGACGGCTGCATCGCGAGGCCCTGCACCGGGTGCGGCTCGGCGGACACGAATGGCTGGACGGCCCCGACCGCGCCTCGTGCCAGCTGGTCTGGATTCAACTGCACGAAGACCTGCTGGCCACGCTGGGCATTGCCCGCGGTACCGACGAGCAGCCGGTCTCGCGCTGATTCGAGCGTGGCAGGTGCGAGGCTTCGCGAGATTACGTCCGATGTGAGGGGGCTGGCGCCTCGGCGAGCGGTGGTGCCCCTCACATCGGACGTAATCCGACGAGTCGCACGGCGGGTTGCGACGGAACGCACCGCGGCCGGGATGACGGGCTGAGTGGTCATTCCGGCGTATGCCGGAATCTCTGTCGTGAGACCGCTGTCGGGTGCGGTTGGGAGATCCCCGC
>ERZ724512.1406-NODE-1406-length-11180-cov-4.230202_pt1 | contig 11180 bp, 16 predicted proteins | sample MGYA00376045_ERZ724512 | MGnify/ENA primary metagenome ERZ724512 (study PRJEB28724, sample SAMN07190883) | activated sludge metagenome | isolation source: activated sludge of sewage treatment plant in Hong Hong | place: Hong Kong | collected 2016-03-17 ... | reverse complement strand
TTCGCGACGGAAACTGGGATGTCCTGATGACCCGACATAGCGCGGCTCACCCTGGGGCCGCCGAATCTTCACTAGCCACAACTCGCCGTCTACGGTGTAGGGGATAACCACGCCGGCGGGCAGCCAGATGCCTTTGGGATGGTCGGCGGGATCGAGTCCCCAGCGGCGCGGATCGTCGTGCATCTCTTTCGGGTTGTAGCCCAGCCCGGCGGCGCGGATTGTGTCATCTTTCAGCCCACGACGGCGGAGCATCTCTAGCCCTTGCACGCCGTCACGGCTCCAAAGCACGCGGCGGGCGTAGTCGGCAAAGGATCGGCCGCGCTCCTGCCACGCGGCGGGCGGCGGCGTCACGGCCTCCGGCGGGTCAATCGGCCGCGGCTCGGTTCGGGCAGGGGCGGTGTACTCGCTACCCAGCAGGCGGAGGGCCTCGCCCATCGTCGCGGCCCGGCCTCGCCAGACCAGGTAGTCGGCGGCGTCGCCTTTCGCCCCGCATTGCCTACACCAATAGCGCGGCTTGCCTTTCGAGGGCGAGGGCCAAACGGTGAAGCGGTCCCGGCCGCCACATTCCGGGCAGGCGCCCATCCACTCGCCCGACGCGGCGCTCTTGCGGCGGAGGGTAACGTCAGCCCCTATCAGCTCGAGTAGGTCAACGTGCGATAGATCGGCCATGATTACGTTCTCTCCCGGATGATTGCTCCTTCGTAATCGTGGCAATCGTAACAATAATACCCTTGCCACCATTGCTACGATTGCTATTATTATTACGATTGCTACCCATCTCTAAGAGCCTTCTTTCCTGCCAGGGTGAGTAAGTAAGGTTGCTCGCGGCCGTCTTTCTCGCCCTTCGTGACCAGTCCCTTATTGAGCAGCTCGGCCAGCTCATGCGAGATGTGCGGCTCCCGCTTGCTCAGGTATTGAGCGAGGCGACGGGTTGACGCGCTTTCCATGTCGGTGAGGGCAGCGAGTATCTCGCCCTGGAGCGTGTCGCGGGCCACGTCGCCGGCCTTGCCCACGGCTTGCCAGCAGCACAAAAGGCCGTCCCACTTGAGCGCGAGGTCATCCGTCTCTACCAAGTCGCGGCCAGTAAGCATAAGCGTTGCCTCCGCCTTGCCGCGTTGCCGGTAAAGCCCCATCACGGTATCAGCGGGCGCAGCCTTGCCCGTACTCCCTAGCAGGTCGTCAACGGGGTCCGGCTGAAAGGCGTTTGGCTTGCGGTGGTGGTCCAGCACTAGCGCGGCGGCATGATAGGTCAAGGCGAGCTGCTGGATCGCGCCAAAGGCGTCATTCGTCGCGCCCGGGTCGAGCTGATCAATGTTGCCGCCCAGCAAACGGCTTGCCGTGTCAACGACTAGCAGCCGATAGGGCGTTGCCTCCATCACGGCGGCGAGGGCGTCTAGGCCGCCCTGGGCGAGGGTAGGCCAGATGGTTTCAAAGCATATGGTATCAATGGCGGGCCAGTTCTGGGCAGCCATGCGTGTCTTGAGTCGGGCTTCACTGTCCTCGAGGGCCAGATAAAGCACGCGGCCGGGGGTCACGTCGCGGCCAAACACCTTACCTCCTGTGCCCACGGCGAGAGCGACTTGCAGGGCCAGCCAGGATTTACCCAGCTTTGGCCGGCCGCCTAGAAAGTTAAGGCCCTCGTACAAGAGGCCGGGGACAACTTCCACCGGCGGCTGTATGTCGAGGGCCATAAGTTCGGCGGCCGTGTAAGACGTTCGTCGTGGCCTGGGGGCGCGGCGAATCGCCTCGGCGACGGGCGCGAGGCGGGCGTCAATCGCTTTCAGCGCATCTAGCCCACGGTCAACGCCGGCGGGACCGGCCTGGGCCGCGTTGAATTGCAGCGTGTCGAAGTGATGCCGCCATTCGGGTGTAAGACGGTCAACGGCGCGGGGATCGGGCGGCAAGCCATGCCGTAGCCAGGCGGCGGCCTCCACAAAGGCGCGGGCGTCGGGGTCCAACCTGCGCGACGTGGCGCCGGTGGCTGAGTTCGTCGGGTTGCTCATAAAGCGGCCGCCTTTCGCGTCGCGTCGGCGACAAAGGCGGCGCGGGCGCTGTAGTAATGGATCGCGGGGGTGAGCTGCTCGAGGCGGATCGTCAACGCGACGCGGCGCGGGCAGCCCAGGCACTCGAGGTGCCGGACGGCGGCGAACGGGATGTAGCCCGTTTCGCGGGGATCGCGTTCGTAGGGGTCAAGGGGATATGTCACGGGCGACTCCTCTGTTCTAAGGCGTCGCCGGTTGTGCAAAGGGCCAGGCGGGGCGTTGATGCGAAAGTGTACACTTTCGCATGTGCGCATGTGCGTAGATGCGCACTTGCGTACTTGCGTATATACACATCGTGTGTTAGAATCTAGATGCCAATGCCTGCCAGAGCTTTTGGCATCTAGAACGCGCCCGCCTCGGTCCTGACACGACCGGGGCGCCCGAAATAGTTAGCCGTCCTCCCCAGCGGAGGGCGGTTTTTCTTGCCTACGTTCGGCCAGCCATCGGCGGGCCAGGTCGGTAAACAATCGGCTGTAGTTCGTCCTGAGACGATAGACAGCCGAGTTTAACTCCTCAGCCTCTTCCGCTGATAAGACGATGACCGGCGAGATGCGGCGCTCTTCGTCGCTACTTTTCCGCGCCGTCACTGTTGCCCGTCTCCCTCAGATCAACAATCAGCCGGTTACCTACGATGCGGGGCAAGAACTCACGGAAGGTATCGTCTCCCCAGCCCATCGCCCTGCTGAATGACCTGCCGCCGATGACGTAGGAGTGCGCTGCATTCTGTCGCCGGATTGGGTAGGCGGTTTTCTCGCTCTGCGTGGCGGGCCGCATCGCAAAGCCCCGGCCCTGCTTGTCGATTTGGAATATGACGGCCTCAGGCTCGCCCAGGGCCTTGAACGCCGCGTAGTTCAGGCCCAGGTTGCCTTTGCGCTGGACCGTGACGCGGGGAACGTTCAGGTCCGAGCGGCGACGCCGCCCGTCGAAGTCTTCCAACTCAAGCTCGTCAAGAAGTGTTTGTCCCATGTCTGTACCTCCTGTCGGACACTCATGACAACATTATACACAAAAGGGGGCGCGACTGCAAAGGTGACGCACCTGAAAAACGCAATGGGCGCGTTGGGACGGATGTTCGTGCGAATGGTCTGGGGAAACGTTCGGTATATTTGTTCAGAACGAACGTACTTACGGAGGCGAGCCAGCGCCTCAACGTTACTCCGTAACTGTGTTACTATCGCGTTCGTGTACGCCGTGACACTGTATAGCACTGCAATAGTGCTGTTTAGGTGCTGTGTCGGGACCCGAATACGATAGCGTATGCGCTTGAATATGTCCTACGCAATGCACGCCGTCACCGTCGCCGACGCGGGTCACGAAAGCCCAGGATACCGGCGGCCGTCATGCTGCCCTCTGGCGTCCTCACTCTTGCGTGTGCGCTTCGTCGTGGCCGTCCTATTGACGGGACGCTGAAACCGTGCTAAAATATGCGGAAATCCGCATAAGCTCAGATGGAGGGTCATGTCCAACGATGAATGGTCTGTCGAGTTTTATGTAGATGATAAGGGGCGCGCTCCGGTGGGTGAGTTCCTAGAGAGTCTGGATAAGAGAACATACGCCAGGTTCCTCTGGTCAATCGAACAGCTGAGAGTGCGCAATGTGAATGCCCGTCAGCCCCTGGTTCGCCAGGTTGATGGGAAAATTTGGGAGCTTCGAGAAGAAAGCAACACCAATATTTATCGCATCCTGTACGTATTCTTCACCGGCCGCCGTATTGTGCTGTTGCACGGGTTCGCCAAGAAGACGCAGAAACTGCCCCGGCAGGACCTGGACATTGCGCGGCAACGGATGGAGCGTTTCTTAGAGAGAGAGTAGAGCTATGGCCGATGCTTATACCCAGAAGGATGGGCGCCGTCTTTTCGAGGACAGCCGTAACCGGGCGCTGGCCGATCCCGAGTTTCGGGCTATCTACGAAGAGGAAGCCGCCAAGAAAGAGCTTTGGTTGCAGCTCGTCGAGGCGCGTCAATCGCTGGGGCTGACTCAGGCCCAAGTGGCGGAGCGCATCGGTATCTCTCAGTCGCAGGTAGCCCGTCTCGAAAGGGCGGGCTACAACGATTACACGTTGAAGAGTCTCCGGCGCTACGTCGAGGCGCTGGGCGGCGCTTATAGGCTTGAAGTATCTCTTCATCCCGTCTCTTGACAGTAAGCTCGCCCAGGCTCTACACTTCCCATTAGTGGCGGCCGGTCGGCTAGATGTCGCCCCACGGTATCCAGCCCGTGAGTGTCTGCCTAGCAGCAGTCCCTTAGAACGAAAAAGGGTCCTCCGGCCGCCACTTTGACGTAAGTCCAACAGGCTAGTAGCTCCCCGACTGTGATCGCGCGGTCGGGGAGTTCGTTTCCCCTCTAGACGGCGTGGCCGGTGTATTCGTCGTCGTGATAAGGCATTCACCCGCGCTTTGCGTTTGGCGGCCGTCCTGGGCCTTCCTGAGCGTTCGCATGTCGTAAACAAGGTAAACAAGGTAAACAAGGTTTACACATCTGCCCTGGGCCGCTTGGGTAGCTCAAGCTCGCCCCGGTCCAGGGCGTCCAGGGCGTAGGTCAAGAGCAGGGCGACGAATGCGCCCTTGCGCCGGCTGTCTACGCCCTGTTCAGCGGCGGCCTGGTCAATCCGCGCTATCAGCTCCTCGCCGATGCGATAGGCGGCGACTTTGGTTTCCTTCGACTCGCGCTTGGGCTTGAATGCGCCCAGCCCTTGCTTCTTCAGCCCGGCGGCCTGCTCCGTGGCGCGGTCTAGCCCGGCGAACGGGTCCGGCTTCTTAGGCATCGGCGGCCTCGATTCGGTAGAGCAGTTCGGCGGTCAGGGTGAGGTAGGCGCGGGCGCTCGAGCTATCGGGGGCAAAAGTGACGACGGGTTGCCCGGCGCCGGGCGCTTCGGCGGCTCGGACATTGACGGGTATCACGGTTTGAAAGACCAGATCGCCCAGGGCGTCCCGTAGGCGGCGCTCTACTTCGCTCGTTAGCCGGTTGCGTGCATCGTAGCGGGTGAGCAAGACGCCCAGGACGGTCACAGGGTTGTAGGGCGTCACAACGTCTATCATCTGTTGGAGCTGGCCCATTGCGCCGATAGAGTAAACCGACGGCTCCACCGGGACAACGACGTAGCGGGCAGCCATCAAGGCGTTTTGGCTGAACAAGCCCAGGCTTGGCGGCGTGTCTATCAGGGCGAAGTCATAGCGGTCGCCCAGGCTTTCCAGGGCGCGGCGTAGACGCAGCTCGCGGCCGACGGCCGGCGCAAGCTCTAGTTCAGCCCCGGCGAGGGCCAGGGTTGACGGTAGGAGGTCGCAGCCCTGGGCCGTGGGCAGGATCGCCTCGCCGATGCGGCGGGGATCGTGCAGCACGTCATAGGCGGATCGCTCGAGGGCGTAGGGGTCAACGCCCATGCCGCTTGTGAGGTTCGCTTGCGGGTCCAGGTCGCACAAGAGCACGCGGCGGCCGTGGGCCTGGGCGAGGGTGGCGGCGACGTTGGCGCAGCTCGTGGTCTTGCCCACTCCGCCTTTGACGTTGGCAAAAGCGACTACGTTCATAGGGTCGGTTCCTTTTCGGGTGCCTTTTCAGTTCCTCGCTGAGCAGGACCTGCTCAGCCTCCGTCATTGCTATCGCCTTCGCTGGCGCTCACTCGCCCGGCTCCCTGGGCATGTTGTCATCATCTACCAGGTTCAGAAGGCGGGCCGCAATTAGCCCGCCTTCGTTGTCGCCGACAAGGGCCGCCGCAGCGCGGGCGGCTCGCAAGAATATCACCGGCCGCGGCTGCCCCTCTGCCTCTGCCTCGCGGATCGCGTCCCTCGCCGCGTCTATCGCGTGGGCGTGGCGCGTCTGCTCAAATCTCTCTGTGCCGTCTATCTCGCTCATTCGTCGCCCTCACTTCCGGTGCTCCAAACTTCGCCGTCGGGCCAGTTGCGGACCAGGTCGGCGAGGCGTATCAGCTCATCACGTCGCCGACGGTACGGCCGGCCTTCCGTTGCGCCGACGGCGGCCGCTGCGAGGGCCTGGGGCGTCTTGCCCGCGTCCATTGCGGCCAGGTCGCGCCACTCCGACTCGGATAGCTCCATACCGGCGGCGCGGGCCTTTTCCGTCAACGTCTGCGGCCGCAGCACTCGCAGCGGTGGACGGTCGCGGTCGGTCTTGGGCGGTCGGTCTGGCGCCTCGCCAGTTTCAGCCTCGCTTTGCCCCGGTGGACGGCAACCGTCCACCGGCCGCCCACCGTCCGCCGGTGGATCGGGCGGCGGCGTGTAGGCGCGTAGGGTCGGCTCACCCCCGGTGCTGTAGGTCGCCGACGTTCCCCAGCTCGCCGAGTCGTTGCGCGGTCCGGTAGACGGCGCGGGCAAGAGCAGGGTCGGCGCGTCAGTATCAAACAGGGGCAGCCGGGCCAGGGTCGGCGCGTCTTGCCCGGTCCTGACGTAGCCGACTCCCTTGCCCAGCGTGCCGGCCTCCGCCGGTGGCACAACGCCCAGGGCGCGGGCCGTGTAGGCGTCGGCTCCCAAGTTGATCGCCGTGGTGAGCTGGGCGCGGATGCTCGACTCTTTCAGCGTCGCGGCGAGAAAGTCTTGACTCGCCAGGATCGCGTAAAGTCCAAACTTTCGCCCCTCGTTGACCAGGCTCTTGACGTGCCTGGACACGTCGGGGTAGTCGGCGAGCACGGCGGGCGCTTCGTTCAAGAGTACCCAGGTCGGCCGGCCCAGCGGCTGCCCGGCCCGGCGGGCGCGGATGCGCTCTTGCAGCTCGCCACGGGCCAGCCATTCAAGAAAACCCGCAATGTCGCGCTTTTCCGTCACGGCTTCCACCCCGGCGGCCTGTAGCGGTGTCAGGTCGCAGCCGTCGGCAGGGTCGCGCCAAACGTGGTGAGGGTCAAGTATCCAAGCGCGGGCGTTCAGGACGGCGGCGACTACCTGGGTGAGCAGCAGCCGGGCGGCGTGGTCCTTCCCGGCTCCGGTGGGGCCTGCAATGGCCGTGTGACACGCGGCGGGCGTCCAGATCGGGTAGCCGTTGCCCATGCCCAGCAAGAGGCGCTCAGCCGTCGGCGTGTAGCCAGCCCGTAGGAGCAAGCTCGCCGTCATCGGCGCGGGCAGCTTGTCGCGGGCCGTGGTAGGCGGCGCGGCGAGGGCCGGGGCGTTGGCGTCGCTGCCCACGACGCGGGGCGCGGGGCCGTGACCAAACTTAGGCGCATAAGTTCTTAGGCCCGTCGGTAGGTGATGCACGGGATTCCTTGCCCGTTCAATCTCAGCCGTCCGGCGGCCCAGCGTGTCGGCGTGGATCGTGTCATCGTAAGCCCCGGCCAAGAGGCGTTGACGGGGCAGCGGTATGCCGTCGCCAACATGCACAAACTCGCCGTGGTGCCGGGCGCGGTGTCTGAGCCACGCCCAGCCGGCCACGCCGGCGGCGACGGGTACAACGACAATGACACCAGCCCCGGCGGCCTGAGCCGCCGGGATCCATGCGTCGTAAAGCCGGCGGTTCAACTCCGCCCGCTCCGCTCGCTCTTGCAGGTCCTGGGCGTCGCGTTGCCGCTGATACTCTAGATCGGCCTGTCGCCTCGCTTCCGTCGCGGGGCTGGCCTGAATCAGCAGGAAGGCGAGGGCAGCCAGGGCGAGGGCAGCGGCGACTAGAAACACGCTCATTAGGGCGCAGCTCTTCATCCTGCTGCCCTCCGCCCGTCGGCGAGGGCGTAGCGGGCCAGGGCGACTCGCGTGTCCGGCTGCCACGTCTCGCGGATCGCGTCGCGGGCGTCTTCGGCTTCTCTGACGTCATCTATCTTGACGCCTTGCACGCGGACCGGCGGCGCGTTGGGATCGTCGGCCAGGTCGCAGCGGACAAAGAGCAGCCCGCCATACCGGGCCAGGTCTTGCAAGATGCGCCGACGGCGGCGAGGCGACGGGGCCATCGTCAAGAGTTGCGCTCCGCCTTCGGGGACCAGGGCGGCGAGGTCAACGGCGACAAAGCCGCGTCTTGCGACGCGGGCGCAATACCAGCCGCGGCCGTCCAGGGTCGCCAGGGCGAGTAGCATCCGCTCATCTAGCGGCCGGGCGGCGTCGGCGAGCTGCTCAGCCAGGGCGCGGCGGAGGGTCAAGGTCACACGTATAGATTTATGCACGGCTCACACTCCCTACCGGCGTTGCCGGTGTTGCGCGGGGCGCGGGGCCGTGATAAGCTATCACAAGCCCCGTCCCTGCTGTACCAGGGTCGGGGTTAGCCTCGCCGTTCGTGTTCGCTGCACGCCGGCGGGGCGCTCTATTTTCGGGCCTCTAGGACGGCCTATAACGGGCGTTTGGAGGCGCTTTCAGCGTTGTATCACTCGCTTTCGTGGCCTTTCGTTGGGCCTTGCCCCGCTCAGGGGGCGCGCTGAGGGCGTCTAGTCCTTTTCCTCTCCTAGCTGCCCGGCGTCGTGTTCTCTTGCGGCTTTCCACGCTTCCAGATCGGCGCGGTTGAATTGTGGTCGGCGCTCCGTCGGCGTGTAGACACGCACGCCGGACAGGGCGCGACGCTCGAGCAGGCGGTAGAACGTGCTACGGCTCACGTTCAAAATCTTGGCGGCCTCGCCGGGGCTTACCCAGTCGGGGTCTTTCGTCATCGTCGCTGGTCCTGTCGTCCCTACTGTTACCGTTGTCGCGTATGTCGCGGATTGTAGCACGTTCTTTGCTCCTGTCAATGTCAACGACGTGGGTAAGGGACATGCAGCCGATTGACGGCGGCGCGTTTCGTCGCCTCCGGCCGCCTGTCGTAGCGGCTTGTGGTGGCCGGGTCGGCGTGACCGGCCAGGCGTTGGACCGTCGCCAGGTCGGCGCCGTTGTCCAGCAGATCACCCACCCAGGTACGGCGGAGCGAGTGAGGCGACAGGCGGTCTATGTGGGCCTGCTCTGCCCGGCGGCTGAGCACGGCGTAGAACGCGGCGGCCGTCATGCGTCGGCGCACAACGGCCCCGGCCTTCGTCAACGGGCAAAACAGCGGCCCCGGCTCCGGGCCACGCACGGCGAGCCACGCAGCCAGGCGAGCGGCGGCGCCGCTCTCTATGTAGGTGAGGCGGTCCTTGTTGCCCTTGCCCGCGTGGATCGTCAACGCCCCGGTACCCGCGTCATAGTCGGCGAGGTCAAGCCCGGCCAGCTCAGCCCGGCGCGGGCCGGCCGCGTAGGCCACGGCAATGAGGGCAGAGTCACGGATCCCGGCGGGTGAGGCGTCGGCGTCGCACACGGCAAACAGGGCGCGGCGCTCGCCGTCGGGAACGTCACGCCCAGCGGGGAGGCGCTCCGCCTTGATGTCTTTTACGTCGCGGGCCTGGGCGCTCGTGTCCGCATCTATCAGCCCGAGGCGCTCCGCCTCTCGGATGACGCGGCGTACACCGGCCAGCGTTCGGTTCGCCGTCGCCGGCGCGGCCTGCCCCCGGTCGCATCGCTCTTGCAGGGCGGCGCGTAGGGCCTGGGTGTGCTGATAGCGCAAGCTCGCCCAGGGGAACGACCAAACGTCGGCGCGCCCATTGCCCATAATGTCGGCGGCCACGCCCAGGGCGTGAAGTTGCACGCGGCGGGATCGCTCGCCCAGCCCGGCCAGGTAGACGCGGGCCGGGTGCATGTCGGCGCGGACCGTCGCCAGGGGGGCGGGTGGCGTCGGCGAGCTGGGTACAATCGCGGAGTCGGTCATGACGTCGGCTCGCCCTGTTTGTCTGTTGCCACGTCGCCGGTATATCGTTCGAGGGCAGAGACTAGATTGTATTCCGCCTCCTCTAGCTTTCCGTCGCTCTGGGCGCGGTAGTATTCGAGGGCGCTCTCTATCACGTCGCGGGACAGCGGGTCAAGCTGAGTCAGGTCCATGGGTGTCATGTTCGGTGTCTCCTATCACTTGCGTAAAGTGTCCTTTACGTTAATCACTTATGGTTAGTCGCGGCGTTATCATCATCATTCGCCGTCGTCCTCTTCTGAGCCTGCTTGCTCCATGAGTAGATCAATTCGGCGTCTTGCCGCCTCTACTAGAGTCGTCTTTGGGCTATAGAGGCCGGCCCGCTTTAGGTGACGGGTCAAGGTCACTTCTGCTACCTGAAACTCAATAGAGAGTCGCGTCAGGCTTGCCCCTTGCTCTCGCATCTCGCAAAGCTTTGCCAAGTCCAGATCGACCGGCTGCCGTCCTGGGCCGCGACGCTCGATTCCCGCCTCATCCATCCATCGGTGAACAGTGCTGGCCGTCGTGCGATACAAGGCCGCGATATCGCGTAGAGACTTGCCCTGCTCACAATAGAGTTTTCGGAGTGCCCGTGCTCGCTTCGCAGTGACCATGATTTTCCCCCTATGGTCAATAGCCCATCTCGGGCGGGCGCTGGGTGTCTTAGGTTTGGCGCCTCGCCCAAATCGGCCAGGATCAGGGCGAGGCAGGTTAGTTCACTTCTTAGGCTTGCCCTTGCACCATTCGGAGCCGTAGCGCGTTTCGCAGCTCCAGAACATGCCCTTGCCGTCGCGGCGCGGCTTTTGCTTCATCGGCCGGCCGCATGTGTCGCAGATCGCGGTAGGTTCCTCCGGTTGCCCGGTGACCTGAGCCTGGGACGCCGGGGCAGGTCGCGCGGTCCAGTCGTGGTCACTCAGCCACTTGTCAAGGTACTCGACTCGCTGCATCAGCTCGCCGACGGTTGCGGCGCGGGTTGTCAGCAGCCAGCGGCGGCCGCTGGGCGAGATCGCGTCCACTGTCGCGCTTGCCGGGGCTTCGCCGAACGACGGCGCGGCCGCCGGTTGTGCCGGGGCCGTCGCCGTCATGCTCTTGCCGTTAGTGGGTGTCTGTGCGCTCATTAGTGGTCGCACTCCTCGCGGTAGTCGCAGCGGCGGCGGTTGGCCTTCCGCTCTGCGGCGGCTTCCAGGTCGCGGGTAAACGGCGCGGCCGGGGCGCTCTGCCCCGGCTCAATCGCCCATTGGAGAATACGAACGCTCAGAATGTGTCCGCAAGCCAGGCGGCGGTTTTGGCAGTCGGGGCAGTCGCAGCTCCACATCTCGCCGGCGTGGTGGACGTGGTAGGTCTTGCCACTCTCGCCCGTCACGTCCCACGTTTCACCCTCAGGGCCGACATGCCCACGGATGATACCGTCGGCGCGGTTCGCCAGGTGACGGGTCACGATGCGGGCTGCCTTGTCAATCCGGGCAGCCATCGCCGGGTTATCGGCGCGGGCCTTGT
>ERZ724512.1405-NODE-1405-length-11184-cov-7.920298_pt1 | contig 11184 bp, 7 predicted proteins | sample MGYA00376045_ERZ724512 | MGnify/ENA primary metagenome ERZ724512 (study PRJEB28724, sample SAMN07190883) | activated sludge metagenome | isolation source: activated sludge of sewage treatment plant in Hong Hong | place: Hong Kong | collected 2016-03-17 ... | reverse complement strand
CACTCCGGCGGCAAGTTCGACAACGCCGCCTACAAGGTCTCCGGCGGCCTCCACGGCGTCGGCGCGGCGGCCGTCAATGCCCTGTCGGAGTGGATGGAAGTCGAGGTCAGGCGCGACGGCGCGGTGTGGAAGCAGCGCTATGAACGCGGCACGCCCGTCACCCCCGTCCAGCGGCTGCGCGACCTCCAGAAGGGCGAGGAGACGGGCACGACGACGACCTTCAAGGCCGACGAAACCATCTTCGTCGAAGACCATGAGTATCGCTTTGAGATGCTGGCCAATCGCTTCCGCGAGATGGCCTTCGTCACCAGCGGCGTCTTCATCCGGCTGCGCGATGAGCGCGTATCGCCGGCGCGCGAGATGAGCTTCTACTTCGAAGGCGGCGTGCGCTCCTTCGTGCGCTTCCTGAATCGCAACCGCAAGGTACTCCATGAGCCGGTTCACGTGCGCAAGGAGCTGGAGAACATTGACGTCGAGGTGGCCGTGCAGTACACCGACGGCGTGGCCATCTCCGAGTACGCCTTCGCCAACACCATCAACACGCCCGACGGCGGCACACACCTGACCGGCGCGCGCACCGCCCTGACGCGCGTCATCAACAACTACGCCCGCAAGAACAACTTCCTGAAGGAGAAGGATAAGAACTTCTCCTCCGACGACACGCGCGAGGGCGTGACCCTCGTCGTCAGCGTGAAGCACCCCGACCCGCAGTTCGAGAGCCAGACGAAGGTCAAGCTGATGAACGCCGAGGTGGCCGGCCTGGTGTCGGCCGTGCTGGGCGAGGCGCTGGCCAGCTTCCTGGACGAGAACCCGCGCGAGGCCAAACGCATCATCGACCGCTGCCTGACCTCCTCGCGCGCCCGCGACGCGGCCAAGGCCGCCCGCGACCTGGTCATGCGCAAGAGCGCGCTGGACAGCCTGACGCTGCCGGGCAAGCTGGCCGACTGCTCCGAGCGCGAGCCGGCGCGTTGCGAACTCTACATCGTCGAGGGCGAGAGCGCCGGCGGCACGGCCAAGCAGGGCCGCGACCGCCACTTCCAGGCCATCCTGCCCCTGCGCGGCAAGATCCTCAACACTGAGCGCGCCCGGCTGGACAAAATCCTGGGCAACAACGAGGTCAAGGCGCTCATCTCGGCCCTGGGCACGGGCATCGGCGAGTCGTTCGACCTGAGCAACCTGCGCTACGGCCGGACAATCATCATGACCGACGCCGACGTGGACGGCAGCCACATCCGCACGCTGCTGCTGACCTTTTTCTTCCGCTACATGCCGTCACTGATCGAGAACGGCCACCTCTACATCGCCCAGCCGCCGCTCTACGCCGTCAAGCACGGCAAGGAAGTGCTCTACGCCTACACCGAGAGCGACCGCGAGGGGCTGCTGAAGCGGCTGAACGGCGAGAAGTACAGCGTCCAGCGCTACAAGGGTCTGGGCGAGATGAACGCCGAGCAGCTCTGGGAGACGACGATGGACCCCAACGTGCGCACGCTGCTGCAAGTGACTATCGAAGACGCCGTCGTCGCCGACCGGACGTTTGACATGCTCATGGGCGACGAAGTGGCCCCGCGGCGGCGGTTTATTACGACGCATGCGAGCGAGGTTCGGAATTTGGATGTGTAGGGAGTGACGAGTTACGAGCGAAGAGTGTTTAGAAACCGAGTTTCTCAGAAGAAACTCGGTTTCTTCTTGTTTCTGAGACCTCAGAGGTTTGCGGCAAACCTCTGAGGTCTGGCATTTAAGGCATGGGCCAATGCGTCGCCTCACTCCTGATGCAGCTAGCGTTGTCGGGAGGCAGGAATGTCTCAAAGAAACTAGCAGCATCAAGATTGGTTGTAGCGTCCAATTTTTGATACTGCCAACGCTCGAATGTCTCCAGCCGCAGTGTGCCATCTACCACTTCCTGGAGAGTCAACAGCTTTTCTGGTGACCATAAAACCAGATAGGATGCCGAAGCCGCTTGAGGACAGGCAATGATATACTTGCTTTCGACATCAGCCTCGGTCCCTAAATCAACCAGGACGCCTCGATCGGGGTAATACAAGACGATTGAGAAGGGTAGACTGCCTTCACGTTTTCGGGCATACGTCTTTATCCAGACTTCTTCAGGTTGACCAAGCCCGGCGAGTAATTCAGATAGTTGGTAAACTTCTAGCTCACCGGGCATGACTTCCATTCTTTGAACAACACCATCCTGAACAACGTACCGTTGCTCCAGCTGCGTTGGAAACACATCGGGAGGTACAGGAATCAATACGTCGTAAGCAATTTGGGACGATAGCCGTCGGGGATCACCGATTTGGAGAGCTACTGGAGAGAGAATGACCTTGGCCTCTTCCCAAGTGGTCTTCCCTGGCTCAATGCCCCACCAACAAGGTAACGCACACCCTGCATTCTCAATGAGCAAATGGCGCACTTGATCCAATATTTGTTGTGAGGCCCACATAGGCGTTACCATTACAATAGATGTGTTGTTGTCGGATGGTGTGGGCTGCCCAACTGTGATCTGAACTGGATCGGGCGTGAGCGTTGGCAATGGCACCGTTGTTGCCGTCCCTTGTCGCGGAGTGGCAGACGCCAATGGGCCAGACGCAGCAGTTGGTTCTGGCGTCGCTACCCGCGCCACAGATGAACCAGCTTCTTTTGCACCGCAGGCCGCCAGCAACGCGAGGATTGGTATGCTGACACAGAGTAGCTTAGCCAGGGTAGTTTCTCGGTGTAACATTAGCCCATCCTCCACAGCTCCAAAATCACTATAACACAGTGTGAACCAAGAGCACCCACGTTGCGAGGGACGGATCGGCTACGATTGCGATACGCGCCTCTCCAAAGCTGCTCTCGGCCGGCGCTCACCCCTCCCTACAAGAAGCATTCCCAGCTCATAGGTTACCCGTCTACCATTCGCCCCCTTCCCGCCCGGCAACCTGCCCCACCTTCATGCTACAAAGATAGCATGAAACCCCCGCGTCTCTCCATCTCTCTCGCCCTTCTGGCCCTGGCCGTCCTGGCGCTGGCTGCCTGCGCCCGCCGGCCGGAGCCGACGCCAACCCCCACCGTCGTGGCCGAGTTGACGATCCCCGCAACAAGCGCCGCCAGCGCCACAGCGACGACCACGCCCCAGGCCGCCACCGCACCGGCGACAGCCACCAACACCGCGACCCCCGCGCCGCTGCCGGCCACTTCCACTCCCACGGCCGCCCTCACCACCACTGTGCCGGCCGTCCCCACCAATACCGCCACCGCGCCACCCGTCGTCGTCTGCGCCCCACGCAGCGACTGGCCGGTCTATACCGTGCAGCGCGGCGACACGCTGTTCCGCATCGCCCAGCGCGTCGGCAGCAGCGTGGCCGAGTTGAGCGCCGCCAACTGCCTGGCCAACCCCAACGTCCTGCCCGCCGGCGCACTTCTCTTCGTGCCGCGCCTGCCCCAGCCCACGGCGACCGCCACGGCCACCGCCACCGCGCCCGCGCCGCCGTGGACAACCTTCAACAGCGCCACAATCGGCGTGCGCTTCAGCTACCCCGCTCACTGGACGGTTCAGCAGGCCGAGCCATACCCCTCTATCGCCGGGCCGGATGGCTTCGTCCGCGTCAGCCTCCTGTCGAATCCGCAAGAAATCGACCTGGCGGCCAGCCAGGAGGCGTTCAACGGTCTTTACGGCACGAATCCGACCATTGAGACGACGACGCTGGCCGGCGGCTTCCCGGCGCGGGTCATCCGGCCGTCGGCTGAGGTGACGGGCCACATCCAGGCAGCGCTGCTGGCCTATCTGCCCGCGCCCGTCTTCGTGGCCGACGCGCCATACAACACGCTGCTCCTGGCCGCCGACGCGGTTCACTTCCAAGCCATCGTCAACACGCTACAGATGCCGCCCAAGCCGGCCAACGCCGGCGTCAACCTGTTCAATGCCACCGCCGAGCCGCTGCCCGACGGCGGCCGGCGCGTCACCTTCACCTGGGACAGCTTCGGCGTGACGCGCGGCACCATCGCCGCCGGCACGACCGAGCGCTACGCGCCGTGGTGGCCGGTTATGTCCCGCGGCCAGATGACGGTTGAATTGGCCGGAACCGGATTCCCCAACCCGCCCATGACGCTGTACCTCTGGAACGACGTCACCGGACAGGAGGCGCAGGCTACCGTCAACATCGATTGGCCTTGCGCCCACGAGTACTTCTTTGTGCCCGCGCCGGCGCGCTGCCCGGCGGCGGCGACGCTGCGGACGACCGGCGTCTACCAGCGCTTCGAACGCGGCTTCATGATCTGGCTGCGGCAGCCCGACGGCGCGACCACGGTCCTGGCCTTTCTCGACGGCGGTGAGTTGCGCCGCGCAACCGACCTGTGGGCCGAAGGCATGCCGGAGAGCGATCCGTCGATTATCCCGCCGGCGGGGCTGTTCCAGCCGGTGCGCGGCTTCGGCAAGGTGTGGCGCGAGGATGCCGACCTGCGGGCGCGGCTCGGTTGGGCCGTCGCGCCGGAGCAGAGCTACGACCTGGTCTATCAGGCCGAGGCGCGCACTTCGCTGCCCAGTGTCAGCTACGTGACGCGGCCAGACGCGGCCGTGTTGCAGATGATGGACTTTACGTGGACGGTCTTTATGCCCTGAGGCGGCTAAGGAACGGCCGCCGGCGTCGGCGGCAGGGGCGCTTCGCCCAACAGTTGTGAGACAGTCACGAACTGAAAGCCTTCGGCGTGCAGTTGTTCGATGATCGTCGGCAGCGCCTCGGCCGTGTGCCAGCCGCGGCCGTTCATGTGCATGATGATGATCGAGCCGTTCTGAACCTGGTTCACGACCCAGGGGATCATCCGTTCGGCGGTGATGTCGGGATCGGGATCGCCGCTGACAACCTCCCACTCGATTGGCCGCAGCCCCATACCGGCAACGATGGTCAGCGCCTCCGGGGTATACGTGCCGCCGGGGAAACGAAAGAGGTGGGGCTGCCGGCCGATCAATTCCCACATGATCTGCTGCGTCTGCTCCAACTCCGGCGCCATCTCCGCGACTGTGGCTGTGGCGAAATCGATGTGGGCGTAGCCGTGGCTGCCCAACTCGAATTGAGGATGCGCGGCCAGCAGGCGCGTCGCGTCGGGATGGGTGCGCATCCAGTCGCCGCCCAGAAAGAGGGTCGCCGGCGTGCCCGTGTCGATGAGCACCTGGATGAGCGCCTCGTCGAAGCCGGCCGGCAGGTCGGGCCGCTGGCAGGCATCGAAGGTCAGGGCGATGAGGGGCGCATCGCGATTGCCGTGGATGGCCGGGCCGGTGGGGTCGGCGACCAGCGCGGGCAGCGTCGGGCGCGGGCCTTGGCCGGGCGCGGGCGACGGCAGAGCGGCCGTGGCCGGGGACGGCGTGGCCGTGGGCGGGGGCGGCGTGGCCGTCGCGTCGCCGGCCAGGGTTGGCGTCGGCTGGAGCGTCACGCCGACGACTGGTACAACGGTGGCTGTCGGCTGCGGCGTGGCTGATGGGCGGTCGGTGGGCGTCATCGCCGCGACTGTCGGCGGCGGAAGCTCGACCACCGGGGCGGCAGTGGCCGGCGTAGGCCCGGTTGCGCGCCCGGCACAGGCCGCGAGCAACCAGCCCAGCAGGATAAGCGCCACCCAGGGGGTTCTGTAGATGCGGTTCATCATCGGCGCAAGCCTCCTAGGGCGACCATGCCGGCTGGGTATCCATGTAGCCGTCGTTCACTGTCAGCTGCCAGGAGGAGCCGGTGTCAAGCTCGTAAACCCATAGCTGCGGCAACCGCGGCTCCCAACGCGCGTACACCAGGCGACGCCCGTCCGGCGACCAATAAGGCTCGGCGTCATTGTCGCTCGTCAGGTGGGTCGTCTCGCCGGTAATGGTGTCCAGGATGGCCAGATGCGCGCCGGTTGTCTCGCCGGTGCTGTAGGCCAGGTAGCGGCCGTCCGGCGACCAACTCGCCCCGGCGCTGTAGCCGGTATTGGTCAGGCGCTCCACAAAGGTGCCGTTGGCGTCGGTCACGTAGATGTCCAGATCAATGGGATCGAGGGGGCCGGAGTCATAGGCAATGAGGCCGTTGACTGACCAAACGGGGTAGCGGTTCTGGCCGCCGGTATGGGTGATCTGCGTCTGCTCGCTGCCGTCCGGCCGCATTCGGAATAGCTCGACGTCGTCGTCGTCAACGTAGCGGTGAAAAACGATCCACTCGCCGTCGGGCGACCAGTTAGGGCCAAGGTCGGGCGTGGTGTTGTTGGTCAGTTGCTGCCGGCCGCGGCCGTCGGCGTTCATGAGGTAGATTTCCGCATCGCCGTCCATGTCAGACGAGAAGGCAATGTGGCTGCCGTCGGGCGACCAACTGGGCGAGTTGGAGGAGTAGCTGTCGTCGGTCAGACAGCGCTCGTTGCCGCCGTCGGCATCGATGCGGCAGATGACGCGATTGCCGTCCCAATCCAGCGTGCCGTCGCCGTTTGAATCGCCGGGCACGCGGATGAAGACGATAGCATCGACGTCGGCGGCGACAGCGGTTGGCGTGGCTGTTGGTGGGGGCGTCGGCGCTGTGGTGGGCGTCGGCGTGGGCAGTGGCGTCTTGGTGGGCGGAGGCGGGGCGACGTTGGCAGTGCTCGTGGCGACAAGCGTGGCCGTGGCTGTGGCTGTGGCAATGTCATCTGGCGATGGCATGGCTGTCCCCTGGCCATTCCCAACGGCGATCGTTGTTCCTTCGCCAAACCGGCCGCCGATGCCGGCAATGATGGGCTGATCCGTCAACATGGCCAGCAGAAAGAGACACGCGGCCACGAGAACGACCACCAGGAAGAGCGTCAGCGCGGGGATACGCCGGCGCGACTTCATCGCCCCACAATGGATGCAGAAGAGAGCATCCTCGGGCGTCGACTGGCCACAGACGGAGCAGGTGCGCTGCGAACTCATGATGTGGCTTTCCGGCCCGCGTCGTTACTCCTCGACCGCGGTGAATAGCATGCCCTTAATAACGCCGTCCCTGTCGATTGGCCGAACGGAGATACCCACGCCACGGATGTCGCGGACGACTTCGCCAACCATCGTATCGGCGTCGAGATCCTCTCCCAATACATCTTCCGCGAACTGCCGTCCGCGGCGGCCGTCGATATAGACGTACAACACGCCGTCGGGCAGCACCTTCATCGTCTCGCGGAATGCATCGCTGGCGGCCAGGTTGTCGTCGCCAATCCTGGCCGCGTCCTGTAAGCTTGCCCGGCTCAGACCGATAAAGCCGTGCTCCGCTCCGACGCCTGCGCCAACGGCCAGGTCCGACCCCGATTCACCGGCCAGGAAGATGGTTGTCTCGTTCTGCTCTAACTCGTCGTAGTCAAGGTCTTCGGACGCAGCTATATCTTGCAGGCTGCTGGCGAAGTCGCTGGCGGCGGCGGCGTGGTCATCCACTTCACCCAGCAGCAAGATGCCGAACCCCTCGCCCAGGATGCTATCGGCATCGTCGATGGCCACCAGAGCGAACTCGCCGGGGAAATGGGCCAGATAGTCGTCATAGAAATCGATCCCAAATTCGCTGTCGATATCGTCGAGGAACCCTTCGCCCTCGTGACCCAGGCTCAAGATCGTGTCACTCAAGCCCCGGCCACTGACGTAGATGATGGCATCGTCCGGGGTGTAGGTGGCCATCTTGTTTTCGATGGGGTCGCCCTCCAACGCTTCGATCTGCTCGGAAGTCAGCAAGCCGCGGTCCATCTTCAGCGCGTAGTCGAAGCGCACACCGCCACCAGTCAGGCCATAGGCCAGGGCCGCGCCACGCAGCGCCTCAACGACCGGCGTGCCACTGTCGACGTCGTCGAACGGGATGTAGGCATAGCCCAGCCGGTTGCCGGGCAGCGCGTCTACGGCATCGCGGAAGGCATCGTTGCCGGCCAAGCTGTCGCTGTTACCGTTAACCGTGTCGATGATTCGCTGCATCGCCCCCGGGTCGGTCGCGAGCACCAACTGGTCGGCCACGATGCCATAGGCCCACGTGTCGCCATCATCGATGCTGACCTTCTGGAAGGTCATGCCGTCATAAACCACCGGCGTGGTGCTCACAGCGTCGCCCATGCCATCCAGCAGCTTGGCGGCGAAAGCCAGGGCACGTTCGTCATTGCGCGAGACGGCGGCGATCACTACCTCGTCGAACGTCCAACCCTCCGGCTGTTCCACCTCGACAAGAGCCACGCTGGCCTCGCGGCCGACCCAGGACAGCACGTCCTCGCGCAGGTCAAAGTCGAAGTTGGCGTCCGATGAGGGCAATGCCTCGACAATTGGGGCTAACGGCGCGAAGGCAGCGCGGTCGCCGGCGGCCGAGACGATCCGGCGCAACGCCGGCAACTGGCGCAGGCTGGGGCTGATGGTGGCATAGTAGGTTACCCCTTCGGCCGGCAAGATGTGGGTCATCTGATCGCGGCGGTGCAGGCCGAGGATGAAGTAGGCCGCGGCCAGCGCCACCACGGCCAGCAGCAACACGCCCAGCAGGGCCAGCCCACAACCCATGACGCGCCGGCCGGGCCGGAAAGCGCGGCGGGACGAGACAGCCGCCGGCGGAACAGCGGGTGGCACATAGGGTGGAGCCACCGGGGGCGGCGCGGCGGCCTTTACCAGCTGACCGCAAGATGGGCAAAACCTGGCTGTGTCGCGGATCTGGCTACCGCAGTACTGGCAGAACATCGACGCCTCCTGTAAGCCGTCCCGTCCGCCCTGCGGAGGCAACCACAGTTAGGCGCAACAAAGGGCAGGCCGGGCCAGTGTCCGTACTGTAGCACGAGCCGGGCCGGGCACACAAGTGCCATTGATCACCCGCCACCCATGACATTTGGGGCAGCGCGTCGCCCGACCGGCCCTCGCCGGCCCACCCGCCTAGTCATCGCTATCCCCCCGCCCCAGGATGAGCTTGATCAGCAGCAGCACCACAAACGAGCAGCCGATCAGGATGACCGATAGCACCACGGCCACGCCCAATTCCAACTCGAAGCCGAGATAGATGGCCAGGGGCATCGTCTGCGTGCGGCCGGGGAAGTTGCCGGCGAAGATGATCGTCGCCCCGAACTCGCCCAACGCCCGCGCCCAGGCCAGAGCCACGCCCGACAGCACCCCGCGCCGCGCCAGCGGCAGCGAGATGCGCCAGAAGACCTGCCCCGGCCCCGCCCCATCGATGGCCGCGGCGTCTTCCAGTTCCGGCTCGACGGCGGCAAAGCCGATGGTCGCGGCGCGGATGAACAGGGACACGGCGATAAACGTTTGGGCGATGACCACGGCCACCTGCGTGAAGGTGACGCGCACGCCCAGGTCGTCGAGTGGCGCGCCCAGCCAGCCGCGCCGGCCGAACACCAGCAACAGCGCCAGCCCGGCCACGGCCGGCGGCAGGACGATGGGCAGGTCGATGAGATTGTCCAGCAGCAGCCGGCCGCGGAATTCCCGCCGGGCCAGCAGGTAGGCCACCGGCAGGCCCAGCAGGACGGCGGCCAGCGTGGCCCACGCGCTGGTGCGCAGGCTCAGGCCGATGGCCTGGCGCACCTCCGGCCGGGCCAGATTGGCGCGCAGTTCGGCCGGCGTGCTATAGAACAGCAACGCCAGCAAGGGCAGCACCAGGAAAAGCAGCAGCGGCAGCGCCAACGCCCACCACGCCTCCGGTCGATGGCGCGGCGGCCGCCGGTCGCGCGCGCGGCGGCCCGCCCCGGTGCTGCCCAGCCAGCTCATTGCCCCGACGGTGCGCCGAAGCCGTAGCGCGCCAGGGTGTCCTGGCCCTCCGGGCTAAGCACGAAGGCGACAAACGCCGCCGCTTCTTCGCCGAAGGCGCTGTCGTTCAGCGCGGCGATGGGGTACTCGGCCAACACGTTGAGTTCCTCGGGAATCTCAATGGTCGTCACGCCCGGCTCGGAGATGGCGTCGCTGGTGTAGACGATGCCCGCGTCGGCCTCGCCCAGAGCGACCTTGTTGAGCACGGAGCGCACGTTCTCCTCATAGGAGACGACGTTGGCCAGCACGTCATCGCCGAAGGTCGAGCCGAAGCCAACTGCGTCGCTGGCCTTGCCCAGAAACTCCAGCGCGTACTGCCCGGCCGGCACTTCCTCCGCGGCCAGCACGACGACTGTGTCGGGCTGGGCCAGGTCGGTTAGCTCGACGATGCCGGCCGGGTTGTCGGCCGGCACAACGACGACTAGCCGGTTAGTGACAAAGACCTGTGGCGCGTCGGCGTCGATGCGGCCCGTTTCGATGGCGGCGTCCATCTGTTTCCGGTTGGCGCTGGCAAAGACGTCGGCCGGCGCGCCCTCGCCGATCTGCGTCGCCAGCTGGTTGGAGCCGGCGAAGTTGAAGGCCACGCTCACGCCGGGGTTGGCGGCGCTGAAGGCGGTGGCGATCTCGCCAAAGGCATCGGTCAAAGAGGCGGCGGCGAAGACGGTTAGGGTTGTCTCAGCCTCGGTCTCGGCCGGTTCTGTGGCCGTGGGCAGTTGCGTGGCGGCGGCTTCTGTCGGTGTGGTGGTCTGCGCCCCACCACAGCCGACCAGCGCCAGGGCAAGGAATACGAGCAGGGCAATGGCAACCCAGCGGTGACGGACACGATCGTTCATAAAGGACTCCTTTCTGCATGAGATGGTGGCCTTGCGGCCAAAAGCAACGTCTCGGTGGCCAGCGACGCCAGCCAGTCGCGGATGGCGGCGATGTGGGCGCGGCGGTAGACGACAACCGCGTGGAGGAACGGCCCGTCGGCCGGGTCGGGCCGCATCTCCGGCCAGCCGGCGCAGACAGCCTGCTGGGCGCTGACCAGTTGTTGCGCCGTCTGCGGGGTATGGCGCAGGGCGAAGTAGAGCTTGAGCATGAACTCCAGACGCATCTCCCGCGGCTGGGCCACCGGCTGCGTTCGCCAGGTCTGGAAGGCAGACGCGCCCGCCTCCGTCGGCCGCAAGAGCTTGCGCGGCGGCCGGCCGGCCTGCATAACCACGTCCGAGCGCAACAGCTCCGCGTCCTCCAGCCGGGCCAGCATGGCGTAGAGGCGGCTCTGCTTCATGCGCCAGATGCGGTGCAGTTCCGGCGTGCCGGTCAGCAGTTGATAGATCTCGTAGCCGTGGCGGGGCGCGTCCTCGACGAAGCCGATGAGAGCCAATTCTAGCGAGGCCGGCTCCGCAGGGCTGTTACTCAAGGAGTGAGTATTCATGATGTGAGTATAGCCCTTCCAGTGAATGTCGCAACTTGTAAACCGTGGCGCGATTCTCCGAATC
>ERZ724512.1401-NODE-1401-length-11200-cov-5.515119_pt1 | contig 11200 bp, 8 predicted proteins | sample MGYA00376045_ERZ724512 | MGnify/ENA primary metagenome ERZ724512 (study PRJEB28724, sample SAMN07190883) | activated sludge metagenome | isolation source: activated sludge of sewage treatment plant in Hong Hong | place: Hong Kong | collected 2016-03-17 ... | reverse complement strand
GCACTCGCCGATCGCCACCATCCCCGCCGGCGCGGCGCGCACACGCTCGCGCAGCGCCGCCACGGCGCCAGCGTCGCCGGCCGGGTCGAGGTCCGGAAGGACCTGGGGGTGGATCCCGAGAGCAGTGACAAAACACATGCCTGGCGCGATTTCACGCAGGTCCGCGGCGACCTCGAGCAGAGGATCCCAGGTCGCGGGCTCGACGCCGGGAATAAGAATTCCCCAAATTCCCGCGGCTGCGGCCCTAAGGGCGGCAAATCGTTGTTCCGTGCGATCGCCGAAGCGCGGCATGTCGATGTGCGCATGGGTGTCAAAGCAGTTCATACGGAAAAACGCCGGATTACGGACTCGCGGATTTGACGCACCTGGGGGCTTTATGTACAACCACCAGCCCGTAACCGCGACCCCCCAGTTTGCGGCATTACGGGCCCAATCCGGCCAGAAAACAGGGAAGTCCCATGTCATCGACACGAATTGAGCGCGTTCTTCGCCACGACGGGATCGTGGCGGTGTTGGACCAGACCGCCGAGCAGGCCCAGGCTGGGGACGTGGCGTGGGTGGGCGAGGAGCGCTGGAAGCCGATCGTGCTCGAGGCGGTGAAGCTGCGGCAGGTCGCGGGCGAGCCCGCGGTGCGCATTCTCGTCGGCGAGCACGCGATCCTGGTCGCCGGCGACGAGAAGCACGTCGTCGGCGTGGTCTTCATCAAGGGCCACCCGGTCGTGAAGTCGGTGGTCCGCATGGTCCGCCAGCTGATGCGCCTCCCGGCGAACGCCATCCCGGCGCTGTAACGCCGTTTCACAACCTCGCACTCCGCACGGCGCGCCCCCTGGTGGGCGCGCTTGCGCGTTCAGGGGTACCCTCCACCGCCATGGCGCTCGAAGACCTCCGCGCAGCCCTGGTCGCGGCCGTCGGCCCGACGGGCCTCGTCGACGACCCGGCCGACCTCTCCTTTTATGGCGCCGACCGCTGCCGCGGCGGCTGGCCGGTCCGCCCCTCGCTGGTCGTGTTTCCGCGCTCGGTCGCCGAGGTCCAGGCGGTCGTCCGGACGTGCGCGGCCCACGAGATGCCGATCGTGCCGTCCGGCGGGCGCACCGGCCTCGCCGGCGCGGCGACGGCGACCGCCGGCGAGGTCGTGCTCTCGCTCGAGCGCATGCACAAGATCCTCGACGTCGACCTCGCCGCGCGCACCCTCCGGTGCGAGCCCGGGGCCACCCTGCAGGCGGTCCACGAGGCCGCCGCCGCCGTCGGCCTGCTCTACCCCGTCGACTACGCGTCGAAGGGCAGCGCGCAGATCGGCGGCAGCATCGCGACCAACGCCGGCGGCGTGAAGGTGCTGCGCTACGGCCTCACCCGCGACTGGGTGCTCGGCCTCAAGGTCGTCCTCGCCTCGGGCGAGCTCGTCGAGCTCGGCGGGGCGCTGGTCAAGAACAACACCGGCTACGACCTCCGCCAGCTGTTCATCGGCAGCGAGGGCACGCTCGGCGTGATCGTCGAGGCGACCCTGCGCCTGTGCCGCCCGCCGGCCGACGCCCTCGTCGCGCTCTGTGCTGTCCCCTCGGACACCCACGTCCTCGCGCTGTTCTCGCGCCTGCGGGCCAGCAGCCTCGCGCTGTCCGCCTTCGAGTGCTTCGACGACGGCTGCCTCGGTCATGTCCTCGCGCACCGGCGCGGCGACCCCCCGTTCGCCGCGCCGTCGCCGCGTTACGCCCTGCTCGAGGTCGAGGTCCCGGTCCCCGGCGACGGCGCCCTCGAGCACACGCGCGACGCGCTGAGCGCGATCCTCGGCGACGCGCAGGAGGCCGGTGAGATCGACGACGCCGTGCTCGCCGGCACCGCCGCCCAGGCGCGGGCCTTGTGGGCCTACCGCGAGGACATCAGCGAGTCGCTCCACCGCCACACCCCGCACAAGGCGGACATCGCCCTGCCGGTCGCTCGCGTCGCCGACTTCCTCGCCGCCTGGCGCCCCCGGGTCGCCGCGTGCCTCCCGGAGATCGAGGCCCTCAACTTCGGCCACGTCGGCGACGGAAACCTCCACCTCAACCTGCTGCGCCCCGCCGGCATGCCGCTGCCCGAGTTCCTCGACCGCGTGCATGCATTCGACGACGAGCTCTACGCCCTCGTCCAGGCCCACGCCGGCAGCATCTCCGCCGAGCACGGCGTCGGCCTGCTCAAGCGCGACCACCTGCACTTCACCCGCAGCGCGACCGAGGTCGCGGTGATGCGCGGCATCAAGGCCGTGCTCGATCCTGCCGGTCTCTTCAACCCCGGCAAGATCTTCTGAAATCTCCGGACCTGTCCCTCAGGTCGGAGGCGGCGGGAGCGGTGCCGGTGGGGCGGGCGTCGGCGTCGGCGCGGGCGTCTCTCCCGGCGTGGTCGCCGAGCCTTCCGCGGCGTCATCCTTCTTCTTCCCGCCGGTCTGGAGGATCGCGGCCTTCTGCGCCTCGGTCAGCGGCTCGTTGAGGATGATCGACAGCTTGGTGCGCATCCAGTCGTCGTTCACCGACGTCATCTCGACGCGGTACTGGTGCTCGCCGATCTTCAGGCGCGCCAGGTTGTTGAACCACGCCCACCGCTTGACCCCCTCGGCCGGCGTATCGACCTTCGGCGGCTCCGGCAGCTCGAGCCCGATCGCCGCCAGCAGCGTCGCGGGGTCGACCGGCCCCGAGCTGCGCTTCCACCCGTCGAACGCGATCGCCGACGCGAACCCGTCCTCGTACTCGATCTCGATCCCGTCGAAGTGCTGCTTCGGGTCCGGGTAGCGCTGCGTCGCGTACTGGCAGCGGAACCACACCCGCTCCGGCAGGTAGCGGACGCAGCTCGAGCGGGCCATCCCCTTGCCGGGAGGTTCGCCGAGCTGGGCCTGGACCTCCGCGATCGGCTTATTGAGGAAGCTCGTCAGCGGGTGCGTCACGTCCTCACGGACCTTGGCGAGCGTCATGGGGGCTGCAGGCGGCGCCTTCGCCTCCTGCTGCTTCGTCGGCTCCACCTTCGCGGGCTGCGAGGGCTGCTGGCAGGCGGCGATCCCGAACGCGATCGCCGACAGGAGGCCTTGAACTTTCGTCACCGTGCCATGATACGCTCTGTTTCGCGCGAGCCTGGCGAAATTGGTAGACGCGCTGGATTTAGGTTCCAGTACCCTCGGGTGTGTCGGTTCGAGTCCGACGGCTCGCATCGCGCGCGATTTCGTCGCGACTTGACGCAGCGTAACTCTTGAAGGTACCCACCCGACCGTGATCGGCACCATCCTCCGGCGCATCACCGTGCATACCCTGGACCGCGTCGTCGAGCGCGGCAAGGCCTCCGAGCACGCCCCCGTCCGCCTCGCGGCCGCCGGCCTCGACCGCGTCCGCAACCTCGTCGGCCTCGACAAGATCGACGTCCGCCTCGAGATCCCCCGCTGGGACGGCTCGACGCCCGACCAGCCGATGTGGCAGACCGACCGGGACAAGCTGCGCAAGTGGCAGCAGGACCGCGGCATCGTCAAGCCCGAGAAGGCCGCCGAGTCCAAGCCGGCCGAGCCCCTGCTGGTGATCTACTACAAGCGCGGCTGCCCCTACTGCCGCGCCGCCCTCGACCTCGCGCGCGAGCAGAACATCCTCGTCAAGACGATCGACTACACCGACGACGAGGACCTGCGCCGCTCCGTCCGCACCCGCACGGGCCAGCGCACCGCCCCGCACGTGTTCCTGCGCGACAAGTTCATCGGCGGCTACGACCAGCTGCGCGAGCTCCACGACGCCGGCCGGCTCGCCAAGATCCTCGCCGACGCCAGCGCGCCGATCCCCGAGCTCGCCCGGCCGGCCGGCGCGATCTCGACAGACGGCGACGACGACGACGACGACGATCACGAGCACGACGCGCCGGCCGCCAAGCCCGCCGCCGCGCCGGCCCCGCTGCTGACGATCAAGAAGCCCGAGAAGAAGAAGCTCCCGGTGCTGCACCCCGAGCGCTCGCCGTTCGAGGCGCTGCTGCTCGACGACGGCGCCGCGCCCTCCGAGCGGCTCGACGGCGACGCGCTGATCGCCCGCGTCCGCGAGGTCCTCGACGAGTGCCGCCCGCTCGTCCAGGCCGACGGCGGCGACATCGAGCTGCTCGACGTCATCGACGACACGGTCGGCGTCAAGCTGACCGGCAACTGCATCGGCTGCCCGAGCTCGCAGGCGACCCTGAAGCAGGGGATCGAGCGCAAGCTGAAGCAGAAGATCCCGCAGCTCAAGGGGATCCGCTCGCCGCAGCTCGCGCCCGCGAACTGAGCTGCGCACCCTGCAGCCCCCCGACGGCCCGTCGCGGCTCGCGCACCCCTCCGGGGGCGCGTGGCCCGTGACGGGTTTGTTTCTTGCCGTCCAGCGAAAATCGTGCGTCACTCTGTTTCAGGTTGACTGACACCTGTGTCACTGACGACACTGTCAGCCAAGTTTTCCCGGCTCAGGAACCGCCATGGCGACCACCACGACGACCCCGCACCGCAGCTCCCTGCTCAACATCATCTCGCAGCCGCAGGTCCAGTCGCTCCTCGACGACGCGAAGCAGAAGTTCGCCCAGGAGGAGGGGGTGAGCTTCGGCGCGGTCAACATGCACTTCAAGAAGCCGTACGAGCACAACTTCACGGCGCCGCAGCGGCCGCACACGACGCTGCTGTTCGGCGGCCTGACGTTCCGCCACGAGCACCTGCTCAAGGGCGTGTTCGAGTCGCTCGGCTACAAGACCGCGGTCGTGCCGACGCCGAACGTCAACGCGTTCCAGCTCGGCAAGGAGTACGGCAACAACGGCCAGTGCAACCCGACCTACTTCACGGTCGGCAACCTCGTGCAGTACCTGCAGCACCTGCGCGACGAGAAGGGCATGACGACGCAGGAGGTCATCGACTCCCACGTCTTCCTGACCGCCGGCGCGTGCGGCCCGTGCCGCTTCGGCATGTACGAGGCCGAGTACCGGCTCGCGCTGCGCAACGCCGGGTTCGACGGCTTCCGCGTGATGCTGTTCCAGCAGAAGGGCGGGCTCAAGCAGGGCGACCTCGAGGCCGGCCTCAAGATGAACCTCGACTTCTTCGCCGGCATGGTCTCCGCCTTCAACTGCGGCGACATCCTGAGCGAGGTCGCCAACTGCATCCGCGCCTACGAGACCACCCCCGGCGCGACCGACAAGGCGATGGGCGAGAGCCTCGAGTTCATGTACCGCGTCATGCAGCGCAAGCGCCCGGTCGAGCTCGGCGGCACCACCCTCGGCGACCTGCTCAAGGGCAAGAACAGCAAGGCCTTCGACGTCGCCGAGCAGGCGCTCAAGTTCCTCGACCTGCTGACCAGCGAGGACTACGTCGAGCCGCTGCGCCACGTCGCCAGGAAGCTCGACGAGGTCGAGGTCGACCGCCTGCAGCCGAAGCCGGTCGTCAAGGTCACCGGCGAGTTCTGGGCCCAGACCACCGAGGGCGACGGCAACTTCAACATGTTCCGCTTCCTCCACTCGGAGGGCGCCGAGGTGATCACCGAGCCGATCGCCACCTGGCTCGCCTACATGCTGTGGCAGACCAAGATCAAGGCGCGCGACCGCCACGGCCTCGACGAGAAGAACGAGGAGATCAAGTGGTACGAGCTGAAGAAGCGCGCCGCGGCCGAGGCGACGTACCTGAAGAAGCGCGCGATCGCCAAGGTCGCCGACACGATCTTCCGCCGCGAGTACAGCCGGATGGTCGAGGCGCTCGGCCACATCGCCCACGAGATCGTCGACATGGACGAGATGGAGCGGCTCGGCCACGAGTTCTACCACACGCGCTCGGAGGGCGGCGAAGGCCACCTCGAGGTGTCGAAGAACATCTACTACTCGGCCAAGGGCCTCGCCCACATGGTGCTCAGCCTCAAGCCGTTCGGCTGCATGCCGAGCACCCAGTCCGACGGCGCCCAGTCGGCGGTGGTCAACCGCTACAAGGAGATGATCTTCCTGCCGATCGAGACCTCCGGCGAGGGCGAGATCAACGCCCACAGCCGCGTCCAGATGGCGCTCGGCGAGGCCAAGGCGAAGGCCAAGCGCGAGTTCGCCGAGGTCCTCCAGCGCACCGGCTACACGCTCGACGAGCTGCGCGCGTACGTCGACGCCCACCCGGAGATGAAGCGGCCGATGTACCAGTTCCCGCGCCAGAACCCCGAGGTCGTCGGCACCGGCGCCAACTTCGCCCTCCACGTCGCCGAGCGCATGCAGGCCGACGGCATCAAGCCGCGCCAGCTCCGCGTCGCCGCCGAGTGAGCCGGGCCGCCTGAACTTTCCGCCAGGTCCATCAGAGCAGGAGCACCCCCGTGTCGCAGCACAAGTACATCGTCGGCGTCGACCTCGGGTCGACCACCGTCAAGGCCGTCGTCGTCGAGGCGGCGACGGACACGATCGTGTGGAAGGACTACCAGCGCCACGAGTCGAAGCAGGCCGAGCGCGCGCTGAAGATGTTCAAGGAGATCGAGCGCGACGTGCCCGACCTCCGCGGCAACGCGCGGCTGTTCATCACCGGCTCCGGCGGCGCCGGGGTCGGCCGGTGGGTCGGCGCCAAGTTCGTCCAGGAGGTCAACGCCGTCTCGCTCGCCGTCGAGAAGCTCCACCCCGAGGTCAACTCGGTGATCGAGCTCGGCGGACAGGACGCCAAGATCATCGTCTTCAAGCCGGACCCGGAGACCGGCCGCAAGAAGAAGATCCCGTCGATGAACGACAAGTGCGCCGGCGGGACCGGGGCCGTGATCGACAAGATCAACGCCAAGCTGAAGATCCCGCCCGACCTGCTGTGCCTGCAGACCTACAACGGCCACAAGCTGCACCCGGTCGCCGGCAAGTGCGGCGTGTTCGCGGAGACCGACGTCAACGGCCTGCAGAAGCTCGGCGTGCCCTCGCACGAGCTGATGGCCTCGCTGTTCGAGGCGATCGTCCAGCAGAACCTGTCGGTGCTGACGCGCGGCCACACCCTGATGCCGTACGTGCTGCTGCTCGGCGGCCCGAACACGTACATCAAGGGCATGGTCGAGGCGTGGAAGGCCAACATCCCGCCGATCTGGCGCGAGCGCGGCGTCGAGCTGCCGCCGTGCGACGACCCGGCCGACCTGATCATCGTCCCGCAGAACGCCCAGTACTACGCGGCGATCGGCGCGGTCGAGTTCGGCAAGGACGAGGACGACAAGGTCGGCGTCTACGCCGGCACCGACAAGCTCGAGTGGTACCTGACCGAGGGCCGCCTGCTCGAGAAGAAGAAGGCCGGCGCCGCCGGCCTGTCGAAGTCCGAGGAGGACCTCGGCGAGTTCCTCGGCAAGTACAAGCCGCCGAAGTTCGTCCCGCCGCCGTTCGAGCCCGGCCAGGACGTCCGCGTGTTCGTCGGCATCGACGGCGGCTCGACCTCGTCGAAGGCCGTCATGCTCGACGAGCAGGGCGTCGTCGTCCGCAAGGTCTACCAGCTCTCGAAGGGCAACCCGATCGTCGACACCAAGGAGCTGCTCGCCGACCTGCGGCGCCAGGTCGAGGGCGCCGGCGCCAGGCTGACGATCCTCGGCGTCGGCACCACCGGCTACGCCAAGGACATCCTGCGCGACGTGCTGCGCGCCGACGCGGCGATCGTCGAGACGGTCGCGCACTGCGAGAGCGCGCTGCACTTCTACGACGACGTCGACGTCGTCTGCGACGTCGGCGGCCAGGACATCAAGATCATCATCCTCAAGAACGGCAAGGTCAAAGACTTCAAGCTGAACACCCAGTGCTCGGCCGGCAACGGCTACTTCCTGCAGAGCACCGCCGAGGGCTTCGGCTACGACGTCAAGGAGTACGCCCAGCGGGCCTTCGGCGCGCAGGCGATGCCGAGCTTCGGCTACGGCTGCGCCGTGTTCATGCAGTCGGACATCGTCGACTTCCAGCGCCAGGGCTGGGCGCCGGAGGAGATCATGGCCGGCCTCGCGGCGGTGCTGCCGAAGAACATCTGGCTGTACGTCAGCCAGATCCCGAACCTCGCCAAGCTCGGCAAGAAGTTCGTGCTCCAGGGCGGCACCCAGCACAACCTCGCCGCCGTCAAGTCGCAGGTCGACTTCATCCAGGAGCGCTTCAGGTCGAAGGGCACCGAGGCCGAGGTGATCGTGCACATGCACTGCGGCGAGTCCGGGGCGATCGGCGCCGCGCTCGAGGTCCGGCGCATGGTCCAGCAGCTCGGCCACCAGACCGAGTGGATCGGCATCGACAAGGTCGCCAGCATCGACTTCCGCCAGCGCCGCGACGAGAGCACCCGCTGCTACTTCTGCAAGAACAAGTGCCTGCGGACCTTCATCGACGTCGACCTCGAGATGAAGCAGCAGGAGGCCGAGCGGCGGATGGCGCTCGGACAGCTGCTGCAGATCCGCAAGAAGGACGCGTCGGACGAGGCCGTCGGGACCAAGCGCCTGATCATCGCCACCTGCGAGAAGGGCGAGGTCGAGGACCTCGAGTCGATGAAGAAGATCAAGGGCGGCCTCGACCAGATCAAGAAGGACTTCCCGAACCTCGCCGCGCGGGCCGCCAAGGACATCTGGGAGGCCCAGAACCCGCCGAACGTCGCCGACAAGCTCGACGACATCGGCCTCGGCCTCGCCGAGCACGTCGAGCTGCCGCCGCAGCTCGCCGAGCACCAGGACAAGGTCGACGGCCTGCTGCGGACCCTGAACCGCAGCCCGAAGGTCGCCGGCCTGCTCGGCAAGGCCGCGGGCACGCTCGAGAAGGTCGCCGAGAGGGTCGGCAAGGCCGCCCCGCTCGCGCACCTGACCCGCGAGGCGCTCGAGGCCCAGCAGAAGCGGATCGAGCTGATCAAGAGGCGCGCGACGCTGCGGATCGGCATCCCGCGGGTGCTGAACCAGTACTCGCAGAACCCGTTCTTCAGCGCCTACTTCGAGTCGCTCGGGGTCCCGGCGCGCAACATCATCTACTCTGACTTCACCTCCGAGGAGCTCTACAAGGAGGGCGCCAAGCGCGGCGCGATCGACCCGTGCTTCCCGTCGAAGGTGTGCATCGCCCACATGCACAACCTGCTCGAGCACAAGCACAAGAAGCGCGCGCTCGACGTCATCGTGTTCCCGCAGGTCGACTCGATGGAGTCGTGGCTGACGCACACCGTCGGCCACCGCGCCTGCCCGACGGTGGTCGGCTCGGCCGACACGACCAAGGCCGCCTTCATCAAGGAGGCCGACGTGTTCGCCCAGAAGGGCATCAAGCTGGTCGTCCCGTTCGTGCAGATGGCCGAGCGCAAGCTGTGCAAGCGGCAGATGTTCGGCTACTTCAAGGACATCCTCGGCCTGTCCGAGGAGGAGAACGGCCGCGCCGTCGACGAGGCGTTCAAGGCGCAGGACGGGTTCTTCGTCGACCACCGCAAGGACGGCCGCAAGGTGCTCGAGTGGCTCGTCCGCGAGAAGCGGATCGGCGTCGTCCTGCTGGCCCGCCCGTACCACAACGACCCGGGCATGAACCACGAGATCCCGGACGAGCTGCAGAAGCTCGGCTACCCGATCTTCACCGTCCAGTCGCTCCCGCTCGACGAGGACATCGTCCGCCCGCTGTTCCAGCCGGACATCGACGCCGGGTTCATCCAGGACCCGTTCGACATCACCGACGTGTGGAAGAACAGCTACAGCGAGAACACCAACCAGAAGGTGTGGGCGGCCAAGTTCACCGCCCGCCACCCGAACCTGGTCGCGCTCGAGCTGTCGAGCTTCAAGTGCGGCCACGACGCGCCGATCTACACCGTGATCGAGGAGATCATCGAGAACTCCGGCACGCCGTACTTCTCGTTCAAGGACATCGACGAGAACAAGCCGACCGGCTCGATCAAGATCCGCATCGAGACGATCGGCTACTTCCTCAAGCGCTACCAGGAGGACATGCGCCGCCAGCTCGCCAAGAAGCAGCGCGTCGAGGAGCGCCTCGCCGAGTACCAGGCCGAGCTGCTGCGCCGCATCGAGGCCGCCCAGGGCCGCCTCGCCGCCGAGCAGGCCGAGAAGCCCGACGTCATCCTGCAGGCCGCCGGCCTGCTCCCGCGCCCGACCGCCGGCCTGCCCGACGGCGCCCGCCTCGACAAGAAGGGCTGACCTGCGCGACCTTGCTCGTCCGGTCGCGCGGTGCTATCCCGCGCACCGGATGAGGCTCAGCCAGCGCATCAAGAACGGCGAAGAGCTGGTTCAAGACTTCGAGCTCGCCGCCGAGGAGCGCTTTCTCGACGCGCAGGAACTCCTCGCGCGTGGGCAGAGCACCGGCGCGGCCTATCTGGTCGGGTACGTCGCGGAGATGTTGCTGAAGAACGCCGTCTTCCGGTTCGACGGCGCGCGCCCTTCCGATCGCGTCTCTCAGCGTCTCTGGCCCGCCAAGAAGTGGGCGCAGAAGGCGCTGCCCGCGCTTCCGTTCACGAACTTCCACTCCGTGTGGTTCTGGGCCCACGTGCTACGAGAGAAGCGCAGGCGGCGTGGGCTCCCTCTCCCGGAGGCAGTCGCGCAGAACCTGATGCGCCTGGCATTCAGGCTCGAGCGCACATGGGCCGTCGAGTTGCGATACTTCGGCCTCGAGGTCGATGCGGACCATGCCACCCGCGTGATGGCGGACGTCGCGTGGATCCGGCGTAACAAGGAACAACTGTGGAAGTGATCAGCTCATGCCCAAGGTGACACGGAAGATTACCCGGCCCGCGACCAACGACGCGTTGAAGCGCCGGCTGATCGACGAGTGGACCGACCGCGGCTCGCAGGAGCCGCGGCCGTACATCATCGAGGAACAGAACGACCGCGGCATCACGGCCCACGTCTACGTAGTCTGGGACGAGTGGGGCGGCCTCGATCAACAAGCCCGCTCCGAGGTGATCACCGAAGCGTTCTGGGAGGTCTACGGGAGTGACAAGGGCCTCGAGCTCCTGATCGCCATGGGGCTGACCGCCGCAGAGGCCGACCGGATGGGAATCCGACGGAGCTGAAGGCCCGCTGGTCTCAGCCGGCCGGCAGCCGCCGCTCGGGCACCTGGACCATCCGCCACTTCACGCGCGTCTGGTTGAAGTGCCCGTGCACGTTGGGGTCGTTGTCGAGCGCCTGGACCTCGCCGTCCTCGTCGATCGCCCGCGAGCCGACCTTGTACGTGCCCGGCGCGGGCGGCTGCCACAGGTACGAGAACACCGACCACGCCCCGTTCACGTCCTCGCCGCCGACGCGCGGGTCGCGGGCGAAGTGCTCGCGGACCGGCT
>ERZ724512.1399-NODE-1399-length-11207-cov-8.018203_pt1 | contig 11207 bp, 13 predicted proteins | sample MGYA00376045_ERZ724512 | MGnify/ENA primary metagenome ERZ724512 (study PRJEB28724, sample SAMN07190883) | activated sludge metagenome | isolation source: activated sludge of sewage treatment plant in Hong Hong | place: Hong Kong | collected 2016-03-17 ... | reverse complement strand
ACCGAACTCCCGCTCGATCACGACAGGCCGCACATCCGCGCGTACAACCGGTACAGCTGTGCGCGCTGCTGCTGATCCACCGTGAACGTGTAGAGGCCCGACCTGCTGTCGGCCAGCGTGACCTCGACGTCGAAGTACGTCCCCTGTTTGTCCTCACCGAGCGCGTGGGCGTCACAGCGGTTGGGCCGCAGGCGCACCGACCGCACGTCCCCCGGCTCTCCGGCAGCGGCAGCCAGAGCCTCGGGATCGACAGGAGCGAACAGGATCGTCGTGCCCAATGCGCCCACCTCCGCAGCCCCTGGATCCACACGGACCCGCAGCCCGTCGGCGGTCACGGAGTCGACCGTGATCCGCACGGTCCGTTCGACGTCCTGGGCGAAGCACGCCCTGGCCACGTACTCGCCGATCTGGCCAAGGGCATCGGGCGCCTCAAGCACCATGTCGTCGCCGTCGACGCGCAGTGCCACGGTCTCGCCCGCCCGCCCCGTGCAGTCCGCCGGCGGGAGTGGCACCTTGAGATCCGTGGCGGCTCCAGCCAGGATCTCAACCGGTTCGTCCCACGTCGCGGATCCGGTCAGCCGGGCGGAGCGCAGTTCCGCGCGCTGGACCGTGATGGGCCGGTCCCCCTCGTTACGTACCTGGATCTCGACCAGATCCAATGGGGTGTCGCTGCGGGTCTGGTAGAGGCTGGCACTCACCTGCGGAGCGGGGGCGCACGCCGCCACCAGAGCCACCGCCGCCAGCACTCGCCACACGCGCCGAAGGTACCTCAGCGAGGCAGGGATCCGTGGTCGAGACGCCTCGACTAGCGTGGGCGCATGACTTCCGGACCCTCCGATCCCCCGGCCGGCTGATGTTGGCGGTGGGCACGGACATCGTTCGGATCGCGCGGCTGTCACAACACGCAGATCCGGCATTCCTCCAGCGCAGTTTCACCGCTGCCGAGTTGGAGTCGTGCGGTGGCAGGGCCGAGTCGCTGGCCGGCAGATGGGCGGCCAAGGAGGCAGTGATGAAGGCGCTGGGTGCAGGCGTGGGAGAAGTCGCCCTCACCGACATTGAGATCGCAACGGAGCCGTCAGGACGCCCACAGGTGCGCCTGCTGGGCCGTGCCGCTGAGCGCGCGCGGGCGGCCGGTCTGACCGACTGGCAGGTGTCGATCTCCCACGACGGGGACTACGCGATCGCAGCGGTGGTGGCGTCCGGTTGAGGCACCCGGCTCAGCCTGGCGAGACCTCCACCACGTACGCCACCGCACCCGTCAGCGTGTCCAGCCGGTCATAGTCGTCCTCAGGGATATCCACCCCGAGGGCGTCCGACACCGCCGCGACGTACGCCAGGAAGTCCATCGAGTCCAGGTCGGCACCGTTGCGCAGACTCGTCCCGGGGTCGAGGGTGTCGACGTCGATCTCCGGCGCCACATCTCCAAGGGCAGTGACCACAACCTCGCGCGCGCTCGTCTCGTTCATAGCTCCTCCGGTCTCGTCAGTACATCGCCCATCGCGGCGAGGAACCGCGCTCCAGTGCGTCCGTCACTGGCACGGTGGTCGGCCGCCAGCGTGACAGTCACCGTGGAGCGCACCGCCAGCTCACCGTCGAGCACCCAGGGCCGTTGTGCCACTGCACCGATCCCGACCAGCGCCACCTGCGGTGGGTAGATGACCCCGAACAGGGCGTCGGGTCCGCCATCGGCCAGGCTGCTCACGGTGATACTGCCCGGCTGCAGTTCGGTCGCGCGCAAGCGACCCGCCTTGGCCCGCTTCACCAGATCCGTCAGATGAGCCATCAACCCCGCAAGATCGAAGTCCTGCGCCCCCACGATGCGCGGAGTGACCAGGCCGCCGGCCCGGGTGGCCACCGCCACTCCGAGATCCACGCCGTCGGCGGGCGTGAACTGCTCGGTCCAGTGGCCGTTCAACTCCGGCACGGCCTGGGCCGCCAGGACCGTCGCCCGCAGGAACAGCGCGGCAGGCAGGATCCGCTCCCGCGGTTTCCTCGGTGCGTTCGTCTGCTTCAACCAGTCCAGCGTGGTGGTCAGATCGAACGTCTGCGCGACGTAGTAGTGCGGGATCTCCCGGGCCGCTCGTCCCATCAGCGCCGCCGTCGCCTTGCGCATCGCGGCGGTGCGGTCCTTCTTCACCGGTGCCGCCTCGACGACCGCGGACGTGACCACGTCCTCGCCCGACACCAGCGTGGCAACATCGATCCCCCGCTCACGGGCCAGACGGCGCGCGCGGGGGGTGATCCGCGGCCGGCTCGCAGGCACTGGCGCTGGTTCGATGGTCGGGGCGTGGTGGGTGACAGTCCGGGCACCTCCGGCACTGGACTCACCGGCGGCCGCAAGCACATCCTTGCGCGTGATCCGGCCGTCCTTGCCGGTGCCGTGGACCTGCTCGGGGGCCAAGCCGTACTGGTGCAACAGGTGGCGGATCGGCGGGGTCAGCGCAGGGGCGCGGCGGCGGTGCGTCGCGGGCACTGGCTTCGTCGGCGCCGCCTCGGGCGCACCCTCCTCACTGTCGATGCGAGCCAGCGGCGTGCCCACCGGCACCAGCGTCCCGGGCTCGACCAGAAGCTCCGCCACCGTGCCGCTCTCGAAGACCTCGACGTCGATGGCCGATTTCGCAGTGTCGATGACCGCCACCACTTGCCCTTTACGGACCGCGTCGCCGGGTTTGACCAACCACTCGATCAGCGTGCCCTCGTCCATATCGGCACCCAGGGACGGCATCGCGAAAAGGCCCATGGCTCACTCCCCACGCATGGCCGCGCGCACACCGGCCACGACGTCGTCGACCCCGGGGATGGCGGCTTGCTCCATATGCCGCGCGTACGGCGTCGGCACCTCCTTGCCGGCCACCCGGCCGACCGGTGCATCGAGTTCGTAGAAGGCCTGCTCCATGATCCGCGCCGACACCTCCGCCGAGATGCTGCCGCTGCGCCACCCTTCGTCGACCACGACCGCGCGGTGCGTGCGGCGCACGGAGTCGAGGAAGGTCGCGTCGTCCAGAGGACGAAGGGTGCGCAGATCGATCACCTCCGCCTCGATCCCGTCGGCGGCGAGTTCAGCGGCGGCGGCCATCGTTGTCGGCAGCGTGCCGCCGTAGGTGATCAGCGTGATGTCGCCGCCCGCCCGGCGCACCGCCGCGCGGTCCAGATCCACCGGGCCGGTGTCCTCGAGCTCGCCGGTGGCGTTGTACAGCCCACCGTGCTCGAAGATCAGCACCGGATCCGGATCGGCCAGCGCCGTGGGCATCATCCACCGGGCGTCGGTCACGGTCGCCGGCGCCACCACCCGGATCCCGGGGATGTGTGCGTACCAGCCGTCGAATGAGTGCGAGTGCTGGGCGGCGAGTTGCCGGCCGGCGCCGGTGGTCATGCGGATCACCAGCGGCACATTGAACTGCCCACCGGACATGTGCTGCAGAGCCGCGGCGGTGTTCACGATCTGATCGAGAGCCAAGAGGCTGAAGTTGACCGTCATGATCTCGACGATCGGGAGCATCCCACCGAGAGCCGCACCGATCCCGGCCCCGACGAAAGCCGACTCCGACAGCGGGGTGTCACGCACGCGGTCGGGCCCGAACTCCTCGAGCAGGCCCATGGTGACGGCGTAGCAGCCCCCGTACTCGCCGATGTCCTCGCCCATGATGAAGACGCGCTCATCGTCTGTGAGGGCGGCACGGATCCCCTCGCGCACCGCCTCGCGGTAAGAGATCGTGCTCATGACAACCTCCCGGCGACCGTGCTCGACGGACTGTAGACGAACCGCATCAGGTCGGCGACGTCCTCATCCGGTGAGTTCTCCGCGAAGTCGACGGCGTCCTCCACCTCGACGCGGATCTCCTCCTCCATCGACGCGCGTTCCTCGTCGGACAGTTCGAGCTTCGCAAGCAGCAGGTCGATCGGATCGCGTTCGCGCCACCGCTCGACCTCAGCCTTGTCGCGGTAGCGCTCTGGGTCGAACATCGAGTGCGCCCGGAAGCGGTACGTGCGCGCCTCCAGGAAGTGCGGACCACCGCCCGAGCGCACCGAGTCCACCGCCCGCCGGGCGGTTTCGGCCACTGCCAGGACATCCATGCCGTCGACGCTCCACGCCGGCATCTCGTAGGCGGCGGCCTTCATCGGCAGGTTGGTTTCGGACTCCGAACGCGCCAGGGCCGTCCCCATCGCGTAGAGGTTGTTCTCACAGACGAACAAGACAGGCAGGTTCCACAGTTCGGCGAGGTTCATCGACTCGTGGAACTCCCCCTCGGCCATCGCCCCCTCGCCGAAGAAGCAGACCGTCACGCGGTCGCGCTTGCGCAACTTGTCGGCCAACGCGAGCCCCACCGCCGTCGGCAACCCGCCTCCGACGATGGCGTTGCCCCCGTAGAAGTTCAGGTCCTTGGAGAACAGGTGCATCGACCCACCCCGGCCGCGACTGCAACCGGTGACCTTGCCGTACATCTCCGCCATCACACAGCGCGCACTCATCCCGCGCAGCAGCGCGTGACCGTGTTCGCGGTACGTGGCGACGACAGCGTCATCGTCGTTCAGCGCCGCCATCACGCCGGTGGCAACGGCCTCCTCGCCGATGTAGACGTGCAGGAATCCCCGGATCTTCGTCTGCGTGTACAACTCCACGCACCGCTCCTCGAAGCGGCGCACACGCAGCATCTGCCGCAGCAGTTCGCGCTCGTTCACTTCTCACCGCCTTCCAACGTCGACAAGTCACCTTCGGGCAGGCCGAGTTCGCGGGCCCGCAGCAGCCGCCGCATGATCTTGCCCGAGCGGGTCTTCGGCAGGTTGTCCGAGAAAGCGATCTCGCGCGGCGCCACCGCCGGACCGAGCCGCCGCCGTGCGTGCGCGATCAACTCCTTGCGCAGCACCGCGGGATCGGTGGTCGTGCCGGGCTTCAGCGAGACGAAGGCCTTGATCCGCTCACCCATCATCGGGTCCGGGACGCCGATCACGCCGGCCTCCGCGACCGCCGGGTGTTCCATCAACACACTCTCGACCTCGAACGGTCCGATCAGGTGTCCGGCGGTCTTGATGACGTCGTCGGCGCGACCGACGAACCAGTAGTACCCGTTCTCGTCGCGCTGGGCGAGGTCGCCGGTGCGGTACCACCCGTCGACGAAGCACGTGCGGTAGCGCTCGTCGGCGTCAAGGTAGCCGCGGAACATCGACGGCCACCCCACCCGCAGGGCCAGCTCCCCGACCTCGCCCGGACCGAGTTCGACCACGTGCCCATCCGGGCCTGCTGCGGCGCGCCCCTCCTCGCCCCGCTGCAGGATGCCCGCTGTGATGCCCGGCATCGGCCGGCCCATTGAACCCGGATACACGTCCGTACTGGCGTAGTTGGCGATCATGATCCCGCCGGTCTCGGTCTGCCACCAGTTGTCGTGGATGGTCAGGCCGAGCACCTCCCGTCCCCAGACCACCGCCTCGGGGTTGAGCGGCTCCCCGACGCTGGCGACGAACCGCACCGAAGACAGGTCGTAGTCGGCCACCACGTCGGGACCGGCACGCATGAGCATCCGGATCGCGGTGGGGGCGGTGTACCAGACGGTGACCCGCTGTTCGGCCAGCGTCCGGTACCAGCGGCGGGCGTCGAACTCACCCTCGTCCACGATCATGGTCAGGCCGTGGGTCAGCGGCGAGATGATCCCGTAACTGGTGCCTGTCACCCAGCCCGGATCGGCGGTGCACCAGTAGATGTCGTCGGGATGAAGATCCAGCGCGAAGTGCCCGGTCGCGTAGTGCGCCACCACGGCGCCGTGCACGTGCACCGCAGCCTTCGGGGTGCCGGTGGTCCCACTGGTGAAGTGCAGCAGAGCCATCTCCTCGCGCTCGGTGGGCTCAACGACGAACTCGCGCGACTGCCAGGCCATCAACTCGTCGAACCGGATCGCACCCGGGATGTCATCGGCATCCCCGTCATCGAGCAGGATGACGTGCTGCAGCGTCGGCATCTCGTCGCGCACCGGCGCGATCTTCTTCCGGTACAGCGCCGTCGTCGTCACCATCGCGACCCCACCACCGATGACGACGCGCTGCTTGACCGGCTCGGGACCGAACGCGCTGAACAGCGGCGCGAACACGCTGCGTGCCTTCAACGTGCCCAGGACCGCGGTGTAGAGCGCAGGCACCCGGCCGACCAGGCTGAACACCCGCTGCCCGGGAGCGATGCCCAGGGAGCGCAGGCCGTTCGCGAAGGCGTTCGTCTCGGCCTGCAGATGTGCGTAGGTCACGTCGGTGACCGCGCCGGCCTTGTCCAGGCACCGCAGCGCCACGTGCTCGCCGCGGCCGGACTTCACGTGCCGGTCGACGGCCTCGTACGCGATGTTGAACCCGTCACCGGGCAGCCCGTCGAGCCAGGACTCGGCGGCTTCCCAAGAGAATTCGTTGCGCTCAGTGGCGTAGTCGAGCAGATTCGGTGTGACGCAGAGATCCGCGGGATCCTTGCGGACGACGGGGAGTTCGGAAAACCCACCCATATTTCCGGTATACACCCGCCGGACGGGTGCTGTCCCGCGTTCCGGGCGGCTCGTGTCACACTGCCGGGCGTATCCTGGAAGTGCACTGACAGGGCCGGGGACGCACGGCCGGGGAGGACCACCCCGACCACCAGGTGCGTTGGAGGTCGCCATGCGATCCATCGTCATCGTGGGCACTGCAGCGCTGGTCGGGGGACTGATCACGGGACCCGCCGCTGCTGCGCCCGTCACCATCACACCGAACCCCACCGGCTTGCAGACGGTTCATGCCGTCTCATACACAGGCCGTTACGCGGTCGGCGCTACACAGGCCTACGGGCGCCTTCGTCTCATCGACACCCGGACCGGACGGGTCATCCAGAAGTTGCCGAAGAAGGCCATCGATCCCTCGATGAGCGACAACGGTCGGTATGTCAGTTACTCCGTGCCCTTGGACGACTACGGCCGGCGCGCAATCAAGGTCTACGACAGGCGCAAGGACCGCACGGTCACGGCCACCCGCCGCAGCGACGGCACGCTGCTCAGCCCCGCCTGGCGTTCACGATGCACACCGGCGATCTGCGAGGAGGATCAGAAGTTGATCTTCTCGCCGCAATTGGTCGGAGGGCAGATCTCCGGGAACGGCCGCTGGCTGGTCTTCAGCGCGAACTACCGCAAGCCTGCAGGCATCGACCTGTATGTGAAGAACCTGCGCTCCGGTCGCCTGACCATGTTCAAAGCCGTCGGACACGTGATGGTCGCTGAGGGCGACCGGGAGTACGTCCAGGCACCCAGCGTCTCCCGCGATGCGTCAACGATCCTGGTCCCCGGACGGGTCGAGCTCTACGAGTCCGACGAGAACAACTGGGGGCCCAGCCGGGCGTTGATCGATCGCAGTCGTTGGCTCGACATCGGCGGAGTGGGCAACACGATCACCGGAGACGGCAGGACCATCACGATCAACGGTCCGGCCACGGGCACCGCACTTCCAGGACCGAGCACGGTCTCCTGGTACGACGTGTCGAGCGGCGTCAGCACCGCCGCCGACCCGGCGACTCTGCGGCTGACCCGCAACGATTCATCTCGCGACGGTCGATACACCCTGTGGCGTCCGGCCGGGTATTCGGATCCGCTGCAGATCCGTGACCGTACCGCCGGTGTCTCGTACGACCTCGAGGCGGCTCTGGTCGCGGCCGGCTATTCAGTGTCGATGCACGCCGGGCATGCGATCGACCCCCTGTGGCGGTACTCCAGCCACCACAGCGCGATGAGCGGCGACGGGCAAGTGGCATTCGTGCAGACGAACGCCGGCGTGCTGGCGGTGCGCTGGGCGCCCTGATCAGGCGCCGGGGGCGAGTCCCCGGGCGCGGAAACCCGCGAAGCTCGTCCGGTAGGCGGATGGGGTTGCGCCACGCAACGCTTTGAAGTGGTGGCGCAGGAGCGTGGCGTCGCCAAGACCGACCTGCCGTGCGGCGTACCGGTCCTCGGATACGACCGGCCCCGCGAGATCCCCGGCTCCCACTACGACCCACCGGCTAACGCGAATGACCTCTGGTCGCGGATCACGTCGGGCTGGGGAGTGGTTTGACCTGAAGTCGGGCACATGCGTCGGCGCGCATGCGAAAGGGCCGGCCACCCCTCCAGGTGACCGACCCATCGCCGTTGATCAGTCGTCGTACTGATCGTCGGTCGTGCACTCCTCCGAGTGGTCCGACCTCTCCGCATCAGCGGTCAACACGCCTTTACCTTTGGTGGTCGCCCGCACCTTGAAGGTGGCCTTCTTGCCCTTGGTCTTGGCTGCACCCTTGCGGACGATCTTGTTCCCACGCTTGATCTTGTACTGCCACTTCTGACCCTTCTTGGCGCTCTTCACCGCGAGGGTGGCCTTGCGCGTCTGCCCGCTCTTGTCGACCTTCAGAACGATCGTCGAGGCGGCGGTGCATTGACCCTCGTCGCTGTCGTCCTCCGCACTGTCGTCGCCGTCATCGTCGCTGTAGTCCTCGTCGTCGTCCGCGCCGATGCCCACGGTGGAGTCGCAGATCTCGTCGGCAGAAGTGGCGCTGGCGGTGAAGGCATCACTGATCGAGCCTGTGGTGATCACCTCGACGTCGAACTCACCCTCACTGTCCGTGATCGCGGTTCCGGCGGCTAGCTCCCCACCCGGCCCGGAGATGACGTAGTCCCACGACTGCCCGGCGGTGGCGGAGTCCACTTCGAACTCGACCTTGACACCGTCATCGTCGGACTCAGCCTTGAGCTCCCAGTGCGATGAGATCGAGCACGTCCCCTTGGTCTTCGCTTCGTCCTCGTGGTCGTCGGAGGCCCACGCGGCCCCTGTCATCGGGACCGCCAGGGCGAGGCCTGCAGTCGTAGCGATGAGCGCCTTCTTCATGGTCATCCTCCAAGCGTTGACGCTGAGAGGCTATCGGCGCCCTATGTAAAGCGGACCATAAAGCAGCGGCAAGAAATCCGGACGCCCCTGAACGGGTGGGACCCTCAGGCGACCACCTGGGTGAACAGCCGCCGACGCAGCCACAGCGACACGTAGACCAGCGCGACCAACGCCGGCACCTCGACGAGCGGGCCGATCGTCCCGGCGAGCGCCTGGCCGCTGCTCACACCCCAGACTCCGATGCACACCGCGATGGCGAGTTCGAAGTTGTTGCCAGCCGCGGTGAAGGCCATCGTGGCGGTCTTGGGGTAGTCGAGGCCCACCGCACGGGAGGCGAAGAACGCCGTGAACCACATGATCGCGAAGTAGCACAGCAACGGCACCGCGATACGCACGACCGCCAGTGGATCCTCGGTGATGCTCTGCCCTTGCAGCGCGAACATCACCACGATCGTGAACAGGAGCCCGTACAGCGCGATGGGGCTGATCCGCGGGATGAAGCGCTGCTCGTACCACTGCGACCCCTTGCGCGCGATGCCGATGCGGCGGGTCAGGAAACCCGCCACCAGCGGGATCCCGAGGAAGATGAGGACGCTCTTGGTGATGGACCAGGTCGAGAACTGCGCGTCCGCGGTCTGCCACCCCAGCCAGCCGGGGAGGATCTGCAGGTAGAACACCCCGAGGGCGGCATAGGCCACGATCTGGAACAGACTGTTGATCGCCACCAGCAGCGCCGCAGCCTCACGGTCCCCGCATGCCAGATCGTTCCAGATCAGCACCATCGCGATGCAGCGCGCGAGCCCCACCACGATGAGGCCGGTGCGAAACTCCGGCTGATCTGGCAGGAACGTCCAGGCCAGCACGAACATCAGCGCAGGTCCGACAACCCAGTTGAGCAGCAGGGACAGTCCCAGCAGCCGCCGGTCGCCGGTGATGTGTCCGATCTCCTCGTAACGCACCTTCGCAAGCACCGGGTACATCATGGCCAGCAATCCGATGGCGATCGGCAATGATGTGCCGTCGATGTCACCGGCGGTCAGGATCTCCTGCACTCCCGGGAAGACCCGCCCGAGCAGCAGTCCGCCCACCATGGCCGCGCCGATCCAGACCGGAAGCCAGCGGTCGAGCAGGGACAGCCGACGCAGAACAGCCTCGTCGAGATCCGTTCGGGCCATCAGCGGCAGCAGCCGGCCTCGATCACCTGCAGCCCCTGGGGGTTGTCGTCCGTGACGGTGTAGACCTCCCACGGCGCGCCGTCCGGGTCGTTGACCCAGACCTTGTCCTGTTGCGCATAGCAACACACAGTGGCGGCCTCCTCGCGCGTGGCGAGCCCTTCGGTCTGTAGCCGCACGATGGCGTCCTGCACCTCGGCCGTGCTGTCGACCTCGACCCCGAGGTGGTTCAGCGCACCGGCAGTTCCTTCGCCGCGGGCGGCGTCGCCCACCTCCATGAGCACGAGCTTCAACGGGGGCTGGGCGATCTCGAAGTTCGCGTATCCGGGCCGGCGTTTGTGGGGTTCGACCCCGAAGACTTTCGTGTAGAAGGCGACCGACTCCTCAAGGTCCGCAACGTTCAAGGCCAACTGCACCCGCGACATGATCCACTCCCTGTATCGATGACTATCGATATTGACTGTATGCCGCTATATTGATGAATGTCAATGTATTCGGAGGTCGAGATGCCCAAGACACGGGAGTCGTTACCGCTCGTGGAGATCAGCGAGTGCTGCCCCTCGGGACTCGACGCACCCCTGCCACGCGACGAGGCGGAGCAACTCGCCCGGGTCCTCAAAGCCCTTGCGGACCCCGCGCGACTGCAGTTGCTGACCATCATCCGCGCCGCCGGCGAATCCTGCGCGTGCGACCTGACTGAACCTGTCGGCCTTTCCCAGCCGACGGTCAGCCACCACCTCAAGGTGCTCACCGCCGCCGGGCTCATCCGGCGCGAACAACGAGGCCAGTGGGCCTGGTTCCGCGTCAACGAAGAGGCATTGCGCCAGGTCGGGAGCCTTTTCAGCTGACAGCGGCGAGTACCGCCTGCCGAGCGTCGCCCTCGACTCCGAGGTCGAGGCGGATCCCCATCGTGTCCAGCATCCTCACCATGCCCTCGCCCACGTGCGAGGCCAACACGACGGCAACGTCGTTGTCCTTCAGGAACCGGACCACCCGCGCGTGGTGCGACCCGTGCGTGCCCGCGTCATGGGACACGTCCCACCCGACGTCGAACTCCTCCCACCGCACGATCCGGCCATCAGATACCTCGGCGACGGCAACGCGGGGCGCTTTCCCCCAGGAACGACCCACGTCGCCCGACTCATCGACAGCAAGAGCAACGTTCACGTCGTCAGCCTAGTTGCCACC
>ERZ724512.1397-NODE-1397-length-11212-cov-17.785337_pt1 | contig 11212 bp, 10 predicted proteins | sample MGYA00376045_ERZ724512 | MGnify/ENA primary metagenome ERZ724512 (study PRJEB28724, sample SAMN07190883) | activated sludge metagenome | isolation source: activated sludge of sewage treatment plant in Hong Hong | place: Hong Kong | collected 2016-03-17 ... | reverse complement strand
CGCAGCCGGTCGAGCTCGACCTGCGCCGGTTCGAGGGCCGGCGCCCGGTCGAGCTCCTCGGCGGCGTCCCGTTCCCGGAGATCGGCGAGCTGCCGTACCTGCTCACGCTCGCCGGCTACGGCTTCTACTGGTTCCGGCTGACCGCCCCCGAGACGACCGAGGAGGGGCTGCTGCTGTGACCGCACCTACTTCCGTGGCAGACCGCGACGTGTACACCCGCTACCTCGAGCGGACCCGCTGGTTCGGCGGCAAGGGCCGACCCTTCGAGGTCGCGTCCGTGCGCCGGATCGGCGAGCTCCCGACCGCCCGCGAGGGCAGCCCGGTCGTGGTGATCGAACTGGTGGAGGTCGCCTACGGCGACGGGCCCGGGGGCTCGGAGGTCTACCAGGTGCCGATGGCGCTCTACACCGACCCCGAGACCCGGCTCGACCACGCGTTCATCGGCTGGTGGGAGGACCCCGACCACGGCTGGGTGCACGCGTACGACGCCCTGCACGACCGGGAGGCGATGGCCTGCTGGCTGGCGGCGTTCGACCGGGCGGCCCGCGAGCCGGGCGGCAACCTCAACGACGCGAGCGGGCTGCGCTTCCACCGGCTGCCGGGCCACGACCTCGACATGGAGACGCACTCGACGCTCTTCTCCGGCGAGCAGTCGAACTCCTCGGTCGCCTTCGGTGACGACTCGCTGATGAAGGTCTTCCGCAAGATCACCCCGGGCGTGAACCCGGACATCAGCGTCCACGAGGTGCTGACCAAGGCCGGCGGCGAGCACATCGCGTCCCTCTACGGCTGGCTCGACTGGGTGGACGGTGATCCCGACAGCGCGGCCGACGAGGGCACCGGCACGACCATGCAGCTGGCGATGCTCCAGCAGTTCCTGCGCACCGCGAGCGACGGCTGGGACCTGGCGCTCGCGAGCGCCCGCAACCTCTTCGCGGAGGGCGACCTCCACGCCTACGAGGCCGGAGGCGACTTCGCCGCGGAGAGCGAGCGCCTCGGGACCGCTCTCCGCGAGGTGCACGCGGTGCTGGCCGAGCACTTCCCGGTCACCACCCTGGACCGCGACGAGGTGGCCGCGCTGGCCGACGGGATGGACGCCCGGCTCGACGAGGCGCTCGAGATCGTGCCCGAGCTCGCGGCCCACGCCGACACGCTGCGGGCGACCTACGCCCGGCTGCGCGAGCTCGTCGGCGTCTCGGTCCAGCAGATCCACGGCGACCTCCACCTCGGCCAGACCCTGCGCACCAGCCTGGGCTGGAAGATCGTCGACTTCGAGGGCGAGCCGGCCAAACCGCTCGCCGAGCGGCTCAAGCCCGACTCCCCCTGGCGCGACGTGGCCGGCATGCTGCGCTCCTTCGACTACGTCCCGCACGTGGTGGAGCGCCAGTTCGCCGAGGACCACCCCGAGGGCGTCGAGCAGCGCGCCTACCGCGCCGGCGAGTGGGCGCACCGCAACCGCAACCACTTCCTGACCGCGTACGCCGGTGGCGAGCCCACTGCCGAGCAACGAGCCCTGCTCGACGCCTACGTCGCCGACAAGGCCGTCTACGAGACCGTCTACGAGACCCGCAACCGTCCGACCTGGGTGGGGATCCCGCTCGAGGCCGTGGCGAGGATCGGAGCAGCATGAAGTCATCGCGCAAGACCGAGCCGGCGCCCGTCGCCCGTCCGGGCGTGCTTCCCGTCCCGAGCGAGGAGCTCGGGCAGGTGGTCCACGGCGAGCACGGCAACCCGCACGGCGTCCTGGGCCCGCACCCGCACGACGGCGGCGTCACCGTCCGGGTCCTCAAGCCGCTCGCCTCCCGCGTCGCCGTCCGGTGGAGCGGTGCCGCCGGGTCGAGTGAGGAGGTCGAGCTCACCCACGAGCACGAGGGCATCTGGGTCGGCGTGCTCCCGCTGCCCGACGTCCCGGACTACCGGCTCGCCGTGAGCTACGGGCCGACGGAGCACGTGCTCGACGATCCGTACCGCTTCCTCCCGACCCTCGGCGAGGTCGACCTGCACCTGATCAACGAGGGCCGCCACGAGCGGCTCTGGGACGTCCTCGGCGCCCGGGTTCACCACTACCCCGGGGCGCTGGAGCCCGTGACGGGAACGGCGTTCGCGGTCTGGGCGCCCAACGCCCGCGCGATCCGGCTCAAGGCCGACTTCAACAGCTGGGACGGCCGCGAGCACCCGATGCGTCAGCTCGGCACGTCCGGCGTGTGGGAGCTGTTCGTGCCAGGTGTCGGCAGCGGCACGGCGTACAAGTACGTCATCCTCGGTCCCGACGGCCACTGGCGCGAGAAGGCCGACCCGATGGCGTCCTGGGCCGAGAAGCCCGCCGACACCGCCTCGAAGGTCTTCGAGACCTCCTACACGTGGGGCGACACGGAGTGGATGGACGCGCGACCCTCGCGCCAGCCGGTCGCGGAGCCGATGAGCGTCTACGAGATGCACCTCGGCTCGTGGAAGAAGCACCTCGACGGGCGCTACTGGTCCTGGGCCGAGCTCGCCGACGAGCTGCCGGCGTACGTCGCCGGGCTCGGTTTCACCCACGTCGAGCTCATGCCGGTGATGCAGCACCCCTTCGGCGGCTCGTGGGGCTACCACGTGACGTCGTACTTCGCGCCGGACTCGCGCTTCGGCGACCCCGACGGCTTCCGGCTGCTCGTCGACCGGCTGCACCAGGCCGGCGTCGGCGTCATCCTGGACTGGGTGCCGGGCCACTTCGCCACCGACGAGTGGGCGCTCGCGCGGTTCGACGGCACCCCGCTCTACGAGGACCCCAACCCCCAGCGTGGCTGGCACAAGGAGTGGGGCTCGCACATCTTCAACTTCGGCCGGCGCGAGGTGCGCAACTACCTCTACGCCAACGCGCTCTACTGGCTGGAGGAGTTCCACGCCGACGGGCTGCGGGTCGACGGGGTCGCGTCGATGCTCTACCTCGACTACGCCCGCCAGGAGGGCGAGTGGACGCCCAACGTCCACGGCGGCCGCGAGAACCTCGAGGCCGTGCAGTTCCTCCAGGAGATGAACGCGACCGTCTACAAGCGGGTGCCCGGCATCACCACGATCGCCGAGGAGTCGACCTCGTGGCCGGGCGTGACCCGGCCGACCTCGGCCGACGGCCTCGGCTTCGGCTTCAAGTGGAACATGGGCTGGATGCACGACTCGCTCGGCTACATGGCGCGTGAGCCGGTGCACCGCAGCTACCACCACGGCGAGCTGACGTTCTCGCTCGTCTACGCGTGGTCGGAGAACTACGTGCTCCCGCTGAGCCACGACGAGGTCGTGCACGGCAAGGGCTCGCTGCTGCGCAAGATGCCCGGTGACCGCTGGCAGCAGCTGGCGAACCTGCGCGCCTACCTGGCGTTCATGTGGGCCCACCCCGGCAAGCAGCTGCTCTTCATGGGGTCCGAGATGGGTCAGGAGTCGGAGTGGGCCGAGTCCCGCGAGCTCGACTGGTGGCTGCTGGACCACCCCGAGCACCGGGGCATGTCCGACCTGGTCCGCGACCTCAACAAGGCGTACGTCGCCTCGCCCGCGCTCTGGTCGCGCGACAGCGACCCCGGCGGCTTCCAGTGGATCGACGCGAACGACGCGGGGCGCAACCTCTTCTCCTGGGTCCGTCGCGGCTCCGACGGTGCGCCCGACGTCGTCTGCGTCGCCAACTTCGCCGCGGTGCCGCACGCCGACCTCCGGCTGGGGATGCCCGCGGCCGGCGAGTGGGACGAGATCGTCAACACCGACGCCGAGGCCTACACCGGCTCGGGGGTCGGCAACCTCGGCTCCGTCACCGCGGTCGAGGGTGAGTGGTCGGGCCAACCGGCGCACGCGACGGTCGTCGTACCCCCGCTGGCGACGGTGTGGTTCCGGCACCGCCGGTGACCTGGGTCCGGAGGTCCGCGCGGGTGGCTAGAGTCGGATCGTGACCGAGCAGACCACCGTGACCACCGTCGCGGAGGGCGTCGCCCGGGTCTCCTGGACCCCGGACCAGCCGATCGACGTCGTCCGGCACGAGGTCGCGGCCGCGCTCACCGAGCACGCGCGCGTGGAGGCCCTCGTGGACCCCGACGACGAGTCGGCCCAGCGGGTGGCGACCTGGTCGGGGCTGCGCCGCGAGGGCGTGATGCGTGGGGTGACGGTCGACGGACGGACCGTCGACCGGATCGTCTACGCGCGCCTGGCGACCGACACCCCGGTGCACGAGCCGGAGGGCTTCCGGGCGCTGCTCAACTCCTTCCTGCCACGCAAGCGTGCGATCAGCCAGCTGCTCGCACGCGCCGACGACGGCCGCGTCCTGCTGTGCCAGCTGACCTACAAGCAGGACTGGGACCTGCCCGGCGGCGTGGTCGAGGTCGGCGAGTCGCCGCAGGTCGCCGTCGCTCGCGAGGTCGAGGAGGAGCTCGGCCTGACGATCCCGGCCGGCCGGCTGCTGCTCACCGACTGGCTGCCGGCCTGGAGCGGGTGGGACGACGCTCTGTGCCTGGTCTTCGACGGCGGCGTCCACGACGCCGGTGTGCTCGACCGCGTCGTGCGGCAGACCCGGGAGATCCGGTCGGTCGCGTTCTGCAGCCTCGACGAGGTCGCCGACCGCTGCGCCGACTTCACCGCCCGCCGGATCGCCGCGGCGGTCACCAACCTCGACGGCCCCGGCCCGGCCTACACCGAGTCCGGCCGCTAGCGCGGCCGGGAGTTTCGTCGGCCGGCCGACGAATTCCGACGCGGGACGACGAAGCTTCGTCGTCCCGGCGCGGGTTTTGTCGGCCGGCCGACGAATCCCGCCACCGCTTGACGTGGCGTGCAATCATGATTACATGATTACCGAAGAAGACAGGGAGCGGGTGACCGGCTGGTTCACCGGACGGCTCCCGGCGGACTGGCAGCCCGCCGAGGTGACGATCGACCGCGAGGAGATCACGGTCGTGCTGACGACGGTGGACGTCGACGCCGACGGGTCGGAAGCCGCGCAGGCGGAGGCCCGCGCGGGGCGAGCGGCGGCGTTCCGCGAGGACACCCGCGAGCAGCGGATGGAGATCGCGCGGGAGGCGCAGCACCGCTTCGAGCGCAAGGTCTCGTGGGGCGTGGTCGTCGGCGGACGACGGGAGCTGTGGACGCACGTCGCCGCGCCCGTGATGACGCGGCTGCGGCAGCAGCAGCGGCTGGTGCTCGACACCCTCGTCGACGCCGGCGTGGCACGGTCCCGCTCGGACGCCCTGGCCTGGTGCGTGCGCCTGGTCGGCCAGCACGAGGGCGACTGGCTCACCGAGCTGCGCGAGGCGATGACCGCGGTCGCCGACGTCCGCGCCAAAGGCCCCGCGGCCTGATCCGGGCGTCGCTAGATTGGCGGCGTGAAGGTCCTGCTCAACATCATCTGGCTGGTCCTGTGCGGCTTCTGGATGGCGATCGGGTACGCCGTGGCCGGCATCGTGTGCTGCATCCTCATCATCACGATCCCGTTCGGCGTCGCCTCCTTCAGGATCGCCGGCTACGCGCTGTGGCCGTTCGGGCGGACGACGGTGCGCAAGCCCACCGCTGGCTTCTGGTCGGCGCTCGGCAACGTCATCTGGGTGCTGGTCGCCGGCATCTGGCTGGCGATCGGCCACGTCGTCACCGGCATCGCGATGTGCGTGACGATCATCGGCATCCCGCTCGGCATCGCGAGCTTCAAGATGGTGCCGATCTCGCTGCTACCGCTGGGCCGGGACATCGTCCCGACGGACCAGGTCGGGTACGCACCCGTCGTCTGAGGGCCGCCGCACCCGGGAGGACGGCCCCGGGCGCATCGTGACCAGCACGCCGAGCACGAGCAGCAGCCCACCGCCGAGCTCGGCCGCATTCGGCCGCTCCGCCAGCAGGATCCAGGCCGAGCCCATCGCGACCACGGGCGCGAGGAGCACCCACGGGACCACGGCTGACGGCGGGTTCCGCGCGAGCAGCGTGTTGAAGACGGCGTACCCCACGAGGGACGCGAGTCCGGCGGTGTAGAGCGTGGACACCGTGGCCTGCCACGAGAACGACGCGAGGGCATCGCCCACCACGGTCGGGCCGTCGACGAGCAGCGACAGGGCGAGCAACGGCACCGGGACCACCAGTGCGGACCACACCGTCAGCGACAGCCCGCCCCGGACGCCTGACGCCCGGCTGACGACGTTGCCGATGCCCCAGGACAGGGCGCCGAGCAGGCAGAGCGCCAGCGCGACGGCGGACACGTGGCCACCGCGGCCCAGGGCGACCACCGCGAGCCCGACGCACCCCAACAGCGCCCCGACTGCCTGCGGCAGCGTGGGCAGCTCGCGCAGCACGCCGGCGGCGATCACCACGGTGAAGACCACCTGGGCCTGCAGCACCAGCGCGGCCAGCCCGGGCGGCATGCCGGCCGCCATGGAGACGTACAGGAAGCCGAACTGCCCCAGCGACATGAACAGGCCGACCGCGGCGATCGTCCGCCACGGAGCGTCGGGGCGGCGGACCAGGAGGACGGCTGGGAACACCACGACCGTGAACCGGATCGCGGCGAAGAGCAGGGGCGGGACCCCCTCCATGCCCCAGTCGATCACCACGAAGTTGAAGCCCCAGATCGTCGCCACCAGGGCGGCGAGGAGCGAGTCGCGGCGGGTCATCGCGCCAGTCAACCGGATCCGACGTTGAAGCACCAGCGATTGATGATGCCCTGGTCCATGTAGCATCGCTGCATGATTGAGCTCACTGCGCTCGCCAGCCTGCGCGCCGTCGACACCCACGGGTCGGTCGTCGCCGCCGCCGACGCCCTCGGCTACACGCCGAGCGCCGTGTCGCAGCAGGTCAAGCGGCTGGAGCGGCAGACCGGGGTGGCCCTGCTCGAGCGGGTCGGCCGCGGCGTCATCCTCACCGACCACGGCCGGCACCTCGTCGACGCCGGCGGCCGGCTCCTCGCCGACCTCGAGGAGGTCGAGTCGACCCTGCACCAGCGGGCCGGTACGGTCGCGGGCCACCTGCGCCTCACCGCGTTCTCGACCGCGATGCGCGGGCTGGTCGCGCCGGTCGTGCGTGACCTGCGCGCGGAGCATCCCGACCTGACCCTCAGCCTCACCGAGCGCGAGCCCTGGGACACCGTCGACCTCGTGGCGTCCGGCCAGACCGACCTCGGCGTCGTCCACCGCTGGGGCGACCTCTCGATCAACGTCCCCGACCACCTGGCGTCGACGATCGTCGCCCGGGACCTGGCCGACGTCGTCCTGCACCGGGACCACCCGCTCGCCGGCTCGCCGGTCCTCAGCCCGCACGACCTCCTCGACGAGCAGTGGATCGCGACGCCGGAGGGCACCATCTGCCGCCAGTGGCTGACCCGGATGTACGCCGGGACCGGGCGGCTCCCCCGCATCGCGCACACCGCCATGGAGTTCGACTCCCACCTCGCCCTGGTGCGTGCGGGCCTCGGCATCGCCCTGGTACCGCGACTGGGCCGCCAACCCCTCGGCGACGAGCTCGTCGCCGTACCGGCGCGCGACCCCGAGCCGACCCGCGACGTGCTCGTCGTGCACCGCCGGAGCATGGCGGACTCACCTGCCGTGCGAGCGGTCCTGGACCACCTCGTGCGCTGACCGGTCCCGCCACCACCGGCGCAGCAGGAGGAGGGCCACCACCGCGAGGATCGTCGTCAGGAGCACCCCCAGCGCCCGCGCCTCGCCGGGGTCGTCCGGGGCCTTCGGGCCGGTGCCCACGAACTGCTCGGGCGCGACGAGCAGGCCGACGGTCCAGGTGAGCACCATGAGCACGACGGCCGCCGCGGCGACCGCCAGGGCGGCGAGGTCGCGCGTGGTCAGGAACAGGACGGCCAGGGCGAGCACCAGCACCAGCCGGAGCACCCGCGCCACCACCTGGAAGGAGCCCCCGGGGTCGCCCAGGACCAGCTGCCCGACGAGGAGCAGCGCGAGCAGGACGAGACCCGACCCCCACAGCAGGTCACTGCGGGAGCGGCTCACGAGGTCAGAAGAGGGCCGAGGCCAGGTTCTGCCGGCCCTTGAGGACCCGGGGGTCGTCGTTGCCGACGGCGCCGAAGAGCTCGAGCAGGTGCTCGCGGGCCCGGTCCCGGTCGTCCCCGGACGTGCGACGGACCAGGTCGACGAGCCGGTTGAAGGCGTCGTCGACGTGTCCGCCGAGCAGGTCGAGGTCGGCGACCAGGGTCTGGGCGTCGACGTCCTCCGGCGCGGCGGCCGCCGCGGCCCGGGCCGCGGCGAGGTCGACGCCCTGGGTGCGCTGGAGCACCTTCGCCATCGACAGCCCGGCGGCCGCCTCGGCGTCGGCCGGGTTGGCGTCGACGAGCTTCTGGTACTCGGCCACGGCGCGCTCGATGTCACCCTCGCCGAGCGCGTCCTGCGCTGCGGCGTACCTCGGGTCGACCTGCTCGTCGACCTCCTCCCCCTCGCCACCCCCCACGTGCCGGGGCTGGTGACGCCCGGCGATGCCGTTGGCCGTCAGCTGCTGGGTGACCTGGGTCAGCTGCGTGCGCAGCTGGTCGATCGGGAGCACGTCCTGGAACAGCGGCGCAGGGCGGCCGTCGACGACGGCGACCACGAGCGGCACCGAGGGGATCTGCATCGCCTGGGCGATCGCGGGGACGGCGTCGATGTCGACCAGCCCGACGAGGAAGCGTCCTTCGAACTCCCCCGACAGCGTCTCCATGTCGCGCGCCAGGTCGGCGCTCTCCGGCATGCGGGACGGTGAGTAGAAGACCAGGAGGACCGGGGCGGTCATCGAGGCCTCGATCGTCGACTGGAAGTTCTGCTCGGTCAGCTGGACGGCGTACGACGACCCGGCCGGTGCGCCCGGGTTCGCCCCCGCGGGTGCGGCGCCGGCGAGACCGGACAGGTCGACGGCGCCCGGACGGGAGAACGGCTGCTGGGTCATGGCGCCAATCCTAGGGATCCGGCGCCGGCGGACCGGACGCGGCCTACAGCAGACCCAGTGCGTGGGCCTCCTCGCGCAGCTCCTCGCGGACGCTCGGGTGGGCGGCGTTGTCGATGAGCTGGCGGGCCTGGTCGTCCTGGCTCCGGCCGTAGATCTCGGCGAGCCCCTGCTCGGTCACGACCGCGCTCATCTGGAACGAGGTCACCGGCTCGTCGACCAGCGGCACGATCGTCGAGCAGTCGGCCTTCGGGTGCCAGGAGCGCAGCGCGATGAACGCCTGCCCGCCGGCGCTGTGGAGCGCACCGACGATGAAGTCGGTCTGGCCGCCGAAGCCGGAGTGGATGCGGGCGTTGATGCGCGAGGCGTTGGCCTGGCCGAAGAGGTCGACCTGCAGGGCGGTGTTGACGCTGACCATCTTCGGGTTGCGGGCGATCCGCGCCGGGCTGTTGGTCGTCTCGGTCCGCACCATCTCGACCCGCTCGTTGTCACCCACCCAGTCCAGGAGCTCCTCGGAGCCGAAGAGGAACGACGCCGAGATGGGGATGTGCCGGTCCAGCGCCCCGACCCGCTCGAGCGCGAGCACGCTGTCGGAGAACATCTCGGTCCAGATCCGCAGCCCGCTCCGGCCGGCCAGCCCGTGCAGCGTCGCGTCCGGTACGGCGCCGATGCCGGCCTGCAGGGTCGAGCCGTCGACCACGTGCTCGGCGACCAGCGCACCGATCCGCGCCGAGTCCTCGTCGATCGCGCCGACCGGGGCGGACGGCATCGGGGAGTCGGACTCCACGAAGACGTCGATGAGGGCGACGTCGACCAGGGCGTCGCCGGTGGTCCACGGCATCGCGTCGTTGACCTGGGCGATCACGAGTCCGCCGCCGCGCTTGGCCGCCTCGATCGCCGCCGGCAGGACGTTGACCTCGACCCCCAGCGAGACCTTGCCGTCGCGCGGGCGCGTGGTGTGCAGGAGCACCGCGTCGGGCGGGAGCTGGCGGTTGAACAGGGTCGGCACCATCGACAGCCTCGAGGGCACGTAGCTCAGGCGCGGGCTGCGCCGCTGCCCCGGACCCACGAACGAGGTCTCGAGCGTGACCCCCTCCCGGTCGGGCAGACCGCGCTGGCCGTTGAGCACCCACAGGCGGTACTCGTCCAGGGCGCCGTCGACCAGCTTCAGCGTGTCCCACGGGGTGGCGTGGTTGCCGGTCGCGACGATGCGCGGGTCGGGCGGGAGGGACGCGAGGGCATGAGCGAGATCCACACCCCGATTCCACCACCATCCGGGTCCGAAGACCTGGGTCCGAAGTCCCGGGACCTGACCCGTAGGTCCCCCTCAGAACCGCGCGGGCTCGCGGTACTCCCCCCACTCGGCCCGCAGCGCGTCGCAGATCTCGCCCAGCGTCGCCTCGGCACGGCACGCGTCGAGCATGGGCTCGATCATGTTCTCGTCGGTCCGGGCCGCGGCGACCAGCCGCTCGAGGGCGGACCGGACCGCCTCGGCGTCGCGACCCTGCCGGCGGGCCGCGAGCATGCGGACCTGCTCGACCTCGACCTCGTGCGAGACCCGCAGGATCTCCAGGTCGTGGGTGACCGACTCCTCGTGGCAGTTGACGCCGACGATCCGCTTCTCACGCTTCTCCAGGGCGACCTGGTACTGGAAGGCCGCCTCGGCGATCTCGGACATGAACCAGCCCTCCTCGATCCCCCGGAGCAGCCCGCGCGTGACCAGCCAGTCGCCGCCGCGGACCGCCTCGGCGAGCTCCTCGGGCTGATCGGAGGTGAGCGTCGAGCCGCCCATGGCCAGGATCTTGTCGAAGATCGCGTTCGCCTCGGCCTCGATGCGGTCGGTCAGCGCCTCGACGTACCAGGACCCGCCGAGCGGGTCGGCGACGTTGACGACGCCGGTCTCCTCCATGATCACCTGCTGGGTGCGCAGCGCGATCTCGGCCGCCTGCTCGCTCGGGAGCGCGAGCGTCTCGTCGAGCGCGTTGGTGTGCAGGGAGTTGGTGCCGCCGAGCACGGCCGAGAGCGCCTCGATGCCGGTGCGGACCACGTTGTTGTACGGCTGCTGGGCCGTCAGCGAGACCCCGGCGGTCTGGGTGTGGAACCGCAGCCACTGCGCCTTCTCGGACTGCGCGCCGTAGACGTCGCGCATCCAGCGCGCCCAGATGCGCCGGGCCGCGCGGAACTTGGCGATCTCCTCGAAGAAGTCCACGTGGGCGTCGAAGAAGAAGGACAGCCCGGGGGCGAAGACGTCGACGTCGAGGCCGCGGGAGAGCCCGAGCTCGACGTACCCGAAGCCGTCGGCGAGCGTGAACGCGAGCTCCTGCGCGGCCGTCGAGCCGGCCTC
>ERZ724512.1396-NODE-1396-length-11227-cov-4.753043_pt1 | contig 11227 bp, 10 predicted proteins | sample MGYA00376045_ERZ724512 | MGnify/ENA primary metagenome ERZ724512 (study PRJEB28724, sample SAMN07190883) | activated sludge metagenome | isolation source: activated sludge of sewage treatment plant in Hong Hong | place: Hong Kong | collected 2016-03-17 ... | reverse complement strand
GGCCGGTCGTGCCTTCCTGGCCGTCGACAAAAACTTTGTGGGTCATGGGGAATCCGGAATCGTTGCGGTTGTACAAGACCGGAATTCTTGCAGAAAACCACGACATTTTCGCAAGGACGGCGACCAACCCGGGGAAAAGGCGTGTGCCGGGCTGCGCATCGGAAAGACCCGCCCCTACCCGATGCCCGGCCAACCGCTCGCCGCACTCCATGCCGTCTGCGCCGCGCAGCAGCATGTGGCAAGATGCTGCCATGAAAGCGCATCCCCACCTCGCCGGCATCGGCTTCGGCCTGCTGGCCTACGGCATCTGGGGTTTCTTCCCGCTGTTTTTCCGCCAGCTCGCGCACGTTTCGCCGATGGACGTGCTGTCCAACCGCGCCGTATGGGCCTGCGTCTTCGTCGGCCTGCTGCTCACCCTGCGCCGGCGCTGGAGCAACGTACTGGCGGTGCTGAAAACGCCACGCCAGCTCGCCATGCTGGCGCTCGCCGCACTGCTGGTCGGCAGCAACTGGCTGATGTTCCTGTGGGCCGTCGCCCACCGGCAGGTGGTCGCCTCCAGCCTCGGCTATTTCCTGACGCCGCTGGTCAGCGTCCTGCTCGGGCTGGCCGTGCTCAAGGAACGCCTGAACCGGCTCGAATGGATTTCGGTCGCCCTCGCGCTGGCGGCGCTGGCCAACGAAATCGTCAGCCTCGGCAGCCTGCCCTGGGTGTCGCTCTTCCTCGCCGCCACCTTCGGCTGCTACGGGCTGGTGCGCAAGCAGGTGCCGGTCGATGCGCTGTCCGGCCTGTGGCTGGAAACCTTGGCCATGCTGCCGTTGTGCGGCCTTTGGGCGCTATGGCAAGCGCACCACGGGCACCTGGTTTTTGCCGCCCACGACGCGTCGACCGCAACCCTGCTGGTCGGCGCCGGCATCATCACCGCGCTGCCGCTGATGGCCTTCGCCGCCGCCACCCAGCGCCTCGACCTGGCCAAACTCGGCATGCTGATGTACATCAACCCGACCCTGCAGTTCCTGACCGCGGTCTGGCTCTTCGGCGAGGCGCTGGAGCCGGCGCGGCTGGTCAGCTTCGGCCTGATCTGGCTCGGCCTCGGCATTTTCAGTTGGAGCATGTGGGAAAAGTACCGCGATCGCGGATAATACGCGGTCATCATGCACCGCGGAGCGCCCGATGGGACTGCTCGAGAACACCCTGATCATCCTGCTGCTGATCGCCATCAGCGCCTTCTGCTCGACCTCCGAGATCGCCCTGGCCGCCGCGCGCAAGCTCAAGCTGGCGCAGCTCGCCGCGGGCGGCGACGACGGCGCGGCGACGGTGTTGGCGCTGCAGAGCCGGCCCGGCCATTTCTTTACCACCATCCAGATCGGCCTCAACGCCGTCGCCATCCTCGGCGGCGTGCTTGGCGAGGGGGCTTACGCCCCCTTCTTCTCCGGCGCCGTGCTGCCCTACGTCGGCAGCGCCGCTACCGCCGCCACGCTCGGTTCGGTCCTCTCCTTCGCGCTCGTCACCGCCGCCTTCGTCCTGCTCGCCGACCTGCTGCCCAAGCGCGTCGCCATCGTCGCCCCGGAGGCCATCGCCCTGCGCATCGCCCGCCCGATGGCCCTGTGCATCCGCCTGCTGGCGCCGCTGGTGTGGACCTTCAACGGCGCCGCCAACGTGATCATGGCGCGCTTCGGCCTGCCCGAAAGCCGGCCCGAGGACGTCACGCCCGAGGACATCATCGCCATGACCGAAGCCGGCCTGCGCGCCGGCGTCGTCGCCGAGCAGGAGCAGCAACTCATCGAGAACGTCTTCGAGCTGGAAGCGCGCACCGCGCCGTCGGCGATGACCGCGCGCGACTGCATTGTCTGGCTGGGCAGCCAGGAAAACGAAGCAGAGATCCGCGCCAAGCTGCGCGCCCATCCGCATAGCAAGTTCCCAGTGTGCGCCGGCGGCATCGACGAGGTGGTCGGCTACGTCGATTCCAAGGACATCCTCAACCGCATCCTCAACGGCGAGCAGCTCACCCTGCAGGCCGCGGGCCTGCTGCGCAACGCCCTGATCCTGCCGGAAACACTGACGCTCGGCGAGATCCTCGAACAGTTCAAGGCGGCGCGCGAGGACTTCGCGCTGATCATCAACGAATACGCGCTGATCGTCGGCCTGATCACGCTCAACGACGTCACCGCCACCCTGGTCGGCGCCACCCTCGACGCCTCGGACGAAGCGCAGATCATTCGCCGCGACGACAATTCCTGGCTGGTCGACGGGCTCACACCGGTCGGCGACCTCGAAGCCCTGCTCGGCGTCCCGCCCTTCCCCGACGACGACCAGTTCGAGACCATCGCCGGTTTCCTGATGTACGTGCTGCGCAAGGTGCCGCGCCCGACCGAGCGCGTCGACCACGGCGGCTTCCGCTTCGAGGTGCTCGACGTCGACCACCACCGCATCGACCAGTTGCTGGTCACCCGGCTCGACCCGGAAGCACCCTGAGCCTTGGCATACGATCAATTAGAGATCCAAGGCAGCACTATCAACAACGATCATCTTTACTGCATGGGATATGATTTCATCAAATAACTGTTGGCATCTTTATGGGTATGCAAATGCGTTTTGATTGGAAATTCATCCTTATGCTCCTAGTCACACTACTGGGAATAGGTGTTCCAGTGTGGCTCTGGCAGTATGACCTTCGCGCGAAATCGCTCGCAGTTCGGGTTGTTTCTTCGGTCGATTTGCATGCGCCCCAGGCTTCATCGCTTCCAGGGCTTCAACTCACACTGAAGGGAATAAAGGTCGACGCTCCAGTTCTTACCACCCTCGAATTACTGAACGACGGCTCAAAACCTATTCCAAGTACTGACTTTGAAGGTTCATTTGAGTTGCTGGTTGCCGCTGGCGCCAAACCATTGGAAGCAAAAGTAGCAGCAGTAGAACCAAATAGTCTCGCTGCAACAGTTGAAACCGACTTGCAAGTAATCCGCCTGAAGCCACTTCTACTCAATCCAAATGACAAGATCACCATTAACATCTTAACTTCAGGACAAACTCCAAGCATTACTCCGAGAGCACGAATTGCTGGAGTTTCTAACGTCAAATTTGAGAGCAGGGCGAGTAGTACCAAATCCATCAAGAAGGCGTTTGTATCCGGCCCAATCGGAATTGCCGGCTTAGCGCTTTATTTCTTCCTTGGTGGGTCTACTAGGGGGGGAGAAAAGTACGTACGAATGCCGAATGGAGTTATCTATGCCACCGCTATTGTGGTTGCACTGCTCTCTGGATTAGCGCTTGCCTTCACAACGAACTTCCTTGAACCTGATTCGAGCTGGCAAACAACCGTGTTGTTTGCCGCGACCATGGGGCTCGCAGGGGTATTGATTATGCATTTTTCAAGGAAGTGGTATTGGAGCAAACAACCCGCATAGATCGGCGCTACCTCAAAGTAGCGGCGCTTTTATCACCAGCTTGTCATTCATTGAGAAACCTATAACCACTAGTACCAGTCCCAAGCCATTCTGCTTCGTAATTATGCCATTTGATACGATTTTGGATGATGTGTACGAATCCCGAATCTAGGGCGCCTACGAAGATGCGAGGGTGCAGCAAGAGTGTTGATGAACTGAATCCGAGGTATAACACCCTACGTTCAACCCCGGATGTTGTCGCCAAACATGCCCCAAGCTCCTGACTTGAAGGAAAGCGCCCTGAGCCGGCCATGTCGCGCCTGCTGATCTACGCCATCGTATTCATCGAGGGCTTCTCCTCGCTCGGCGCCGAGGTCATCGCCCTGCGCCGGCTGGTGCCGCACGTCGGCAGTTCCATCGTTGTCACGGCGCCGACCATCGCCTTCTTCCTGCTCGCGCTGGCCCTCGGCTACGCCGCCGGCGCCCGCGTCGCCGCCGACTACACCGCCGTCGTCGCGCGCAACTTCCTGATCGCCGCGCTGCTCGCCGGCTTCGGGCTGGCCGGGGGTACCGTCGACTGGCTGTTCATCCACCTGCAGCCGCCGCTGATGGCGTACTTCGTCTTCATCGGCGGCATCCTCTGCCCGCTCGCCTGGCTGCTCGGGCAGACGGTGCCGATCCTGACCAACCTGATGAAGCACGCGCGCACCGGCGAGGCAAGCGGCATGGCGCTCTACTGGTCCACGCTCGGTTCCTTCCTCGGTTCGCTCAGCCTGTCGCTGCTCGTCATGCAATGGCTGGGCGTTTCGGCGGCGGTGCTCGCCTGCGCGCTGCTGCTGGTGCTCGGCACCCTGCTGCTCGGCCGGCGCGAGGTGAAAATGGCCCTGTTCGGCCTGTCGACCGCGGCAGTCGCCATCGCCTTCAATCTGCACCACGAGGTCACCGCCGACACCGCCTACGCCGAATACATCGTCGGCCCGACCGACCTGCCCGGCCAGGAAAAGCCGCGCGCCTTCTGGGTCAACAAGTCGACGGCCTCGCTGATCGACGATTCAGATCCGCCAAACTACACGCGTTACATCAATCACTTGCGACATATTCTTCTTGAAGAACTTGAACTACGCGACCGCGACATCCTGGTCCTCGGCGCCGGCGGCTTCACACTGTCACACCGCGAGCCGCTGAACCGCTACACCTATGTCGACATCGACCCGACGATTCGCGCAATCGCCGAGCAGCACTTCTTGCACGAGCCGGCGCGTGGCGAGTTCATCGCCGACGACGCTCGCCGTTTTATCGCCACCAGCGAGCGCCGCTTCGACGCCGTCGTCGTCGACGTCTACAGTTCGCACACCTCGATTCCCAGCCACCTGGTCACCCGCGAATTCTGGGAAGGCACGCGCCGCGTGCTGAAGCCCGACGGCGTCCTGCTCGCCAACCTGATCCTCGACGGCCGGCTGGAAACTCCCTACGCGCGCAACCTGCTGGCCACCATCGACAGCGTTTTCGGGCGTTGCGCGGTCGACGTCCTGCACAAGGCCAAAACGCTGGCCAACGTCGAAGTCACCTGCTTCGCCAGCAGCCGGCCGGCGCCGGCCGGCATCTACGTCGACGAGAAGAACCACGCCGACGTCGACCTCGCGCGTTCGCGTTAGGAATGGCCGCAGAGGCGATGGCCGCCCCGGCAGCGTTCGAGACAATCCTTGACTCGCCCTTCTAGAAACGCGGAACGCCTTGGAGACCGTGGCGGTCGAGGGCGGCCATGATTGCCGTCATGGCCTCGGCGGCGCCGAGCGGTAGGTGATATTCAACGAACCGCGTCAGCCGTGTTTCCACGGGATTGATCTCGACCGTCGGTATCCCGGCGCGTGCTGCCCAGACCACCGGCTCGGCGATGTAGGGGAAGACGCCCGAGGTGCCGATGGTGAACACCATGTCGATGCCCTCCTCCAGGGCCGCCGCAAATCGTGTCATCGCCTCGGCCGGCAAGGCCTCGCCGAAGAGCACGACGTTCGGCCGCAGGACACCGCCGCAGGCCGGGCAGCGCGGCGGCAGCTGGCGCCCCGCCAGATCGTCGACCGTCTCGCCATGGTCGCACGCGGTACAGATCAATTCCTGGAGATTCCCGTGAATCTCGATGAGGTCGGAACTACCGGCCTTGCGGTGCAGGCCATCGACGTTCTGGGTGAACACGACGACCCTGGACATCACCTGTTCGAGAACGGCGATGGCGCGATGGGCGAAATTAGGCATCGCCCCGCGACAATTCTGCTCGATCTGGGCCAGATATTTCCAGGTGATGTCCGGCCGGACCGCGAACACGTCCCCGGACAGCGCCATCTCGATCGGTAGCCCATCCTCCGTCGCTTCATCGTTGTACAAGCCGCCGACCCCGCGATAGGTTGGCAGTCCGGAATCCGCCGAGATTCCGGCGCCGGTGATGAACAGCACCCGGCGCGCCGCGGCAAGACGGCGGGAGATGCGGTCGATGGCGGTGAATGTATCCACGGTGCGTTACCTTCATTGGCGATACGCCGATTATGAACATGCGGCAAACGGATGAAAAGCCTCCTGCCAATCCCGGATGTCAATCCCGGATTGACGACTAGCGGATAGCGCCGTAAGCTGGCCAACACTGTCGCCTGATATGCCTGTCCTTGTCTCCGAAGGACATCCAAAGCGTTCCGCCGCATTTGTCTGCCGCTTCATCAGGAGGGGATCATGGACATTCGTTCGCCGGGGGCCCGGCAGCCGGTGGTTGATCCAGCCCGGCTGCCGTTGCAGAGACTGTATCGCTGGGAACGTGAGGTGCCGGATCGCGTCTATATGACCCAGCCGTTCGCTGGCGGACAGACACGCGATTACACGTGGCGCCAGACGGCGGATGAAGCGCGGCGCATGGCCACCCATCTGGAGGCGCAAGGCTGGCCGCCCGGTTCGCGGATCGGCATTCTCGGCAAGAACAGCGCCGGCTGGATCATGGCCGACCTGGCGATCTGGATGGCGGGCCACGTCTCGGTGCCGCTTTACCCGATGCAGACCGCCGACAACATCCGGCAGATTGCCGGCCATAGCGGGATGGTCGCCTGCTTCATCGGCAAGCTCGATGCGGTCGACCTGCTCGATGGCCTTACATCCGGAATCGTTCGCCTGGCCCTGCCGCTGGCGCCGGTCTCGGTCGAGGGGGCGGCGCCGCGCTGGGAGGACATCATTGCCACAACGCCGCCGATCGCCGGCAGTCCGCTGCGCGCTGGCTCTGACCTGTGCTCGATCATCTACACCTCCGGCACCACCGGCCAGGCCAAGGGCGTGATGCACAGCTTCGACAGCCTCACTTCCGGCTGGCTCACGGTCAGGCGGCAACTGGGCATTTCCCCGGCCGACCGCACTTTTTCCTATTTGCCGCTGGCCCACATCATGGAGCGTTCGGCGCTTGAACTCGGCTCGCTCGACGGGGGATGCCACCTGTACTTTGCCGAATCGCTCGATTCCTTCATGGAGGATCTGCAACGGGCGCACCCGACGCTGTTCATTTCCGTTCCGCGCCTGCTGCTGAAGTTTCAGCAGGGGGTGCTGGCAAAGATGCCTGCACCCAAGCTCGACCGGCTGCTGGCAATTCCCTTTCTGGGCCATTTCGTCCGCCGCAAGATACAGAAGGGGCTGGGCCTCGACGCTGCACGTTTGTGCGGTTGCGGCAGCGCGCCGCTGTCGGAGGATCTGCTGCGCTGGTACCACCGGCTGGGCATCAGGTTTGTCGAAGGTTACGGCATGACCGAATTGGCGAGCGCCTCGCACATGACCGAGGTCGGCGAGGACGGGTGGGGAACGGTCGGCAGGCCGGGGGACGGCGTCGATCACCGCATCGACCCGCAGACCGGGGAGGTGCAGGTGCTCAGCGCGGGCGCCGCCCTGGGTTACTACCTGGCGCCGGAACTGACGGCCGAACTGTTTACCGAGGATGGCTGGCTGCGCACCGGCGACAAGGGGGAGATCGATGCCGACGGGCGCCTGCGCCTGATCGGGCGGATCAAGGACAACTTCAAGAGTAGCAAGGGGAAGTATGTGGCGCCGGCGCCGATCGAGCACAAGCTGATCCAGAATCCGTCGCTCGATGCCTGCCTGGTGATCGGCTCCGGTTTGAGCCAGCCGGTCGGCATCGTCGTTCTCAACGAGGCGGCCATCGCCCGCCTGCCCGCCGCCCGCGCCGCGATCGAGGCGGACCTCGCGAGGCATCTGCAGGCGATCAATGCAACGCTGGATCCGCACGAAAAGCTGGACTACCTCGTCATCAGCACCAAGGCGTGGACCCCGGAGAACGGCATGCTGACGCCGACCCTCAAGGCCAAGCGAGCGAGCATCGAAAAACATTTCGCGGCACGTATCGAGACTTGGGGCAACCGCCATGCGTCTGTCGTCTGGGAGGAAGAATAGGCCGGGCACGCCGGCAACCCCGATGGCGACACCCGGTTGACGATCAGGCCGGGCGATCTTCGCTGGCTGCGCCTGATGGCAATTGCCGGACGCTGGCTGCCACCGCGGCGGCCCAGTGGCGGTAGGCCGGCTCACCCGGATGGAATCCGTCGGGAGCAAGATAAGACGGATCCTGGGGATAGTTCAGGGAGACCACGGCGCACCGCCGGTCACGGCCAGCAAAGCGCAGGAGTTCGTCGTTGAAACGCCGGGCACGCAGGCCGACGCACCAGCGCAACGGCTGCGGCAAGGCAGTGAAGCGGTGCATCGGCGGCAACGCCGAGAGCAGGATGTGGCGGACGCCGAAGCCGGATTCCAGCAGATCGAGCAAGCTGGTCAATGCGGCTGTCCATTGTCCGGTTCGCCGGCCAGTGATGACATCATTGACGCCGATCGACACGATCGCAACGTCGAAGCGGCCGCCGGCGACTCCATCGAGTCGTGCGATGAGGTCGCGTGTCGTCACGCCCGATTCCGCATGAAGTTGCCACGTCACCTTGAAATCCGGCATCAGTTCCTCGACGAGGCGACCTGCCAGAGCGGTCGCCTGCGACGAGGCGCCCACCCCCGCGGCGGCGGAGTCCCCAAGGATAAGCAGGTTGAGCGATGGTCCGCCGCCACTCACGCCAGACCGGTTTCCCGGCGCTTCCGGCAACCTGGGTGTCACGCGGCGGACATACACGCCCTGCGCGAAGAGCAGTGGCGAGAGTGCCAGGGCGGGCAGCCAGCTCAGCAAGCCGTTCATGGGCCAAGCAAGCGGATACAGACGCGGGGGCTAACCCATGTGGCAGAAGTTCAGCTTGTTGCCGTCCAGGTCGCGAAAATACGCGGCATAGAAACCTGCGAAGCGCTCGCCCGGTTTGCCTTCATCGCTGGCCCCGAGTTCGATCGCCAGCGCGTAGAGCCTGTCGACCTCTTCCCTGCTGCCAACGACGAGTGCCACCATGGTTCCGTTGCCGACGGTCGCGGGCCGTCCGTCAAAGGGCGTGATCACCCCGACCGAAGGCGCCTGCATGCTGGTGCCCCAGGCCACGCCGCGTTCGCTTTCCCAAACGCGCTTGCCGCCCATCGCGGCAAAAAGCTGGTCGTAGAACGCCGTGGCGCGAGCCAGATCGTTGGTGCCCAACGTGACGTAGCCGATCATGATTTCTCCTTGAGTGTGGTTATGGCGACGGGGCCAGAACGGGCCCCTCACGTACTTCCAGTCTACGCTGAAAAAGGACATTGCTGGCGCGCCTCGCACCGTGGACCTTATGTTCCGGCGGCAGCCGCATCAAGGGCGGCTGCACCAGGCCAGACCGGTCATTCGACCGCCACGAACAGAACAGTCCCCTGGCTGCACCAGGAGGTTCAGGCTGGAACGTGCTGCCAGCCCAAGCGAGACCCCCTGCACTCAAGGGTTTGCCGCGCTCACGACGACCGCCTGGAAAGTCCCCGCCTGGCCGGCTTGGGGGCGACCGGGCGAGCCCCTGGCGCCGCGGGGCTGCCCTTCGTCTCCGGCCGTGCCTTGGCCAGACCGTTGCCGGCAACCTTTGGTTTGCCAGGCTTTCTCAGCTTCCTGACCGGCAGCGCAGTTGCGCGGCCGGTGAGCGGCACCCGATGGTCGGGCGCGAAATCCGCCTCCTCGATTCGCCTGAGGGTTTCCCCGAGCAGTGCCTCGATCGCCGCCAACTGGGCGACTTCGTCGGCGCAGACCAGGGAAATCGCCTCGCCGCTGGCGCCGGCGCGGCCGGTGCGGCCGATGCGGTGGATATAGTCTTGGGCGACGATCGGCAGATCGAAGTTGACCACCAGCGGCAGATCGTCGATATCGAGCCCGCGTGCCGCGACATCGGTGGCCACCAGAACCTGCGCCTCGCCTGCCCGGAAACGCTCGAGCGCCCGCAGGCGCGCCGGCTGCGGCTTGTCGCCGTGGATCGAGTCGGCAGCGATTCCCTGCCCGAGAAGAGTGGCGACCAGTTGCTCGACACCTCTGCGGGTCTTCACGAAAACCAGCACCTGGCGCCAGCCCCTCTTCCCCAGCAGATGACAGAACAGCTCCGGCTTGCGCCGCTTGTCGACCGGTATCGCCCACTGTCTGACACGCGGCGCAGCAGTGTTGCGCGGGCTCGCTTCGACGCTAACTGGATCGTTCAGAATGGTGCCCGCCATGTCGCGGATGGCGTCGGCGAATGTCGCCGAAAACAGCAGGGTCTGGCGGCGCTTCGGTAGCGCGGCGAAGACCGCGTCGAGTTCCCGGGAAAAACCGAGGTCGAGCATGCGGTCGGCCTCGTCCAGCACCAGGATCCGGACCTGTCCGAACTTGAGCGCATTCTGGCGATGCAGGTCGAGCAGGCGGCCGGGCGTGGCGACCACGACATCCATGCCCTTGCGCAGTTTCATCATCTGCGGATTGATGCTGACCCCGCCGTAGACCGCACAGATGCGCAGCGGGAGATACTGGCCATAAGCACGGATGCTTCCGCACACCTGCTCGGCCAGCTCGCGAGTGGGCACCAGGACCAGCGCGCGCACCGAGTTGCCGGCGACCGGCGCCCCTTCTTCAGCCAACCGCTGCAGCAGCGGCAGGGAAAATCCCGCTGTCTTGCCGGTGCCGGTCTGCGCCGCTGCCAGCAGGTCGCGCCCGCCGAGGACAGCGGGAATCGCCAGCACCTGAACCGGTGTCGGGACCTTGTAGCCAAGCGCGTCGAGTGCCCGCAGCAATGGATCGATCAGACCGAGGCTGGCAAAAGTCACTGGCTGGACATCCCATCTGAAAGGCCAATCATTGCCTACTCGCCGCCCTTCCGCCGTGCCGCCTTCAACAGGGCGTGTCGCGCCTTGCTTTCCAGACGTTTCGCAACGGAACTTTGGGTCGGCCGGGTTGGCCGGCGTCTTCTCGGCGGTTCGGCGACACCGGCAACCACCTCATGCAGCCGGCGCAACGCTTCGCCACGATTCTTCTCGAGGCTGCTGAATTTCTGCGCCTTGATGATGACCACGCCGTCCTTGCTGATGCGCTGGTCGCCAAGCTTCAGGAGGCGCTCGCGAATCTCCTCCGGCAGCGACGAAGCGGCGATGTCGAAGCGCAGATGCACCGCATTGGACACCTTGTTCACATTCTGCCCGCCGGCGCCCTGCGCACGGATCGCGGTGATTTCGACTTCCTCGACGGGGATGGTCAGGCTGGGGCGCACGGGGAGAATGCCGAAAACCGGACGGTCATCATTGGCGGGCGACGCCTCGGGAGCGGCGACGTCCGGCCTCGAACAGGCAAACGCCGGCCGCGACCGAAACATTGAGACTTTCCACGGTCCCATGCATCGGGATGCGCACCAGTTGGTCGCAATTCTCGCGCGTCAGGCGGCGCATGCCCTCGCCTTCGGCGCCGAGTA
>ERZ724512.1394-NODE-1394-length-11243-cov-14.768591_pt1 | contig 11243 bp, 15 predicted proteins | sample MGYA00376045_ERZ724512 | MGnify/ENA primary metagenome ERZ724512 (study PRJEB28724, sample SAMN07190883) | activated sludge metagenome | isolation source: activated sludge of sewage treatment plant in Hong Hong | place: Hong Kong | collected 2016-03-17 ... | reverse complement strand
CGACGTCGGCGACCTCGTCGGCGGAGTGCGGGACGGCGACCGCGGCGGGCCGCTGGTCGACGGCGAGGTTCCAGGGCGTGCGGGCGGCGTCGTACCCGGGGTCGCCGGGGAGGTGGACGCGGCCGGCGCAGAGGCCGCGGAGGTGCTCGGCGGGGGACAGGGGCGTGGTGGTCATCGTGGGTCCTTGCGGTTGTCGACGGTGGCGCCGAGGGCGACGAGCGTCCCCGGTGGGGGCAGCTCGGCGACCTCGACGACGGTGGTGACCGGATGGGCGTGCACGGCCGCGAGCCGCTCCTCGATCACGTCGCGGGCGGCCGAGAACGCCCGGGGGTCCGTGGTCGTGACGCGGAGCTCGAGCAGGTCGCGCGGGCTCCGACCGGACCGGGCCAAGGTGGCCTCGAGCCGGGCGAGGGCGAGCGCGAGCTGCGCCGGGTAGTCGTCCTCGTGGAGGAGGCGACCCCGGTCGTCGAGCGGGCCGTGCACGGGGATGGTGGTCATGGCGGGAACTGTTCCGTGCGAAACCCTGGTCCGCCCATCCCGATCGTGGGGGTACTTCGCCGTCCGGTGGCCTGGGTGGACCAGACCACCCACATTTCTGGGATGGGCTCGGGGGCCTGGCCCGGGGAGGATCGGGATCGTGTCGACGAGACTGACGGCAGAGCGCGTGCGCGGCGACGTCGACGTGCTCTCACGCGCCGGTCTGGAGCTGGAGGAGTTCCTCGCCGAGGCCACCGAGTCGGTCGGCCGTGCGGTGCCGTGGGTCGCCGCCTGTCTGGGCACCCACGACCCTGGCACCCACATGCTGACCAGCGCCCGGAAGTTCGGCCACCTCAAGCAGGTCAACAGCCACGACCACGAGTTCGGCCTGGTCGAGTACGGCGCCGTCGAGCCGACCGCCTTCATGGAGCTCGCGGTCTCACCGGTCCCCGCTGCCGGAGTCCACCTGGTGCACGACGGCGAGGTCGCCCGCTCCGCCCGGATGGACACCTTCATGCGGCCGTTCTTCGGGTTCGGCGACGAGGCGCGGCTGGTCTTCCGGGAGCACGGCCGGGCCTGGGGCGCGATGGCGCTCTTCCGTGGCCCCGACGACGTGCCTTTCGCCGGCGACGAGGTCGAGTTCCTGGCCTCCCTGTCCACGTCCTTCGCCCGGGGCGTCCGGGTCGGCATGCTGAGCCGGCTCGCCGACGCCCGTCCGCCCGCGGACCCCAGCGGCCCGGCCGTGATCATCGTCGGGCCGGACGACCAGGTCCTGCAGATGACTGCCGGGGCCGAGCAGTGGGTCGCACGGCTGGCCTCCCCCGAGCACGGCGCGGAGCGCTTCAGCGCCGTCTCCGGACTGATCGGCGCGGCCCGCCGCTACGCCCGCGGCGAGCTGGCGTCCCCGCCCCGGGCCCGGTTGCGCACAGCCGACGGGATGTGGCTGGTCGTCCACGCGTCGTCGCTCACCGGCCTCGGCAACCGCGTCGGCGAGGTGGTCGTGACGATCGAGGAGGCCCGGCCGCCCGAGATCGTGGCCCTGGTGGTCGCCGCCTTCGACCTCACCCCACGCGAGCGCGACGTCACCCAGCTCGTGCTCCAGGGCGTCGACACCAAGGAGATCGCAGCGACGCTCCACCTCTCGGCGTACACCGTCCAGGACCACCTCAAGTCGGTGTTCGAGAAGGCCGGGGTGCGCTCGCGCCGCGAGCTGATCGCGCGGATCTACTTCGACCAGTACGTCCCGCGCATGAACTCCGAGCTCGGGCCGTCCGGGTGGTTCGCGAGCTGACTACTGCTGGTCGGGCTGCTGGTCGGGCTGCTGGTCGGCGGGCTCCAGGGTCAGGCTGATCGAGTTGATGCAGTAGCGGTCGCCGGTGGGCGTGCCGTAGCCGTCGGGGAAGACGTGCCCCAGGTGCGAGCCGCAGGTGGCGCAGCGGACCTCGACCCGCTTCATCCCGTGCGAGTCGTCCTCGAGGTACTCGATGGTGTCGCTGATGGGCTGGTAGAACGACGGCCACCCGCAGCCGGAGTGGAACTTGGTGTCGGACTCGAAGAGCTTCGCGCCGCACGCCTTGCAGGAGTAGATCCCGACGGTCTCGGTGTCGGTGTAGGCCCCCGTGAACGCCCGCTCGGTGCCGGCCTGGCGGAGGACGGCGTACTCCTCGGGCGAGAGCTGCTCGCGCCACTGCTCGTCGGTCTTCTCCACGTCGTAGGCCATGCCCCCATCCTAGGTCGGCGGGGAAGGTGACCCTGAGCGGGCGCCGGACCGGCCGACGTCACCGGCGTCACACCCCTCCGGGCGTTGACTCTCTCGGAGAACATGTGTTCACTGACGTGAATGGCCGCCACCATCTCGTGGGAACGCTTCCGGGGCGCCGGGGCGAAGCTGACGACCCCGCTGCATCCCGACGACTACCTGCGCCTGATCAACCCGCTCTGGAGCCAGCGCGAGCTGCGCGGCCGGATCGAGGAGGTCCGGCCCGAGACCGACGACGCCGCGACCCTCGTCATCCGGCCGGGCTGGGGCTGGCGCTACGACCACAAGCCGGGTCAGTACGTCGGCATCGGGGTGCAGGTCGACGGGCGCTTCCAGTGGCGCTCGTACTCCGTGAGCTCCCCGCCGCGCCGCGACGGGCGGACCATCACGATCACGGTGCGCGCGATGCCGGAGGGCAAGCTCTCCAGCCACCTCGTCAACGGGCTCGCGCCCGGCACGATCGTGCGGCTGGCGCTGCCGGAGGGCGACTTCGTGCTCCCGGAGCCGCCGCCCGCCAAGATGCTGTTCCTCGTGGGCGGGAGCGGGGTCACGCCGGTGATGGCGATGCTGCGCACCCTGGACCGGCGGGCCCGAGCAGACAGCACGGCCATGCCCGACGTCGTCATGCACTACTCCTCGCCCACGCCGGAGCGGATGATCTTCCGCGACGAGCTCGACCGGCTGGAGCGGGAGCACGAGCACCTCACCGTCCACCGGCTGCACACCGACACCGAGGGCATGCTCGACCTCGCCGACCTCGACCACATCTGCCCGGACTGGCGCGAGCGCGAGACCTACGCGTGCGGCCCGGCGCCGATGCTCGACGGCATCACCGAGCACTTCGAGCAGGCCGGGCTCGGGGAGCACCTGCACCTCGAGCGCTTCTCGCTCGAGCTCGGCGGCGACGGCGGCGAGGGCGGGACGATCACGTTCCGTACCTCCGGCAAGTCGGTCGAGGTCGACGGCGCGACGACGGTCCTCGAGGCCGGCGAGGAGGCCGGCGTCGGCATGCCCTACGGCTGCCGGATGGGTATCTGCCACACCTGCACGCTCACCCTCGTCAGCGGCACCGTGCGCGACCTGCGCAACGGCGAGGAGTTCAACCAGCCGAACGAGCAGGTGCAGACCTGTGTCACCGCCGCCGTCGGCGAGTGCACGCTCGACATCTGACCGAACGTCCAACGAAAGGACCCTCATGGCGATCTCGGACGTCCAGGAGTACACCCACCTCACCGACGAGGAGGTGGAGCAGCTCGGCCGCGAGCTCGACGCCGTCCGCGCCGAGATCGAGGAGTCGCGCGGCGACTCGGACGCGGCGTACATCAACCGCCTGATCAGGATCCAGCGCTACCTGGCGGTGGCCGGCCGGATCACGCTCCTGGTCGGCACCCAGGGCAGGCGCACGCGCGTGCCCGCGGCCGTCGCCGGCGCCACGCTCCTCGGTCTCCACAAGATCCTCGAGAACATGGAGATCGGCCACAACGTCATGCACGGCCAGTGGGACTGGATGAACGACCCGGAGATCCACTCCTCGAACTGGGAGTGGGACACCGCCCAGCCGGCCGAGCAGTGGAAGCACAGCCACAACTACGTCCACCACCAGTTCACCAACGTGCTGGGCTACGACAACGACATCGGCTACGGCGTCCTCCGGATGGCCCGCGAGCAGAAGTGGTCCCCGGCGAACCTCGGTCAGCCCGTCTACAACGCCCTGCTCGCCACGCTGTTCCAGTGGGGCGTCGCCCTCCACGACCTCGACATCGAGCGGATCCGCAAGGGCGAGAAGGACCCGAAGGAGATGAAGCGGCAGCTGCGCCAGATCCTCCGCAAGGGCCGCAACCAGGTGCTCAAGGACTACGTCGTCTACCCGGCGCTGGCCGGGAAGCAGTGGCGGACCGTCCTGGTCGCCAACGCGACGTCCAACCTGATGCGCAACCTGTGGTCCTACATGATCATCTTCTGCGGCCACTTCCCGGACGGCGCGATGCACTTCACCGAGGAGGAGATCGAGGACGAGACCCGGGCGGAGTGGTACCTGCGCCAGATGCTGGGCTCGGCCAACTTCACCGGTGGACCGCTGCTGCACGTCATGTCGGGCAACCTCGGCTTCCAGATCGAGCACCACCTCTTCCCGGACCTGCCGAGCAACCGGTACGCCGAGATCTCGGTGCGCGTGCGGGAGCTGTGCGAGAAGTACGACCTGCCTTACACCACCGGACCGCTGCACCGGCAGTACGGCCAGGCGCTGCGCACGATCATGAAGCTCTCGCTCCCCAACAAGATGACCTCGAGCGACCAGCCCGAGCCGCCGACGCCCTCGCGCGACCGCAAGCGCAAGACCGACGCCGAGCGTCCGCCGCGCCGCAGGGAGCTGGGCGGTTGGATGCGGAGCGCCTCGTGACCGTGACGTCGATGACGGAGCGACTGACCACCAAGAAGTGGGTCACCCGGTGCGCGCTGAGCCGGATCTGCGGCGTCTGTGGTGAGCCGCTCGGCAGGCCGATCGCCTTCCGCGGCACGACCGACGAGGTCGGACGCAACGCCTTCCACCTACCGCCGATGCACCTGGCCTGCGCGGCGTCGCTCGGCGCACGGGCCGAGAGCGAGCTGGTCACCACCGCGGGGTTCGAGTTCGTGCGCCCGGCCCGGGACGACCGGGACCGCCGGCCCCGGTTCGAGCCGAACTCGCTGCTGTGAGGTGACCTTCGGCTCTGGGCCGCGGCGCTGGTCCCGCGCCAGGCTCGAGGCGTGGGCGAGAAGCGTGGCTCGCAGGCGGCCCGGCTGCCTCCGCGCTGGTTCGTGGTGTCGTTCTGGCACGCGCACCGCGCACTGCTGCGGATGAGCGGCGGCCGGGTCGGCCTGTGGCGCCCGAAGCCCGGGGGCTGGGGAGCGCTGTGGCTCACGACCACCGGCCGACGCTCCGGGGAACCGCGTCGCGTCGTGCTCGGCTACCTGGAGGACGGACCCGACCTGGTCACGATGGCGATGAACGGCTGGGGCGCTCCGGAGCCCGCCTGGTGGCTCAACCTGCAGGCACATCCGGAGGCCACTGTCCGGACCAGGGACGGCGAGCGCACGATCCAGGCGCACCGGGCGGTCGGCGCCGAGCGCGACCGGCTGTGGGCCCGCTGGGCGGCGGTCGACGACAACCTCGAGGGGTACGCCGCCCGCCGTCCGCACGAGACCGCAGTGGTCGTCCTCTCGCCGCGCCCGTGAGGGCAGCGAACCCGGTCAGGCCTGGGGCTTGGTGGCGCGGATGATCGCGCCGTGCATCCCCGGGACCGCCTCGTGGGTGAACTCCACCTCGGCGCCGAGGAACCCCACGGCCGCCAGGCCGTCGAGGTACTCGCGGCGGGACAGGGCTCCGGCGATGCATCCCACGAACGAGCCGCGCTCGGCACGGTCGCCCGCGGTGAGCTCGTCCTCGGCGATCACGTCGGAGATGCCGATCCGGCCGCCCGGCGTCAGCACCCGGTACATCTCGGCGAGCACCTGGGCCTTGTCGACCGACAGGTTGATGACGCAGTTGGAGATGACGACGTCGACCGAGGCGTCCGGCAGCGGGACCTCCTCGATGGTGCCCTTGAGGAACTCGACGTTCGTCGCACCGGCCTTGGCCGCGTTCGCGCGGGCCAGGTCGAGCATCTCGTCGGTCATGTCGACGCCGTAGGCGAAGCCGGTGTCCCCGACCCGGCGCGCCGACAGCAGCACGTCGATGCCGCCGCCGGAGCCCAGGTCGAGGACCCGCTCGCCGGGACGCAGGGCGGCCACCGCGGTCGGGTTGCCGCACCCCAGGCTGGCCGCCACGGCCTCGGCGGGCAGCTCGCCCTGCTCGTCCGCGTCGTAGAGGCTCGCCCCGAACGACTGCTCCACGGCGACGTCCTCGCCGCCGCAGCAGGACGTGCCGCAGCAGGAGTCGGCCGCCTCGTCGACGACCTGCAGGGCGTCGTTCAGGTCGGCGTTGGTCGACCCCCCGCGCACCGCGGTGGCGGCCTCGGCGTACCGAGCGCGGACCTCCTCCCGGACCTGGTCGGGGGTCTGCTCGGGGAGCTGGTGGGTGGTGGGCATGGGGCCATCCTCTCGTTGTCATATCGGCATCCGTCGATATATCGAGTCTTGTCGATGTATCGACGAATGTCAATGCGTCTGGCACGATGGAGGCATGCCATCGACGTTGCCGCTGACCGACGTGAGCGTCCCGGACGCCACCCCGGACGCCGCGGTGTGCTGCACGCCCGTCGCTCGCGGGGTCGTCGGCGTCCAGGAGGCCGAGCAGCTGGCCCGGATGTTCAAGGCCCTCGGTGACCCGACGCGGGTGCGCCTGCTGTCGCTGATCGCCGCCTCGGCCGGCCAGGAGGCGTGCGTCTGCGACCTGATCGGCCCGGTCGGCCTGTCCCAGCCCACCGTGTCCCACCACATGAAGCAGCTCGTCGACGCCGGTCTGGTCACCCGGGAGCAGCGCGGACGGTGGGCCTTCTACCGGCTGGTCGAGGAACGCCTCGACGGCTTGAGCGACGCGCTGCGCCCCTGACCGGCGCTGGCTAGGGTCGACGCATGTCCGCGTCCGCTGACCGTTCGACCGCTGTGCCCGGCCGGCCCGAGATCGTCTGCATCTGCGGGTCCACCCGGTTCGTGGACGAGATGCGTGCGGCGAACCGTGACCTGACCTTCGCGGGTGTCATCGTCGTCGCGCCAGGCGAGGCGGACGAGGTGATCACCGCCGAGCAGAAGACCTCGCTGGACGCCCTGCACCTGCGCAAGATCGACCTGGCCGACCGGGTCCTGGTCGTCAACCCCGGTGGGTACGTCGGCGAGTCGACGGCCCGGGAGATCGCCTACGCCCGCGCCACCGGCAAGCCGGTCTCCTTCACCGACCCGGGCTGAGGGGCGGACGCGGGAGGTCATCACATCCGAGCAACCGTCACCACGATCGTGATGACGTCCCGCGTTCGACGGGCCAGCGGGGCTCGAGGACCACCATGGGGCGATCAGCACGCCCGACCGGTCAGCGGCGCCACACCCGCTGCGGACCGAGCGCGGCGAACCCGGCGTCCAGGGCGGCGGCCAGGTCGTCGCCGGCGGCGTAGTCGACGAGGTCGCGGCCCGGGTGCACCGCGCCGGTGGCGGCGACCACGTCGGTCCACGAGGCGTTCCACCCGTTGGAGACACCGACCGCGCCGGCGGTGTCGTGGAGCACCACGCCGGCGACCAGGTCGCCGCCGTCGTGGCGGCCCAGGAAGGTCATCCGCGGGTGGGTCGGCACGCCGTCGGTCCACGGTGCGTCCGCGACGACCCGCCACCCGGCGGGCATCGCGCCCGTCGAGCCGGGACGGTGCAGCCAGGTGGCGTCGATGAGCAGGTCGAAGCCGTGCGGTGCCAGGTCCTGGTCGCCGAAGGAGTCGGCGACGGTGCCGTGGTCGAAGGGCGTCATCGCGGCCAGCACGTCCTCGGTGGCGACGCCGGGCACGAGGGTCTTGACCGCCGAGTGGTACGGCGGGGGAGGACCGCCCGCGACCCACAGTTCGCCCCGGCGGGCGACCGGGATGCGGAGGGCGGCGAACACGTCGTCGTACCAGGCGACGCTGGCGGCGACGGCCGCCCTCAGCCGGGGGTCCACGTCGGAACTGTGTCCTAAGGTCGTGCGCATGGCCAAGCCACCCGCAGCCGAGGTCGACGCCGGCGGACGCGCGGTCCGCGTCTCGAGCCCGGAACGGGTGATCTACGAGGCCACCGACCGCACCCCTGAGGTGACCAAGCTGATGGTCGCCGAGTTCTTCGCCAGCGTCGGCGACGGACTGATGCGCGCGCTGCGCGACCGCCCGACGGCGCTGGAGCGGTGGACGTCGGGTGTGCGCCCGGGCATGCGGCTGGCGACCGGGCCGCAGGACAAGGACGCCGACGCGTTCTACCAGAAGCGGGTGCCGAAGGGCGCCCCTGACTACCTCGAGACCGTGCAGGTCACCTTCCCCTCGGGACGCACCGCCGACGAGATCTGTCCGACCGAGATCGCGGTCCCGGTGTGGTGCGCCCACATGGGGACCCTCGTCTTCCACCCGTGGCCGGTCCGCCGCGGCGACGTCGACCACCCCGACGAGCTGCGCATCGACCTCGACCCGCAGCCCGGCACGTCGTTCTCCGACGCGGTGCGGGTCGCGGGCGTGGCACGCGAGCTGCTCGAGGAGCTCGGGCTCCGCGGCTACCCCAAGACGTCGGGCAATCGCGGCGTGCACGTCTACGTGCGCATCGAGCCACGCTGGGAGTTCACCGACGTGCGGCACGCGGCGATCGGGTTCGGCCGCGAGCTGGCGCGGCGCGACGACGGCGTGACGGTCGACTGGTGGAAGGAGGAGCGCGGCGAGCGCATCTTCGTCGACTTCAACCAGAACAACCGCGACCGGACGATCGCCTCCGCCTACTCGCTGCGGCCACTTCCCGGCGCACCGGTGTCGACACCGGTGACCTGGGAGGAGCTCGCCGGTGTGACCGACCCGGGTGACTACAACCTGTTCACGGTGCCCGACCGGGTCGCGGAGGGCGACCCCTGGGCGACGATCGACGACACCGCCTACTCCCTCGAGCCGCTGCTGCGCCTGTGGGAGGAGCTGCCGGGAGGCGAGCTCAACTTCCCGCCCGACTACCCCAAGATGCCGGGCGAGCCGCCCCGGGTGCAGCCGAGCAAGAAGGTCGCCGAGCACTGGGACGAGGACGGCAACCGCGTGGAGTAGGCCCCGTCGTGGGTTCGGTCACGGCCGGTCCAGTCCGCGTTTCGGCGGTCCCGGAGCCGGGAATCCGACCTGGTGAACGATCCCGACGAGGTGATGAGCATGCCGCCCGCGGCCCGCTGGTCCCGCGCCATCCGTGTGGCCCTGCTGACCGACCAAGCCATCGTGCGTGCTGGCGTCCACAGCCTGCTGGCGACGTACGCCGAGCGCATCGACGTCGTCGACGTCGGCGGGCCCGATCGCGACCTGCGTGACGTCGACGTGATCCTCTACGACGTCCTCGGGCTGCACGAGGGGGACGGGAAGGACCTGGAGACGGCGGTCAAGGCGCAGCCCGGTCGCGTGCTCGCGCTGTCGCGCGAGCTCCAGCCCGGGCTCACCGCCCGGGCGCTCGCGATGGGTGCGATCGCGTCGATCGGGATGGACGTCGAGGGCGAGGAGCTGGTCGCGACGGTCGAGGCCTTCGCCGCCGGCCACCTCGAGGACGGCTCGCAGGCCGACCTCGACAACCAGGCCGACCGGCGGCGCCAGCTCGGTCGCGACGTCAGCCTCTCCCCGCGCGAGCTGGACGTCCTGGGGCTGATCGTCCGCGGGCGCTCGAACGACGAGGTCGCCGAGGAGCTCTACCTCAGCATCAACACGGTGAAGTCGCTGATCCGCTCGACCTACCGCAAGATCGGCGTGAGCAGTCGCACACAGGCGGTCGCCTGGGGTGTCGAGCACGGCTTCCCGACCACTGGCACCATCGACGGGTGAGCGAGGACAAGCGGGTCGCGCGGGCCGACGGGGAGCCGAGCAAGCACGGGGCGGCCGGAGCGGCCCGGTGGTCGGCCTACCTGGACTGGGTCCGCGACGACATCGCGAACGCCGTGCTGCGCCTGAGCGCGGAGGAGCGCCGGACCACGCGCCTGGCGTCGGGCTGGACCCCGATCGAGCTGCTCAGCCACGTGCTGCACATGGAGCAGCGCTGGTTCGTGTGGGGGTTCCTCGGCGAGGACGTCCCCGAGCCGTGGGGTGACTGGACCGTCGACGAGCCGTGGAACGCCGGGGGCGACGTCGAGCCGGGTGGCCGCTGGGCCGTCGCCGACGACGTGACCGGCGAGGAGCTCGTCGCCCGCCTGTGGGCCGTCGCCGAGCGGACCCGCGGGGTGCTGCGCGACTTCCCGCTCGACGCCACCGCCTCGCCGGGGGGCAGGTTCGCGGCGGACCCGCCGACGCTGGAGTGGATCTGCTTCCACGTGCTGGCCGAGTACGCCCGGCACGCGGGCCACCTCGACATCGTCGTGGAGCTGGGCGGCGCCTGAACCCCGCCGCGGTTCCGGTCGCAGGTCCGGGCACGCAGAAGGCCCGCCCCGCCTTCCCGGGGAACCGGGCGCGCGGAGCGGGCCTGCCGGACCACCGCTGGCGCTCCCCCCGGTGCGCCCGCGGATCCCCACGCTCCGCGGTGTGGTGTCCGGCCAGGTACTGCTGTGCCGTCGGGCCCCTCCCTCCGGAGCCCGTCGGTGTCGGCTTGTTCCCCCACCGACAGCACGACAGTAGGGCGCCGACTCCCACGCCCGGTCCACGGCACATCCACAAGTCAGCAAGGAAACGGTGACGCGTTAGCCTCGGCGCGTGCTCCTCGCCCTCGACACGGCCACGCCGTTCGTCACCGTCGCCCTCCACGACGGGGAGGACGTCGTCGTCGACCTGACCGCCGAGCGGGCCCTCAAGCACGCCGAGCAGCTCGCGCCGCTCATCGAGCGGGCTCTCGCCCAGGCCGCGATCGTGCGACAGGACCTCACTGCGATCGCGGTGGGAGTCGGACCGGGGCCGTTCACCGGCCTGCGGGTGGGACTGGTGACCGCACGCACGCTCGGCTTCGCGCTGGAGATCCCCGTGTACGGCGTGTGCTCGCTCGACGTCCTGGCCGTCGAGGCCGTCGCGACGGGTGCCGTCGACCGGGACTTCGTCGTGGCCACGGACGCACGCCGCAAGGAGGTCTACCTCGCGTCCTACGACGAGCGGGGCGCGCGCCTCGACGGGCCCGTCGTCGGTCGCCCCGCGGACCTCGCGACCGACGTCCCCGCGGTCGGGCCGGGGGCGGCACTGTACGTCGAGGCGTTCCCCCTGCGGGTGGGTCCGACCGCGCCGAGCGCCGGCGGATCCTGATGGCGTCGCAGGTCGTCCAGATGACGACCGCCTTCACGCTCGTCGCGCTCGTCCTGACCGGCCGCGCGACGCTCGCGTCCATCCTCGCCCTCTCGTTCACGTCCGGCCTCGCGCAGGCCTTCGGGGCCCCCGCC
>ERZ724512.1391-NODE-1391-length-11269-cov-3.950508_pt1 | contig 11269 bp, 3 predicted proteins | sample MGYA00376045_ERZ724512 | MGnify/ENA primary metagenome ERZ724512 (study PRJEB28724, sample SAMN07190883) | activated sludge metagenome | isolation source: activated sludge of sewage treatment plant in Hong Hong | place: Hong Kong | collected 2016-03-17 ... | reverse complement strand
GCTTGGGGGCAGTGTCCAGCAAACGCTGTTGCTTCATGGCTCCCTCCACCAGATCATCGACATCGGACTCGTCATAACCCACCTCGGAGAGGCCATTGGGAATGCCGATATCCCTCATCAACTCCGCCAACACCCTGGGTAGTGCCTCGCGACCCTCATGTGAGTGTCCGGGAGACAACAGTTCAGCAGCCCTTAGATGACGCTCCGGGGCTGCATCAAAGGTCCATGCGAAGGCCTGTGGGGCCGTCAACGAGACCGCCATCCCATGCGGCACCAGCGGCTCGGAGTCCGGATAACCCTGCGGATGGAAGTCACGTACCCGTCCGGCAATCGGATAGGCGTTGGCGTGTGGCAGGTGCACTCCCGCATTGCCGAAGCCCATGCCGGCAAAGGTCGCCGCCAGCGCCATGTCATGACGCGCCCGGGCATCATCCCCATGATGTACGGCGCGCCGAAATGCCTGTGCCAGCAGGCTCATCGCCCGCTCGGACCACATGTCGGAGATTGGATTGGCGCCGCAATAGGGCACCCGTTGTTCGGGGCGCCGGGGTGGCACGGAGTCGAAGGAACGTGACGTGTAGCTCTCCAATGCATGACACAGGATGTCCATGCCCGCCGCTGCGGTCACCCCTGCAGGCTGGGTCAGGGTCAGGTCGGGATCAACCACCGCGAGGGTGGGGCGCAGGCGGGCATGCGAGATGCCGGTCTTCACCTTCTGGGCCAACACATCAAGCACACAGATGGTGGTGGACTCAGCGCCAGTGCCAGTTGTGGTTGGCACGGCCACCAGTGGCAACAATGGCTTGGCCGGCGGCCGAGCCCGACCCACAGGCGCGTTGATGTAGTCCATCAACTCACCAGTGTTGGTCACCAGCAGGTTGACCGCCTTGGCCGTATCAATGCTCGACCCGCCACCGACCGCCACGAAAGCATCCCAGGGTCCATTGGCCCGAGCGAAGGCGATGGCCGCCTCCATCGAGGCATCGGTGGGCTCCACGTGTACGTCGGCGAACACCTCGGCCTCGATCCCGAACCGGCCCAACTGTTCGGCAACCCGCTGCGGATGACCGGTCGCAGCCACGCCCGGATCGGTGATCACCAGGGCCCGCTTGACGTCATACTGGGAAAGATCAAAGCCGATCTCATTGCTGGCCCCGGACCCGAACTTCAGCGCCGGAGCGCCATAGGTGAACACCGACTCAGTAGTCATGATCCGATCCAAGCACATCAACTGGCGGCAGGCGCTTCACCGGGATCGCAGGTCGGTCCGCAGAGTCCACACCCACATGGCTCCACCAAGCAGGGCAATCACCAGACAGGCCAGGGCCATGGTGGTGCTGGTGGCATCAACCAATGGCAGCAGGGCCACTGCGACCAGCGAGTTGACCACCAACTGGCCAAAGGTGAAGCCCGAAGCGGCCGCCCCTCTGGCTCTGGGGAACATGTCGAAGAGGGCGATCTGCACACTGGGATAGGCAATGGAAGCGCCGAACGAACACAACGCGGGGGCCAGCACGACCCAGGGAAGGCCGGCGCCGGACACCGCCAGATTGATCACTCCACCGAGCACCGAAATGCCCACACCGATGCTGATCAGGGTCGGATCAGGGATGCGCCCGGCCGCCCTACGACTGACCCAGGCACCCAGGACCACCCCGCCGATCAAGGGCACGAACAGGATCCAGAAGTCGCCAGATCCCTTGTGCAGCAGATCAAAGACCACGATCGCAGCTCCACCGATGTAGAGGAACCAACCAGCGAAGATCAAGATGCCACTCCAGGCCATTCGGTGGAAGCGCGGGCTCTTGGCGACCTCGAACAGTTCGGCCATCAGAGCCGGGACCGTGAACGGGGTCCGCAGCTCCCTGGGATGGGTTTCGGGAAGCAGCAGCCACACCGCCAGCACCAGCAGGACGCCGTAGCCGGTGAGAAACCAGAAGATCAACTGCCACGGTCCGAGGCTCAGGATCCAACCACCCACGATGGGAGCGATCGCGGGCGCCAAACCGAAGATCATCATCACCGTGGCCATCAGTTTCTGAGCCTGGGGACCGTCATACAGATCCCGCACCAGGGTGCGGGACACGATCACGCCACCACCAGCACTCAAACCCTGCAGACTGCGGAAGAAGATCATCGCACCCAGATTGGGAGCCAGAGCGCATCCCACGGAGGCCAACACGTAGACCCCGATGCCCCCGATCATCACCGGCTTGCGTCCCAACGCGTCGGAGAGCGGGCCATGGAAGATGCTCATCACCCCGAAGGCGAAGAGATAGGCACTCACCACCCACTGCATCGAATTGGTGCTGGCCGCGAACTCCGAACCCATCACCTCAAAGGCAGGGAAGGCCGTATCGATGGTGAAGGGTCCGAGCATCGAACACGCCGCCAACAACACCGGGAGCAGCAGCCGGGCAGCCCTGCTGTCCTTGTCCAGCAACACGCGATCAGGCCTGCTCTCGATGGGCGTCGATGGCCGCCCGAGCCCATTCGACCAGCGGCACCGAGCGATTCAGTACGGCGCGCAGGGGATGCCAACGGGCTTCCACCGTGGAGCCATCAACTTCCACCACCCGGGGCGAGGGGGAATCGTCGGGCACGGTCGCGGCAAACACGATCCGGACCGAGTGCAGGTCCACGTTTTCATCCACAATCCGTTGCGCCGATCCGATGTGAATGGGCCGCCCGACCAGAGCTTGCAGGCTGGTCTCCTCATAGACCTCACGAACCACGGCATCGGCTGGGTCCTCACCAAAGTCGATGCCCCCACCGGGGAGTGTCCACAGTTGGTTGGGAGTGATGCTGGGAGCCAGTCGGGAGAGCAGGATCTGCTCGTCACGGATGATCACCGCGTAGGCAGCCACGCGTTGGTACTGCAGATGTGATCGCACTCCCTGACTGTACTCATCACGCCTCCGGAGAGGGTTTCCGGCGCCAGCAATGGTCCCGGAGGCGCCAATAACGAAACCTCAATACTCATTATTTTTCCTATTTGCCTCACAACGGACAATTAATTCCTTTACCTTGATAAAGGTTTCGCTAGTAGGGCTTAACGGCAGGAATGGGGCAATTCGCAATGACGATCTTCAACGGTGGGGTCAAAACCGGATCCAGGCTGCTGGCCTTCTTATTGCTCCCCATCGCCCTGGTGGTCTCGATGACCACCCTCCCGGCCAGTTCGGCACCGACACCGGACCCGGACAGCAACACCATTCAGGCGATTGCCTGGCTCGACTTCGATGCGGACGGCGTGAACGACCCGGGAGAGCCAAGGGCCGATCACTTCGCCCAGTGGAGTTTGTTCAACTCAGATGGCAGCCCATGGTCCTGGTCCCCCAGTCCCTTCCCCATGAACCAGTGGACCGGAAGCCCAATCACCCCCTTCAACATGAAAGTGACCCTTGGCGCCGGCGTTTCCCTTGGCCCCGCTGGCCCAGATCAGGACGCGACTCTCAACGGAAGTGACATCGAAGTCAATGGAATAGTGCCCGGCCAGGTCTTTCAGGTCGGACTGACCCCCACTTGGAAGGTCGATCTGGGCAAATACGGTGGCGGCGTCCTGGATGGACAGGCGCCCTTCGCCACCGACCCGGACACGGTTTGTCCCGGAAACCCACAGCCCGGTGATGACTGCGCCGACAACAACGGGATCGTGCGTGGAGGCAACACCGTTGGCTACCGCTGGGCGGTGACTGCATCCAAGACCAACCCCGCAGATCCATCAAATCTGTCCAGGGTTTATCTGGTGCAAAACGTAGTACCGGAGGCGGGTGTCAAACTCAACACCGGCAGCCTGCCCACCAGCTGCGAAAACGGAGATTCGATTCTGGAAAAGCGGTCCGATGGGTCGATCCGGCTGATCTGCAGTTTGGGATCCTGGACCGAATCCGGCACCACGAAACTGTTCCGATGGAACATGCGAGTGCAAGGCGGCACCCACAACAAGGATTTCACCTCCACCGCCTACGTGACCGCTGCTGATTCGGTGTGGTCCATCACCAATCCCGAGGATCCCACCAATCCAGTGCCCACCTCGGCAAAGGTCGCGCCCTCGGAGAGCATCGTGGATACGACCAAGATCTCATCCGGCTTCAAGTTCGACCTGGAGAAGCATCAGGTGAATTCTTGGCCATCATTTCAAACCATCAACGGGGAGCGGCTCCATGGCGTAACGATGCTCTATTTGATCGGCTTGTCCTCCCCATTACAGTCGAATTCGACACCCAGCACTGATTTCACCTTCACCGATGACCTGTTCTTCTCCGCTGATGGGGACCAGAGCGCGGCCTCCCCAGTGGGTGACATCGAGCACTACCTCCTGCGCTGCGATCTCAATGGGTACTGGTCCACAGTGCTGCCATATGGCGCTCAATTCGGAGTGCCCGATCGAGGCGTGGTGTCCTCCGGCAGTTGCCAGGCCAATCGTTCAGGTGGAAACACCTCGCCCTATGCAGTGACATTGAAGGACATCGAGTTGGGTGGCCCCTATCCCACCAAGATGGCTGATGGATCAGGTGACCTGACCAACGGCCCCTACTATTCGGCGACCTATGCCATCAATGTTTTCATCCCAGATCGGGCTATCCAGAGCCTTGACGACGCGATCGGCAATCCGGGCTCGGACAGCACCTGGGTACACAATCGGATCACTGATTTCGATCCAATCTCCGAGGATGGGCAACTCAACTACGGAGGCAACAAGGAGCCCGGATGGTGCGATGGTTCCGTAGACCCCTATCTGGACTTCTCGGATCCTGGTTGCACACCGATGTCAGGTGGCGGAGCCTCCAACAATCTCGCCTCTGGTTTGGCAACCTTCCAACCGCTCTCCCGCTACAGCCCGTACTCCAGCAAGACCTTCGTCACCGCAAGGACGCGGACAATGTTTCCCGGATCCAGCAACTGGCACGACGGCCAAGGTCGGATCACCAGCAATCAAGGGGCTTTCTCATCCCTGAGCATGGCCGTGGGCGACTCTTACGGCTGGAAGAACTACGGGGTCTGCGATGTCTGGGACAACTCCACAATGAAACTGGTCCCCGGGGATCACTTGGACTCCAGCCTTCCATACGCCACCTATGCCAGAAACACATACACCGGCGGGGATCAGATCACCTCGGGCAACCAACCCACCTGGAAATATCTCTACGGCCACTACGACACCACCGGCGTGGATCCACTGAACAATCCAGCCCTGGCCAGCACAACGATCAACAATCCTGCTTGGCCCACCACCAATACCTACAGCACCGATGATGGCAGATACTGGGGTGACTGGGCTCCGCTGCGTGATGCGGTGACCAACTGCCGCACCACCCCGCCCGCAGATGGCTGGTTCGAGGACCCAGATCTGGTGCCGGGCGGAGTGGACGAGGTCAACGCCGTGAAGATCATCCCCACCGACCCATCACCCATAACCACGGAAAACCAATATGCCTACTTCAGCTTCGAGATCCCTCTTCAGGCCCGGGAAACCTTCCACGGAGGTCCCTATGCCGAACAAGCCATTCCGGTGGACACCATCATCCCCAACTACTCCTCAACCTGGGGTCAACAGGCCGATACCGATCAATGGGTGGAGACCAATAACGGCTACTCGCCGGCTCCCCTGAACTACTACAGCGATGGCGACCGGGTGACCCTCAACAAAGGAACATTTGACTTGCAGGTGAAGCAGGTGAAAGTCCAGGAGAACGGCGACTCATACGAGTTCAACGGCAATGTTCGAGCTGGCCATCAATTCGTCTGGGAAATCCAACCATCGCTGACTTGGGGAGACAACGGTGCTCCGAACATGGTGGTTACCCAAACGCTGCCCCTCGGTGTGCAATACAACTCAATTTGCTCGACCAGCAACCAGGATCCCAACCCGGACATCTGGACCACGGCCACCAACCCTTCGGTGAGCATCGATTTCCTCGGCAGAACGGTCCTGACATGGAATCTCGGCGATCGTCCCGCCGGAGATCAGACTGATCCACGACTCCGAGTTTGTGTGGACACTGATCCCTTGGCGATTGACCAAACCCCCTTGCCGACCAGTAGCACCGTGTCGGCCGATGGAATCGGGCCAGCGACTGCTACAAACACGGTCATCCTGGATCAGCCAAATGAACTCGGCGTGGGCAAATATGTTTCCCGCCCCACCTCGCTTGATCAGCAGTACACCCTCTCCATCAAGAACTTCTCCGACTCCACCGATTTCGTGGCGCCGAAGTTCATCGAGGTTTTCCCGTACAACGGTGACAACAACCGCCCTGACGGGATCAACCGAGGGATTGGTTCGGAGTATTCCGGAGATCTGGAACTGACTTCTGAACCAACTGCAGTCTGGAGTGATGATCCTGGCCAGCCAACAGCCCCGGGCGAACTCTCCTACTCCGCAGACCCTCCGGAGACCATCTCCCAGAACTGGTCCCAGAACACCTCCACGTGGTGCACCAAATCTGGCTCCTCGTTCACCAGAGTCGCGGGAAGTGGCGTATGTCCAAGCGCTCTGAGTGATGTCACTGCAATCAGGTTTGATGGGTCCGATCCCCTGCTCAACCGACAACAGTTGGGCGGAGAGCGCAGCAAGCTGTCGATCTCATTCACTCTCCTGATGAGCGGGTTTGCCGCCGGAGACCGCTACCTGGACAAGTTCACCGTGTCCACTCCCAGCATTGTCAAACAGTCTGGCGACCTGTTGACCCTTGAATCGAACACCACCTCGACACATACCCCCGGGTTCACCGTGGGCAACCTGGTATTCCTGGATGTCAATGCCGATGGTCGCTACAGCAGCGCCACCGATTCACCCATCTCGGGGGTCGATGTGGAGGTCTGGTCGGCTGGTGGTGACGACAGCATCGGAGGCAGTGATGACTACCTGGTCGGCACCGCAACCACCAACTCCAATGGAGCCTGGAAGCTGACGCGGGTCCCGCCGGGAAGCATCTATGCCCGGATTCCGGCCAGTGAGTTCGCTACTGACGGACCGCTGCAAGGAGCGGCACCAAGCCCCACGGGAGACCCCATGGAGGACGACCAGGAATCTCAGGACGGTATCAGTGACGGATCAGGTGCCGTGATCACAGACATTCATCCGCTTTCCTACACAACCGACGCCCAGGGTGTCACCACTGGCACTGGCCCGCTTGGGGAACGATTGCATGGGTTGATCATGGATGCAGCAGATGATTTCACCGACCTCACCATCGACTTCGGCTTCACGGGGACCTCGGGGCTCACCGGCACCGTCTGGAATGACAAGAATATGGATGGTTCAGCAACTGCCGACGAGCCCGGCATCGCCTGGGATCGGATCCTGGTCGAATCCCTTGATGGCAACGACAATTTGCTGACCCGGTTCGTGACCAGAAGCACCGGTGACGGCACCTGGACTCTGTCCAATCTGCTCCCTGGCCGTTATCGGATCACCCTGGGATCCTTCGGAGGCGATGCCATTCCTTCGAACCTCACTCCGACATATGACATCGACGGCGCCGATACCCCACACGCCGCGATCGTGAACCTGGGATCTGGGGAGACACGCAGCCAACTCGACTTTGGCCTGGCCAGGAGCTTCACCCTGTCCGGGAATATCTTCAAGGACACCGACAACGACGGAGTCCATCAATGGGGTGAGCCGATCAAGTCCGGCGTACGAGTCAATCTGCGCAGGCCTGATGGCACTTTGGTCAAGTCCACGACCTCTGATTCTGGAGGGTCCTACCAACTGTCAGGGATACCCGTGGGTTCCTATTACGCCGAGATCCCGGCATCGGAGTTCGAGGCTGGCGGTTTGATGGCATCCATGTCCCCAACCACGGTGCCGGGCAACGAGCCCTGGTACTACCAGGATGAGAATGTCGGCAGCCTCCAACCCGACGGTTCCTCCCAGAGTCCTCTTCGGGTCTTCGACTCGTTGATCCTCGGCGATGGCAACACCTCGGACTCCGTGCCTAGTTGGATGACTTCCTCCTTCGGATTCCAGGTGCAAAACCCAGCCTCGGCCAGTGGCCGGGTCTGGGAGGACCTCAACCAGGACGGGGTGCAGGATGCCGGCGAACCCGGGGTGGCCAATGCCCAGGTGTATATTTTCCGGCCCGTTTTCGACGCCGACAGCAACTCCTGGAGCTACACCGATCAGCAGTGGATCAATGCGGATGCTGACGGAAACTGGAGCCTGACCGGGCTTGAGGCTGGTGAATACGGGGTCTCAGCCTGGACGACTGATGGTCGCAGCCTCTTCATCTCCTGGGCCTTTGCCCAGCCCGGACCATCAGGTGCATACACATTCTCGCTGGCAGGCGGGGAAGACAGGACCGGTCTGGATCTCGGCATGGACTCCTACGGGAGCGCATCCGGCCGGATCTGGGGTGATCTCAACCGCGACGGCGTCCAGGATCCTGGCGAAGGCCCACTCGAAGGCGTCTGGGTGCACGTCTGCATCAACAATCAAGGACCCAACCAGGGTGGTTGTTGGGGAACCACGAGTGACAACACCGGTCACTGGGAAATCAACGGCATCCCGCGTGGCCCCTACCTGGTGAATGTCGAGGAAAATTCCTTGCCCAATGGATTCATCGCACCCACCTATGACGTCGACGGTGTCACCACCCCCAACGAGGCCTCCGTCCAGGTGCCAAGTGGCGGGCGGACCGATATCGACTTCGGCTATGCCCAGGCGGTCTCAGTGGGTGATCGCATCTGGTACGACGCCAACCACGACGGCATGGACGAATTGGAGCCCGGGATCGAGGGTGTGACCGTGCAATTGCGGCGCGCCAGCGACGACTCTGTCGTGGACGAGACCGAAACCGACAAGGACGGGCACTACCGGCTGCGCAGCATCGATCCAGGCGACTACTACGTCTACATCCTGGCATCGCAGTTCACGGTCGGAGGCAAACTACACCTGCTGCAGGTGACCACCAACAGCGTCACTGACCCCAGCGACGCGGTCGATCTGGACAACAACGCCTATCCGGGTGACGGGTCGGTTCGCACTGGCAACCTGTCCCTAACCATGGACCCAAGCATTTTCGGGGACCTGTGGAATTACACCGTCGATCTCGGCTTCTGGGCGGCTCCAGATGACGTCAAACCACGGGTGAAGATCGAGAAATTCACCCAGGGCCAGGATGTCGACAGCGCCCCCGGCATCCCGGTGAAGCCGGGAACTCCGGTCAAGTGGACCTACAAGTTCACCAACATCGGCGATCTTCCGATGGATGTTGCCGACTTCTTCGATGACAAGGTGGGACCACTGCAGGATCCCGAAACCAATGACTACAACTACGACTTCGAGGACATCAGCGCCGTGAACGGCGAGAACAATGAGTGGAGTCCCGGGGAGAGCGTGATCATCTCGGCCACGGGAGTGGCCACCGTGGGCCCCTATGACAACACCGCATCCTTCACCGCCTACGGCCCCTACACCACCGACGCTACAGGCACAGCGACAGCCAGCGACATGTCCTACTACACAGGAGTTGCTCCCGGGGTGCAGGTAGAAACTCGACTGAACGGAGACCTGGTGGCTGATCCGGCCAATGGCCCTGAAGTGGATGCGGACTCCGACCTGCAGTGGACCTTCAAGGTGACCAACTCCGGCAACTATCCAGGTGTGTTCACGGTGACCAACTCGATGGTGCCCAGCGGTCAGATCAAGTGTGACCTGTCTGGAAACAACGAGGTCGCCCTGCGTGTTGACGAGTCCGACACCTGCCGCGCCACCACTGTGGCCGAGGAAGGGGTGCACCAGATGACGACCACGGCCACCGAGGATGGCATCGCCACCTACGACGTGACCGGCACGCTGCAACCTGGTGACCCAGTCACAGCAGCTGACGCCTCCGGATATGTCGGGAGACGGCCCACCCCGGCTCCCAGGGTCACGGTCAAGACCTTGATCAACGGATCCGGCGGCAACGGTGTCCATGTCCAACCCGGCTCGACCATGACTGTGACCCACACAGTCACCAACACCGGCAACACGGCCCTCTCCGGGGTGGCACTGACCAACAACGGCAAGGCGGTCACCTGCCCCAAGCAGCGGCTGGCGGCGGGAGAGTCCATGGTGTGCACCGAGCAGGTCCCAGCCCCTACCGATTCCACCTATGTGAGTCACTCCCAGGTGCAGGGAACCCCATCCACCCGTGGTGGAGATGCACTGGCCGGAGTCTCCACGGTGACGGCAAGTGATCAGGCCTCGGCGATCACCGGCGACCCACCATTGCGGGTGCCCGAGCCTACCCAGCCCAACAACAAGTGGCTCGGCCATCGCCTGCCCGACACCGGTGGCCCGGCGGGCTTCCTGCTGATCGTCAGCGGCGGACTGATGGGGCTGGGTGCGCTGGTGCTCGTCGTACGACGTCGTAGGCGTCAGGTAGGCGGGTGATCCGCGGATCTGGATCGGGCCTGATCGCCGTAGACATGGAGATCAGGCCCCCAGGTCGGCAGCACCGCTGAAGCTGGTACGACGTCGAGCGCGAGCGCCTGTTGTCGCGTGGGGGCACAACCGCCAAGGTGAGCGGGATACCAAGTGGCCAGCTCGCCCGGACGTGGCCGATGGTGATCACGCAACTGGAGTCCCTCCAGCATCTGGGTGAGTGTGTGGCCCAGATGTTTGGTGACCTCGGTTGGATCATCTGGTGGGCTCACCAGCAGGGGCTCACCAAATACGACGTCAACTCGTCGTCCCCGGGTGCGATCGAAGGGTGGCTCGGGGTTGCCCACCGAGTAGATCCGTTGGCTTCCCCAAATGGCAGCCGGGATCACCGGCGCCCCCGTGGCCCGGGCCAAGGAAGCCACGCCTCTCATCAAGGGACGCACCGTGAAGGAATAGCTGATCCCGGCTTCGGGGAAGATCGCCACCGCCTCTCCCTGAGCCAGCAACTCCCTGGCTCTCAGGTATGCCGCCGCCGGCGCCTCGCGATCGACTGGGATGTGGCGCATGCCATCCATGAATGAGGCGGCCCAGCGCTTGTTCCAGACATCGTGGCGGCTCATGAAGCGCAGATCGCGGCCACCACCCGAAGCTGCTTCCTGGATGAAAACAAAGTCGGGATAGGAAACATGGGTGGCCGCGAAAATGACCTGTCCGCCACCGGGGATGTGTTCCACCCCCTCAGCCTGCACATCCACGGCCAGGGCCCGCAGCGCGGTCCGGAAGACCGACACCGCTGCTCGATAGTGAGCTGTCATGGAAGCCTCACGAGAAGGGTTGCCGCTGGTCAATCCGGATGGACTGGCGCCCAGCCCAGCGCCAGATCCGGGAGGC
>ERZ724512.1385-NODE-1385-length-11307-cov-4.536616_pt1 | contig 11307 bp, 9 predicted proteins | sample MGYA00376045_ERZ724512 | MGnify/ENA primary metagenome ERZ724512 (study PRJEB28724, sample SAMN07190883) | activated sludge metagenome | isolation source: activated sludge of sewage treatment plant in Hong Hong | place: Hong Kong | collected 2016-03-17 ... | reverse complement strand
CTTTTTTCTGTGGGCGGCGCGGGCCGGCGCGCGGCGACGCGCCAGGAACACCCGCGGTCGAAGGCAAGACGGCTCCGGCTCAAGTATGGCCCAGCGCGTGGGCGGCGAATCGCGCCGCCGCCGACGTGGCGGGAAGCGGCGCCGGGACGATCAGCTTGATCTCCTTGACGAGATCGGCGTCCGCCAGCGGCAGCGCGACGAGGTGCCCGGCGGCGACCTCGTCGGTCACCGAAGACGCGAGCACGAGCGAAACGCCGAGCCCCGCCCGCACCGCGCGCTTGACCGCCTCGGTGCTGCCGAATCCGTTCACGGTCTCGATGCGTTCGGCGTTCGTACCGATGACCTGCCGCAGCAGCGTTCCCGTGCCGGTGCCAGGCTCGCCGCCCAGCATCCGCTCGCCGACAAGGTCGGCCACCTGCGCGCTGGCGCGGCTCGCCCACGGATGGCTGCGCCCGACGATGACGACGAGCGGCTCGCGCCGCCACGTGCGGGCGAGAAACCCGCGCCGATTGTCCCACCATTCCATCAGCCCGACGTCGGCCCGACCGCCGGCGATCCGCTCGGCCACGTCGGGATTGCGCCCGATCCACAACTCGGTGGGAAACTCCTCGGTTTGCTTGAACGATGCGAGGATCGACTGCAGCAGATAGATGCCGACATTGCTGGCGGCGGCGATGCGCAGCGGACAGCCTGAGACCACGTCGAAAGCCCGTTCCGCGGTCGCCACGAGCGCGCGCGCGAGCGGCAGGAAGGCGAGGCCTTGCGCGGTGGGCGCGAACCCGCCGCGCTTGCGCACCAGCAGCGGCGCTGCAAGTTCGGCTTCGAGCTGATTGATGTGATCGACGAGCGTCGACGGGGAGAGTTTCAGCTCGCGTGCGGCCGCGCGGAACCCCTGCCCGTCCAGGACGGCGAGGAAAGAGCGCACATGCGTCAGGTTCAACATGCCGCGCGCACCGTTTTCGGCGCATTCACGGCATGTCGCGGCGTGCGCCCGGCCAGGACATCGACGATGCTGCGCGCCGCCGACAGTTCGATCTCGCGGCGGACATCCGCGACCGCCGATCCGATATGCGGGGTGAGTACGGTGGGCGCGTCCGGCGCGACCAATCGCGCCTCGATCCTCGCCGGCCGGTCGGGCCGCGCCCAGTCTTCGCACTCGAAGACGTCGGCGGCATAGCCCGCGAGTCGCCCGTCGGCGAGCGCGGAGGCCATGGCGCGTTCGTCCACCAGCGAACCGCGGGCGGGATTGATGACGCGCGCTCCCCGCTTCATCCGCCGGATGACGCCGGCGTCGATCAGATGCTGGGTCTCCGCCGTCAGCGGCAGCGCCAGCACGATGTAATCGGACTCGGCGACCAGCGTGTCGAAATCGGTGAGCGCGATATGCCGGGCAAGCGCCGGCGGCAATGTCGCCACCCCGCGGTCGTGCGCCAGAAGCCTGCAGCCGAACGGGACGAGACGCTCGGCGATGGCGCAACCGACGCGCCCGAGGCCGACAAGCCCGACCGTCGAACCGGCGACGCCCGTCCCATAGAATTGCGGACGCCAGCCGCCGAACTCATGCGCGCGAAGGCTGCGATCGCCGGCCACGATGTGACGGGACAGCGCCAGCATCAGCCCGATTGCGAGTTCCGCGGTCGGAACGGTCAGCAGGTCGGGCACGATCGTGACCCATACGCCCGCCTCCGTCGCCGCCGCGACGTCGATATTGTCGTAGCCCTTGAGCGCAGCGCCGACGACACGCAGCGCCGGGCACGCCGCGAAGAAGTCCGCATCGAGGCGATCGGTCATGAAGGCGAGAAGGCCGCTCGCCGCGCGGCAGCGCGTCTGCACTTCGGCATAGCTCCACGGCTCGACTGAGGGGTTGACGTCAAGGCGCGCATGCGGCGCGAGCAGCGCGCAGGTTTCCGGAAAGGCCCGGCTGGTCACCACGACCCGTGGCAACGACATGACGTGCAGTCTCCCTATTGCAGCGAGCGCCGCAGCGCCGCTCCAAGCCCGTCGACGGCGGTGACGCAGACCAGGATGCAGATCAGGATGGCGGAGACCTGCGCGTATTCGAGCACCCGCAGCGCCGCGATCAACTCGAAGCCGATGCCGCCCGCGCCGACGGCGCCGAGCACCGTGGAGGCGCGGAAATTGTATTCCCAGCGGTAGATCGTAATGTCGGCGAGCTGCGGCATGACCTGCGGCAGCACGGCGTGCCAGACGACCTGCGGCGCCGTCGCGCCGGCCGCGCGGGCAGCCTCGACCGGCTTTGCGTCCACATGTTCGATGCTTTCGGCAAAGAACTTGCCGACCATGCCGACCGAATGCAGGCCGAGCGCGAGCACGCCCGGCAATGCGCCGAACCCGACCATGGCGACCAGGATGATGCCCATGATCAATTCCGGAATCGAGCGCAGCAGGTTGAGGAGAAAGCGTGCAACCCGATAGAGGATGCGGTGGGGCGTGGTGTTGCTCGCCGCCACCAGCGCCACCGGCAGCGACAGCGCAACCGCAATCGCCGTTCCCGCGATCGACATCGCAAGCGTATCGAGGATCGGCCACAGCCATTTCGACAGGCGGCCGAAGTCGGGCGGAAACATCTCGCTCGACAACTGGCGGACGGCGGGCCAGGCGTCGGCGAAGCGCGCCGGGTCGAGCAGACCGGTCAGCCACATGGCGCCGATGACGACCGCGATGACGGCAAGGAGAACGGCCGAGCGCCGCGCGCGCTCGGCGCCGTCCTTCGCAAGAACCGTTTCGTAGGCCGTGGTCATCCGCGCAACGTCGTGAGGTCGAGGTCGAGCACGCGCGCCGTCTCGCGGAGGATGTCGTAGGCCTTGTCGTCGGTCGGCGCGAAGCCCTCCGCGCGGAAGGTTTTCAGGATCGCCGGATCCTTGAGGTCGAGGAACGCCTTGCGGATCACGTCCTTGAGCGGCGGCGCCAGATCGCCCTGCATGACCATCGGATAGTTGGGGATCGGATCGCTCTCGGCGAGCGCGACGACCTTGGCGCCGTCGATCGTTCCCTTGGCCACCAGCGCCTTGAATATCTCCTGGCTGAGACCGCCCGCCTGGACCTGGCCGGCCTGTACCGCGCGCGCGACCGCATCATGAGCGCCGAGATGGACAAATTTGTAATCGCGATCGCCGATCAGCCCGTTGCGCGCCAGCAGGGCGCGCGGAATGAGATGGCTCGAGGTCGACGCATTGTCCCCGAAGCCGACCATCTTGCCGCGAATGTCGGCGATCGCCTTCACCGGCCCGCCCGCTTGAGCGACAAGCACGCTCTTATAGGTGGGCGATCCGCGCGCGACGCCGACCGCGAACGGCTCGATGCCCGGCGCCCGCTGCTTGGCGAGGACATAGGACAGCGGCCCGAAATAGGCCACCTCGATGCGCCCGAAACGCATCGCCTCGATCATCGACGAGTAGTCCGTGGTGACGACGATCTCGATGTCCTTCCCCAACGCCTTTTCGAGATGGGCCTTCAGCGGCTGGGCATTCTGGATGATGGTCGAGGCGTTTTCGTCGGGCAGCAGCGCAACGCGCAGCCGCGCCGGTTCGCCGCTTTCCGCCAGCGCCCGCGCGCCGAGCAGAGGCACGGCCGTCAACATCGTGGCAAACAGGAAAGCACGGCGGTTCATGGCGATGTCCTTTGCGTTGTGGAAGCTTTGTTCGGCGGCTTCGGCGACTTCGGACGCCTCGGCTTCGTAAATCCTTGCGAAGGCGGCGCTCCCGAGCTGACCGGGCCTGCCGTCGAACAGCACGCGGCCGGGGGCGAGGCCGATCACGCGATCGGCGAAGCGCCGCGCGAATTCGACCTGATGCAGACTGACGACCACGGCGATGCCGTCTTCGCGGCAGATGCGATGCAGGTCCGCCAACACTTTTTCCGCGCTGGCGGGGTCGAGGCTCGCCACCGGCTCGTCGGCAAGCACGATTTGCGGCCGCTGAGCCATCGCCCGCGCGATGCCGACACGCTGCTGCTGGCCGCCGGACAATTGATCGGCGCGGTCGAGCGCACGCCCGAGCAAGCCCATGCGATCGAGCACGGACAGCGCGAGCAACCGATCGGCCCGCGGCAAGGGAAACATCGATCGCACGAATCCGTGCGCGGCGAGCCGGCCCATCAGCACGTTCTGCAGAACGGTGAGCCGTCCGATCAGATGATGCTGCTGGAAAATCATTCCGGTTCGGCAGCGGTGCTGCCGCAGAAGCCGGCGCGATGCGAAGATCGGGCCGATGCTATCGGCGATCACTTCGCCTTGGGTTGGCCGCACTAGGCCGTTAAGGCAGCGCAGCAGGGTCGACTTGCCCGCCCCCGACGCGCCGACGAGCGCAGTGAATTGTCCGGCCGCGAATGCAAGGCTGGTCGGGTGAAGCGCCGTGATCCCGCTCGGATAGGTGACCGCCACCTCGTTGATCCTGAGCATCCCTGCCTCGTCGCTCGACCGATCTTCGTTCGGCTTTGCCAAACGTCATGTGCGTTTGATCGCGTTTTACGAACTACAGGAGCTGCATGACAAAGAGACGACGGGCGCGCTGTCGGCGATCCTCTTGCCGGTAAGCTATGTCCCCGTCCCTTGCGGGATGGCGCCCTTTAGTGAAGAAACCGCCGCGAAAGCTTGACCGACAACGCGATCAGCGCGCAAAGCTCCCGCAAAAGCCCATCCTCGAAGCTGCGGCCGTAGATGCGCGGCGGGGATTCGCACGTGAATAGGTCATTGCGGGGTTGTGCTTTCACGCCCATCAGCACCTAGCCGCGAAGCTATCGTCGGCGCTGTTTTAAAGCTTTGCCGCGCGACTTCATTTTTATGTGACCCGCAACCGACCGTCCGGGCAAAAGCGGCCCGCCAAGCAACGGCACGGCCGCCCGATTCCTGCATGACGGCGACCAACGCAACCGAACGATACGACCAAAAGCGAAGGTCGTGTCACGTATCTGTCACGTATTCTGCGCTAGTTCTTTTTCCGCGATAGATCCTCGTGTTCAGCGCTGGTTAACGCATGACCATTCAGCTGGGCCGATGATTATTTGCGATCGATCGACTTAGCCGCTGCGATCAGCCGACCGGGTCGACGACGCCGGACGAGAATCCAGCTACTCGGTGCCAGCTACTCGGTGCACGCCCCTCTGGGCCCCTTAGCCAGAATGGAAACGACTCCTATGAAAATTTTCGCTCGCGCGCCATTCCTTGCCGCGATCTGCTCTGCCGTCACTCTGCTCGCATTCGCTGCGCAAGATGCGCGCGCCCAGGACCAGCGGCTGATCGGGTCCGGCGCGAGTTTCCCCTTCCCGATCTACTCGGCCTGGTTCAAGCAGTTCAGCAAAGACACCCCCGGCGTCATCGTCGATTACCAAGCCAAGGGCAGCGGCGCCGGCATCCAGGATTTCATCAATCACACGGTGGACTTCGCCGGCAGCGACGCGGCGATGACCGACGCAGAAATCGCCAAGGTCGAAGGCGGCGTCGTGCTGATCCCGATTACCGCCGGGGAAATCGTCCTCGCCTACAACCTGCCGGGCAACCCCGCCGGCCTGAAACTGCCGCGCGACGTCTATCCGGAGATTTTCCTCGGCAAGATCACGCGCTGGAACGATCCGAAGATCGCAGCGGCAAACCCGAATCTGAAGCTGCCGGACCTTCCCATCACCGTGGTTCGCCGCTCCGACGCGAGCGGGACGAGTTTCGTGTTCACCAAACATCTCTCCGCGATCAGTCCGGAATTCGCCAAGGCGGTCGGGTTCGGCACCACGGTCGAATGGCCGAAGAGCGACAAGATCGTCGGCGCCCCCAAGAATGACGGCGTCACCGCGACGATCAAACAAACCCCGGGCGCCCTTGGCTATATCGAGTACGGCTACGCCAAGCTGACCAAGACCAATGCGGCGCTCTTGCAGAACAAGGCAGGCGAGTATGTCGAGCCGGGCGCGAAGTCCGGGGCGGCGGCGCTCGCCGCGGCCAAGCTCGGGCCCGATCTGCGCGGCTGGATCGACGATCCGGAGGGAGCGGACGCCTACCCGATCGCATCCTTCACTTGGCTCTTGTTCTACAAGGACCAGGACGACAAGAAGGCGGAGACGCTGCGCAAGCTGGTCGAGTATAGCGTGACCAAGGGTCAGGCCATCGCCGACAGCATGGGCTACATCCCGCTCCCCGCCGCTGTCATCGAGAAGGTCAAGGCGGCTGCCGCCGAGATCAAATGAAGCCGGGCGGAAACCTAGCGGACCATGCGCCTGACGCCGTGTGCGTGAGGCCGACTCTTCGGGCAATTTGATGTCAAGTCATCCGTTCGCACTCGCTGCGTCCCCGGACGCCGTCAGTCAGGCTCCGGGCGGCGGGGAATACCTCGTCGACCGCGCCTTCCGCTCCCTCGCAATCGCGGCCGCCTGTATTCTGATCGTGCTCGTGGCCTATATCGTCTGGAAAATCGGCGGACAGGCGCTGCCGGCCATCGGCAAGTATCATGTCGATTTTCTGGTCAGCACGACCTGGAACGTGCAGGAACAGAAATTCGGAATCCTCCCCGGCATCTGGGGCACCCTGTACAGCTCGCTGCTCGCCCTGCTGATCGGCGGCTTTTTCGGGCTCACCGTCGCGATTTTCCTGACGCAGGGCTTCCTGCACAAGCGGCTTGCCTTCGTGTTCCGCCTGATATGCGAGATGCTCGCCGCGATCCCGAGCGTGGTGTTCGGCCTGTGGGGAATTTTCGTCGTCATTCCGACCATTCGGCCCGCCGCGAACTGGCTCAATGAGACTCTCGGCTTCATCCCGTTCTTCAGCACCTCGTTGAGCGGCCCCGGGCTGCTTCCGGCCGCGATCGTGCTGGCGATCATGGTCCTGCCCACCGTCGCCGCCATCTCGCAGGACGCTCTCAGCGCCGTTCCCTACCGCACCAAGGAAGCGGCGTTCGGAATGGGAGCCACGCGCTGGGAGGTGATCCTCAAGGTGATGGTGCCGACCGCCGCGGGCGGCATCTTCAGCGCCATGGTGCTCGGTTTCGGCCGCGCGCTCGGCGAGACGATGGCGCTCGCGATGCTGATCGGCAATTCCAATCAGGTCACGCTGTCGCTGTTCGCGCCGGCCGAAACGCTCGCGGCGTTGCTCGCCTCCCATTTCCCCGAGGCGGGTCCGGCGGAGGTCGAGGCTCTGATGTATGCCGCTCTCGTGCTCCTCGCCATCACCCTGTTGGTCAACATCGCCGGCATCGGCCTTCTGACCCTCACGCAACGCAGAATTTCGGGCAAGGCATGACCGATAAGGCATATCTCGAAATGTCGATCGCAACCGGCAAATCGCCCAATCTCTCCCACTCCTGGTCCGAGGGCCGGGCGATGAGCAACGCGATGCTGACGATCGGCGCATGGGTCGTCGCAATTCTGGCAAGCATTCCGCTCTTCTCCGTCCTCTACATGCTGATCGTCGAAGGCGGATCGCGGCTGTCCCTCGAACTCTTCACCGATTTGCCGCCGGCCGGCTTTGAGCTCGGCGGCGGCTTCGGCAATGCGATCGTCGGCACCCTGGTCATGGTGGCGATCGCGGCGGCGATCAGCATTCCGATCGGGGTATTGGCCGCCGTCTACCTGTCCGAGCTCGGGCCCAACACCAAGATTGGCAGAACATCGCGGTTTCTGGCGAAGGTTCTCACCGGCTTTCCGTCGATCCTCGCCGGCGTCTTCGTCTATGCGGTCGTGGTGCTCGCCATGGGCACCTATTCGGCGATCGCCGGCGGCATTGCGCTCGCCATCCTGATGCTGCCGACCGTGGTGCTGACATCCGAAGAAGCGCTGAAAATGGTGCCGCGGAAAATGAAGGACGCGGCGCTGGGGATCGGCTGCACGCGGACCCAGATGATCTGGAAGGTCGTCCTTCCCACGGCGCTGCCGGGTATTCTGACGGGCGTCATGCTCGGCATCGCGCGCGTCTCAGGCGAATCCGCACCGCTCCTGTTCACCGCGCTGTTCAGCAATTACTGGCTGAACAGCCTGCGTGAGCCGGCCGCCTCGCTGTCGATCCTCATCTACAATTTCTCCAGCATGCCGTTCGAGAACCAGATCCAGCTCGCCTGGGCGGCGTCGCTGGTCCTCGTCCTCATTGTTCTGGTGTTCAATGTCGCCAGCCGCCTGCTCGGGCGACCGAAGTACTAGGAGAGATCCATGAGCGTTCAAGCCGTCGCCGAGCTTCCCCAAGCGGTACCCATGCCGAGCGGCGCCGAGCTCGCCATCGACTGCAGGGTCAAGAAGATCCTGTATGGCGCGTTTCTCGCGGTGCGCGACAGCAATGTCCCGATCCACAAGGGCAAGATCACCGGCTTCATCGGACCGTCCGGTTGCGGCAAGAGCACGGTGCTGCGCAGTCTCAACCGCATGAACGACCTGATCGACGGCTTCCGTCTCGAGGGCGACGTCCATTTCCTCGGCCAGGACATCTACGCAAAGAATATCGATCCCGTGGTGGTGCGGCGCTACATCGGCATGGTCTTCCAGCAGCCGAACCCGTTCGCCATGAGCATCTTCGACAACGTCGCCTTCGGCCTGCGCCTCAACCGCTTCAAGGGCGACGTCGCCGGACGGGTGGAGCACGCGCTGCGCCGCGCGGCGCTGTGGGACGAAGTGAAGGACAAGCTGAAGGCGAGCGGGTTGTCGCTCTCCGGCGGTCAGCAGCAGCGGCTGTGCATCGCGCGCGCCGTGGCGACCGAGCCCACGGTCCTGCTGATGGACGAGCCCTGCTCCGCGCTCGATCCGATTGCGACCCGGCGCATCGAAGAGCTCATGCTCGAGCTCAAGGAGGACTACACGATCGCCCTGGTGACGCACAACATGCAGCAGGCGACCCGCGTCGCCGACATCACCGCCTTCTTCGCGGTCGACATCTCCAAAGGCGGCCGCACCGGCTATCTCGTCGAGATCGGACCGACCGGCCAAGTCTTCAACGATCCGCGGGAACAGCTCACCAAAGAGTATATCTCCGGCAAGTTCAGCTGATCGCCGATTGGACGCAACGCCATGAATGCCTTGCACATTGGCAGAATGATTGCCGCCGCTGTCGCCTTGTCGATCGGCCTGCCGGCCGCGGCGGGCTGGGCGCAGGGGGCAGGCACCGCAGCCTCCATTTCGCTCAGCGGCGCCGGCGCCACCTTCCCCGCCCCGCTCTATAAGAAGTGGATCGACGTCTACCAGGCCGACCATCGCAACGTATCGATCAGCTACAGCGCCGTCGGCTCCGGCGAGGGCATCAAGCGCTTCATCGCCGAGACCGTCGATTTCGCCGCAAGCGACGAAAACCTGACCGAGAAGGACGCCGCCAAGGTCGAAGCGGGAGCGGCGACCGTGCCCGCCACTGCCGGAATGATCGTGCTGGCCTACAACATTCCCGGCGTCAGCGAAATCAGGCTCCCGCGCGACGTCTATGCCGACATTTTCGGTGGAGTGATCCGGCGGTGGGACGACCCGCGCATCCAGGCGGCAAATGTCGGCGTTCGGCTTCCGTCGCGCGATATCGCCATCGTCGCCCGGCTCGATTCGAGCGGCACGACCGCCGCCTTCACGCGCAATCTCGCCGCTGTCGATCCGTCCTGGCGCAGCCGCGGCCTTGGCGTCGGCAAGCTCGTCGCCTGGCCAAGCAAGACCATGCTCGCCCCCGGCAACGAGGGCGTCGCCGCCCGCATCAAGATCAGCGAAGGCGCGATCGGCTATGTCGAGTACGGCTTCGCCAAGCGTCTCGGCCTGCCGATGGCGGCGTTGCAGAACAAGTCCGGGCAGTTCGTCGCCCCGAGCGAATCCGCGGCGCAGCTCGCACTGTCGGCGCGCGTCGTCGAGGCAAAACAGCTGGAGCCTTCGGTCGTCGATCCGGCGGCCGTCGGCGCCTATCCCATCGTGTCCTATAGCTGGCTGTTCCTTTACCGGCATTACCCCGACCCGGCCAAGGCGGCCGCTGTTCGCGATTTTGTGGCGTGGGGGCTTGCAGAAGGCCAACAATACGGCGTCGAATTGGGTTATGTTCCCCTATCGGCCGACGTCGTGACGCTCGGCCGGCAGATCTTGGACACCGTCGCGAAATAGATAGAGTGGCGAACGAATTTCCTACGGCTGCTCCGTGCACCGGAGCGGCCCTCTCCGCGCAACTTGATCGGAGAGGAGCCATTCTCGACCTCGGGGCGATCGACCGGTCGCTTCGCGAGGTTGCGGAGCATTTTGCCTCCATCAACCGGCATCTCGACAGTCCGCGCGAACGGCTGGACGACCACATGGTCGATCACCTGATGAGCGGCTATGTCTTCATCGACTCGCTGATCGAACACAAGGTCGACCTCCTGGCGTTCGGCCAGCTGCGCCTGCTCCTCGAATTGAACGCCCTGGTGCTGTGCGGGCAGGACGAGCAGGTCAGGTTGGAGGCCGTGGGGCATCTCAAGGCCACGGACAAGCATTTTTTCGATAATGTGGATGGCGGCATTCGCGACGTCATCGAGTGGCATGCGCTGCACGCCCACGAATCGGCGTGGCTGCGCGCGGCCGGCGTTTACATTCGCATGTTGGCGGAGCCCGAACTGTTCATCGAAGGCAATCATCGCACCGGCGCGCTGGTGATGAGCTACATCCTCGCCCGCGCCGGCCGGCCGCCCTGCGTGCTGACCGTCGACAACGCCAAGGCCTACCTCGACTGGTCGGCGTTATTCACCGGCAAACGCAAGACCGGCCTCGCGCTGCGCTGCCAGATGCCCTGGCTCAAGTACCGCTTTGCCGAGTTTCTGCAGGCGCAGGCCAACCCGAAGTTCCTGCGCGCCGGCTGACTCTTTTTGACCTCTCGCACGCTGCGCGCGGCGATCGGCGCTCTGCGCCTCGAACGAATCCCGTTTTGATGGAATCGCGCTTCACGCTATTTCTCTTTGGCGCTGCCGCATTTTCTGACGGCGAACCGGAGTCGCCTTCGCCTGAAAATGCTCTAAACGTCGGCGCGGCCGTGCAGGCAGATCAACGTTTGCTGCCCTGACGCGCACAGCGTGCGCTTTGCGCCATCGCCTGCCTGCCCCGCCCCATCCAGCGCGAACACCTCGAGCGCGCACACCGTCAGTGTCCGGCCGGACTTGACGACCTGGCCGCGCGCCACCAGCCGGTCGCCCTGGGCGGGGGCGATCAGATTGATCTTGAATTCCACCGTGAGCACCGAACTGTCCGCCGGAAACAACGAAAAGCCGGCATAGCCGCCGGCGGTGTCGGCGAGCGCGCTGGTCACCCCCGCGTGGAAAAAGCCGTGCTGCTGCGTGAGGTCGCCGCGAAACGGAGCTTCGATCTCCACCAGTCCGGGCTCGACGCGGGTGA
>ERZ724512.1382-NODE-1382-length-11314-cov-8.311484_pt1 | contig 11314 bp, 10 predicted proteins | sample MGYA00376045_ERZ724512 | MGnify/ENA primary metagenome ERZ724512 (study PRJEB28724, sample SAMN07190883) | activated sludge metagenome | isolation source: activated sludge of sewage treatment plant in Hong Hong | place: Hong Kong | collected 2016-03-17 ... | reverse complement strand
TTCAACTCACCGAAGCGGCCCTCGCTGCACCGGAGGCCTTCGTGGCCGCGCTCAGAGAGTCGATCGAGGAGATTGAAGAATCGGAGGCGTGAAGGTCACAGCCTCCCGCCATTTTTGCAGCCATCCCCTCAACTACTCACATCCATCTGGGCCAGAATGTAGCAAAGCTGTGCAATGCGATGACCAGCCTCCCTCCTCTATCCAAATTCTGCTCTCCAAGGCTCTATCCAGATCATCCCCGCTCACGCGAGGAACACACTATTCGACACAATGGCGGCGCGCCTGAGCGCGGTTCATCCCCACTCGCGCGGGGAACACGCCTATACCGTGACGGTCGATACCGATGGCGTCGGTTCATCCCCACTCGCGCGGGGAACACAGCGTGACAAGGGGGTTCGCCAAGTCCGTGTCCGGTTCATCCCCACTCGCGCGGGGAACACGTCAGGGGGCAAGCGCGAGCGCGTGGCGGAGTCGGTTCATCCCCACTCGCGCGGGGAACACGCGGAATGCCGTGAAGCTGGTCCCGAAGATTCCGGTTCATCCCCACTCGCGCGGGGAACACGTGGAAAGCCCCCTGGCCAGCCCGGCTGATCGCCGGTTCATCCCCACTCGCGCGGGGAACACATACGGCAGGGATTTGCTGAGTGCTTCAGGGTGCGGTTCATCCCCACTCGCGCGGGGAACACGACGAGAGCTGCGATTTCATATCGTCGAACTTCGGTTCATCCCCACTCGCGCGGGGAACACGCGTCGGGAAGATGGTCCTGCGGTGCACCACGCGGTTCATCCCCACTCGCGCGGGGAACACCTCGAAGGGCTCAGCGTGACCGACGTGCCGGTCGGTTCATCCCCACTCGCGCGGGGAACACACTCTCCACTTCCGCGCGCGGTTCTTCGCCATCGGTTCATCCCCACTCGCGCGGGGAACACGCGCGCAATGCGGCGATCAGCGTGGAAAACGCCGGTTCATCCCCACTCGCGCGGGGAACACGCCTAACGGTTCGTTCGTGAATGATTTTGCGTTCGGTTCATCCCCACTCGCGCGGGGAACACACTGTAGCGGAATGCCACAGCCATGACTCGGTCGGTTCATCCCCACTCGCGCGGGGAACACGCCCGCTTTCGGCAAGCCAAGACCAGCGTGAGCCGGTTCATCCCCACTCGCGCGGGGAACACGCACTGTCTCGCTTCAAGCGCGCATGCATGATCGGTTCATCCCCACTCGCGCGGGGAACACTGGCTCATGGGATATCCAATCGGGCACACCGACGGTTCATCCCCACTCGCGCGGGGAACACAGCGAAAACCTCCCCGACAAGGCACTACAATCCGGTACATCCCCACCCGCGCGGGGAACACGACCGTATAGACGCGTAGCCATACTGGCAATACAGTTCATCCCCACTCGCGCGGGGAACACACTAGCAGACTCAAGGCCATCATGTTCAATGCCGGTTCATCCCCACTCGCGCGGGGAACACGCACCCGTAGCAGACATATAACCAAGGATACGACGGTTCATCCCCACTCGCGCGGGGAACACAGTCATGCCGTCTCTTAGATTTTTTGACCAGCCGGTTCATCCCCACTCGCGCGGGGAACACAAGAATCAGAATCGCCGCCTGGATCATCGCCGCGGTTCATCCCCACTCGCGCGGGGAACACTCTGCTTCCCACGCTTCGGAAAATTCCCGGTCCGGTTCATCCCCACTCGCGCGGGGAACACGTTGATTGATCCGCCACCAGGCAGCGCATAGGTCGGTTCATCCCCACTCGCGCGGGGAACACGGAGACAGATCTGTCGCCGCCCCCAGCTGGACCGGTTCATCCCCACTCGCGCGGGGAACACCGCCTCTAGCTCGGCGTTGCATTTCTGCAAGGCGGTTCATCCCCACTCGCGCGGGGAACACACCGTGCCGGGAATCCCATAGCTAAACCCTCTCGGTTCATCCCCACTCGCGCGGGGAACACGTAACTGAGATATGCATATACAGGGGTGTCTACGGTTCATCCCCACTCGCGCGGGGAACACACTTCTTTCATCACATTGATCTACCAGGACAATTTATCGCCCCGGAAATCTACCGACTAACGTTGCGAAAAGATCCCCCGTTACGACGACTGCGCGTTTTGAGTATTGGGGTCGCTTTCAGGGAGAAAACTCACGAGCTTCGCACCATCAATTTCAACGGGAATTCGTCGATTAACTCCCAACGTGACAAAGTCGAATCCCGCCTCGTTATTTGCGCGCCAGGCCATCACGGCATTACCTTCACCAAGCCCCACCTTCACATGTTCCCAAATGTGATCCCGCACTTTGACCGAGTAGTTGCCGACATAGACGCCGGCACGGATTTCGAGTAGCCAGATCGCCAGACGACCACGAAGTCGAGGCGGCGCGTTTTCAAGTACGATGACCAGCATCGCCGAGGCTCTCCTCATTGGGAATGACCGGAAGGACTTGCTCCTCAGACGGGGCAGGCCGTGGAATTTCTCCTGCCGCCAACATTTCCTCTATACCGGGAATGATTCGTTCCAGCAGCTTGGTTTGGCGGAAGCTATCACGACAAGCCAGGCGCACTTGCTGCTCCGCATTTGGAGGATTCCTGGCTGCAATACGAAATGCCAGGGGCACGACAGTTTCAAATTTATAGATGTCGGCTACATCATAGACGAATGAGAGCGGCTTGCCGGTGTGAATGAATCCAATCGCTGGCGCATACCCTGCTGCTAATACTGCGGCTTCGGTGACCCCATAGAGGCAGGCGGTCGCGGAAGACAGGCATCGATTAGCAATATCGCCCTGATCCCAATCTTCCACATCGTAATTTCGTGATTTCCATTGCACGCCGGCTTGCGCAGCCACACGCTTGTACATCTCCCGGACTCGGGCGCCTTCGATCCCGCGCAACTGCTCAACAGACCGACGTTGCGGCGGTTCTTCGCCAAATCGCAATGCGTACATCTTGCGCACAACCTTCAAGCGCAATTCATCGTCCAGCGCCAACTTGGCCTGATACAACAGCCGATCCGCGCGGGCACCTCCCGGCTGTCCAGCCGAGTACAGTCGCACCCCCGCCTCGCCGATCCAGACCAGCAAAGTGCCGGCTCGCGCTGCCAACGCACAGGCTGCGTGAGAAACCCGCGTTCCCGGCTCCAGCATCAAACAGGCCACGCCTCCGACGGGAATATGCGTGCGAACCCCGTTCTTATCCACGACGACGAATGCCCCGTCGAGCACATCGAGTTGCCCATATTCGATATAGAGGACAGACAACCGTTCCTTGATCGCAATAGGTTTCAGCGGTGGGAGAAGGTCAGCCATGCCGGGACTCCATCTTCTTTCTCCTCAAGCTACCGGCGCCACGGACAGGAGCCCAAGTCCCAATGCTTTGCCATGCCCGATACCCATCTGCAGCACCTTCACAAATGCATCCGCGTCGGTGACTGTCATTACACCGTCATACAAGACCGAGAATATACGGATAGTGTTTCCGTGATGCTGCCGACCACTGAGCATCCGTTCTTGAGAGACTTGTACATCAACCCGTTCTTGCCCCGTTTCCGAAAGGTCAACGGACGGCAGTTGGGGAAGCACAAACCCATGCGATTGCCCTTTTCGCTGAATCCAGCGTTCCTGTTCCAGGAGCTGAAGCAACCCAAGCCGCTTACCATTTCGAGTGACGCACGGATTCGCCCGCAACCTAAATCGAAAGCGCTGTCCGACAATGAGTGCATCAAGCTTTAGGCGACTTTTCAGATCAATAGGAAGGTCAGCATGCGCCAACCAACCTTTTACGCCGATGCCATCCCAGTTCGGAATCGTGCGGCTTTGGACAAGCAACCGCGGATATCCATCGGATCCTGTTTCTGGCTCATGTCGCCACAGCACTTCTCCTTCTGGACACTTTTGCTCCGATGGACTGAATGCTCGACATAGGGTTGCATGAAGCTGATAGGGATCGGCCAAATCACGTCTGGCCTCACGGCAGCGTGGATCAAGATGGATTCTATGGAGAAACATACGTCACCTCCTGCGGGAACAAAATCCATTCTGAGCACACAAATCGCGCGCCGAATCGCCGTTCAGCAAAAGAGGATAACGGCTGATCCATGCGGAGTACGCCCGACCCATCTTCTGATTCAAGAGACACTAACAGTTTCGTAGGAAGCTCTTCCCATTTCCGATGGGTGGTGATCCAAGGAAACCGAGACAGCGCTTCACGCAGTGGCACATCCTGCATCGCGTCCTCCATCCAGATAGGCTCGGATGGAACATAGGATTTCCGCCCTAGAGCCAGAGGCCAGATGGGATTGCGTAGTGCGGCATGTAGCCTTTTCAGCAACGCGCCGTCCTCGGTCGCCACCCCGACTAAAAAGGTTGCGTCCGCCAGATAGTCTCGCGTCGTCACGGCCGTTTCATGAATCTTCGACCTGTCCGCTGAGATGATGTGCTGGGCTGTTTGATAATCCTGCTTCGGCACGCCCGGCCTGTCATGACGAACCCCCATGGATAGGAGCGTAAGTGGCTCCAGGTCCGTCCAATTTTCACGGTCGATTCCCATGGCCGCAGCTATCAGACCCACAACGCCGGATTTACTTGGTTCCTTTCCCGTATCGCGTTGGTCGAAACGGCTGGTCGTCCCCCACGATTGCATGGGGCCTGCCAATCGAAGCAACAAAGTTGGCATTTCATTTCTCCTTCTTGGAGACTTCGCTCAACGCCCAATTGATAAGAGTGTTGATGCTTTGCTCTTGGCTGCCAAACCCCTTTGCCTCGAACTTCTCACCAAAAACATCTTGCGAAGCGGCGAAACGGGAATTACAGGATATGCCGTACAACTTATCGAGCGCACTGGCTTTGGCATCCAGTTTTGTCGCCGATTCCTTCGTAATAGACTCATCCTTCCTAGTGCGAATCGCGATCTCAAAAGCATTGGCCAAATTGCGTGGAGCGGTATTCCGACGCACCGTGATCGCAACAAATTCTGGTTGGTTGTGCGCCGCAAAGGTATTTTGCTTGCCGGTCGGTTCGGCAACAACAAAACCTTCCAGAAAGGCCTTCAACCCTTTCTCCGCAAGCTCAGCGTCACTTTGAAGATTGGCTTTTAGTTTCTCCCAATCCACCACGGCATAACGGTAGAAACAGGCCGAGTTGAATTCCACAGTTCCCATCATGTCGGCTCCAGCCGTGTCCTCCGGCTTCAAATCATCCACGGCCGTATAGAAATCGAACTCCCGCTCGACTGCGTGAGTCGAGATCGCGTGGGCTACCTGGCAGGCAGCGTGCTGATTCTTCTCCGGCATGACAGCCAGCATACGGCCAAACAACGCAACATCGACGCTCAAGCGCGACTTGTTTTCTCCATCAATAGCATCATTCAGAGCGTGCACAACTTCGTTTGACGGTTTCTTCTTGAGCAGGTCGACATAGGATTCTGCAATGACGGTTTGCAGCGACTCTATTTCTTGGGGGCTTAGGAATAGCAACACGTCCGTCTTCTTCTCTTTATCTAATTTAATCTTCTTATTCCCTCCAAGACTCGTTATCGCTGCTTCAATCGCCTGCCCCAGCTTTTCCTCTGAAAACCCTTTTTGGTTTTGTATTTTGGAGGCCACCTGTTCCTTAAGCCTGTCGACAATGCGCTTCGTCCGACTGGCCACCCACTCCTTGTTGTGTTCTTTGAAATACTCCCGCACCGCCCGCTTCAGACACTGGCTGGAAATGCGAGCGCGGCGGCTCCCGCCGAACCAGGCGTCCTTGGGCGCGCCGGTGTCATCGCGGTTGAGATTAGATGGGGCATAGTTTTGCAACGCGTGAATCTCGATCAACGTCTTCATGCTGACTGCTCCTCCTCAATAACAGGTTCTGATTTGGTTTCCCTATCGTCTTGCAGGTTTTTGTAGAAATCTCGCGCCCACGCATTCTGAGTTCGCTTCCGATCATCGCTCCAGTACAGCAGGTCAGCCAACAACGCCTCGAAATTAATCGGGTACTCCTTCAGTAAGTCGAGCATCTGACGCAATCGATGTGAGAGCTGATCCTGGTCTGAGTCTAGAAGTGTTATGAACCGCCGCTCAATGCTCGGCGATTTGTCCTTGTTCAGGTACAAAGCCTGACAAGCGCTACCAATTGCCATCTTCGCGTTGGACTGTTCCTCATGGACATGTGCCGCCCAGAGACCAGCAACCAGATAGTGCATCTCCCGCCGCCAGGAATTGCCCTCGTTCTTCACGAAGGGCTCGACATAGGGATAGGCAGGAACATATTGTCCTGGTTCAAATGCGAGGCTACGCCGCAGCACCGCCCGCACCTTGACATCTTTCTCATTCAAACCTGCCAGCCAGTTGATGAATCCATTCATACAGATTCCTCCTGCGATTCAAGCTTTCGGATCTCGCCATTCAGCTCCTTGAGTTTGTCCTGTACTGGTTTCTCGGCCCTCATGAGCGCACGGATAACCCAGGCATCCCCTATGGAAACCGATGCGCGATGTTGCTCCCACGCCTTTATCAAGGTATCTCTGACAACCTTCAGCCACTGACAACGGATGTCGTCCGAATCACAGCCGAGCGTGTAATCTTCTAGAATTTCGTGAAAACGAGTTTCGAGAGTAGCCCAGTATGAAGCACTCACCGGCATCTGTTTTACGAATTTTTCAATGTCGCTTTTGTCAGGCTTCCGTTCCCCCCGGCCGAGTAGGTCGCGTGCGTATGAGCGGCAGGCCAACCGGAGAGACTCTTGCGCCTCTTCTGCACAAGTGAGCAATGCGGCAACCTCTGATCGCACTCCATTCTTAGTTGCTAAACACTCAGGGATGACAAACTGCTCCATTCTCCAGAAATCCACATTGGCATTCGGCGGCGTGTATCGCAGGCCGAGAACGAGCATAGTCTTCGGCAATAATTCAGCTTTCCTTCCGGCGAGTCTCAGTGCGTTCTGGATTGTCAGCGGGGCATACCCTTCAGCATCAGGTAGCAGAGAATCAAAATCTCTCCATGCTCCACGATCCTCTTCGAACCGCACTGGAAGCCGCCCTTGTTCTTTGTTTGCTTTATGCGGCTGCATCGGGTCTACGTCCTGCTTGCCCCTCTCGAACCCACAGCCGGCAACAAACCCCATCCTCGCTATACCCTGAAAAGGACTCTCCTCAAGTCGGATCATCCGCGCTTGCCACGTAAAAAAATCTGCATAGCCTGCCGCTGTGCGTTTAGGATGTTTCAATGGAAGCTTTGGAGAGTCACGTTCCCAGAGCGCAGAATCTGTACGCATGACTTCCCTATTCGGATATGGCACAAGGGTGTAACAGAGTGTGCTATGGAGATTGCGCCCAAGCGGAATGCACATGACGGCGTTGGGCGATGGAGAAGGGTAGTAGCCTCTTCCACCGGCAAGCGAGAAATTCATCGTCGCAATTAACCACCGAGCACACTCCTTTGGCTGTCTGAATCCAGGATTGGCTGTGTCGGTATGATCGAAAAGCACTTTGTTCGATGTCGCGTTATATTCAGGAGCAAGCTTGGTCCAAGGCTCAATTTCCTTCTTGGGAACATTTGAGTTTTGTGCAAATGGATACTTGTCATCGAACAGCCAAAATCGATCCCGCCATTTTTCGAGATAGTCCCTGACCTTTTCGCCAGGCAGCCCGTCCCTGAACAATTTCTTGGCTTGATCGATGTCGGTCGGTCCCTCCAGTGCGCGGTACAAAACGGCGAGCAAGAATCGATGGAGCGCAGCCACGACCAGCGGCGATTGATCTTCGATAGCCGCGACTTCCTTGGCTCGAAGGAGAATGTCTTGGATACCCAGTTCCGTACGGCTTCCATCGAGGAATCGAACTGGTATCCATTTCTCATCAATCAGGTTGAATCGGCTCATTTGCTCTCCTTTGGCTCGTAGACCAGCCCTAAGTCGTTATCGAGTCGTACCGTAGCATCCTCAATCCATCGTCCATCCACGCTTAGCCGCAACGGGAAGCAGTTACGCAGGAGCGACGACTCCTTCCAGCCTTCCGGCACTCCCAACTTCCTCAGTTTTTGGACGACCTCATTGCGTGTGAGACTCATGGCCCGTAGGAACCACCCTTTGGAGTATGGGAAATCTGGAGCCACGTTGGGATCGAAACTATCTTCCGACCATAAGGGGATCGCTATCACCGAATCTTCGCCCAGTCTGGTCTGGGCCATGAGGGTTCGATGCACACCAGGCGCGTCTTCATCATAGAGCACAAATCTCGTTGGATCGTTCCATGACGCGTCATCGGGAAAACCTATGATGGCTTGATTCGCCCGCCCTGTATGAGCGATTGTCTTTCCATCACTGGTCATCAAGGCTTTGTCCAATCGCTCCTGGACTGACTCAGGCACACCGACCTCCTCCTCATACACCACCCGCACCAGCGTATCGATCTCGTCCGGAATCGTGACTTGCTGCTTCCCACGCAATAGGCTCCACGTACGCAATAGGATGTCTTCTCGATAGACCGAACCCCACCAGAGTGGCTTTCCAAACGAGGGCGGCGCGGCGTCGGCAAGTCCCGCGACTAGAAGCAGCGGTTCGCGTACCGGTCTAGCTGATCGTGCATGTCTCCACAACCGCCCCGCACGTTGGAGCACCAGATCAATGGGTGCAAGATCGGTCGCGATCACATCGAAATCCAGATCAAGGCTTTGCTCTGCAACTTGAGTGGCAATGAGGATTTTCCGCCCAATCCGAATTCTCTCTTTCCCGAAAGCGTCTAAGGCCTGCTCCTCCCGCTTTTGTCGTTTGTCTGCGGAAAAGCGAGCGTGAAACAGAAACACCTCCGTTCCATCTGCCAATCGTTTACCGACACGCTGATCATTACGATACAAAGGTTCACCGTCAGCAAACAGCCGGTATAGGTCCTGAGCTCGTTGCACAGTATTGAGCAAGGCCAAGCCCATCCCACGCTGAGCAAGACAGGCATCTAAAGCAGCGCGTATATCGGATAAGTTTGGAGTAAGAGCTTGCAATCGCACCGTCTGGCGACGCGCCGGATCAGCCTGAAAATGTTTCTGTTGTACGTTGTGTCCTTGCTGATAGATCGTTAGCCGAGGGTATTCCGCCTCATGCTCGGACAACGAGCTGTTTACAACCGTAGCCAGCTTGCGACGGATCGAAGGAGGCAGGGTTGCGGAAAGAAGCACTATTGATGATCCAAGTGCGAGGAGCCAGCGCAACAGATGAATGAGGAGGGTGCCTGTATAGGCGTCATAGGCATGGATTTCATCGAAGACGACCACCCGATTCGCGAGTCCCCAGAGGCGAACGAAGTTGTGTCGCACCGGCAGGATGGGTAATAACGCCTGATCCACCGTTCCCACTCCATATTCAGAAAGTAGTGCCCGCTTCTTATTCGTGAACCATTCTCCGGCGCGAACCTGCCCCTCTTTTTCGTCCCATATGCCGGATGGTTTTAATTGTTGGAATTCGTCGTTGAGAAATACACCGCCATGGATCAACTGAAGATCGACATTTCTGTTGATTCCCTGGTTACGCAGGAGTTTGAGCGTTCGCGTGAACATCGCATTGCCCGTAGCTTTAGTCGGCAGGGCTACATATAGACCGCGATGCCCAAATCTCCGCTGTAATTCGAGATGAGCAAAGAACGCCGCTTCGGTCTTGCCTTCACCCATTGGAGCTTCCAATAGCAGGATGGCAGGCGATTCCAATTCGGTCAGAGCCTCGGCAACGGTTTGCTGTAATGGGCGCGGCACGAAACCAAAGACCTCCGTGAAGGACTTTGGCTCTTGGGTCAACGGGGTTCTGTGCTCCCATCCGATGCCATTTAACGCTTGTTCCGCACAAGTTCTTCGCGATTCGAACCATGCATTCAAGTCGCTACAGTCAACGGGCTTTCCGAAGGGAAACCACTCTTCATTCGAACCGATCCAATCTGCAAAACTCGTGAGCCCCGACAACAACATAAAGTCAGGGCCAGACAGAGTTGCCTTTGTGGGAGTCATCGTCGGCCTGAGAACTTCTAGAAGACTCTTTATCAGTCCGTTGCGCACATCCGTCCACCCAGACTTTCCAATCGCTCGCTGATCTCCTATGAGATAATTCAGGGTTGTTGGCGCAGCTCGCTCCCCATGATGGCACCCGACAGCATCGGCCACCAACTCTGCCAATTCCTCTGGCCATCCTTGTTCCTGTAGCCAGGATACCAACGTAATCTGGCTCACGAAGGCATGGTTGATGTTGGTATTAGGACTTCTTCCGGCATCCAGACCAGACAAATTCCGCCACTTGCATTGAAAGCCAGGACAGGCCTTCCCCAAATCATGACAGGCGATCAGAAACAACAGCCAGGGTCTTGCTAGCTCCCACTGCAATCCTAAGATCGCTCCCATTCTTGTGTAAGTCGATTCAGGTTCGCGGAGCAGAATGGCCTCTGCACTTGCAGCCACGTCGAGCATGTGGAGGATCAGCGGGTGCCACAGATCGCCTCCCTCCTTTGACGTTTTTGCCCAAAGATTTCGTAATGCGTGATTCATCGCCTAGATATTTGAATCGAAATGGTTTGTGTAGTGAGGTGCTCGCAGAAACGTCACAGGCTCATATGGAGCGTGACGTTTCGCGATACAGACAATCAACTTCTCGCGCCCATCCTTCTGAACTCTCCCAGGTCGTGTACGAGATGTTGGCCCTGAATGTTTTTTCGCAGCGGCAAGTTTCTGAAACTGGCTGGAGAGTCCGGCAAGCGCCAGAGATGCGAGTACCTGGCAGAAGTTGCGTCGATTGATCATCTATCCTCCCGTCGCCGACTTTAGAGGGCCGCCGCACTGTAGCAAGGATGGGGACAGCCGTCATCGGAGAACACCGACAAATAGGCCCTAGGATTACACCTAGGGCATCTTCCTGATGACGCGTCTCCCGTCTTGCTAGCCGAGATTCGGTTGAACATTGAGAATTGAGCGCTGAACATTTCCGAGATACCCGAACGACGCGTCACAATCTCCCCCTCGAGCCATCAGCCATTCGCAATCCACTCTTCATCGTGGCTCCCGACCCTATCACTGCGGTGTGACATCCGAGGTCACAACTGAAGAAAATTTTTTGAAGCTGGTCAGGGGAGGGGCGATCTCGGACGGATGGGCAATGCCGGAGTCGCCGAGTTCATAGGCTGAGGCTGACTTCGTACAGCCTATCTATGTTGCTCATTGCGCGTTGAGCCGCCCTGAGGGAATACAGAGAACGTGCGACATTCCGCTCCCCAACCCGCTTGAAATACCAGTATTTCTCCCCTTCTTTCCGTTGACAGATGTCTTCTCAAGGACTACCGTACCGGCA
>ERZ724512.1379-NODE-1379-length-11333-cov-6.254832_pt1 | contig 11333 bp, 10 predicted proteins | sample MGYA00376045_ERZ724512 | MGnify/ENA primary metagenome ERZ724512 (study PRJEB28724, sample SAMN07190883) | activated sludge metagenome | isolation source: activated sludge of sewage treatment plant in Hong Hong | place: Hong Kong | collected 2016-03-17 ... | reverse complement strand
GAGCTCGTCGAGACCCCGGAGAGCCGGGCGCTCACCTCAACCACCGCGCAGTTCGTTCTTGAGCACCTTGCCGGACAGGTTGCGGGGGAGGGCATCGACGACCTCGACGTACCGCGGCACCTTGAAGTTCGCGAGGCGCTCCTTGGCGAAGGCGATCACGTCGTCGGGGGCGGCGCTCTGCCCGTCCTTGGCCACGACGTACGCCGTGCCGACCTCGCCCATCCGCTCGTCGGGCGTGCCGACGACCGCGACGTCGGCGACCCCGTCCATCCGAGCGAGGACCTGCTCGACCTCGGCGGGATAGACGTTGAAGCCGCCGCAGATGTACATGTCCTTGAGCCGGTCGGTGATCGACAGGTTGCCCGCCTCGTCGAGCACGCCGACGTCGCCGGTGTGCAGCCAGCCGTCCGCGTCGATCGCCTCGGCGGTGGCCGCGGGGTCGTCGAGGTAGCCGAGCATCACGTAGTCGCCGCGCACCAGCAGCTCGCCGTTCTCTGGGGAGATGCGGATCTCCATGCCGGGGATCGCACGGCCGCACGTGGTCGCGACAGTCGCGGCGGAGTCACCCTCGCGGCACATGGTCACCACGACGGCCTCGGTCATGCCGAACGCCGTGACGACCTGGTCGATCCCCAGACCCGATGGCGCCTCCTCGCGCATCCGCTCGATGAGCACGACGGGTACGACGGCCGCCCCGGTGACCGCGAGCCGCAGCGACGACAGGTCGCGGTCCGCACGGCCGTGGGCGTTGAGGAGTGACGTGAAGATCGTGGGTGCCCCGGGGAGCACGGTGATCTGCTCGGTCTCGATCAGCCGCATCGTCGCGTCGAGGTCGAACGTCGCGACCGGGTAGAGCGTCGCGCCGGTGAGCAGGCCGACGACGATGCCGATCTTGTAGCCGAAGGAGTGGAAGAAGGGGTTCACGACGAGGTACCGGTCGTCCTGGCGGACGCCGCCGAGCTCGGCCCACGCGCGGGCGACGCCGATGGTCTGGCGGTGCGCGCTCATCGCGCCCTTGGACCGCCCGGTGGTGCCGGAGGTGAAGAGGATGTCGGCGACGTCGTCCGGGGTGACGACCGCGGGTGGGCCGGTGCCTTCTGCGGCCATCAGGTCGGAGAGGGTCGTGACGATCCCGCCGTCGACGCCGGCGTCGCGCAGCTCCTGGAGCTGGTCGCGGCCGAGGAAGCCGTCGTGGACGACGGCCACCGTCGCGCCGGTGCGTTCGATGACGTCGGCCACCTCGGCGCCCACGTAGCGGGAGTTGACCGGCACGAGCACGCCGCCGGCGTACGAGACGGCGAGCGCGGCGACGGCCCAGTCGATGCTGTTCGGACCCCAGATGACGATCCGGTCGCCGGGGGCCACGCCGTACGCCGCGCTGGTGCGCTCGACGAGCCGGAGCAGCTCGGCGTACGAGACGGTCCTGTCGCCGTCGATGTAGGCCGGGTGGTCGCCGAAGCGCTCCGCGGCCTCGCGGAGCAGGGCGGGGATGGTGTCGGACAAACCAAGCATTTGCTTGGTAGCATAGCGCATGTGGACCTGACCTACTCCGACGAAGACCAGGCTCTCCGCGCCGAGGTGCGGGGCTGGCTCGAGGAGCACCTGACCGGCGAGTGGGCCGCGCTGCGCGGGCTGGGCGGCGCCGGTCGCGACCACGAGGCCCACGAGGAGCGCGTCGCGTGGAACCGGCTGCTGGCCGACCACGGGTGGACCTGCGTCGGCTGGCCGGAGGAGTACGGCGGCCGCGGGCTCAGCCTGGTCCAGCAGGTGATCTTCCACGAGGAGTACGCGCGGGCGGACGCGCCGATGCGGGTCAACCACCTGGGGGAGGAGCTGCTCGGCCCGACGCTGATGGCCTTCGGCACCGACGAGCAGAAGGCGCGCTTCCTGCCCAGGATCGTCGCGGTCGAGGAGCTGTGGGCGCAGGGCTACTCCGAGCCCGACGCCGGGTCGGACCTCGCGAACGTGCAGGCCCGGGCGCGCCTGGTCTCGACAGGCTCGACCACCGAGGCGGAGTGGGTCGTCGACGGCCAGAAGGTGTGGACCTCCAACGCCCATCTGAGCCAGTGGGCGTTCGTCGTCTGTCGCACCGAGCCGGGCAGCGAGCGGCACCGGGGGCTGTCCTTCCTCCTGGTGCCCCTGGAGCAGGACGGCGTCGACATCCGCCCGATCGAGCAGCTGACCGGCGGCTCGGAGTTCAACGAGGTCTTCTTCACCGGGGCGCGCACGCCGGCCGGCATGGTCGTCGGCGAGCCGGGCGACGGGTGGCGGGTCGCGATGGCCCTGCTCGGCTTCGAGCGCGGCGTCTCGGTGCTCGCCCAGGTAGTCGGCTTCGCGCGCGAGCTCGACGGCGTCGTCGGTCTGGCGAGGGAGAACGGCGCGATCGAGGATCCGCTGGTGCGTGACCGGCTGGCGGGCCTGAAGGTCGAGCTGGAGGTGTTGCGGTTCCAGGCGCTGCGCGGGCTCTCGTCGCAGGACGCTGCGGGACCGTCGGTCTTCAAGCTGGTCTGGGCGAACTGGCACAAGCGGCTCGGCGAGGTCGCGATGGACGTCGTCGGCGCCGACGGGCTCACCGCGAATGCTCCCTACGAGCTGGACCGGTGGCAGCGGCTCTTCCTCTTCTCTCGCGCCGACACCATCTACGGCGGGAGCGACGAGATCCAGCGCAACATCCTGTCCGAGCGGGTGCTCGGACTTCCCCGCGAGCCGAAGGGGAGCTCGTCCAACGGAGAGGCACGCCCATGACAGCCCCGCAGTACGTCCCCGGGCACGACCTGCTCGCCGGCAAGGTCGTCGCGGTGACGGCCGGCGCCGGCGCGGGCATCGGCGCCTCCGTCGTCCGGCGCGCCCTCGAGGAGGGGGCGCGTGCGGTCGTCTTCAGCGACACCCACGAGCGCCGGCTCGCCGAGGCCGAGGAGGCGCTGGCCGCGGACTTCGGCGCGGACCGCGTCCGCCAGGTCGTCTGCGACGTCACCGACGAGGCGCAGGTAGCCGCGTTCCTCGACCTGGCCGACGACCTCGGCGGGGTCGACGTGATGGTCAATAACGCCGGCCTCGGCGGCACGGCGAGCATCCTCGACATGACCGACGACCAGTGGTCGCGGGTCCTCGACATCACCCTCACCGGCACCTTCCGCTGCGTGCGCGCGGCCGGGCAGCGGATGGTCGCGGCCGGCAAGCAGGGCGTGATCGTCAACAACGCCTCGGTGATCGGCTGGCGCGCCCAGGAGGGCCAGGCGCACTACGCCGCGGCCAAGGCCGGGGTCATGGCACTGACCCGGTCCGCCGCGATGGACCTGGCGCCGCACGGCATCCGGGTCAACGCCGTGTCGCCGAGCCTGGCGATGCACCCCTTCCTCGCCAAGGTCACCTCCGACGAGCTGCTCGCCGAGCTCACCGACCGGGAGGCCTTCAAGCGGGCCGCCGAGCCGTGGGAGGTCGCGAACGTCATGGTCTTCCTGGCGAGCGACTACTCGTCGTACCTCACCGGTGAGGTCGTCTCGGTGAGCAGCCAGCATGCCTGAGACGCCGCAGCCGATGGCGGCCAACGGCACCCGGCGGGACGAGCTGCTGGCGATCGCTGCCCGCCTGTTCGCCGACAAGGGCTTCAAGAACACCACGGTCCGCGACATCGCCGACGCGGCGGGCATCCTCTCCGGCAGCCTCTACCACCACTTCGACTCCAAGGAGTCGATGGTCGACGAGATCCTGCGGACCTTCCAGCAGGAGCTCTTCGGGCAGTACGACGAGATCCTCGCCTCCGACGCCGATCCGCTGACCGCGCTCGAACGGGCCGTGCTGGTGTCGTTCGACGCGATCGACCAGCACCACGACGAGGTCGCGATCTTCCAGAACGACGCCGCCTACCTGCTGACCTTCGACCGGTTCGCCTATCTCGGCGAGCGCAACCAGCAGTCGCGCGAGGTGTGGATGACGCTGCTGCGACGCGGTATCGACGCGCGCGTGTTGCGCGACGACCTGGACCTCGAGCTCACCTACCGGTTCATCCGCGACACCGTTTGGGTGGCGGTGTCGTGGTACCGCCCCGGCGGTCGGCGCACCCAGACCGAGATCGCGAAGCAGTACCTCTCCATCCTGCTCGAAGGGATTCGTCATGCCTGAGGCTTTCATCGTCGACGCCGTCCGCACCCCGGTCGGCAAGCGCGGCGGCGCGCTGGCCGGAGTCCACTCCGCCGACCTCGCCGCGCACACGATCGCGGCGCTCGTGCGTCGTACCGGCGTGGACCCGGGCGCGGTCGACGACGTCATCCTCGGCTGCTGCGACACCATCGGCTCCCAGGCCGGCGACGTCGCCCGGACGGCGTGGCTGGTGGCCGGGCTCCCCGACCACGTGCCGGGCGTGACGATCGACCGGCAGTGTGGCTCCTCCCAGCAGGCGGTGCACTTCGCGGCCCAGGGCGTGATGTCGGGCACGCAGGACCTCGTCGTCGCCGGCGGGGTGCAGAACATGAGCGCGATCCCGATCTCGGCGGCGATGCTGGTCGGGCAGCAGTACGGCTTCTCCACGCCGTTCGCCGAGTCGCCGGGATGGGTGGCGAGGTACGGCGACCAGGAGGTCAGCCAGTTCCGCTCGGCCGAGATGATCGCGGAGCGGTGGGACATCTCGCGGGAGGAGATGGAGGCCTTCGCCCTGGCCTCGCACGAGCGGGCGCGCACCGCCATCGCCGAGGGTCGCTTCGCCGGCGAGATCGAGCCGGTCGCGCTGCCCGACGGGTCGGTCCTCGACACCGACCAGTGCCCGCGCGAGACCTCGCTGGAGAAGATGGCCGCGCTGCAGCCGCTCGCGCCGGGCGGCCGCATCACCGCGGCCGTCGCCTCGCAGATCTGCGACGCGTCCTCGGCGGTGCTCATCGCCTCCGAGGCCGCCGTGCGCGAGCACGACCTGACTCCGCGGGCCCGCATCCACCACCTCTCGGTGCGCGGCGACGACCCGGTCTGGATGCTCACCGGGCCGATCCGCGCCACCCGGCACGCGCTGGAGCGGACCGGCCTGTCGGTCGACGACATCGACCTCTTCGAGTGCAACGAGGCGTTCGCCTCGGTCGTCCTGGCCTGGATGCGCGAGCTCGACGTGCCGCACGAGCAGGTCAACATCAACGGCGGCGGCATCGCGCTGGGCCACCCGATCGGCGCCACCGGCACCCGGATCATGACCACGCTGCTCGCCGAGCTCGAGCGCACCGGCGGCCGCTACGGCCTGCAGACGATGTGCGAGGGCGGCGGCCAGGCCAACGTGACGATCATCGAGCGCCTCTGACGGCCCGCCACCACCTGGTGACCTGTCGAATCGAGACTTCCGTCGGTCGAGTCGAGACTTCCGCGGTTTGAGTCGAGACTTCTGGCGTACGCCGTGGTCAGAACTCTCGATTGAATCGACGAAGGTCTCGATTCAACGGTCGCGCTGGGGCCGTCCGGTCGGGCAGACCTCACCCCGGAAGCCTTGCGACACCTGCACAAGTTCGCACTGCACATTTGCGCACGACCGATCCGTTGACGTGATCTTTCCGGGAGCGCGAGAGTGCGCGAGGCTCCCTTCTCGGGCGGGTGCTCCTTCGGTCCTTCTGACCAGCCCTCCGCGACCCGGGGCCTGCTCCACCCCACCCCCACTGCAGGGCTCCGTCGCGAGCCCGTACCTGTAAGGAGTGTCAGTGAAACGACTCGTCGCGGGGGGCTTCACCACAGCCCTCGTCTCGGCGTTGGCAGTCGTCTCGGCCCCGATCGGTGCCGATGCCGCAGCCACGAACCCGACCGTCCAGAGCGCCCCAGCCGTCAAGCCCGTCAGCCACCACGGCTCGCCGAAGAAGGAGGCGGCCGACACCGCCCGCAAGCTGGTGGCGACCCCGCCGGCAGCCCTGAAGGCCACCGCCCAGGACGCCTTCCAGCGCCACGGCGTGGTGTCCTCGGGCGGCCTGCAGTACGTCCCCTACGACCGCACCTACCGCGGGCTGCCCGTGGTCGGCGGCGACTTCGTCGTCGTCACCGACTCCGCCGGCCGCCTGCTGACCACCTCGGTCGCGCAGGACCGGGCGGTCTCGCTCGCGTCGGTGCACCCGACCGTGGCGCGCTCCGCCGCGCGGCACACCTCGCTGCGCCAGGTGCACCACGGCCGGTACGACGGCGCCTCCCGCCTCGTCGTCCTGCAGCAGAGCAGCTCGAGGCTGGCCTGGGAGACCACGGTCGCCGGACGCCGCGCGGGCGACGCCTCGCGGCTGACCGTCTACGTCGACGCGCACTCCGGCCGGGTGCTGAGCACCCGCGAGCACGTGCTGGAGGGGACCGGCAGCTCGGCGTGGGCGGGCACCGTGAGCATCCCGACCACGCTGTCCGGCTCGACGTACTCGATGAAGAACTCCAACGCCTCGACGCTGGTCTGCCAGAACGCCAGCGGCAACGCGACCTACACCGGCACCGACGACAGCTGGGGCAACGGGGACGCCACCAACCGGGAGACCGGCTGCGTCGACGCGTTCTACGCCGCCGAGCAGGAGCGACAGATGCTGTCGACCTGGCTCGGCCGCAGCGGCATGGACGGCTCGGGCGGCTGGGTGCCGATCCGCGTCGGCCTCGCCGACGTCAACGCCTACTACGACGGCACCCAGGTGCAGATCGGGCACACCCAGACCGGGAGCAAGTGGATCGGCTCGATCGACGTCGTCGCCCACGAGTTCGGCCACGGCGTCGACGACCACACCCCGGGCGGCATCTCGGGCAACGGCACGCAGGAGTTCGTCGCCGACACCTTCGGCGCCGCGACCGAGTGGTACGCCAACAACGCGACCGACCGCCCCGACTACACCGTCGGCGAGCAGGTCAACCTGGTCGGCAGCGGCCCGATCCGTTACATGTACAACCCGTCGCTGGCCGGCGACGACAACTGCTACTCGTCGTCGACGCCGACCGACGAGGTCCACGCGGCCGCCGGGCCGGGCAACCACTGGTTCTACCTGCTCGCGGAGGGCACCAGCCCGACCGACGGCCAGCCGACCAGCCCGACCTGCAACAGCACCACCATGACCGGCGTGGGCATTCAGAAGGCCATCAAGATCATGTACAACGCGATGCTGATGAAGACCTCGTCGTCGTCGTACCTGAAGTACCGGACCTGGACGCTCACCGCGGCGAAGAACCTCTACCCGGGCTCGTGCACCGAGTTCAACGCCGTCAAGGCCGCCTGGAACGCCGTCAGCGTCCCGGCGCAGACCGGTGACCCGACCTGCTCGACCACCGGCACCAACACCGTGACGGTCACCAACCCGGGCAGCCAGACCGGCACCGTCGGCACCGCGAAGAGCCTGCAGATCTCCGCGACCGACTCGGCGTCGGGCCAGACCCTGACCTACTCGGCCACGGGCCTCCCGGCCGGCCTGTCGATCAACGCCTCCTCCGGCCTGATCTCGGGCACGCCGACCACGGCGGGCACCTACTCCTCGACGGTGACGGCGAAGGACACGACCAACGCCACCGGCTCGGCCACGTTCACGTGGACGATCTCCGGCAGCGGCGGTGGTGGCTCGTGCTCGGGCCAGAAGCTCGCCAACCCGGGCTTCGAGTCCGGTGCGACCTCGTGGACGGCCAGCTCCGGGGTCATCACGACCGACAGCGGCCAGGCCGCGCACGCCGGCAGCTACAAGGCCTGGCTCGACGGGTACGGCGCCACCCACACCGACACGCTGAGCCAGTCGGTGAGCATCCCGGCCGGGTGCACCGCGACCCTGTCCTTCTACCTCCACATCGACAGCGCGGAGACGACGACCACGACGGCGTACGACAAGCTCACCGTCAAGGCGGGCTCGACCACGCTGGCGACGTACTCCAACCTCAACAAGGCCTCGGGCTACGTCCTGAAGTCGTTCAACGTGTCCTCGCTGGCGGGCCAGACGGTCTCGATCAGCTTCTCGGCAACCGAGGACAGCTCGCTGCAGACCAGCTTCGTCGTCGACGACACGGCGCTCACGCTGAGCTGATCACGCCGGGCTGATCATGCCGGGCTGATCATGCCGGGCTGATCGCGAGCCGACGCGCCACCGACTGGTCGGCCCGTCCTCAGCGCAGGACGAGGACGAGGCCGACCAGTCCGGGCAGCAGCCCGAGCAGCAGCCAGGGCGACAGGAGCGCCTTCTGGTGGATGGCGCGGAAGACGGCGACGGCGATGACGCCGAACGCCGCCGCGAGGACGTTGAGCCCGATCCGGGCGTCCGGGCGGTCCGCGTCGGAGGCGAGCGCCGCGACGACCAGCCCGCCGGAGAGGTGGATGATCGTCACGAACGCCAGCACCGACAGCACCCACTTCTGGACCGGCTCGAGGTGCATCGGCCCCGAGTCGGTGTGCCGCACCACCTCGCGGCGCGGGTTGGCGGGGTCCATCAGGTGTCGCGGCCGCTTCCGCGGCGGGGCGGGGTGCGCAGCGGGCTCGGGGGTCGTGGTCGGGTCGGGCACCCCGTCATTGTCCCGGGTCGGCCGTGGGCGGTCGACGTCAGGGAGCGGGCCGACGCCCCAGGACCAGCGACAGGAGCAGGACGAGGTAGGCCACCAACGCCGCGGCCCCGAAGCCGACCATGAGCGAGTAGCTGAGGTCGAGCAGGTCCTGGCTCCATCCGAACACCTGCGTCAGCAGGGAGATCTCACTGTCCGGGGCGTCGCCGAAGTCGGGGCAGAAGGCCCCGAAGAGGAAGAGCGTCAGCCAAGTGGCCAGCTGCGCCCACGACTGGAGCCCCGTGAGCGCCCGCGGCCGGCCGTGCTGGGTGTAGGCCAGCACGGTGGTCACGGTCAGCGCGGCCAACAGGAGCGGGACCAGCGAGATCAAGAAGATGAAGAGGAACCAGCCCCCGACGCCGAAGACGATCCGGCCCATCCAGACCCAGACCACCAGGACCAGGTTGACGGGGATCATCGCCAGGAGGACCACGCGGCCGAGCCTGCTGGGACGGCTGATGGTCCCGGGGAGGGTGCTCACGTCGAGAAACGTAGGGCAGGCGGACCGGCCGGCGCCGCGAAAACTCGCGTGCGGTCGGGGCGGCTGCGCGGCATCCTCGCTGCATGGAGATCAGCCGGGTCGCCTGGTCGGACCGGGACGGCGTCCGCCGGTTCGCCGCCGTCAAGGAGGCTGTCCGGGCGGCCGACGAGCCCTGGAGCCACCCGATCATCGCCAGCCAGACGGCCGGTCACCTGCGCCACGGCTGGGACGGCGACCCGGCCGCGCACTACCTCGTCACGGCGGCCGGCGTCGACGTCGCCACCGCGGACTACGAGACGAGCTCCTACGACAACCAGCACCTGGCCTGGCTGGGCGTCGACGTGCATCCCGACCACCGGCGCCGGGGCCACGGGGACGCCGTGCTGGCGTTCCTGCTCGACCGGGCCCGCGACGAGGGCCGTACGTCGGTGGGCGGCAACAGCTGGGACGCCGCGGCGCCGCGGGCGTGGGCGCCCCGGCACGGCTTCGAGACCAAGGCGGTCGAGGTCAACCGGCGGCAGCACCTCGCCCGCGTCGACCGCGACCTGCTGGACCGGCTGCACGAGGACGCGCTCGCGCACGCCGCCGACTACGAGGTGGTACGCCGGTCGGGTGCGTCCCCGGCCGAGGAGCTGCCGGCCCTCGCCGAGATGACGGCGGCGATCAACGACGCGCCGACCGACGACCTCGACATCGAGGACGAGGTCTTCCCGCCCGAGCGGGTGGCGGCGTACGAGGCGGCCCAGCTCGGCAAGGGCGACCGGCTGCTGCGCGTCTACGCGCGGCACCGCGCGACCGGCGAGCTGGCCGGTCAGACCGTGGTCGTCGTGGAGGGCCTGCGACCGCACCTGGCGCACCAGCACGACACCTCGGTCGTGCGCGCGCACCGCGGGCACCGGCTCGGGGTGCTGCTCAAGACCGAGATGCTCCGCTGGCTCGCGGAGGAGCAGCCGCAGGTGGAGTCGATCGACACCTGGAACGCCGAGTCGAACGACCACATGATCGGTGTCAACCGGGCGTTGGGCTACGAGGTGATCGGCCGGGCGCTGGCCTGGCAGCGGGCGCTCTGACCGCCCCGGTCCGGTCCGGCGGCCGCGACCTGGTCGTCTCGCGCCGGTCGTCTAGGCTGACCGGCGTCACGCGGTCCGTCGACAGGGGTGCACATGATCGGCCTTCCGGCCCACGGGTTCGTGCTGCTGTCGATGCCCAAGTGCGCGTCGACGTCGCTGGTGCACTCGCTGCAGGGCCGCGCCGAGCTGGTCCTCCGGTCCAACCCGCGCCTGAAGCACATGAACTGCCAGTCCTTCCACGCCCTGGTCGTTCCGGTGCTCCGCAACGGCGGCTACGAGCGGGAGGACTACGAGCTGGTCTCGCTGTTCCGTGAGCCGCTGGCCTGGCTGGAGTCGTGGTGGCGCTACCGCCAGCGCCCGGCGCTGGCCCGCGAGGCCGCCGCGAAGTTCACCGGCGAGATGCCCTTCGAGGAGTTCGTCGGTCGGTACGTCGACGCCGATCCGCGACCGGGCACGCTGCGCGGCCGGCCGGCGAAGTTCGTCGCGCTCAGCGACCGGCTCGACATCGGTGTGGACCGGCTCTTCGCGCTCGAGCAGCCCGAGGTCTGGCAGGCCTGGATCAACGACAAGGTCGGCGGCGGCGTGGACGTGCAGGTCGACAACCGCTCCCGCGTGCGCCGGGAGCCGGCGCTGAGCAGCACCATGCGGGCCCGGCTCGACGAGTTCTTCCGTCCCGAGCTGGAGATCTACGAGCGGTTGCGCGCCACGGGGGAGTGGGCGCCGCAGCGTGGCTACGTGCCCGGCGCCCCGGCCGCGTAGGACGCCGCCCTCCGCAGCTCCTCGGCGGCGCGGGTCACGACCCGGTCGATCAGCTCCTCGCAGGTCGGCAGGTCGTCGATGACGCCGACCACCTGGCCGCTGGCGAGCACGCCCGCCGACGTGTCGCCCTCGACCAGCCCGGCTCTGAGCATCATCGGGGTGTTCGCCGCGAGAGCCACCTGGCCCAGGGTGCGGCCCTGGGCCTTCCGCATCGCCCGGCCGTCCCGGGCGAGCCCCAGCCAGGACATCTGGCTGGTCCGCTTGAACTCGACCGTCCGGCGCAAGGTCGGGCCCAGGCGCCGCAGCGCGCTGGACTCCTCCAGCTCCGCGACCAGGTCGGTCCGCAGCATCCGGTGCGGCATCCCGTCGACCTTCGCGGTGACGACCGTGTCGGTCAGCCCGCGCTCGAGGTAGAGCTGCTTGACCGCGTCGGGCACGGCCGAGTCCTTCGTCAGCAGGAAGCGGGTGCCCATGCCGATCCCGGCGGCGCCGTACGACAGCGCGGCCGCCAGGCCGCGGCCGTCGAAGAA
>ERZ724512.1377-NODE-1377-length-11336-cov-4.678575_pt1 | contig 11336 bp, 9 predicted proteins | sample MGYA00376045_ERZ724512 | MGnify/ENA primary metagenome ERZ724512 (study PRJEB28724, sample SAMN07190883) | activated sludge metagenome | isolation source: activated sludge of sewage treatment plant in Hong Hong | place: Hong Kong | collected 2016-03-17 ... | reverse complement strand
GCTCGACGCCGATCGTCCGGCTCGCAGAGCGCTGCAAGACGATCCGCTTGAGCAGGACGGCGAGGCGCTCGGCCGCAGTGACGGCGCCGAGCGTTTCGTCGCGCCGCAAGTCATTCAGCTCGTTGAGCGCGCGGTAACGCACGGTGCGCCGGCGCACATAGTTGATGCCGGCGACAGCGGCCGCTGCGACGACCATTGCGCCGGCGAGCGCCCACCAGCCGGGCGCGAGCGGCCACCAGGAAATGTCGGCGGGCAGGTGAATGTCGCGAAGCTGCTCGAGCTGCTTGGCAAGTTCGGGGGCAAGGGCGGGGGCAGGGCCGGTCATGCCGCGTTCCTTTCCGGTCGGGTTCGCGCCGCCGCGCCTTTGCGATGCGGAGCAAGCACGTCTCGCGCGGACGCGGAGGTCGGGATGGCAAGGAACGACATGCCGCGCTGGCGGCAGATCCGTTCGAGCCGCTCCCGCCGTTCGCGGAACATCTGGGCGTGCTGCTCGATCGAGGCGCGGCCGAGCGCAGCGAGCAGGGTGACGTGATCGCCGTCGGAAATCCGTTGATTCCCGTGCGGCAGCATCGTGTCGAGTTGGTCGTAGACGAGCACGTTGGTGACGTGGGCGTGCAGCGACAGCCGCTTGATCGCCCGCGCGGTGCGCTCGTCGAAGTCAGCGAAGTCGCTGACGATGAACACCAGCGTGCCGGGACGGCTGACCTGGCGCAGCCGATCGACGGCGCCGTGAAGCGGCAATTCCATCGTCTCGCCGCCCGGCTCGTCGTCGGCCTTGGTGCCCTCGCTCAGCGCCTTGAGCAGCCGCAGCATCGCGGATGTGTTGCGCGTTGCCGGAAAGCTCCGGACGCCGCTCGGCAGCAGGATGAAGCCGCCGACGCGATCGCCGCCGTCGATGCCGACCCAGGCCAGTTCCGCGGCGATCGTCGCTGCGAGCACCGACTTGAACTGGACGCGGGTGCCGAAATGCATCGACGCGCGGAGATCGGCCAGGATCAGCACCGGCCGTTCGCGTTCCTCGTGGAACAGCTTGGTGTGCATCTTCCCGGTGCGGGCGGTGACCCGCCAGTCGATCGCGCGCGCGTCGTCGCCCGGCTGATAGATGCGGGCTTCGTCGAACTCCATGCCGCGGCCGCGATAGACCGACCGGTTGGCGCCGAACTGGTGGGTGCGGACCTTGCCGCCCGGCGCAAAGCCGGTGGTCCGGCGGTCCGGCCGGCTGCGCACGAGCGCGCTGAAGGGCGCAACAAGCCCATTGTTTTGCGCGTTGTCCGTCATTGGCTTCTCCTGATCGGTACGGTCTGGTCAGGCGATGGTCAGGACACCGGAACGCGGCTCAAAAGCTCGGAAATCACCTGGTCCTTGGTGACGCCGTCGGCCTCCGCCTCGAAGTTCAGGATCAGGCGATGGCGCAGCACGTCGTGGGCGACGGCCTGCACGTCGGAGGGGGTGGCGAATTCGGAGCCGCGCATCCAGGCATGCACGCGGGCGCAGCGATCGAGCGCGATCGTGCCGCGCGGGCTCGCGCCATAGGCAATCATGCCGGCGAGGTCGTTGCCGTAGGTCTGCGGCTTGCGGGTCGCGAACACGAACTGAAGGATGTAGTCCTCGAGCGCCTTCGAGACGTAGGTCTGCAAGGCGGCGTCGCGCCAGGCGAAGATGGTCTCCTGGTCGATCGCGACCGCCGGCGTGGTCTTGCCGTAAAGCGCCTCGCCGCGCACGATTTCGAGAATGCGCCGCTCGGCCTCGATGTCGGGATAGTCGACGCGGATGTGCATCAGGAAGCGGTCGAGCTGCGCTTCCGGCAGCGGATAGGTGCCTTCCTGCTCGATCGGGTTCTGCGTGGCGAGCACCATGAACAGTTTCGGCAGGCGGTAGGTGTTCTGGCCGACGCTGATCTGGCGCTCCGCCATCGCTTCGAGCAGGGCGGACTGCACTTTCGCCGGCGCGCGATTGATCTCGTCGGCGAGCACCAGATTGTGGAACAGCGGGCCGGCGATGAACTCGAACGAGCCCTCGTGCGGACGGAAGACGTCGGTGCCGGTGAGATCGGTAGGCAGCAGGTCCGGCGTGAACTGAATGCGCCGCTCGTCGCAGTTGATCGCGGCCGCGAGCGTCGTCACGGCTTTCGTCTTGGCAAGGCCCGGCGCGCCTTCGAGCAGCACGTGACCATCCGACAGGAGCGCAATCAACAGCCGATCGATGAAGGCGGCCTGGCCGACGATCTCGCTGTTCAGATAGGTGCGCAGGCCGTCGATGCTCTGCTGGCCTGCCGGCGCGTCGAGCGACCGCGGCAGGTCGAGGGGCCGCTGCGTATCGAGAGGACGCTGCGCTTCGAGGGGACGATGATGAATGGTCATGGTTTCGCGCCTTTCCGGCATCAGGGGGTCAAAACGAACGGGGGCTTTTGCGTTGAGGGCAGCATGTCGCGCGCACGCAGCGCTGCGGCGCGCGCACGGCACTCACCAGGACAGGTGTCGGAGCATTCACGCGGGAGTCCTTCCCCGGCTTGATCTGCGTCGGACCGGCTGGTCTGACGACAAGCTAGATAGAAGGCCCGCTTTGAGCGTTGCTTGAGCGAAGTTTACATTTTTGCAAACTTCGCGGGGATGCGGGGTCAGTCCGGAAAACGGACGCGGACGCACAATCCCGGCTTGTTGTCGGCGAGTTCGATCGAGGCGCCATGACGGATGGCGATGGCGTTGACGAGGGCAAGGCCGAGCCCGCTGCCGGCGACCGAGCGGCTGGCGTCGAGCCGGGTGAATGGTTTCAGCACCGCGTCGCGTTGGCTTTCCGCAATGCCCTCGCCATTGTCGCAGACTTCGAGGATCGCGCCGCCATTGTCGCGCCGCGCACGGACCGCGATTTGCGTGCCCGCCGCGGTATGGCGGTTGGCGTTGGCGAGGAGATTGACGAGAAGCTGACGCAGCGCCTGGCTGTCCCCGCGCACGATGACCGGCCTGCTCGCGGAGATTTCGACCTGTTGGCGCTTTTCCGCGAAGTCGGATTCAAACAGTGGAACGGAATCCGCGATCACGCCCGCGAGGTCGACATCGCCGAACGCGCCCCGGTCGAACGAGGTTTCGAGCGTCGATATCCTGAGCACCGTGTCGAACACGGCGCCGAGCTTGAGCAGTTCCTCCTGGGCATCGGCAAGCAGGCCGTCGCGTTCGCCTTCCGGCGCCGCCGCGGCGTCCTCGATGCGGATCAGCGCTCTGTTGAGCGGCGTCCGCAAGTCATGGGCGACGGCGCGTATGGTGTTCTGCGAGCTTTCGGTCAGAGCCGACAACCGGCCGAGCGAGAGGTCGATCATGCCGGCGATGCGGTCGATCTGGCCGTCGCCGCGCATGTCTCCGATCCGGGCAGTCGTATCGCCGCGGCCGACCCGTTCCAGCGTTGCGGATATCCGTCCGAGCTTGTCGAACGACTGCTTGCTGAGAAACCACCCCGCGAGCAGCACGCCGACGAATATCAGCAGGAACGCCGCCAGCAACACGCCGACCAGGGTGCGCAGCGTGACGTCGATGAGCTTCGTGTCGCGTCCGACGACCAGTTGCACCGTGGCGAACTTCTTCCCGCTCGTCGCCACCGTATCGCCTTCGCGGGTCGGCACGACTTCGATCTGGCGGGTGAGGTTGAGGTATGCCGGCGCGACATTCAGGTTGCCCGCGAGCTTTACGCCGTTTGCGTCGACGAGCGCGACGTAGCGCTTCCCGATGATCTCGGGGGATTCGAGTTTCCGCACCGCTGCGACGAGCGCGGCTTGCCCGCCGCTCTGGTAGACTTCGTCGAACAGCAGGATCTCCTCGACGAGCTGCCGCTCGAGCTCCGCATACATGGCGCGGCTGACGGTAAAGTAGGCGAGCACGCCGGCGGCCGTGAATGCGACAGCCATGATGATGACGGCGCGCACCGCCGCCCTGAACGCCGAACCGGCAAGGATGTCAGCGCGGGGCACGGATGGAATAGCCGAAGTTGCGATTGGTGTGGATCAGCTTCACGTCGAACGGCTTGTCGATCTTGGTGCGCAGCCGGCTGACATGCGTCTCGACGACCGTCGTGCCGGGATCGAAGCTCAGATTCCACACCTGTTCCAGCAGCATCGTCTTGGTGATGATGTGGCCGGCATTGCGCATCAGCGCTTCGAGCACGCCGAACTCTTTCGGCTGGAGTTCGATGACCTGCCCCTGGCGGCAGGCGGTGCGCGTCAGCAGATCGAGCTCGAGGTCGTGAACGCGCAGCGTCGTCTGCGCCTCGCTCGACGCCGGCCGGCGGGCGAGGGCGCCGATCCGCGCGGACAGCTCGGCGAAATGAAACGGCTTGGTCAGATAGTCGTCGCCGCCTTCCTTCAAGCCTTCGACGCGATCGTCGACGCCCGCCATGGCGGTGAGAAAGATGACGGGCAGGTTGCATTTGCTGGCGCGCAGCGCCTTGAGGACCGCCATGCCGTCCATGCCGGGCAGCATCCGGTCGAGAACGACGAGGTCGCACTTGTTGTAGAGACAATAGGTCAGCGCGTCGCGGCCGTCGGACACGACATCCACGGCATGCCCTTCGGCGACGAGCGATCGCCGCAGATAGTCGGCCGTCTCGGTGTCGTCTTCGGCGACGAGTATTTTCATCAGCTCTCCACGGTCCCGATCGACGGCGGTGGCCGGCGCGTCCTTCGCCGATACACGCAAGCGCAAAACGATCCATGGCCGGACCGGACTGTGCGCTCCAAATACGCGCCGGCGCGCTTGGTCGGCTTGCCGGGATTGACTCGATGGCAACCTAGGCCAGTAAATTCTCTGATGGCAAGCGGCGACATCCACTGGCGGCGGGCGGTCCGGCCGCTGTATGAGGTTGCGGCCTCGCGTCGCTTGGACCATCAACCAAAAGCGCGCGCCGCCATCGTGACCGGAGCCACAATCTCCGCTCATTTGCGGCGCTCGGTGCCTGGCGGATTCCGACCACGGGTACTGACCGACGATGAGCAAAAACTTGGAGGCGCACCGAGCCATGGCGATGAATGACGGGCGGACGGACGGATGGTCCGGACAGAACGGCAAGCCGCCGAGTTTCGTCTGCACCTTGTCCTGCCCGAACCGCCCCGGGATCGTCGCCGCCGTCTCGACCTATTTGTTCGACTCCGGATGTGACATCCGTGAAGCCAATCAGTTCGACGACTTCGCGACCGGAAACTTCTTCATGCGCGTCGTCTTCAATTTCGTCGACACCGGCCGGACGCTTGCCCCGCTGCAGGAAGGCTTTCGCCCGATCGCCGAGCGCTTCGCCATGCGCTGGACCATGTGGGATCAGGCCGTCTGTCAGCGCGTGGCGATCATGGTGTCGCGCTTCGATCACTGCCTCGCCGATCTGCTGTATCGCTGGCGAAACGGCGAAATGCCGATGGAGATCGCCGGCATTCTCTCCAATCATCCGCGCGAGGCCTACGCGCACCTCGATTTCGGCGACATTCCGTTTCTCTATTTTCCCGTCTCGAAGCAGACCAAGCTGGAGCAGGAAGTCCGCATCTGGGAGACGATACAGGAATTGCGCGCCGACCTCGTCGTGCTGGCCCGCTATATGCAGGTCCTTTCGGATGGCCTCGCCGCCAAGCTGGCCGGCCGCTGCATCAATATTCACCATTCGTTCTTGCCGAGCTTCGCCGGGGCCAAGCCCTACCATCAAGCGCACGCGCGCGGGGTGAAGCTGATCGGGGCGACCGCCCACTATGTCACTTCCGATCTCGACGAAGGGCCCATCATCGAGCAGGACGTCGAGCGGATCACGCATCGCGACACTCCGGACGACCTTGTACGCAAGGGACGCGACATCGAGCGGCGCGTTCTGGCGCGGGCCGTGCGCTACCATCTCGAGCACCGGGTTCTGCTCAACGACCGCAAGACCGTCGTGTTCGCGGAATAGCCGGGCGGCGCTGCAACGCCTCGCGGCCGGGGTGGGGTCCGCGAGCCGCTTGGCGCGTGTCGGCGACGGCGCCTCCGATCGCGCCTCCCTGCCTGGATGACATGTGCAATTCGACGCCGAAAATATTATGCTCGGGCAGCGACTCGCTATAATTGCCGAACCTCATTTGAGCGCAGTCAACCTCTCTGTAACCCAAGCAACCGTCGTCGATTGCCATTTGCGGATATTTACTTGTGCAGAGTCTGTCGGACCTCAGTGACACTTTTATCCGGTATGGCGAGCGCTCGTTCGCGCGCGCCGTCGAGTTCATGCAAAAACTGGCGGAGGTAAGGGACGTTTATCACGCGACGAGGCTTCAGACGGAATTCGTCCAAGCGCAGGTCAAGGCCATTTATGACTTGATCAATGCGCTCGGGCGGCCCGCCGACACGGCGATAACGGCCGTGGCGGAGGCTCCGGCGCCGAAAACGGTTCAGCCGAAAGCTGCTCCCCCACCGACCGTAACGCTCAAGCAAATCGCGCGGACGCTCGCGGAACGGCATGGGACGGCCAAGAAGCAAATGGACAAGCTGCTTGGCGCCAGCGTCATCATGATGGCGGAGCATCTGAAGCAGGGCGACCGTGTTCACATCGCGGGGCTCGGTACGTTTCAGGTCCGCGACCGGGCCGCGCGGTTGGGACGCAACCCGACGACCGGCGAGGAGATCGCAATAGCGGCGAGCAGAACCGTCACGTTCCGCGCCGCCAAGGAGGTCAACGCCGCGATTTCCGAGGAAACAGAATAGAGAAATCGTGCTAATGCCAATGCGGAGCTGCGCGGCGCGGACATTGGCTGATGGTGGGGCGAACGAACTTCAGTAGCTTTTGCTGTGAAGGAAGCCCAGTTGACGAACACCAGCCAATTCTATCGAGAACTCCCGGGCTTCTCTCGATTTGTCGACCTGCATATGTCGAAGCACTACCGGCTGGTGCCCGACGACTGGTTCATCGTGATCTGCGATTTGCGGGACTCGACCAAAGCGATCGACGCAGGCCTCTACCGGAACGTCAACCTGATCGGGGCCGCGTGCATTTCGACCGTGCGGACCGCGGTTCCCGACGACTTCCCTTTTGTCTTCGGCGGGGATGGCGCCACGCTGCTTCTGCCGGAGCAGCATCTGGAGACGGCTTGCGATCGGCTTGCGAAACTCCAGGCTTTCGCCAAGCGCAATTTCGCCTTTGACCTGCGCGTGCATGCCGTCCGCGTCGGTGACGCCCGTCGCGACGGGGCGCCGGTCGAACTGGCCAAGTTCATGGTCACTCCGCATTTGGGCATGGCTTTGATACGCGGCGGCGGGCTGACGTGGGCTGAGAAGAAGGAAAAAAGCGATGCCGCCCATTTCGGCGCGCCGCCCGCTGAAGACGGCGCAGTCTTGTCCGATCTGACGGGACTGTCCTGCCGCTGGCAGCCGCTGTCCTCGCAACGCGGCCAGATACTCTCGTTACTGATCGAATCCCGTGCCGGTCACGCGTTGTTCGCCTCCATCATCGACGAGATTTCGCGCATTGTCGGCGGTGACGTGACGAACGCGAGCCCGGCGTCTCTGGCGGCGATGACGTATCGATCAGGCTGGGAGATTTTTCGCAATGAAACGCGGTATGTGAAATCCGTCTGGTCGCTTGCGTTCGCCCTTCGATTAATTTCAATACTCATATCCTTGATGGCCTTCCGCTATCGTTTGCCCATGCCTTTCGATGCGGAGGCTTACGTGGCGGATGTGCCGCGCTATTCCGATTTCCGTAAATTCGATGACATGTTGCGCATGGTGCTCGATTGCGGTCCGGGCGAAGTGAGCGCAATCGAACAACTGCTCGACCGTTACTACAGCCGTGGCGAGATTTACTATGGCGTCCACCGCTCTCCGCAAGCGGTGATGACCTGCTTTGTCAGGGGGTTGCAACCGGGCCAGCACGTACACTTCATCGATGGCTCGGGCGGCGGCTACGCCATGGCTGCGAAACACCTCAAGGCACAACGCCAAAGTGGATTGCTTTGACTTTCTGCGGCGCGCCATCGCTGCGATGCGCCGCCAGCAAAGCATGGCGGCGTGCGGCGAATGCCGATCCGAGATCAGCGTTCCCGGAACGTCGTCGCGAGTTGGTCGTGCAGAGGCTTCACCAGGTAAGACAGAATGGTTCGGTCGCCCGTGCCGAGATGGAGTTCGGCGGGCATGCCGGGCACCAGGACGAGTTTGCCCAGCTTGGCGCGGCTTTCGGCCGGGAGAATGACGCGGACCAGATAATAGTCCTGGCCTTGCGGAGCCGCCTGCGGAGGGCTGCGCAGTCCGGCCGAATCGCGCACGACGTCGGCTGAAATGCGCTGCACCGCGCCCTCGATCTCGGGCGTGGTGCGCTGGTTGAAGGCGGGGAAGCGCACCCAGGCCTGCTGTCCGAGGTGCACGGCGTCGATGTCGCTCGCCGCCAGGCGGGCCTCGATCACCAGTTCGTCGTCCTGCGGGACGATCTCCATCAACGTCTCGCCGGCCGCCACGACGCCGCCGACCGTGTGCGCCGTGAGTTGGTGGACGACGCCGGACTGTGGCGCGCGCAGCGCGACGCGCCGCAACTGGTCTTCCGCCGCTATCCGCCGCTCGATGAGTTCGGCCAGCTTGGCCTGCAGCTCGCGCAGCTCGCGCATGGTCTCGGCGCGGAGATCCTGGTCGATCTGGTCGATCTGCAGGCGGACCTCGGCAATCCGGCCCTTGGCCTGCGCCGCCTGGGCGATGAGCAGGCCCTCCTCGCCGGCAAGGCGGGCGGCGTCGCGCTGGACGGCGGTGAACTTGGTGACCGGAATGAGGTTCTTCTCCCACAGGACCTTCGAGCCTTCGAGTTCGCGGCCGATGAAGCCGATCTCGCGACCCTTGGCGTCTTTCTGCTGCGTCAGCCCCGCGATCTCCTGCTCGAGCTGTGCGATGCGCTCGCTGAGCTGCGCCTTCTGTCCGGCCCGCGCGTCGCGCCGCGTCTCGAACAGCCGCCGCTCCGACCCCAGCAGGTCGTTCACTTCTTTTTCGTCGGCGCGCTTCGCCAGCGCCGGAGGCAGGTCGAAGGTTGCGAGCGCGTCCCGCTCGGCCTTGAGCCGCGCCTGTCGAATCTCCAGCTCGTCGATCTGCCGCACCAGCACCATCAGGTTGGCGCGCGTCATGGTGTCGTCGAGGGTGAGGACGACGTCGCCCTCGCGCACCGTCGCGCCCTCCTTGACGTGGATGCCGCCGACGACGCCGCCGGACGGATGCTGAACCTTCTTGGGGAAGCCCTCGACCACGATCGTGCCCCGCGCCAGCACGGCGCCGGCGATTTCGATCAGTGTCGCCGCGCCCCCCAGGCCGAGCACGGCGACGGCGCAGGCGAACAGGCCGATGCGAAGAGGCGAGGCGATGCCGTCGGCATCGGCGGCGGAAGAGCGGCGTGAGAACATGGCGGTCATCCGTTGCGGTTGGAGCCGCCGACGACGGCGAGCGCCGGGGCCGAGGTGGACTGGGTCGTCTGGGCGAGCACCTTGTCGCGCGGCCCGAAGGCGCGCAGGCGGCCTTCGTTCAGCACCAGGAGCTTGTTGAGGTTGGCGATCGCGGCCGGCCGGTGGGCGACGACGATGACGATGGCGCCGCGCCGCCGGGTCGCGGCGAGGGCTTCGCTCAGAGCCGCCTCGCCGTCGGCATCGAGATTGGCGTTCGGCTCGTCGAGCACGACGAGGAAGGGATCGCGATAGAGCGCGCGGGCGAGCGCCAGGCGCTGGCGCTGGCCGGCCGAGAGGATGGCGCCGGCCGGGCCAACGCGCGTGTCGTAGCCCTGGGGCAGCGCCACGATCATGTCATGACAGCCTGCGGCGCGCGCGGCGGCGATCACGGCAGCCGAGTCGGGTTGATCGTCGAGACGGGCAATGTTCTCGGCAACCGTGCCGTCGAAGATCTCGACGTCCTGCGGCAGGTAGCCGATGTGCGGGCCGATGCGTTCGGGCCGCCACTGGTCGAGCGCCGCGCCGTCGAGGCGCACCGCGCCATGGCGGGCGGCGAAGACGCCGACCAGGGCACGCGCCAGGGTCGACTTGCCGGAGGCCGATGGGCCGATGACCCCGAGCCCGTCGCCCGCCTCCAGTCCGAAGGACAATCCATGCAGCGTCGGCTTCTCCGCGCCCGGCGGTACGATGACGAGGGCATCGACGTCGAGCCTGGAGCGTGGCGCAGGCAAGTTCGTCTGCGGGGCGGCATCCGCTTGCGGAAGGGTGTCGGCAAGCCGCCGCCAGGACTGACGGCCGGCAACCAGGTTGCGCCACTGGGCGATCACGGTTTCGATCGGCGCCAGCGCGCGGCCGGTCATGATCGAGGCGGCGATGATGATGCCGCCGGTGGCCTCTCCGCGCAGCACCACCCAGGCCCCGAGTCCCAGCATCAGCGACTGCAGCGCCATGCGGAAAACCCGCGAGAAGGTCGCGAGCGAACCCGGCGCCTCGATGGCGCGCACGGTGTCGGCGAGATGGCTTTCGCTGGCGTCGGCCCAGCGCCGGCCCAGCGCAGGGGCGAGCCCCAGCGCGCGCACCACTTCGGCGTTGCGGCGCGCGAGGTCAAGCAGCGCGAGGCGCCGGTTGGCGCTGGCCGCGAGCGCCTCGGCGGGTTCGCGCGCCCGCTGCTCGGCGAACAAGGCGGTTGCCACCATGATGCCCGCGCCGACCAGCGCGAGCAGGCCGAGCCAGGGATGCAGGGCGAAGATCAGCAACAGAAAGACCGGCAGCCAGGGCGCGTCGAAAATGGCGACCAGGCCGGGCCCGGTGGCGACCGCGCGGACCTGGTCGAGGTCGCGCACGGCCTGCGGGCCCTGCGACGGCCTGCCCAGGAGCGGCGCGCTCAGCACGATGTCGAAGACGCGATCGCGCAGGCGGCGGTCGATGCGTCCGCCCAGCCGCACCAGCACGCGGCTGCGCATCACGTCGAGCAGGCCGTACAAGCCGTACAGTCCCAGCATCAACACCGTCAGCGCCAGCAGCGTCGAACCGGAGTGGGCGCCCAGCACCCGGTCATAGACCTGCAGCATGTAGAAAGAGCCGGTAAGGGCCAGCAGGTTGACCACGGCGGTCATCACGGCGAGGCCGACCAACGCATCGCGGAACCAGCCGATCATGGCCGCCGGAAGGGAAGTGCTGCTGGGCGAACAAGCGGACATGTCATTGCCTTTCGGCGAAAGCCCTCTGGAGAAAGAAAGCCGGCGGCACGGGATGCCGCCGGGCTTGTTCGTCACACGATGAAGCTCTCGTGACCGATCTTGGCCAGCGTCTCCTGCGAGCCTTTGATGGTCGCGATGTCCACCGGCGCGCCGTTGTGGGTGTCGAGCAGGACGTGCAGGCCGTTGTCGGCCATGGCGAAGGAGATGTCGTCCACGCCGTTCGCCAGAGCGAA
>ERZ724512.1369-NODE-1369-length-11394-cov-7.800335_pt1 | contig 11394 bp, 8 predicted proteins | sample MGYA00376045_ERZ724512 | MGnify/ENA primary metagenome ERZ724512 (study PRJEB28724, sample SAMN07190883) | activated sludge metagenome | isolation source: activated sludge of sewage treatment plant in Hong Hong | place: Hong Kong | collected 2016-03-17 ... | reverse complement strand
CTCCGCCGCCCAGCGTTGCATCGCGATCCGCTCGGCGAGCAGCCGCCGGGCGGCGACCACCCACGCCGTCAGCGCCGCCCCGGCGAGGAGGCCGGGAATCGCGGCACCCGCCGCGTAGCCCGGCGCGAGTTCGGCGACCATCCGGCCCAGCGTCAGCGCCACCCCGAGCCCGAAGCCCGCGCCCAGCAACATCATCAGACGGGATTCGAGACCACCCGACGCCACGGCCGGATCGGCAGGGCGCGGCAGCTCGATCGACCGCGGGGACACCTCGTCGGGCAGGCCGAGCTCGGCGGCCACGACCGCCAGGTGCTCGGTCACCGCGTCGTCGACCTCGCCGGCCGCGTGTTCCAGGCGCGCCCGCACCCGTTCGGTAAACCCCGGGCGGGTGCGACGGGTCAGCGTCGCGGCCGCGTCGGTGAGATCGGCGCGGACCGCCGCACACCGCCGCCGGGCCAGGGCGCCCAACTGAACCCGCGCCTGCTGGGTGCGGCTGCGCAGCAGCGCGGCGCGTTCGATGTCCTGCTTCCGCGCGCCTTCGGGCGGTCGGCGCGCTACCTGAAAGCCGTTGTCCGGCAGCACATTCGACAGGCGCGTGGAGAGCAGCTCGACCAGTGGCCCGATCCGCGGCTCGCCCAAAACCGGGGCGGCCGCCACACCCACCCAGGCCAGCGCCGGGTACCGGTCCCGGTTGGCGTCGACGACACCGCGCCAGCCGCGGTGGACGTCGGTCTTCGACACCGCACCGATCACCTGCTCGGACGGCCCCGCCACCGCGTCGAGCAGGTCGTCGAGTACCGCGCGGTCCGACGCGGCCGGCGGCGCGGCCGCCGAGACCACGAACACCACCATCGCCGGGGAATCCCCGGGCCGCAGATCGACGGGCTCGACGACGGAATAGGCGTCGGCCGGATCGGTCGTGAGTCCGGCGCGCAGTGCGTCGGCCACGGCGGTCACCCCAGCGAGCGGCGGACCGCACACCAGGACGACGCGACGCAGGCCGCCAGTCACCGCAGCGCCACCATTCGCAGCGAGCCGCGGGTCAGTTCCGCCGCGCACGCCCGGTGCAGCGCGGTCACCGGACCCTCGCCGTAGGTCTGCCAGCGCAGCGCCTCGGACAGCCCGGGCGCGCCGACCGACATGCCGGCGGTCTGCAGGACGGCCGTCGCGGCCGCCATCCGCGCCGTCACGGTCCGTTCGTCGTCCAGCAGCACCGCGACGGCCGCGTCCACGCCGGCCATCGCCTCGAGATCGGCGACCACCATGAGCAGCCGCCGGTACCGGGCCTCGGCGACCATCAGCTCGAGGTCCCGGCACACCGCGTCGATGCCGCTGGCGGCCCGCAACGCACGGCGCAGGGCCGCGGCGTCGGGCTGCGGCTCAGCGCGCAGTTCGAGCACCGCCCGGGCGATCCCGAACAGGTCCAGGCGTTCCAGCAGCCGGGCCCGGACGTCCACGGGGATGTCGTGCGGGCCGGAGACGAACGCGTCGACCGAACTCAGATCCGCCGGCACCGAAACCAGCGTGCGCAGCCCGGCCAGCATCGCGTCGTCGAGCACGGCCGGGTCCAGACCCGCGACGGCCAGTGGCCCGATCAACGGTCGGGTGCTGACCCCGGTCCGCGCGCCCAGCTCGGCGCACCGCAGCCGTGCGTTGGCCAGCGGGCCGTCGCCGTCGAACCCGCACAGATCGGCCTTGGCGAACACGACCAACGCAGGGCCCTCCGCCGCGCGCAGCGCCGCGTGGTCTTCCGGCTTGGCGACCTCGGCGATCACCCGCAGCCGCACGTCGCCCGGATCACCGTCGTTCCCCGGCACCACGAAACCCGCCAGCGTCAGGGCGCGGACGACGGTGCTCACCCCGACGCCGGGGCGGCCGCTCACCGACAGCGTCACCCCCGCGGTCAGGCGCCGGGCGTGCGCGGCCAACCGAAATGTCGCACCGGCACAGGGCAAGCCGGCGAGGGCGCCGGCGAATTCTGTGCAGGCCAGCTGGGCGTCCATGTGACGTCATGCTGACAGTGACCGGGATCCGCCGTATACCGCCGCGGATCTCCTGTGGATAACCCGGACGCGGCGGTCATAGGCAACTGTTGGGTATCAATCTGCACCACGATGCGGGACTCGTCGCGATCATGCGGGACGATGGGGGGATGCGTGCGCACTGTGGGGCCGACTCGACGGAATTCGCCGTCGAATCGCCGGAATCCACAGCCGGCAACGCACCCGCGGCGGACGCCGCGCACGGCGAATTTCCGAGACGCGTCACCAGCTTCCGGTCCCGCCGCTCGGCCCTCAGCGATGCCCAGCAGCGGACCTGGGAGCGACTCTGGCCGCAGCTGGGCACCGAGGCCCGCTCGGGCGACACACCGGCCGGCCGGCTGGACACCACCGCCTGGTTCGGGCGCACGGCACCGGTCGTCCTGGAGATCGGTTCCGGCACCGGGACGTCGACGCTGGCGATGGCGCAGGCCGAACCCGATGTGGATGTCGTCGCCGTGGAGGTCTACCGCCGCGGCCTGGCGCAACTGCTCTCGGCGATCGACCGGTCAGGCGTCACCAACATCCGCCTGGTCCGCGGCGACGGCGTCGACGTCCTCGAGCACATGTTCGGGCCCGGCTCGCTGACCGGGGTCCGGGTGTTCTTCCCGGACCCGTGGCCGAAGGCGCGGCACCACAAGCGCAGGCTGCTCCAGCCCGAGACCGTCGCGCTGATCGCCGACCGGCTGCGGCCCGGCGGCGTCCTGCACGCCGCCACGGACCATGCCGACTATGCCGAGCAGATCGCCGAGGTGGGCGACGCCGAACCCCGACTTCGGCGGGTGACGCCGGGCGACGGGCTGCCCATTTCGGTGCGGCGGCCGGTCACCAAGTACGAGGGCAAGGCGCACACCGTGGGCAGTGCCATCGCCGAACTGGTCTGGGAGCGCCGGTGAGCCTGATCGAGAGCGTGACCGACATCGCACCGGTCCCCGAATCGCCGGAACCACCGTCGGAGACCGCGGCGCCCGAAGTCCGGCGGGTGCTGCTGGTGTGGGACGCCCCCAACCTGGACATGGGTTTGGGCTCGATCCTCGGCGGCCGGCCCACCGCGGCACACCGGCCGCGCTTCGACGCGCTGGGCCGCTGGCTGCTCGGCCGCACCGCCGAGATCGCCGCGACGTCGTTCGCAGTCGGCACGCCGCCGGCGATCGAACCCGAGGCCACGGTGTTCACCAACATCGCTCCGGGCAGCGCCGACGTGGTGCGACCCTGGGTCGAGGCGCTGCGTAACGTGGGATTCGCGGTGTTCGCCAAACCCAAGGTGGACGACGACAGCGACGTGGACAGCGATATGCTCGCCCACATCGCGTTGCGCCGCCGGGAGGGTCTGGCGGCACTGCTGGTGGCATCCGCCGACGGTCAGGCGTTCCGGCAGCCCCTGGAGGAAATCGCCCGGGACGACGGCACCCCGGTGGCCGTACTCGGATTTCGCGAACATGCCAGCTGGGCGCTAGCGTCGGATAGCTTGGAGTTCGTCGACCTGGAAGACATTCCGGGCGTGTTCCGGGAGCCGCTCCCGCGCATCGGCCTGGATTCGCTGCCGGAGCAGGGGGCCTGGCTGCAGCCGTTCCGGCCGCTGTCCTCCCTGCTGACATCACGAACTTGACATGACGAACGAGCCCGCGCCCCGAGGCGGTGGGCCCCGAAGAGAACTTGAAGAGCGTTAGGAGCCTACGTGTTCGCCTGGTGGGGACGCATGGTATATCGCTACCGGTACATCGTGATCGGCGTGATGGTGGCGCTGTGCCTGGGTGGCGGCGTGTACGGCAGCTCGCTCGGGCAGCACGTCACCCAGAGCGGTTTCTACGACGACAGCAGTGAGTCGGTACGGGCTTCCGTCATGGCCGACGAGGTGTACGGGCGTGACCGCACCAGCCATGTGGTCGCCATCCTGACGCCGCCGGGCGATCAGAAGGTCACCGACAAGGCCTGGCAGACCAAGGTCACCGGGGAGCTGGACCAGGTGGTCAAGGATCACCCGGACCAGATCGTCAACTGGATCGGCTGGCTCAAGGCGCCGGACAACCCGTCCGTGGCCAATATGAAGACCGAGGACCAGCGCCACACCTTCGTCAGCATCCCGCTCAAGGGAGACGACGACGACACCATCCTCAGGAACTACCAGACCGTCGAACCCGACCTGCAGAAGATCAACGGCGGCGACATCCAGCTTGCCGGGCTGAATCCGCTGGCCAGCGAGCTCACCGGAACGATCGGCACCGACCAGAAGCGCGCCGAGCTCGCGATCATCCCGCTGGTCGCCATCGTGCTGTTCTTTGTGTTCGGCGGTGTCATCGCCGCCGCCCTGCCGGCGATCATCGGCGGCCTGACCATCGGCGGCGCGCTGGGGATCCTGCGCTTCACCGCCGAGTTCGGGCCGGTGCACTTCTTCGCCCAGCCCGTGGTCACCATGATGGGCTTCGGCATCGCGGTCGACTACGGCCTGTTCATCGTGAGCAGGTTCCGGGAGGAGCTCGCCGAGGGATACGACACCGAGGCCGCGGTACGGCGGGCGGTGATGACGTCCGGTCGCACCGTCGCCTTCTCCGCGGTGATCATCGTCGCCTCATCGCTGCCGTTGCTGCTCATCCCACTGGGCTTCCTGAAGTCGATCACCTACGCGATCATCGCGTCGGTGCTGCTCGCGGCATTCCTCTCGATCACGGTGTTGCCCGCGACCCTGGGCGTCCTGGGCGCCAACGTCGACGCACTTGGGGTGCGCACGCTGCTGCGGGTGCCGTTCCTGGCCAACTGGCCGTTCTCCCGCAAGATCATCGACTGGTTCGCCGAGAAGACCCAGCGGACCAAGACCCGCGCCGAGATCGAGAACGGCTTCTGGGGACGGCTCGTCAACCAGGTGATGAAACGACCCATCGCCTTCGCGACACCGATCCTGATAGGGATGATCCTGCTGGTCATTCCGATCGGCAATCTCGCGCTGGGCGGTTTGAGCGAGAAGTACCTGCCGCCGGACAACCATGTCCGGGTAGCGCAGGAACAGTTCGACAACCTGTTTCATGGCTTCCGCACCGAACCGCTCACAATGGTGATCCGATCCACGGACGGCAAGCCGGTGACCGACGGCCAACTCGACGAGATCCGCGCCAAGGCCGGGGCGATATCGGGATTCGAAGGCGCCGAGGATCCGTCGACGATGTGGCGAGAACGCTCCGTTCAAGAGGGCGCATCCAAGGATCCGTCGGTGCGTGTGCTGTCGAACGGTCTGGTCAACAAGGACGACGCACCCAAGAAGATCGACGAACTGCGGGCGCTACAGGCACCTCACGGCACCCAGCTGCTCGTTGGCGGAACGAGCGCCCTGGCGCAGGACAGCATCCACAGTCTGTTCAACAAGCTGCCGCTGATGGTGCTCATCCTGGTGATCACCACGACCATCCTGATGTTCCTGGCGTTCGGGTCACTGGTGCTGCCGATCAAGGCGGCGTTGATGAGCGCCCTGACGGTGGGCTCCACGCTGGGCATCCTGACGTGGATGTTCGTCGAGGGCGGCCACGGCTCCGGGCTGTTCAACTACACCCCGCAGCCGTTGCTGGCACCGATGATCGGTCTGATCATCGCGGTCATCTGGGGCCTGTCCACCGACTACGAGGTGTTCCTGGTGTCCCGCATGGTGGAAGCCCGGGAACGCGGGATGTCCACCCAGGAGGCGGTCCGCATCGGAACCGCGACCACCGGCCGGCTGATCACGGGCGCCGCCCTGGTGCTGGCCGTGGTGGCAGGCTCGTTCGCGTTCTCCGACCTGGTGGTGATGAAGTATCTGGCGTTCGGCCTGCTGATCGCGCTGCTGCTGGACGCCACGGTGATCCGGATGTTCCTGGTGCCGGCCGTCATGAAGATGCTCGGCGACGACTGCTGGTGGGCCCCACGCTGGATGAAGCGGCTGCAGAACATGATCGGGCTCGGCGAGGTGGAGTTGCCCGACGAGAAGAAGCGTCCGGTGGCGACGGCCGAGGAACCCGCCCTGGTCGGGGCGGGCGCCCCGGTGGCCCGCCGGTTGCCGCCACACGATCCGACCCATGCCGAACCCGAAGGTGCCCCGGCGCCGCGGCCGGCCCCGCCCGCCGCGTCCGTCGCCGACGAGAGCACGGTGCGGCTGACACCCGGCCCGCAGCGCGGCGCCGTCGAAAGCGAAGCCCCGACAACCCGTTTCGCGTCCGCACGCAACGCCGTGCGGTCGGCGGTGAGCAGCGCGGCCAACGCGGTGACCCAGCGCCAGACCGCGGCTCCGGTCCCACCGGCCGGCGAACGACAGATCGAGACATGGCTGGGCGATCTCCGACAGACGTCGGAAGGTGCTGCGCCACAACAGTATTCGGTTTCGAACGAGCGGACGGAAGCCCTTCGCCCCGCGGCTGCCGACATCGACAGCGAGGCCACCACGGCCATCCCGGTCCAGCACGCCACCTACACCTACACCCCCGCCTCCGAAAGCGAGGATGCCGCCACGCGCGCGATCCCGGTGTCGAAAACGGCAAGCGATACCAACGACTCTCAGGCCGCCACCGAGCGGGTCAACGCCCGTGGCGAGAACCAGCCGGAGCATTCCGGCCGACCGCAACGCGGCAACGACAGTGTCAGCGCCCAGGATCTGCTCCGTCGCGAGGGCCGCCTCTGACCGGCCGCCCAGCGGCTACTCCGGCTGGTCGGCCGTCGCCTCGATGACTGGGCCGTCGGCTTCCTCCAGCACCGCTTCCTCGGCCGCCGGGTTCACGGCCGTCAGCACGCGGACCGCGCTGTTGAGGAAGGCGATCAACGGGACCGCCAGCAACGCGCCGACGATCCCCGCGAGGACACCGCCGGCGGCGATACCGAGCACCACGGCCAGCGGATGGATCGACACCGCACGGCCCATCACCAGCGGCTGCAGCACGTGCGCCTCGATCTGCTGCACCGCGATGATCAACCCGAACGTGATCAGGGCGTAGATGAAACCCTTCGTCAGCAGTGCCACCACCACCGCGAGAAACCCGGACACGACGGCGCCGACGAGCGGGATGAACGCGCCCAGGAACACCAGCGAAGCCAGCGGCAGCGCCAGCGGCACGCCCATGATCGCCAGGCCGGCCCCGATCCCCACCGCGTCGACGAGGGCGACCACGAACGTCGCCCGGACATAGCCGATCAATGAGTGGAACCCCGCCGACCCGGCGTCGTGCACGCGGTCACGCATATCGGCCGGAACGATCCTGATGACGAACGCCCAGATGTTCCGTCCGCCGTGCAGGAAGAAGATCAGGGTGAAGAACACCAGCAGCGCGCCGGTGACGATCTCGGTGACGGTGGCCGCGGTCGACAACGCCCCGCTGGTCAACTTCGCCTGGTTGTTCTGCATCGCCGTGATGACCGAATCACCGGCGTGGTCGATCTGTTCCTTGCTCAGGTGGGCCGGCCCGTTGATCAGCCAGTTCCGCAGCGAGTCGACGCTGTGGGTGACCTGATCGGTCAGCCCGGGCAAGCCGGTGATGAACTGGCTGACGACGAAGGTCAGGATGCCGCCGAGGATCGCGAAACTGCTGAGCAGAACCAGTGCGACGGCGCCACCGCGCGGCGCGCCGCGACTGTCGAGCCAGTCCACCGCCGGAAGCAGGAGCGCGGCGAGGATCGTCGCCAGGGCGACGGGCACCAGGATCAGCTCGAGCTTCGCCGCGACCCAGAGCACCGCGACGACGGCGGCCAGCAACACCAGTAATCGCCACGCCCAGGCCGCCGCCTTGCGTACCAGCGGACTGACCGACTCGTCCGCGGCGACGGGACGCGATGGCATAGCGCAAGAGTAACGTTCCGGTCCCGACCGCGTGGCTCGCCGCGAGCGTGTCCTCAACACCGCGGTGACCGGCCGTTACCCTGAATCCCGATGTCCCACGACGCGCAGGCCGGGGGTGCCGCCACGCCACGGACGACGACCGTCCGCGGCCGATACCGGTGGCTGCGCTGGGCGGCGCTGGCCGTCGTCGTCATCGTCCTCGCGGTCGAGGCGACTCTGGTGTGGGATCAACTGGCGAAGGCCTGGCGCAGCGTCCTGGCCGCGAACGGGTGGTGGGTGCTGGCCTCGATCGCCGCCGCGATGATGTCGATGCACAGCTTCGCGCAGATTCAGCGCAAACTGCTGCGTTCCGCGGGCGTCCCGGTCCACCAGTGGCGCTCCGAAGCCGCCTTCTATGCCGGCAACGCACTGAGCACCACACTGCCCGGCGGGCCGGTGCTGTCGGCCACGTTCATGTACCGGCAGCAGCGCATCTGGGGCGCCTCGCCCCTGGTGGCGTCCTGGCAGCTGGTGATGTCCGGCGCGTTGCAGGTGGTGGGTCTGGCCCTGCTCGGCCTGGGCGGCGCGTTCCTGCTCGGTGCCAAGAACAATCCCTTCTCGCTGCTGTTCACCATCGGCGGTTTCATCCTGCTGTTGCTGCTCGCGCAGGCGGTGGCGTCGCGGCCCGATCTGCTCGACGGCATCGGGGTGCGGGTGCTGGCCTGGGTCAACCAGGTGCGCGGCAGGCCCGCCGACACCTGGCTGGACGGCTGGCGAAAGATCCTGACCCAGCTCGAGTCGGTGAGTCTGACCCGCCGGCAACTGGGCTCGGCCTTCGGCTGGTCGCTGTTCAACTGGGTCGCCGACGTGGCCTGCCTGGCATTCGCGGCATATGCCGCCGGGGGCCGGCCCTCGCTGGCCGGGCTCACCGTGGCCTATGCGGCGGCCCGCGCGATGGGATCCATCCCGTTGATGCCGGGCGGACTTCTGGTGGTGGAGGCCGTCCTCGTGCCGGGGCTGGTCTCCAGCGGCATGACGCTGCCCGGCGCGATTTCGGCGATGCTGATCTACCGGCTGGTCAGCTGGATCTTCATCGCCGCGATCGGCTGGGTGATCTTCTTCTTCATGTTCCGCGCCAACAACCAGTTCGACCCGGACCTGCTCGAGGAGCCGCCCGGACCCGACACCCCGGACCGTCCCACCCCGGCATGATTGGATCGGCGAATGTCGATCCGCACACCGCACCGCCTGCCGAAGATCCTCGCCGGGCTCGTCGCCGCCGTAGCGCTGGTGGGCTGTTCGTCGGGGTCGACGCCGTCGCCGTCGACCGCCCCGGGACCACCGCCGGCCGCGACGCCACTGATCGGGTCGGCGTTGGCGGACCCGGTGGCCGTGCCGGCCACCGACGGACGAACCCACCTGGCCTACGAACTGATGCTGACCAACACCCTGGGCGGCAACGCCACCCTGCGCTCGCTGACGGTGGCCGCCGGGGACCGCAAACTGCTCACCCTGTCCGGAGACAACCTGAAGTACTGGACCCGAGTGCTGGGCAACCCGGCCACCGCCACCAATGTGATCGGCCCCGGCCAGAGCGCGATCGTGTGGCTCGACGTCGCCGTCGACGGCGGTTCGCAGGTGCCCACCGACATCAGCCACTCCGTCGCGCTGACGGTGGCCAAACCGGTGCCCGGGCTGATCGGCGCCGACGTCACCCAGGCCGTCGCACCCGTCCGGGTCTCCGACCGCAAACCGGTATCGATCGCGCCACCCCTGAATGGACCGAACTGGCTGAATGCCAACGGGTGCTGCGACATGACGGCACACCGCATGGCGGCCAACCCGATCAACGGAAAGCTTTACGTCTCTGAGCGATTCGCTATCGACTACGTCGAGCTGAGCGACGACTTCCGGTTGTTCACCGGCGATCCCACCAAACTGGAGAGCTACCCGTACTTCGGCGCCACGGTGCACGCCGTGGGCGACGGCAAGGTGGTGTCGGTCGTCGACGATCAGCCCGAGCAGGTTCCCACCAAGTCGCCCACCGGGTTGCCGCTGGACCAGTACACCGGAAACCACGTGGTCCAGGATCTCGGCGACGGCAACTACGCGCTGTACGCGCACCTGAAACCGGGCAGTGTGACCGTCAAGGCGGGCGACGCCCTCAAGAGTGGGCAATCGATTGCCGCACTTGGCAATTCGGGCAACACCTCCGCGCCGCACCTGCACTTCCACGTGATCGACGGGCCGGATCCGCTGGCGGCGAACGGGTTGCCGTTCACCCTCTCGTCGTTCCGGCTCGATCAGAGGTTGGCCGGCGACGCGGCGTTGGACAAGCTGTTCGCCGGGCAGCCCGGCATGGTCCAGCCCGGCTTCGCCGCCCGCGACCTGAGCGGCGTCAGCCCGCTGGTGTTCGATGTGATGAATTACTCGGTGGGACAATGAATTCCATGAGACCTCGCACGGTAATAGCGGCCGCCGCGATCGACGTGCTGGCCGTCCTGGTGTTCTGCGCCGTCGGCCGGCGCAGCCACGCCGAGGGTGTCACCGTCGCCGGCGTGATCGGGACCGCCTGGCCGTTCTTGACCGGCACGCTCACCGGGTGGCTGCTGTCGCGGGCATGGTTGCGGCCGACGGCGCTCAGCCCGACCGGGCTGACGGTGTGGATCGCGACCGTCGCGGTCGGCATGGCGCTGCGCGCGCTCACCGGGCAGGGCGTCGCGGTCAGTTTCGTCGTGGTGGCATCCACCGTCACGGCCCTGCTGCTGCTCGGCTGGCGGCTGGCGTGGCGGCTGCTGAACCGGGCGGATTCGACTCGCTAGCGGCGACTGCCTGACTCTAAGCCGGGTCTGGACTTTGTCGGCCGTTCGAACTAGTGTTCGATTATGGCTTCGTCCGCGTTGGCTGACCGGGACACCGTGCTGGGTGCGCTGGCGGCGATCGAGGCCGGGTTCGACGTGTTGGCGTCGGCGTCGTTGGACGGATTCACCCCGCGCGAGTTGATGGATCTGCTGGCGCGCCGGGAGGTGATCGCCCGGCGTGCCCCGGTGGCCGATCACCGGATCATTCACCAGTTGCAGACCCAGGCGAGCCCGGGTGAGTTGGGGGCCACCACCTGGGGCAAGGTGCTGGCCGGGCGGCTGCAGATCAGTGCCGGTGAGGCGAGCCGGCGGGTGTCTGAGGCGGCCGAGCTGGGGCCGCGGACCGCGATGACCGGGGAACCGTTGGAGCCGGTGTTGCCGACCTTCGCGGCCGCGCAGGCCGCCGGGGCGATCGGGGCCGAGCACATCCGGATCACCCGAGCGTTTTTCAAGGATCTGCCGGCCGATGTCGACCGGCCGACCCGGGCGGCCGCCGAGAAGGACCTGGCCCGGATGGCGTCGCAGTTCGGCCCCGAGGAGTACCGCAAGACCACCGCGCTGCTGATGGCCCTGCTGCATCCCGACGGCGACTTGGACGACGGGGATCGGCAGCGCCGCCGCGGCGCGGTGATCGGCCGCCAGGGTGCTGACGGGTTGAGCACCCTGTCGGGCACGTTGACCCCGGAGTGCCGGGCGGTGTTCGAGGCGATCCTGGCCAAACTGGCCG
>ERZ724512.1364-NODE-1364-length-11423-cov-5.046974_pt1 | contig 11423 bp, 10 predicted proteins | sample MGYA00376045_ERZ724512 | MGnify/ENA primary metagenome ERZ724512 (study PRJEB28724, sample SAMN07190883) | activated sludge metagenome | isolation source: activated sludge of sewage treatment plant in Hong Hong | place: Hong Kong | collected 2016-03-17 ... | reverse complement strand
ACATCGATGCGATCGGCCCGACCCTGACCCCGACCGTCGGCGGTCGGGTGGTTCAGCCGATCAGGACGTTCAGGCGATGGGGATGTTCAGGCGATCGGGACCGGGCCGCCCGCATCGGGGACCATCTTTCGGGTGACGAACCGCCAGGTTCCGTCGACCTTGCGCAGCGTGTCCTGGTAGAGGCCCGACAGCATCACCTTCACCCCGCCGGTTGCCTCGTCGGCGACCCACAGCTGCAGGTAGGCCGCGCCGGTGGCGGTGTCGCCGTCGCCGAGGATGCGCACGTTGGTCGCCACGTGGCGCGAGCCGGGCATGATCAGCGGGACGCCGGCCGCGAACTCGACGCGTGCCTCGGTCGACCCCTCGACGAAGATCCCCATGCCGGTGTCGAGGGTTCCCTCCTCGACGAACAGCGCCGCCCATTCCTCGGCACGGCCGCCGTCGATCAGGTGGTTGTAGGCCGCGTACAGCTGCTCGATGGCGATGATGTCGTCGGCGGCAAGGGTCATGGCGATCGCTCCGATCGGTGGTGGTCCGCGTCCGGCCCGTGTCGGCCGGGTCGACCGCCAGTCTGCCCCGTCAGCTCCCGGCCGGGGACCGGCTGGCGCGCTCGTCCATGATCCGGTCGACCATCGGGCGGATCTCCTTCATCAGCGCCTGGCCCTGGCCGCTGGTGGCCTCGAGCACCAGGAACGCCGCGTAGCCGCGGTCGAGGTCGATCCACGGCTCGGCGCCGAACGCTCCGCCGTCCTGTTGGCGGTCGGTGTCGTCGCGGTCGATCCACCAGCCGAGCCCGTAGCCCTCGTCGTCGCCTCCCGTGCCGAACTCGCCGATCCGGTCGGTGTGGGCCTGATCGACCGCGGCCTCCGACAGCACGCGGGTCTTGCCGCACCGTCCGCCGCGCAGGTGCATGCGCAGAAGGGCGGCGTAGTCGAGCGGGGTCACGTACGCGCCGCCCTCCATGTTCGGGTTGTCGGTCGGAGCCAACACGGACGGGTCACCGTCGAACTCGGTCGGGTACGAGAACGGCCCGGTCGGCGAGGTGATCTGCGCGAAATGGTTGTTGAAGGCGAGCGACCTCACCCCGCACGGCTCGACGTACGTCTCGTCGATCAGCTCCGCCCAACTCTTGTTCGACACCGCCTCGGCCACCGCGCCGGCGACCTGCCACTGCCCGCCGCCGTAGCGGAACCGCGTGTCGGGCGGGACCACGAGCGCGTCGTCGTCGGCGCTGGTGAAGATCCTGCGGCCGCAGTCGGTCAACGTCCCGGTCGGCAGGTACTGGCAGAGGTACGGCGCGTACATCGGGCCGTCGACCAGACCCGGGAGGCCGGAGCTGTTGGACAGGAGCTGGGCCACGGTCAACGACGGGTTGGACGATCCCCACGGCACCGCGTCGGCGACGGGGGCGTCGAGGTCGATCAGGCCCTTGTCCTGGAGGCGCAGCAGGACCCCGGCGGTGAGCATCTTGGACGACGACGCGATCAGCGACGGTCGGTCAGGACCGAACGCTCCGGTGTAGTGCTGCCAGACCACCCCGCTGCCGTCCGCGCCGCCGTTCCGTTCGACCACCACCAGCGCGGCCCCGTTCAGGCCCTCGCGGGTCACGAAGCCGTCGATGGCGGTGGCGACCTCGGCGAAACGTTGGTCGGTGGCGGCGGGTTCGGCGGCGACCGCCGTCGTCGAGGACATGTTCGACGACGGCGTTGCCGGCCGGGAAGACCCGGCGTCGTCGGAGGAACACCCGAGGGCCAGGACCGCCACGACGCCGAGCACCGCTCCGACCGTCGCTGCTCGTCTCGTGGTCCTCATGCCGATCCTCCCGCCGTACACCCGTCCGATCCGGGTCCCCCGATCCTCGCGCGCCGCCGGACCCCCGTTCCCCGCCACCCCTGGTGTCGGACAGCGTGGGGGACGACGATGGGGCCGTGACGGCGCTCGTGGTCGACGGAGTGGGGAAGCGGTTCGGACGCACCACCATCCTCGACGGGGTGGACCTGGCGGTGGAGCGGGGAGAGGTCGTCGCTCTGACCGGTGAGAACGGCGCCGGCAAGTCGACGCTCATGCGGATCTGCGCCGGACTGGAGCGTGCGGACTCGGGAACGGTGACCGTGACCGGACGGATCGGCTACTGCCCGCAGATCCCCGGTCTGTTCGAGCTGCTCACCGCCGAGGACCACCTGGTCATGTTCGGACGGGGTGCCGGCATCGGCCGGGCCGAATCCCTGGAACGAGGTCGGGCGATCCTGGCCGAGTTCGACTATCCTGGCCGAGTTCGACTATCCGCTCCACGAGCGCAGCGTCACCCGCGACCTGTCCGGCGGAACCCGCCAGAAGCTCAACCTCGCGCTGGCCCTGCTGGTCGACCCGACGGTGCTGCTGCTCGACGAGCCCTACCAGGGCTTCGACCGTGGGACCTACGTGAACTTCTGGGACCACTGCGCGCGCTGGCGGGACCAGGGTCGGGCCGTGGTGGTCGTCACCCACATGCTCGCCGAGCTCGAGCGCGCCGACCGGGTCGTCGAGCTGCCGGCGCATCCGTCGCGGGCGGTGGACGCCGCCGCCCCGGGCCCGCGCCGGAGACGGTCGGGGAGGTCCCGGTGAAGGGGGCCGCCGGGCGGATCGGGATCATGGCCGAGATGCACGGTCGGGACCTCACCCGTCGTCACGGTGCGCTGGGCCTGCTCGTCGCGCTGCCGCTGTGCTTCTACCTGGCGTCGATGGGGTCCGGGGTGAGGGCCGTCGTCGCCGGCGGGGTCGGCATGGCGTTCTCGGTGTCGGGAGCCACCCTGTTCTCGCTGCTGTCGTCGGAGGAGGTCGACCAACGGCTCGTCCTCGGCGGGTACCGCCCGCTCGACCTGCTCCTGGGGCGTCTGGCCTTCCTGGCCCCGCTCGGGCTGGCCGTCGCCGCCCTCTTCTGCGCGCTCATGCTGCCGGTGTCCCAACCGGACCGACCGTGGTTGGCGTGGCTCGGGGTGTCCGCCGTCTCGGTCCAGTCGATCGCGTTCGGGCTCGCGGTCGGTGCGGTCGTCCCTCGCGAGCTCGAGGGGACGTTGGTGCTCATCGGTGTGGTCGGCATGCAGCTCGCCGTCGAGCCGGACAACGCGGTGGCCAAGGTCCTGCCGTTCTACGGGCCGCAGCAGCTGATCGAGTCGTCGTTGAGTCCGGCCGGCGGCCCGATCCTGTGGCCGTTGGTGCTCACCGCGGTCTACGGCGTCGTCCTCATGGTCGTCGCCCGGGCGTTCCTGGGACATCGCCTGGAGGTCGTCCGGCACTGACGGTCCGCTCAGAGAGCGTCGACCACCCGGCCATCGTCCATGCGGATGACCCGATCGGCGGCGTCGGCGACGTGGTCGTCGTGGGTCACGACCACGATCGTGACGTCCTCCTCGGACCGGAGCTGCTCGAGGATCCCGAGCACCCGCTCCACTGCGCCGCTGTCGAGAGAACCCGTCGGCTCGTCGGCGAGCAGCAGGCCGGGCCGGTTGGCCAGCGCCCGGGCGATGGCCACCCGCTGACGTTCGCCGCCGGACATCTCAGGGGGGCGCCGATGACCCAGGTCGGCCAGATCGACCATCTCGAGCAGCTCGTCGGCCCGCTCCCGACGCTCGCTCCGAGAGGTGTGGGTCCCGAGCATGGCGACAGCGACGTTGGAGCGGGCGTCGAGGTGGGGCAGGAGGTTGTGCATCTGGAACACCAGCCCGACGTCGTGGCGTCGGTAGCGGTTGACGTGGTCGGGGTGGGTGATGTCGCGGCCGTTGACCCGAAGCGATCCCGAGTCGGGGTGGTCCAGCGCGGCGAGGAGGTGCATCAGCGTCGACTTGCCGCACCCGGACCGGCCGGTGATCGCGACGTACTCGCCGGAGTCGACGCGCATGGTCAGCCCGTCGAGGGCCGTGACGATCCCGCGGTCGAACGTCTTGCGGACGTCCACCGCGTCGATGGCGGGCTCCCGGCTGATCGTCGCCATCGCGGTCGCGTCGACGCCCTCGCCGACAGCACTCTCGTTCACGACGCTCTCTCATTCACGACGCATCGCCTCCTGGGGTGAGAGTCGGGCGGCGCGCAGCGCCGGGTACAGCGCGCCGAGCGCGGTCACGGCCGTGGCGGTGACCAGCGCCCGTCCGAACACCCACGCCTCGAACGTCGGCTTGAGGATGCCGGCCAGGTCGGGCAGGTCGGCCAGGACCCACACGGCGATGAACGCGATCACCACCCCCAGGCAGGCGCCGATGAAGGCGATGATCGCTGCCTCGCCGAAGATCAGCGCGATCAGTCGCCGTCGCGACCAGCCGATCGCCCGTAGCACACCGAACTCGCGGTAGCGCTCGACCAGCGACAGGAGCATCGCGTTGGCCACCACGATGGCGCCCACCGCGACGGCGACGATGGTGGCGGCCTTGTCGGCGCCGGTGATCAGCTGGTAGCCGCGGTCGGCGCGACCGAACTCGAGCAGGTTCCGGATGCCGAGCAGCAGCGGGTTGTCCCGCTCGATCCGCTGCTCGAGCGCCTTCACCTGGGTGCCCTTGTCGACCTTCACGAAGAACAACGACAGGCCGCCGGGTTGGCGTTCGTAGGCCTGGAACGGGACGAGCGGGAACATGACGGTGCTGTCGCCGAAGGTGTTGCCGGTGTTGAACACCCCGACGACCGTCTTGTCGGAGCCGCCGATGTGGAGGGTGTCGCCCGGCCCGACGCCGATGTCCTGGGCCAACCGGACCCCGACCATGATCTCGTCCGCGGCCTCGGCGGTGAACTCCCGTCCCGCCGCGAGTCGCACCCCGAACGGAGCCAGGTCCTCGGGGCGGATCCCCACCTCGACCACGAGCGGGTGGTCCTTGTCGAGCGACTCGGTGTCCAGCAGCACCCCGATGGCGCTCTTCACCCCGGGGGTCTTCTGGACACGGGTCAGCTGCTGCTCGGTCAGGGCGCTTTCGAGGATGTCGCTGAGGCCCTTCTGCGAGATCGTGAAGTCGGCCGCGCCAACCTTCAGCACCCCCGCGGCGGTGGTGCGGATGCTGTCGGTGACGATCCCGAGGGCCACGACGACGAGCACCCCGACGGCCACCGCGGCGGCGGTCAGCATGGACCGCACCTTCTTGGACCACACGTTGTGGCCGATCAGCCAGATGAACGACATGGGCGACTCCTCGTCGCGTTCGCGTTCGGGAGCTCGGGCCACGGCGCCGTCCGCCGGGCCGTCACCCAGTGTGCCGCGGGTGAACGCTCCGTGACCGGCATGGTCGCCGACTCGCTACGGTGCGCCCATGGCGGAGGCCCGACCCGACGACGTGATCCGGATCGACGCCGGAGGGTGGGGACTGAGTTGGGCACCCTCGGCCGACGGCACCCTGCACCAGGTCGGGCTCGGTCCCGCCGGGGCCGCCGCGACGCGCGACGTCGATGCCCACTGGTACCCGAGGGCGTTCCCGACGCTCGACGGCACCGACCCCTTCCGCCCGCCGGCCCTGCACGTCGTCCACGCGGACGGAACCCTGAGCACGCGGCTCGCGCTCGACGACGTCGACCGTTCCGACGCGGCGGACGGCTCCGGCGAGCACGTCGTGCTCACGACGGTCGACGAGCTGTTCGACCTCACGGTGGAGCACCACCTGCGCACCCATCCCGACTCCGGCGTGCTCGAGCAGTGGGTGGAGGTCGTCAACGCCGAGGACGGGCCGGTGACCCTGCTCTCCCACGACTCGATCGCGCCGTTCCTGATGGTCCCCGACGACGCCGAGTACGTGCAGTTCGGTGGGGCGGGCTGGGCCGACGAGTGGCGTTGGAGCGCCGGGCGACCGGTGATCGGCACCACGGTCCTCGGCAGCCTCGGTGGGGTCCAGCCCCACCTGCAACGCAGCCCGTGCCTGCTCCTGTCGCCCACCGGTCCGTTCGACGTCGACGCCGCGGGTGCACCGGCCCAGGACCGAGGTGAGGTGATCGGCCTCAGCGTGGCCTGGGGAGGCAACTCGCACGTCTCGCTCGACCTGCGCCCCCGCGCCGAACCCGGCGCGCCCGGCGAGCTGCGCGTGCGGGCCGGCGCCCACGCCCTCGGAGCGCCGTACCGACTCGACCCCGGGACGCGGATGGTGCTGCCGACGGTGGCCTGGGTGTGGTCGAGCGCCGGTCGGGACGGTGTGACCGAGGCCTTCCACCGCTGGAGTCGGGCCCGGGTGCTGCGGGATGCGGACCGCCGCCGCCCGCTGGTGGTCAACAACTGGGAGGCGACCTACTTCGACTTCGACGAGCACCGCATCGTCGGGCTCATCGACCGGGCCGCCGAGCTCGGAGCCGACGTGTTCCTGCTCGACGACGGCTGGTTCGGCACGACCCGACCCCGCGACGACGACACCCAGGGCCTCGGTGACTGGGACGTCGACCGGCGCAAGCTGCCCGGTGGGCTCGGCCCGCTGACCGACGCGGCGGCCGAGCGGGGGATCCGCTTCGGGATCTGGGTCGAGCCCGAGATGGTCAACCCGCTCAGCGACCTCTACGACGACCATCCGGAGTGGGTCGCCCGCGACGTCCGCGAACCCCGGGAGCACCGCCAGCAGCTCTACCTGGACCCACTCCGACCCGAGGTGCGGGACTTCGAGGTCGACGTCGTCGGCCGGACCCTGCGATCCGCCCCGGGGACCAGCTACGTCAAGTGGGACGCCAACCGACCCGTCACCGACCCCGGCTCCGCCACGCTTCCGGCCGATCGACAGGCCAACGTCTGGTTCGACCAGGTCGGCGCCACCTGGGACGTGATGGCCCGCGTCGCCGCCGCCCACCCCGACGTGGAGCTCATGTTGTGCGCGTCGGGGGGTGGCCGGGTGGACCACGGGTCGTTGCGGTGGTTCCACGAGTTCTGGACCTCCGACAACACCGACCCCGTCGCCCGGGTCCGCATGCAGTGGGCGTGCTCGCACTTCTTCCCCGGGGCGGTGATGGCCGCGCACGTGACACGTTGGGGGGAGCGCCCGATGGCGTTCGCGAGCGCGGTGGCTCTGTCGGGCCGCTTCGGCATCGACCTGGACCTCGAAACGACCACCCGGGCCGAGGACGACGTCCTGAGCCGGGCCGTCGAGTGGGCGCGACGCACCCAGGACGTGGTGCAGCAGGGGACGGTGCGGCGCTACGTCTCGCCGGTCGACGGAGCGGACCGCTCCCGAGCTGCGTTCTCGGTCACGCTGGGGGACCGCACCGTCGTGTTCGCCTACCAGTTGGAGGAGTCGACCTCGACCCCGCCGGTGATCCGACTCCGAGGTCTGCCCCGGGCGGGCACCTACAGGGTCCGTACGACCGACCTGCACGGACCCGCTGAGGAGACGACCTCCACCGACGACGAGTTGGACCGCGGGATCGAATGGCCGCTCGACCGACCGCTGTCGGCGCGCCTGTGGGAGATCGAACCCGCCCGCCGGACGGCGTGAGCGACCGCACCGGAGCGAGCGTCGATCACGCGGCGGTGGGGCGGCGGGGGACGTCGGCCCCCTGCCTCCTCAACGCCGCGACGCACACCCATCCGATCGGCACGACCAGCCAGTGCGACATCAGGCGGAAGGCGACCGACGCCGCCAGCGCCGTTGACGCGTCCGTCCCGGTGGCGGTGAGACCGACCACCAGCGCCGCCTCCACCTGACCGGCCCCACCGGGGATGATCGGGATCGCTCCCGCCAGCTGAGCCGTTCCGTACACCGCCAGCAGCCACCCCCAGGTCGCCGGGTCCGACGGGATCGATCCGCCCGTCGCGGCGACCGCCGCGACCAGCGACACGAACTCGCCGAACCAGCTGAGTACCTGCAGAGCCCACGCCGCGCTCCACCGTCCGAGCCCGGCGTGGACCGCACCGAAGGACGCGACGAAGCGGTCGGCGGCCCGGTCGGCCTGGTCGTGGAGGTCGTGGAGGTCGTGGAGGTCGTGGAGGTCGTGGAGGCTCCCGGGCTCCCGGGCGGGCCTGCCCCTGATCTGGCGCCGGATGCCCGACCACGACCCGACGGCGATCCGGGCGGGCGCCCGGAGAAGTCCGGGGCGCCGGGCGACAACGAAGAACGCCACCAGCAGCGTGCCCGCGACGAGCGTGGGGGCGACGGCGACCGACGGGTCCTCGCCGGCCAGGGCGTAGCCGGTCAGGGTCATGAACACGAGCACCGTCGGCGCGACGACCCCGGTGGCGATCGTGGCCCATGCCGCCGCACCGCCGTCGGCGCCGGACTCGCGGTAGCGCTGGACCATGTAGCCGGTGGCGATCGCTCCGCCGGCGGGGAGCGTGGCGGCGATCGCCCCGCTGGCGAAGCTGGCGGTGGTGGCCCGACCGAGTGGGAACCGTGCCCCGGAGGCTCCGACCAGGACCGATCGCACCGCGGCGAACAGGACGATGGAGAGGATCGAGCTGACCGAGCCGACGGCGATCCAGACCGGGTCTGCGCCGACCAGCAGGTCGACCGCGGCCAGGACCTGGTCGCGCTCCACGACGAGGAACCACCCGAGGCCGGCCGCGGCGAGCACGGCCACTCCGACGCGGAGTCCCCGGCGGCGACCCTGGGTGCGGACCGAGCCGGCGGTGCCGTCGCCGCCCTCCATGGCCGAATGGTAGGAGCAGGGCCCGGACCGGCCCCGTCAAGCCTTCGGGTGGGGTCGGTTGGCTAGGGTTCACCCATGACCGCCACCCAGCGACCGAGGACCCCGCGCTCGTCGGCTCCGCCGCCCGGTCCCAACCCGGTGAACAGAGGGCTCATCCTCATCGCGGTCGGGGTGGTCCTGGCCGTCATCCTGCTGGTCAAGGCCGGCGGCGTCGGCTTCGACTCCTCCTCGACCGACGTCGCCATCGGCGAGGGCGAGGAGAAGGTCACCACCACCACCGAAGCGACCACGACCACCGTCGCCGAGCAGGCTCCGCAGACCGTCCAGGTCGTCGCCGCCAACGGCTCGGGGGCGAGCGGCATGGCCGCCAAGGCCGGCCAGGTGCTCGCCCAGAACGGCTACACGCAGGTGGTCACCACCAACGCCCTCCAGCCGGTCACGGCCTCGTCGGTGCTCTACGCCACCGGCTACGACGCCAACGCCCGGTCGATCGCCAAGATGTTCGGCCTGGCCGAGTCGGTCGTCCAGCCGCTGGCGGCGGGGACCCAACTCGCCAAGGAGCAGCCGCCCACCACCGGCGTCGTCGTCATGATCGGACCGGACCTGACCCAGACCCTCAGCGGCGTGGGCGCCACGGCCACCACCGTCGCCGGGTCCTCGGGAGGAGTCACCACCACGGTCAAGTCGGGCAGCGGCGGAACGACCAACACCACGGTCAAGTCGGGCACGGCTGGGGCGACCACCACCACGGTGAAGGCGACCAGCGGTGCCGGCGCGGTGACCACCACGGTCAAGGCCGCCACGACGACTCGCTGAGCGACCGTCGTGGATCGGTCCTCGCTGCTCGAGCCGTTCCACACCCACGCCGCGGACGCCCTGGTGGCGTTCGACTTCGACGGCACGTTGGCGCCCATCGTCGAGGATCCCGACGCGGCGTCGCCGATGGCCGGGGCGGTGTCCGCCCTCGAGCGACTCGCGGCTCGCGTCGGGGAGGTGGCCGTCGTGTCCGGCCGGACCCTCGATTTCCTCGAACGATGGTTCCCGGAGCCGTCCGCGGTGACCCTGGTCGGCCTGTACGGGTTGGAGAGTCGCCGCCAGGGCGACCGGGCCGATCACCCCAGCGCCGGCGTCTGGCGTGAGGTCGTGTCGGACCTGGCCGAACGGGCCCGACGTCACGGCCCCGACGGGATGGACGTCGAACCGAAGGGACTGTCGATCACGCTGCACTACCGCCGCCGTCCCGACGTGGAGCCGGCGGTGCGCGACTGGGCGGAACGAGCGGCGGGGGCCACGGGCCTGTCGGTGAGGTCGGCCAAGATGAGCGTCGAGCTGCACCCGCCGATCGACGAGGACAAGGGCACGGTCCTGCACCGCCTCGCCGGGTTCCACACCGGGCCCGTCCTCTTCGCCGGCGACGACGTCGGCGACACACCGGCGTTCGACGCGCTCGGCGGGTTGGCGGCCGCCGGTCGCCCGGTGCTGGCCATCGTGGTCGACGGCCCCGAGGTCCCGTCGACGCTGCGTCGGCGGGCGGACCTGTTGGTCGACGGACCCGCCGAGGTGGCCGACATCGTCCTCTCCCTCGCCGGCTGAGGTCCGATCACCGGGGGCTCTCCCGGTTCAGGTCGTCCCGGCCGCGCGGAGCTGATCCTGCAGCCAGTCGCGCGGGGTGCGCGCCACCGCGGCGCGGTGCAGCAGGTTGGCGCGCGCCGCCCGCTCCTGCGGATCGCGGTCGAGCGCCGCTCCCAGCGCGTCGGCGGTGGCGTCCAGGTCGAATGGTGAGATGCCGTCGGCGGCGCCGAGCAGCTCGGAGTACGCGCCCGCCTCGGTGGACAGCACCAGTTGGCCGTCGCGCTCGTTGATCATGGGCCCCTCCTTGGCCACCAGATTGAGCCCGTCGCGGATCGGGTTGACCAGCAGCACGTCGTAGCGGCGCAGCGCCGCGACCGAGCGCGGATGGTCGTCGTCGGTCATCAGCTCGACCGGTGTCCAGTCGGGCCCGCCCCACCGGTCGTTGACCGTCGCGGCGGCGGCCTCGACCTCGTCGCGGTAGCGGGCGTAGGCGGGCACACCGAGTCGCGACGGGTAGCAGTAGGCGACGAAGGTGACCCGGCCGCGCAGGTCGGGTCGGCGGGTCAGCAGGAGGTCGTAGGCGTGGAACCCGCGCACGATGTTCTTGGACAGCTCCATCCGGTCGACGCGGACGATGAGCTGTCGGTCGCCGGCCAGTCGGTCGAGCTCCGCGAGCGCGGCGACGCAGCGGGGATCGGCCGCCACCCGCCGGAGGTCCTCGACGTCGCTGTTGAGGGTGGAGGTGAACACCCGGGCGGGATCGGGTCGGTCGAGGCCACCCCAGCGCCGTTGGACCTCGGAGTAGTTCTCGGCCCAGCCCGACACGTGGAAGCCGCACGCGTGATGGGCGGCCAGCGCGTCGAGCATCTCGGTGAGCGGCTCGGCGGCGAGCACTCGGGCGTTGTCGGGTCCGGCGAACGGCGTGTGGTGGAAGTGCACCAGCGTCAGGTCGTCACGGGCGGCGCGCACGGTGGGGGCGAGCAGGGTCAGGTGGTAGTCCTGGACCAGCACGACCGCACCGTGCGGGGCGTGGGCGATCACGGTCTCGGCGAAGAGCCGGTTGACCGCCCGGTACGACGTCCAGGCGTCGCGCCAGCCGACGTCGAGCTCCGGGTCGCGGGTGAGGTCGAACAGCCCGTGGTGCACGAACCAGAGCATCTGGTTGGACACGACGTCGTAGTACCGGTCGAACTCATCGACGGGGACGTCGACGAGGTGCACCGGATAGCCGTCCCCCGCAGGTCGCGCGTCGGCTGCCGCCGACCGGTCCGCGTCGGACATGG
>ERZ724512.1363-NODE-1363-length-11423-cov-12.433410_pt1 | contig 11423 bp, 9 predicted proteins | sample MGYA00376045_ERZ724512 | MGnify/ENA primary metagenome ERZ724512 (study PRJEB28724, sample SAMN07190883) | activated sludge metagenome | isolation source: activated sludge of sewage treatment plant in Hong Hong | place: Hong Kong | collected 2016-03-17 ... | reverse complement strand
GTCGGCGGTCGCCCGCTGGATCGGGGGGAGCGAGCGCCACTGGTCGTGGGGCCGCGGGTCGGGAGCCGTCGTCCCCCCTGCCGCCGGCGCCGCTCCGGACGCCGGCCGGCGAGGCTCCCGGGCCCACGGCCACCACATCACCGATCACCCCGGACGGTCACCCAGGGCGAACCGGGTGACGTGGCCGACGTAGGTGCGGCGCTCGGCGTGCTCGAGGTCGAGGATCTCCTCACGGGACCACCCGAGGTGGAAGGCGACGTACGCGACCTCCTCGTAGAGCGAGTCGGCCGGGTACGTCACGATTCCCCCAGGCGCCCACCGGCGACGTCGACCGCGAACTCGTGACCGCACTCCGGGCACGCGACCCCGGCGCGGGTGTGACCCTCCTGGTTCACCCGGCGGTAGAGGTCCTGCAGGAAGGCCAGGTCGGCCGCGAACAGGTTCTCCATCGTCCCCGCGTGGACGTCGGTGACGGTGCCGATCCGGGTGACGACGCGACCCAGCAGGACGACGGTGAGGTAGGCCGGGTTCTCGCGCACCCGGTCGTCCCGGAGGGGGACGAGCTCGTCGCGGGCCGTGGCGAGCCGCATCACCCCGTCGCGGTGGACGGTGCCGGCGGTGTCGACGTACCCCCGCGGCAGCACGAAGGGGAACTCGGTCACCAGCCGCTCGGGCGTCGGGGTGTCGGTGCGGGCCTCGACGCCGTCAGGGACGCTGGTGCGACTCTCGACGTGCCCGTCCGCGAGCGCCTCCGCCAGGGCCGAACGGCGCATCACTCCACCTCGAGGCGCTCACAGGTGACGACCAGCTTCTCGGTCAGCACGGAGGTGTCGCCGGCCTTGAGGGCACCGATCTCGAGGCTCTTGGGCCAGGCGTTCGTCAGCTTGTAGCGCTTCACCGCCGAGCCCTCGTAGTCGTAGACGATGATCGCCCCGCCCTTGCGGACGTCGGCCATCTTCCCGAACTGGGAGTCCTTGATCCACTGGTCGAAGCTGTTGTCCTCGGACAGGCCCCGGGTCAGCGTGATCTCGGGGGCCTTCCAGCGCCCGGGCAGCTTCTTGATGACGTACTTGCCGTCCGGGCCGTTCTCCTTCAGCTCGATGACGTCCTGCTCCATCTTCAGCCCGCTGATCTCGGTGATGCTCTTGATCTGCACCCCGTCGAACTCCAGTCCGAACGAGTGCCCCACACCGGTGTCCATGTCCGGGAACGGCATCCGACTCTCCTCTCGATCCTCCTGGCCGTGGTGCGGTCAGGCTCCTGCTGGTCGCTGCGTGCTGGTCGTGCGTGCTACTCGCTCACCAGGCTCGTCCCGCCGGAGAACTGCGCCAGCCGGAAGACCACGAACTCCGCCGGCTTGACCGGGGCGACACCGACCTCGCAGACCAGCTGGCCGGCGTCGATGCCCTCGCTGGGGTTCGTCTCGGCGTCGCACTTGACGTAGAACGCCTCGTCCGGGGTGCTCCCGAAGAGCGCGCCCTTGCGCCACTCGTTGACCAGGAACGCCGAGATGGTGCGGCGCACGCGGGCCCAGAGGGCCTCGTCGTTCGGCTCGAACACCACCCAGTTGGTGCCGAGCAGGATGGACTCCTCGAGGTAGTTGAAGAGCCGGCGCACGTTGAGGTAGCGCCATGCCGGGTCGGAGGAGAGCGTGCGCGCGCCCCAGAGCCGGGTGCCGCGTCCGGGGAAGGACCGAATGACGTTGATGCCGACCGGGTTGAGCAGGTCGTGCTCGTTCTTGGTGACCTGCATCTCGAGGCTGACCGCCCCCCGGATGACCTCGTTGGCGGGTGCCTTGTGCACCCCGCGGGTGTCGTCGTTGCGGCCCCAGATCCCGGCGACGTGCCCGCTGGGCGGCATGAACCCGATCTCGCCGGTCGACGGGTTGGCGGTCTTGATCCAGGGGTAGTTGAGCACGGCGAACGCGGAGTCGTAGCCGGCCTTGTCGACCCGCCACTCCTTCACCTGCTGGGGGTTGAGGCCCGGCGGCGGGTCGAGGATGGCGATCCGGTCGCCCATCAGCTCGCAGTGGGCGATCATCGCCAGCTGCACGGCCTGCACGCTCTCGAGGTCCAGTGCCCCCAGCTGGTAGGCGCTCATCAGGTCGGGGACCGCGAGCATCGTGATCTCGTCGACGGTCTCCAGGCCCCCGAAGCCGGTCCGGTCCGCGACGTCGCCGACGTAGTCGTCCGAGCTGAGGCTGGGAGCCGGCAGGGTGGGTGCGGACGGCTCGGTGAGGGACAGCTCGCCGGTCTGGGGCCTCGCGACCGCCTCGCCGCTGACCTCCTCGACCCGGATGAGGGTCGACGACGCGTTCACGACGGTCGCGACGTTGGTCTTGCCGCGGGCCGCGGTGACCCGGTCGAACTCCTCCACCGGCTGCCCCTGCCGCTTCACCACGACGCGGAACATGTCCTCGGTGGGCTGGTCGCCGCCGGCGTCGGTGATCTCGACCGAGATCTCGCCGGCGGGCCCCGCCTGGATCGCGGTGAACTTCAGGCGCCCGACCTGCGCGTACGGTCCAGCGGGCAGCTCCTTCGCGGCCTTGCCCTGGTCGCCGCCGTTCTGGCCGATCCGGACGACGTAGCAGTTGCCGCCGCCGTTCATGAAGTAGCCGTAGACGGAGCGGGCCAGGTAGGAGCCCGGGACGAACCCACCGAACGTGTCGGCGAAGGACGTCCAGGAGCTGACGAGCGTCGGCTGGTTGAAGGGTCCCGACTCGGCCAGCCCCACGAAGGCTGCCACGGCCGTGCCCACGCCCTCCAGGGGGCGTGCGCCCGACTCCATCTCCTCCACGTACACACCGGGTGACAGGTACGTCGGCATGCCTGGCCTCCTCGCTCACGGTCTGAGAGCGGCCAGCCTGCTCCTGGGCACGGACCCCTTGTACGACCGGGTGGACGAGAGACACGGGCAGCGTGCGGTGCCTCTTGGTGCATCCGGGTGACGCGCGGGCCTACGAGCAGTCGAGATCGATCGAGCGGTCGAACGGGTCGATGGCGGCCGACTTCTTCTCCGCGTCGGCGGAGCGGTGGTCGTGCTCATCGGTCTGCATCTGCTGGATCTTGGTGTTCACGGCCTCGTCGAGCGCCTGCCGTCCGCAGGCCGTGGCAGTGAACGGGCGGCTGGTCGTGCCGTTGTAGCTCCGCAACCGGGCGGCATGCTCGTGCTCGTGCGGTCCGAGCACGGTGCGCAGGAAGTCGCGGACCCGACGTTCCTGGCAGGCCGTGAGACCGCCCGGGACGTCGGGCATCGTGATGGTCACGTCCACCTTGTAGGTGACCTTGAGCGTGCCGGTTCCGGTCATGCAGGGCTCGTCCTGCGGACAGTCGCACCCCGTCTTCCGCTTGACCTGGGCGTGGAGGACCGTCGCGGTGCCGCCGTCGAAGAAGGGCTCTGCCTGTCCGTGCAACGTGATGCTGCCGGACCTGCCGTTGCCCTCGTGCGCGCTCACCAACTGCGCGACCGCCCGGTTGCCCGCCAACCGCTGCAGACCCAGCAGCTCCGTGGCGCGCGATCCGGCGTCGCCGACGAGGAGCGTGTCCGGGTGCGCCCGTCGCGGGCGCGTCGTCGCGACCTTCGCCGCGCCGCGTCCCCTGGGGCTCCTCGGCAGGACCGCGTGCACGGGACCAGTGCACTGCCTCTGCGCCTGCGACGCAACGTCTCCTTGCCCGTTCGGGCACCCGGCGGTGCCCCGGGCCGTGCCTGCGCGCGGCGGGTCCTCCCAGGGTCTGTCCCCGATCCTCGATGCATGGGCGGCGCACGCCGGTCGGCCGACGCGGAGCGAGCCGCGGTCGGCGACGCTCTGGACAAGGGCAGGCGCAGGGCCGGCGCGGGTCTTCCGCGCCGGGCCACTGGTCCGAGCGCCTTCTTGGCGATGCAGCGAGCGGCGGGCAACTCGGTGGTGAACGCCTTGATGGCCGCGCGGCTGAAGTGGCCCGGTGGTGAGGCGAGGTCGGACATCGACGGCGGGCTGGAGGAGCTGCGCAAGGACGAGTCCGAGGTCGACCGGCTCGAGAAGGGGCTGAAGGCGGCCAAGAACCTCGGCATCCCGGTCGACCTGGAGGGCATCCGGCCGCCCCCGTCCGCGCTCGCTGTGACGACGACGGGGTTCGGGCCGGGCCAGGTGGCGCCGAAGAAGCCGGTCCCGCCGACGAAGCCGGTCCCCGCGAAGAGCCCGCTCGGCACGGCCGCCGCCAAGGGCGCGAAGCCCGTGGGTGGCGGCCCTGGCGCGGCCGCCGCCACACCGGCCATCAGCGCAGGGCCGCCCGTGGCCGAGCCCGCCACCCTGTCCGGCGAGCAGCTGCTCCGGCCGCCGGTGAAACCACCCGGCATCGAGCCCGCCAACGACCCAGCGTTCGCCCACGTCACGAGGAACGTGAAGGCGTTCGCCAAGGCCAAGCGCGCGCACCCGCCCGCCGCAGCGAAGGCGAAGGAGGCGCAGGACGCGGCACTTGCTCCGACCGACGATCTCAGCGGCCAGGCCAAGGCCGCCAAGGCCGACACGATGGACGCGCAGCAGGCAGGCACGTTCGACAAGAAGGCGTTCATCGCCTCGGTCAAGACGGCCATCGAGGCGAAGTCGCCGAAGACGCTGAAGGAGGCCGACGACTACCGGGAGTCGGGCAAGGCGGGCGAGGTCAAGGGCGAGGTCAAGGGCCTGGTGACCCAGGGAAAGGCCGGCCAGAGCAAGGACATCGAGCAGGCAACCGCCGCCGCGCCGGACACCTCGAAGTCGGTGCCGAAGCCGGTCACCCCGATGGGCCCCGAGCAGCCCGGATCCGCCGTGCCGATCCCCGCCACCGGTGCGGTCCCCAAGCCGGCGCCGCCGGAGCAGGTCAACCTCGAGGCCGGCAAGCAGGAGGTCAACCAGGAGATGGTGGACGGCGAGGTCAGCGACGAGCAGCTGGCCGAGTCGGGCGAGCCGCAGTTCGAGCAGGCCGTGGTCGACAAGAAGGAGGCAGCCGCTCACGCCGACACCGCCCCGGGTGAGTACCGGAAGCAGGAGCAGCAGGTCCTGGAGCAGGGCAAGGCCGAGGCCGCGGCCGAGTCCAAGGAGGGCGTTGCCGGCATGCAGGGCGCCAAGGGCGCTGCGCTGGCGAAGCTGGTTGCGGACAAGGGCAAGACGAAGTCGAAGGACGAGCAGCGGCGCGCGGAGGTCACGACGAAGGTCCAGGCGATCTTCGACGCCACCGAGGCCGACGTGAAGAAGATCCTCGACGGCATCGACCCCAAGGTGGAGAAGGAGTTCGAGGCGGGGGAGAAGGCTGCGCGGACGAAGTTCGAGAACTACGTCTCGGCGAAGATGTCGGCGTACAAGAAGGACCGGTACGGCGGTTGGACCGGCAAGTTCCGCTGGCTCCGGGACAAGATCCGCGGGATGCCCGACAAGGTCAACGAGTTCTACGTGGCCGGGCGCGAGCTCTACCTCCAGCAGATGGACGTCACCATCTCGCGCGTCGCCGACATCGTCGGTGGCGACCTGACCGCCGCCAAGAAGCGGATCGCGTCCGGCAAGACCGCGATATCGACGTACGTGACGAGCCTGCCCAAGGACCTCCAGAAGGTCGGCTCCGAGGCGTCGAAGGAGATCGGCGACCGGTTCGAGCAGCTCGAGAGCGAGGTCGACTCCAAGCAGGAATCCGTCGTGGACACCCTTGCGACGAAGTACGTCGCGGCTCGCAAGGGGCTCGACGAGCGGATCGAGGAGCTCCAGGCCGAGAACCGCGGCCTGGTCGACAAGGTGGTCGGCGCGATCAAGGCGATCGTCAACACGATCCGCGAGCTCGTGGCGATGCTCAAGAACGTGCTCGCCCGGGTCGCCGGCGTCGTGGGACAGATCATCAAGGCGCCGGTGAAGTTCCTCGGCAACCTGATCGACGGCATCAAGAGCGGCATCAACCGGTTCAAGGACAACTTCTTGACCCACCTGCGCAAGGGCCTGCTGTCCTGGCTGTTCGGCGCGCTCGCCGAGGGGGGCGTCGAGCTGCCGGACACGTTCGACCTCAAGGGCGTCATCAAGCTGCTCGCGTCACTGTTCGGCCTCACCTGGCGCAACATCCGCGACCGGATCGTCAAGCAGATCGGCGAGAAGGCGATGGCTGCGGTCGAGACCGGGGTCGACGTCTTCCAGAAGCTCGCCGCGGGCGGGGTCGGCGCGCTGTGGGAGATGCTGCTGGAGAAGCTCGGCGACATCAAGGAGATGATCCTGGACCAGGTGAAGGACTTCGTGCTCACGAAGATCATCACCGCCGGGATCACCTGGCTGATCAGCCTGCTCAACCCTGCAGCGGCGTTCATCAAGGCGTGCAAGCTGATCTACGACGTCGTCATGTTCTTCGTGAACAACGCCAGCCGGATCGCGAAGTTCGTGAACACGATCCTCGACTCCGTCTCCGACATCGTGCGCGGCAACATCAGCGGCGTCGCGGCCAAGATCGAGGACGTCCTCTCCCAGATGGTCCCGATCATCATCGGCTTCCTGGCCAGCGTGATCGGCCTCGGTGGCATCGGCCAGAAGATCCGCGAGATCGTCCAGAAGCTCCAGAAGCCGGTCAACCAGGCCCTCGACTTCGTGATCAAGACCGGCCTCAAGCTCGCCGGCCCGGTCATCCGGGGCATCGCGGGGATCGGCGCCGGGGTGAAGAAGAAGGTCGCCGCCGGCAAGGCGTGGGTGCGGGGCAAGGCGGCCGCCGTGCGCGACCGGGTCCTCGGCCGGGACACCCGCTCGGCGGACCAACGGCGAGCGGCGCTGTCGGCGGCCATGCAGCAGGGGCAGAAGCTGCTCGCCCTTCCCGGGATGACGACCGAGGCGACCCAGCACCACCTGGCCAGGATCAAGAAGACGCTCCGCGTGCGGCGCCTCGACCTGGTGGTCGACCAGAAGTCGGCCGCGACCGAGACCGTCCACCTCGTCGGTGCGAACAGTCCGACGGTGGAGGGACCGCGAGTGACCAGGATCGTGCCGGCCGTCCAGAAGGCCGACGAGCCCGAGGTGACCGCTGCCGGCGACAAGACGACGATCACGATCGGCGAGGACGTCTTCACGGTGTGGACCATCGGCGGCACGACGGTTCGGGTGCGCATCGAGCAAGGCGACGAGGTCGACCTCCGGTCCGGGGAGAGCCTGGAGGTCGCGGTCAAGAAGATCACCGGGAGCGACCTCATGATGGACGTCAGGCAGGCGCGGCAGCTCGTCGACGCCCTCGCCGACAGGGGACTCCTCCGGCGTCAGCTGCTGCTGCAGTACGTGTCGAACGCCACCCACGGCATGCAGCCCGAAGACTTCGCCGAGTTCCTGAGCATGCGGCACCTGGGGACCCGTGCCTCGATCGAGGGGCCGGTGACGGCGAGCGCGCGCGAGCTGCTCGTCGACAAGGGGACCACGGTCGAGGGCGAGCAGCGGGCCTCCCCGCTCACCAACATCGCGCACGTCTTCTACCCCCGACGCATGGGCGAATGGCGCAGCGGGCAGGTGCAGCCGGGCGGCGGCGAGGGCTCGAAGAACATCGAGTTCAAGTTCGTGGAGGGCAGCCAGCGGGAGCAGAAGACCAACGAGCGCGGGCTCCCGACCGTCATCAGCCTCGGGGTGGTCGTCGTGGACGACGACGGGGTCATCGTCCAGGTCCGCAGCGCGACGAAGCAGGCCGGTGATGTGGAGGGGCTGATCCGCATCATGACGGCTGCGGGGTGGCCCCTGCGTCTCACCCCCCGTCAGGGACCGGCGGCACCATGACCGAGCGCAGTCGCCGTACCAGGAAGGGGGTCCCCAAGGCCGAGGGCAGGGCCGCACCCACCGGCGCCGTCGACCGGCGCACCCAGGCCGAACCGACCGGCACCTCGGCCGAGGCCGGGGTCCTGGACCTGCAGAGGTCGGCCGGCAACTCCTCGGTGGCGTCGATGCTGACCCTGAGCAGGCAGCCGACGCCGGTGGACGTGAAGGCGCCACCGACGACGGACCCGGCGTTCGACCACACGATCTTCGGGCAGAGCAACCCGCGGTTCCAGCTGACCTACACGCCGAAGGGACCCGCGCCGCTCAAGGGCAACGCCCTCGTCACCCTGCGGGTGCACATCGACTTCCAGGACTTCACCCGCGCCGACATGCTCCGGGAGCCGTTCCGGTCGCACCGGTTCACGCGGGCGCAGAAGGCCGACTTCGCGTGGACCGAGACCGAGAAGACGACGTTCGGTGCCGACTTCGCGTCCAGTGTCGCGACGGCCTGGAGCAAGAAGCACGAGCTCGTCACCCAGGACCCGTCGATCGCCGAGCACCGGACCGAGGTCGAGGTGAAGGTGGAGCTCGTCGACGCCGACGCCCACAACACCATGTCGGCACTCAAGGTCCCGAAGGGACGTCCGGGGGAGGAGGCCCCGCCCCGCCTGCGCTCCTACGTCCAGGGCGACACCTCGAAGCTCGAGAGCCGGGACGTCTCCGACCCCGAGTCCGACACGGTGCGCGACCGGCCGCTGCTCGAGCAGGTCGCCGGGTTCGCCAACAACAGCCACGAGGTCACGCCGGACATCCAGAGCGCGATCGAGGAGGTCGCCGCCAACATCAAGCGCAAGGGCTTCGTCCTGGGGGAGCGCGTCGGCCCTGACGGGAAGGTGCACGACCTCCGGCTCTTCACGGTCGGGCGCGCGACCTCGACCGGGAGCAGGTCGGCCAACCTCAAGCTCGGCGAGGAACGCGCGAAGGCGGTGCTCGACCGCCTCAACGACGCCATGGGCTGGGGCGCCCAGGGGAGGTCCCTGAGCTCGGGCTCGAAGAACACCACCGCCGAGGAGGAGTTCCGGCGCGTCGACGTCGTCCTCATCGACCTGGGCGAGGGTGGCCGCCACGAGGTCACGCAGAACACCGCCGCGCACGAGGCCGGCCACATGTTCGGGCTCGGGGACGAGTACGTCGAGGAGAAGCCGCCCGCCGGCCTCGGCCGCCGGTTCTTCGGGGACAAGCCGTCGCACTTCGGTGACGTGGAGGCCCAGCTCGGGACGGATGCGGCGAAGGAGCTCGTGGACCAGGACTCGGGGAGCATCATGTCCGTGGGCTCGGACGTGAAGCGCGGCCACTACGTCCCGTTCCTGAGCTCCCTGGAGTCGGCGACCGGCAAGGACTGGACCGTGGCATGAACGACGGCATCTACCTGCACACCCGGTACGTCGACCCGCGCCGGGGCGAGGTCCGCGAGCGCGAGTATGCCGACGACGGGACCGTCTGGGTGACGGTGGACGGCGAGCGGTCGGTCCGGTGCCGGCTGGACGCCGCGGCGGTCGAGGCGGCGCGGCGGGCCGTGGTGGAGGCCGACCTGGACGCGCTGGACGACATCGACGCGGACGGACCGGACCGGGCGACGATGAGCTACGAGTGGCGGGTCGGGGAGCGGCGCGGCCGGCTCGTCGACGCGGCGTACCCCGCCGTCGTACCCGAGATGGTCGACCGGCTCGAGGAGACCCTGCTGCGCCTGGAGGAGGCTGCCGGCGACCAGGGTGGTTAGCCAGGGTCCGCCGCCCATTCCTCGTCGAGAGACCACAAGTGGCTGCGAAACCGCGGGATTCGCAGCCACTTCTGGTCTCTCGACAGTCCGGGGCGCCAGGCCGGGCCTCCCGGCGGTCACCCGCCCGGGGCCTCCTCTTCCTCCTCGGGCGCCTCGTCCCGCTGCACGAACGAGCCCTGGGCGGTCTCCTCTTCCTGCTCCTCCTCGGCCTCGGCCCGCTGCACCGGCGGCTCGTCCTCGACGTCGCGTTGGACGGCGGTCGCGGTTGTCGGTGCCGGGGGAGCCGGCTGCGCCGGGGCCGGCGCGGCCATCACCCGCTCGGCGTTGGCCGCGGCCTCGCGCTCGAAGCGGTCCGAGGGGTCGCTGACGCGGATGCCACCGGCGGTCGGCGTGCCGTCGACCGGGCCGCTGCGCTGCTGGACCACGTGGGTGAGCTCGTGCGCCAGCATCGTGCGGCCGGCGTCGGACCCGGGGTCGTAGCGGTCGCGCTGGAAGACGACGTTCGAGCCGACCGTGTAGGCGTGCGCGTTCACCGCCTGGGCGGACCGGTCGGCCGCGCCGTCGTCGTGCACCCGCACGTCGCCGAAGTCGTGGCCCAGGCGGCCCTCCATGTCGGCCCGGACGTCGGGCTCCAGCGGGCGTCCGCCCGAGCTGATCACGTCGTGGACGGGCGACGGCTCCTCGCCGACCAGCGACGAGACGGCCCCGTTGCCTGCGGCTCGCTGGAGGTCCGCGAGCCCGGCATGCCCCAGGACGTCGGGCCGGCCCTCGGCGGCCGCGCGTCCCTGCTGCTCGGTGACCTGGTCGTCCAGCCGGGACGCCTTGGGGCGGAGGGCGGCTTCCGCCGCGTCGAACTGGTGCTGGCGCATGCTCGGCTCCTCCCGAGTCGGGTGTGCTCCCAGCATCTGCCCGCCATCGCGATCTGGCGAGGGGGCGTGCGCCCGCGTCCGTGCACCCTCGGGTGCCCGAAGGGGCAACGCCCGCGCCCGCCAGTCCGCCAGTCCGTCAGCCCGTCAGCAGCTGGAGGAAGTGGCCGAACTCCTTCTCCAGGACGAGCCGGCCGAGCTTGCGGTACTCCTGCGCCACGGCGGCGATGACGTGCGTCATCGTGACCGGGCCGTGCGCCTCGGCCGCCAGGTACGCCGCCGTCGTGGCTGCCGAGCGGATGTTGCCTCCGGCGAGCTCGAACGACTCGGCGCAGAACGTCACGTCGACGTCCGCCGCCAGGGGGAGCGGCGGGCCGAGGCACTGTCGCCACAGGGCCTCGCGGAGGTCGGGGGTCGGGGCCGGGAAGTCGACGATCGCGTCGAGGCGGCGTGTGAACGCCTCGTCGATGTTGGCCCGCAGGTTGGTGGCGAGGACCGCGAGACCGTCGAAGGTCTCGAGCCGCTGGAGGAGGTAGGCGCTCTCGATGTTGGCGTACCGGTCGTGGGCGTCACGTACCTCGCTGCGCTTGCCGAAGATCGCGTCGGCCTCGTCGAAGAACAGCACGGCGTTGACGCCGCCGGCCTCGGCGAAGATGCGCTCCAGGTTCTTCTCGGTCTCCCCGACGTACTTGTCGACCACCGTGGCCAGGTTGACGGTGTAGAGGTCCAGCCCGAGGTCCGCGGCGATCACCTCCGCCGACATCGTCTTCCCCGTCCCGGAGTCGCCGGCGAACAGCGCCGACACGCCTCGGCCGCGGCCCCCGCCCCGTCGCATCCGCCAGTCCACGAGCACCTGGTCACGGTGCCGCGCGCGGGCGGTGAGCTCCTCGAGGGCACGGCGTACGACGGGGGCCAGGACCAGGTCGTCCCAGGTCACCTCGGGCTCGATCCGGCGGGCCAGGCGCTCCAGGCCGGCGGCGTTCTGCGCCCGGATGCCGATCCGTAGGTCGCCGGCCGAGATCCGTCCGGTCCCGAGCGCGGCGGCCGCGCTCGCGGCGCGGAC
>ERZ724512.1359-NODE-1359-length-11455-cov-8.500526_pt1 | contig 11455 bp, 7 predicted proteins | sample MGYA00376045_ERZ724512 | MGnify/ENA primary metagenome ERZ724512 (study PRJEB28724, sample SAMN07190883) | activated sludge metagenome | isolation source: activated sludge of sewage treatment plant in Hong Hong | place: Hong Kong | collected 2016-03-17 ... | reverse complement strand
CCGTGCCGTAGATGCGTTGCAGCATCGGCCGCGACTGGTCGCCGCGCCAGTAGGCCGCCGCCGTGCTCATGAGCTGGAAGGCATCGACCGGGATCAGGCCGGTGTGGGCTACGTGCGGCCCCTTGCACAGGTCTTCGAAGGTGTCCTGCCGGTAAGTGCTGATGACCAGGTTCTCGATGGCGCGGGCCTTGTCCTCGACATCGTCGCCGTACTCGTTGAACTCGCCGCGCAACAGCCCGTCGATGATCTCCAGCTTGTAGGGCTGCTCCTTGAACAACTCGCGGGCCTCCCCGGCCGAGACAACGCGATAGCGCAGCGGGAACTTGCCGGCGATGATCTGGCGCATGCGCTTCTCGATGCGTTCCAGGTCGGCCGGCGTGAAGGTGATCGCCCGGCCGTCCCCGTCTGTGCCCAGATCGAAGTCATAGTAGAAGCCATCGACCACCGGCGGGCCAATGCCCAGCTTGGCCTGCGGGAAGAACTCCAGCACCGCCTGGGCCATGACGTGCGCGGTCGTGTGGCGCAGGCGGTAGAGGTCTGTCGCCTCGTAGGGTTCGGCTGTGTCCTGGGGGCGCATCTTATAGCTCCAGCGCGCGCGCGGCGATGAGCGCCCTGGCCGCGGCGATGAACGCATCCAGCGGTTGCGCGCCGCGGTCCTGCTCGTCGCGCGTGCGCACGGCCACGGCCCGCGCCTCGGCCTCCTTGTCGCCGATGACGAGCATGTAGGGAATTTTCTGCAACTGGGCCTCGCGGATCTTCTTGTTCATGCGCTCGCTGCCCTCGTCGATCTCGACGCGCAACCCGGCGGCCCGCAGCGCGGCGGCGACCTCGCGCCCATAGGCCACGTGCCGGTCGGCGATGGGAATGACCACAGCCTGCACTGGGGCCAGCCACAGCGGGAACGCGCCGTTGAAGTGTTCGATGAGGATGCCCACAAAGCGCTCCATGCTGCCGAACGGGGCGCGGTGGATCATCACCGGGCGGTGCTTCTGGCCGTCCTCGCCGGTGTACTCCAGGTCGAAGCGCTCCGGCAGCAGGAAGTCTACCTGCACCGTGCCCAATTGCCACTCGCGCTTGAGCACGTCGCGGAAGATGAAGTCCAGCTTGGGGCCATAGAAGGCCGCCTCGCCCTGTTCGACGCTGTAGTTCAGGCCCAGCTTGTCGGCCGCCTGGCGGATGGCGGCGATGCCGCGCTGCCACATCTCCGGCGCGCCGGCGTATTTGTCGCTATCCGTGTCGTTCGTGCCCAACCGGGCGCGAAAGTCGTTGAAGCCGATCGTGCTGAAAACGTACTGGATCAGATCAACGACGGCGATGAACTCCTCCTCCAATTGTTCCGGGGCGACGAAGAGGTGCGAGTCGTCCACCGTGAAGCCGCGCACGCGCGTCAGGCCGGTCAACTCGCCGCTCTTCTCGTAGCGGTAGACCGTGCCAAACTCGGCCAGCCGGTAGGGCAGGTCGCGGTAGCTGCGCGGCTCGCTGCGGTAGATCTCGATGTGGTGGGGGCAGTTCATCGGCTTGAGCAGGAACTCCTCCTCATCGACCTTGATGGGCGTGTACTGGCTGTCCTTGTAGTAGGGGTAGTGGCCGCTGGTCTTGTAGAGGTTGAGGTTGCCGATGTGGGGGGTGATGACCGGCAGGTAGCCGCGCTCCAACTGCGCCTGGCGCAGGAAGCTCTCTAGCGTCTCGCGCAACACCGCGCCCTTGGGCAGCCACAGCGGCAGGCCGGAACCGACCAGCGGCGAGATGTGGAACAGGCCCAGTTGCTTGCCCAGGCGGCGATGGTCGCGCAGGCGGGCCTCCTCCAGCCGTTGCAAGTACTCGTCCAGTTCGGCCTTGTTGCTCCAGGCCGTGCCGTAGATGCGCTGGAGTTGCGGGTTGTGCTCGTCGCCGCGCCAGTAGGCCCCGCTGGTGCGCAGCAGCTTGACGGCGTTGGGCCGGATATCGCGTGTGCGGGCCACGTGGGGGCCGCGGCACAGATCGACGAAGTCGCGCTGGCGGTAGATGCCCACCTCGCGCGCCGGCTCCGTCGTCGGGTTGCCCATCTCATCGACCTTGCCCGCGGCCAGGTCGCGGATCAGTTCGACCTTGTAGGGCTGCCCGGCGAAGAAAGCCAGGGCGTCGTCAACGGGCATGGTCGAGTGCTCGAACACGGCGTTCTCGCGCAACAGCTCCAGCATGCGCGCCTCGATGCGCTCCAGGTCTTCGGGCGCGAAGGTACGCGGCTTGCCGCGCTCGTCGAGGCCCAGGTCGAAATCGTAATAGAAGCCGTCCTCGATGGGCGGGCCGATGGCCAGGCGCACTTCCGGGAAGAGGTCGGTCACCGCCTCGGCCATGACGTGGGCGGCCGAGTGACGGATGCGGTATAGCTCCGTCTGGTTATAAGGGACGTTACCATTGTCTGCCATGTCTCACCTCAGAACCATCTCACGCAAAGCCGCAAAGAACGCCAAGCAAAGAACTTTGCATTCTTTGCGTCTTTGCGCGAGACAAAGAAAAACGCCGCCGCCCCGTATTGGGGCGACGGCGGTCGCGGTTCCACCCAACTTCCGAGGCCGCGCGCGGCCTCGATCTCATAACGGCCGATAACGGGGCCAGGCCGGGCCGGCTTAGTTGGACGGGCAGACGGTTGGTCTGCCCGATAGAGGCAAACCGTGGGTTCGCCTCAACCGTTCTGCCGGCCGCTCCCGGGGGGTTTTCGCTGCCTCGCTCGCGGCGGTCGCTCTCAGCCGATGGCGACTCGCTCTCTGGCGCGGTTCGGGCGGCTACTCGTCCCGGTCAACGCATTGCCTATCGAGACGCAACACAACAACTGCATCGCGCCTGTATCAGAACCTGCATTATAAACCGTCTGCGGCGCGTGTCAAGCGGCTTTCGCGGCTTTCTAGGCAAGGCGCATTTTACACACTGTGCGACGTTTCTTCACAGAGTCCAAACATGCCCGGCCTATACTGCCCAAAGTGAATGACAACCCGATTGACAGCCGACAAACCGACCCGAACCCCGGTTGCGCCCGGACGGCGCGCGGGTTCGCGGGAACTCCGACCGATCAATCACTACGACAATGGAGAAAAAGATCATGTTGAACGTAAGACGACTGAGTATTGTGCTATTGGGCCTGGTTCTGCTGGTGGCCGGCGTGGCCATGACGACTGAGACGGCCGCCGCCGATAGCAAGATTGACATCCAGGGCCTTGTCTATATTGACAAAAACCTGAACGGCGTGTGGGACGTGGGCGAGGAAGGCTACGGCGGCGAGTATCAGTGGGTGGAGAGCGAGGAGGTCTGGCGCTACGTCGGCGCGACGCTGACTATCATCACCCCGGCCTACGATGAGTTCACCGACGAGTCAGCGCCCTATCGTGCAGCGGGCGAGGATGAGGTCTCGATGTGTACCTACCAGGACTTGCTAGTGAACGACGAGATTAACCCCAACCCCGTGCGGCCTTGCTTCGGCACGTGGGGCTTCCCGCGCCTGCCTATTGACATGTGGGTCACGGTCAAGCTGACCGCGCCGGAAGGGTACTATATTACTTCTGACAGCACGCAGACTATCCTGACGGGCACGGATACGGGCTGGATCGACTTCGGTATCGCGCCCATCGCTGAGTAGGCGCAGCAACAGCACCCCGCAGTAAGAACGGCCGGACTGGCAAGCCAGTCCGGCCGTTCCTGTTATGCGTGCCGGGCGCCGTAGTCCGCGCCGCTACTGCAAATAGTCCCGCAGCGACTTGCTGCGGCTGGGGTGGCGCAGCTTGCGCAGGGCCTTGGCCTCGATCTGGCGGATGCGCTCGCGCGTGACGCCGAAGTTCTTGCCGACTTCCTCCAGCGTGTGGTCCTTGCCGTCGTTCAGCCCGAAGCGCATCTCCAGCACTTCGCGCTCGCGCTCGCTCAGAAAGCCCAGAACGTTGCGGATTTGCTCGCGCAGCAACTCGCGCGAGGCGGCATCGCCCGGCTCAATGATGCTCTCGTCGGCCAGGAAGTCGCCCAACTCGGTCGAGTCGTCGTTGCTGCCCACCGGCGTTTCCAGCGACATGGGATCCATGGCGATGCGCAGGATGTCGCGGATCTTAGCCACCGATTGTCGCCACTTGCGGTCGAGCATCGGGTCGATGGGCTGATCGGCCGCCAGGGCCGCCTTGATGGCCGCTGACTCCTCCGGCAAGAGGTAGTCCAACTCCAGCGCCAACTCCTCCGTGCTCGGCTCGTGGCCCAGCTTCTGCACCAGTTCGCGCTGCACCTTGACGATGCGGTTGATCGTGTCGTACATGTGTACGGGAATGCGGATGGTGCGGGCCTGGTCGGCGATGGCCCGGCTCACGGCCTGGCGAATCCACCAGGTGGCGTAGGTGCTGAACTTGAAGCCCTTGGTGTGGTCGAACTTCTCCACGGCGCGCAACAGGCCGACGTTGCCCTCCTGCACCAGATCGAGCAGATGGATGCCGCGGCCCATGTAGCGCTTGGCGACACTGACGACCAGGCGCAGGTTGGCCCGCGTCAGGTTGGCCTTGGCCTCCTCGGCGCGGTCGCGGATCATGTACTCGTTGTAGCTGAGCGAGGCGTCGCCGGGGAAGAGCAGGTCATCGACCTCGCCGGCCGTAGGTAACTCGCGGCCCGCTTGCAGCCGCCGGCCGATCTCGTCGGCCAGCTCGTTGGGCAGCAGGTAGAAGGCGGTCAGCACGGCGAAGAGGCACTCGGCCAGGTCGGTCCACGACTCATCCTGCCCCCACGTGCCATCGTTGAGGTAGTGGTGAATGTAGGAGCGGCCGGCGCGCGGGCCGTCGGCGTGCAGGGCGCGCGCCTCGACCAGCAACGGGGCCAGCTCCGGCGGCGTGACGCCGATGGTCACGGCGCTCTCGCGGGCGCACTGCCAGTTCTCCAGCAGATTGCGGTAGTTGAGCACCATCGCCTGGGCGCGCAGCATGTTCTGGTTGACCGGGCGCTCGGCCGCGGGGGCTTCTTCCACAGGACGGCCGCGCCGGCGGCGCGTGTTGCCGTTTGACCGGCTCAGGCCCACGTCCTGGTTCAGCCGCTCCAGCACGCGCAACGCCTGCATCTGCGTCGCCAGCCAGATCTCCTGCTCGGCGGTCAGCAGGGGAACCTGGCCAATCTCCTTCAGGTAGGTGTGGACGGGGTCGTCTTCGGCGTCGCTGAGGTGGTAGTCGTCGTCTTCTTCGTCGAGGTCGTCCAGCCGGTCGAGCAGGCCGATGTCGCCGGGGTCGTCGATGGGTTCGCCGTCGGCCGAGACAATGCGGATGTTGAGCTTCTGCAGGCGTTCGTAGAGCGCCTCGGCCTCCTCCTCGTTGGCGGTGGCCAGGATGGTCTGCACGTCAGACTCGGCGATCTGGCGTGACCGCCGGGCCTTGCGCACCAATGCCTCAACGTCCAGCGGCTCGGCGCTCAGCGCCTCGTCGGCGGCGTCGTCATCCCTGTCGCCAAATTCCGGCGTATCCGCTTCGGGGTACATCTCCATGTGCAACTGAGTCCGTTCAACGTAGCGCAGTCTGTCAGACTGCTCCACTTCAGCGGGCGCGGCGGCCGGCGCCACTCTCGGCGCGCCGCCGCCCCTGGGCCGACAACGCATCCTTGGCCTGATGGATGCGCCGCATCGCCGGTTGCGATGTGGCCAGCAGATCGCTGTAGAGCCGGGTTAACTCCTCGGCCGACTCCGGCTCATGTTCGCTGGCGCGCAACTGCTTCAGTTCGGATATCCGCTTGCGGATTTTCTCTAACCGCCAATCGAGCACCGATTGCGCCAGGGAGTCGGGTAGCCGATCCAACTTCAGCCCGGGCGACGGGGGAAGGGCCATGAGGCTCCGCACCCGCTCTGCCAACACCGCGTCTAGACTATTGCACAATTCCTCAATCGTGGCAACCTCCGGCCCACTGGGCTGGGCGCGTTCCAGGACGACTTGCAGCAGGGCGCGATCCTCGGCCCGCTCGAAGTCGGCGGCGCTGACCTCCGGCTCGCCCTGACGGCTGAGGATGCGGTTGATGTGGTGGATCGCGCCGGGGTACTCCAGGCATTGGCGCAGGAAGTTCTCCTCCAGGCGCGGCGGCCGGCGCAGGTCGCCGGCGATCTTGCTGCCCGGCTGGCCAATCGCGCCGCGGGGGGCGTCGAAGTCGCCCGGCGGGGCGTCGTCCCAATAGGGCGGCGGCTCGTCGTATGGCGGTGGCTGGTCGCCCGTCGCTGGCCGCGGACTGGCGGCCGGCGGCTGCCCCTGCTCCCTGGCCCCTCGTCCCTGGCCCTTCCCGCCCGCCTTCTTCAGGCGCGTCTCGGCCGCGCGCAACGCCTTGATGTCCACGTCCAGCGCCTGGCTGAGCACGCCCAGGTAGTGATCGCGCTCCACCGGCTCGGCGATGTCGTGGATGAGCGGCAACACCTGGGCGGCGGCGGCGCTCTTGGCCTTGGCGTCGCCCGGCGGCAGTTCGGCGGCGACAACGCGGATGATGTAGTCCACCACCGGCCGCGCCTCGGCCAGCAGCCGCGGCCAGGCCGCCGGGTCGGTGCGGATGAGCTTGTCGGGGTCTTGCCCCTCCGGCAGGGTGACGATGCGGATGTCGGCCCGAAGCCGCCCCTCCAGCTGCACCAGGCCGCGGGCGTCGAAGGTCACGTCCAGGTCGCGGTCGAGGGTCTCGCGGGCCAGTTGCAGGCTGCGCAGCGTCGCCTTGGCCCCGGCGGCGTCGGGGTCGAGGGCCAGCACGAAGCGCTTGGTCAGCTTTTGCAGCAGCCGCAACTGCGCCTCGGTCAGGCTCGTGCCCATCTGGGCGACGACGTTGCGGTAGCCGTGCTGCCAGGCCTGCATCACGTCCATGTAGCCCTCGACGAGGACGACCTGGCGCGCTTCGCGGATGTGGCGCTTGGCCGTGTCCAGCCCGAAGATGAGATGGCCCTTGTCGAACAGCGCCGTCTGGGGGCTGTTGAGGTACTTGGGGATGCCGTCGGGGTCGAGCGTGCGCGCGCCGAAGCCGACGACGCGGCCGTCGCTATCGCGGATGGGGATGATCAGGCGGTTGCGGAAGCGGTCGTAGCGACGGTGGCGCTCCTCGTTCTCGGTCAGCAGGCCGGCGGCCAGCAACTCGTCCTCGCTATAGCCCTGGGCGCTGAAGTGGGTGCGCAGGGCATCCCAGCTATCGAGGGCGAAGCCAAGCCGGAACGTGGCCACGGTGTCATCGTTGAGCAGCCGGTCGGCGACGTAGCGGCGGGCAGCCTCGGCCTGCGGCGCGTGGAGCAGCAGTTGGTGGAAGTAGTGCGAGGCGGCGTCGAGCAGGGCGGCCTGGCGGACTTCGGCCGCTTCGTGGGCCTTGTCGCGCGGCCGGTGGTCTTCCAGGGTGACGCCGGCGCGCTTGGCCAACTCCGTCAACGTCTCCTTGAAGTCCCAGCCGTTCTTCTTCATGACGAAGGAGAAGACATCGCCCCCCTCGGCGCAGGCCCCAAAGCAGCGCCACGTCTGGCTTTCAGGGAAGATATAGAAGGCAGGCGTCTTGGTGTTGGGATGGAAGGGGCAGAAGCCGGCCCAGTTGCGCCCCGATTTGCGCAGCTGCACGCCGGCGTCCTGGACGACGTCGACGAGATCGAGCCGGCTTTTAATCTCTTGCGTTACAGTCATGTCAGCGAGCGGTCGCGCAATGCACAGGCGATTCAGCTTCGGAACCCACCGGCCAGGACAAGGAGAGCGGCGGATTCACAGTCGGTCGCGGTTGTCGGCGAAGGGGATTATAGCTCAAGTTGGGCGGATGTTCTAATCGCGACGAACTCCGGGACCCGCGCGCCTTCAACTCCGTGCGGCCATTCCTCGGCAGCGTCCAGTGGCAGAACGGCCAGGGCTTTTGCCCTGACACTCTCTACCAGCAAGGCGTGCTGATGCTCCAGAAAAGAGAACCGGCGTCGGCCTAAAGACCCTGTTGCCGCACGGCCTCGCCCGCCAGGGCCAGAAAATGCGGGTCGCGGTGGACGAGGACGGCGTCGTGGTGGGCGGCCGTGGCGGCGATGAGGGCATCGATGGCAGGCACGCGGGCGGGAGCCGTCTGGCGCAGAGCGATAGCGCGGAGGGCAATCGTCTCGTCCACGGAAATAATCTGGGCAAATAACTCCCGATAGTCTTCGACAACCTCGCTAAACTTGTGCTCGTCGCCCAGAGAGCACAACCGCGCATGCAACTCGACCAGACTAAGAACTGAGATACCCACGGCCGTCTCTGGGCCTGCCAATATCTCGCTAACTGCCTTCCAGCCCGGTTCGCGCTGAAGGTGAGCGATCCAGGCCGATGTATCGAGCACATGCGTAATCATGGCTGCTCCATGTCCTCATCCTCTTGTTCGCGCTCGCGGATGAGGTCGCCAATCGGATCGCTTCCCGGCGGAAACAATGGCTGCCACTTCTCTTCGATCTGTCTCACGCGTTCGGCGCGCGTGAGAGCCGGGCGCACAACCACCGCCCGCACTCCGCTCAGTTCAAACTCCAGCCGCATCCCCGGCTCCAGTTGAAGCTCGCGAACAACAACTGCCGGAATGGTGATCTGGTTCTTGCCGGTAATGGTAGCCTGAATGACCTTTGGCCTGTTCCTTGCCACTGTCTCGTTCATTGCATTCTCCTTACCGGAAGTATAATTCAAGGGGTATTTTCAAGTCAAGGATTCTTCTCGTAGGGCGGGTTGCCAACCCGCCCTACAGCTTCCCAAACATTTGGGCAAACCTCCCCTAGCGCCTGGGAACCCTTGCCTGTTATCCTGTCGTCAACGTGCAGTCAAACCAGTCAGAAAGGAGCAAGAATATGAACAGTCGCTTGTTAGGAATCCTGTGCATGCTCGGCGGCGCGGCCATGATCATCGGGGCATTGGTCTGGGGGGAGTTCGCCAATACGCCGGGCATCATCGCCGGTATCCTCTGGGCCTTGGGCAGCATCGCCGGGCTGGTCGGCCTCATCCAGCTGGGCGCGCTGGGCGACAGTCCCCTCAGCCGGGCGCTGGGCTTCGTACCGATCATCGGCTTTGGCCTGATCGCTGTCGGCTCCGTCTTGCATCTGGCCGGCATTGTCGACGACCAGAGCACGTTCTTCGGCGTGGGCTGGGCCGTGCAGATGGCCGGCATGCTGCTGGTCGGCATCCTGACCATCGCCGCCCGGCGCTGGCGGGGCTGGCGGCGGTTCGTGCCGCTGCTGACCATCGTGATAGTGCCCGTGTACTTCGCGCTCAGTCGCCTGAACATCCCCGGCTTCGCAGTCGTTTTCTATGGCGCCTACATCCTGCTGGGCTACGCCGTCGCCACGGCCGAGCCTACCCCGGCCGCCGAGCGTCCCCTCGCGGCCTAGCCAGTTTGGGAGGGTTTTCAACGCCAAGACGCCCAGGCGCGAGGACGCAAAGCTCGGAATCATCTTTGCATCCTCACGGCCTGGCGTCTTTGCGTTGACTGCCTCACATCTTACAATGGACGCATGGTGACGAGGCTGAGCATCAGGTGGGCGCGGGCCGGCTGGCTGCTCTTCGCCCTGCTCGCCCTTAGCCTGGCCCTGCCGGGTATCGAGACCTACGCCCGGGCGGTCGCCGTCCCCTGCGCCGGGGCCGCCTGCCTGCCGGGCCAGTTGACTCCGGCCGAGATGGCGGCCATGCTCGACTTCTACGCCCGCCCCCAGTACGCTAGTAACGCTCTCGTTCTCAGCGGTTCTATCGCTGTCTTTTACCTGCTGGCCGCCGCCCTCTTTATCTGGCGCCGGCCGGCCAACCTCGCCGCCGTCGCCGGGGCGTTTGTCCTGACCGCCGCTGCGACCCGCGCCCTGGCCCTGGCCACAACCCAACTCTACCCGGCACTGCGGCCGGCGGCCCACCTCATCGCCTTCGTCCAGTTCGCCGCCCTGCTACCCTTCCTCTGCGCCCTGCCCGACGGCCGCTTCCGGCCGGCCTGGCTGCGGGGGGCGGCCTGGGCGGCTGTGCCCGCCGGCGCGCTGGTGGCTTTTGGCGGGGCCGGCCGGCCGCTCGGCCACTGGCTGGGCGCGGGCGTGGCGGCGCTGGCCCTCGGTCACGCCGCCTACCAATACCGCGCGTCGCGCCGCACGCCCGGCGAAGAGGGCGCGGCCTGGACACTGGCTGGCGTCGCCCTTTTGCTGGTCGGGCAATGGTTCAGCGGGCCACTCGTTCTGTTACCCATCCCGTCCCTGTCCTTTGCCACAATGCCGTCGGGGTTCCAACCGCTCTATATGATCCTCGGCATGTTGCTGCCTCTGGCCGGTCTGACTTGCCTGACCGTGGCCCTGCTGGGCGACGAGCTATTCCACATTGAGGTCGTCCTCAACCGCGCCCTGGTCTACACCCTGCTGACGCTGCTCATCGTCGCCGTCTACGCCCTGGTCGTCGGCTACCTGTCGCTGCTGTTTCAATCACAGGGTAGCGTCTGGTTCTCGCTGCTGGCCACCGGGCTGGTGGCCGTCCTCTTCCAGCCGCTGCGCCAGCGCGTGCAGCGCTTCGTCAACGGGCTGCTCTATGGCCGGCGTGATGACCCCTATCGCGTCATCGCCGGGCTGGGCGAGCGCCTGGAGGGGGCCATCGAACCGGCGGCCGTGCCCGCGGCCATCGTCGCCGCCGTGCGCGATGCGCTGCGCCTGCCTTACGCCGCCCTCGTCACGCCGGGGGCAGATGGCGACGAACTGCTGGCCGCCGATGGCGCGCCCGCGGCCGATGCGGCGCGCTTCCCCGTCGTCTACCAGGGCGCGCCAGTCGCCCATCTGCTGGCCGGCCCGCGTCGCGGCGACGCGAAGCTCTCGGCCGCCGACCGCGCCCTGTTGACCGACCTGGCCCAGCAGGCCGGCCCGGCCGTCCACGGCGTGCGCCTGCTGGCCGACTTGCAGCGCCTCAGCGCCGACCTGCAAGCCTCGCGCGAGCAATTGGTGCTGGCCCGCGAGGAGGAGCGCCGCCGACTGCGCCGCGACCTGCACGACGACCTGGCCCCGACGCTGGCCGGCCTTTCGTTGCGCGCTGGAGCGATTGCCGACCTGGTAGACAGCGACCCATCGCGGGCCGTGGCCCTGGCCGAGACGCTCGACGCGGCCATCCGCGACGCCGTTGGCAGCGTGCGGCGGCTGGTCTACGACCTGCGTCCGGCGGCGCTCGACGACCTGGGATTGCTGGCGGCCATCCGCGAGCGGGCACTGGACTACGGCAGCGGGCCGGGGCTGCGGGTCACGGTGGACGCGCCCGAGGCCCTGCCGCCGCTGCCGGCCGCGGTTGAGGTGGCCGCCTATCGCATCGTGCAGGAGGGGCTAATGAACGTCGCCCGCCACGCCGGCGCCGTCCACTGCGCCATCCGTCTCACCGTTGGCGACGCCCTGACCATTGAAATTGCCGACGACGGCCGTGGCCTGCCCCCCCTTGTAGCGCGGGATGGTATCCCGCCTCCGCCAACGCCTGAAGACGCGGGATACCATCCCGCGCTACAAGGGGGGATCGGCTTGCGCTCTATCCGC
>ERZ724512.1356-NODE-1356-length-11464-cov-7.840827_pt1 | contig 11464 bp, 7 predicted proteins | sample MGYA00376045_ERZ724512 | MGnify/ENA primary metagenome ERZ724512 (study PRJEB28724, sample SAMN07190883) | activated sludge metagenome | isolation source: activated sludge of sewage treatment plant in Hong Hong | place: Hong Kong | collected 2016-03-17 ... | reverse complement strand
GCCAGCATCGCCCCGGCCCCCTTGCGCAGTTCCGGATGCGCAGCGGCGATCTTGCCCGAGGTGATCTCGATCTCGCGGGCGTCGTAGCCCGAGGCCTCCAAGACCTTCATGCGGCTGAACGCCGCGCCGTACCGGTCGGGGGGCATGGTGTCGAAGACGAGGTACTCCAACGCCTCCCGGATCCGGCGCGCTGCATGGCCGTCGCCGAAGGGGTTGCGGATAGCCGTCATGGCGGATCGCGCCGCCGGGTCGGACAACAGCTTCAGGCTGACCTCCCGGATGCGGTCGGTATCGCTGCCCACGAGGATCAGCGCACCCGCCTCCACGCCCTCGGGCCGCTCGGATTCCTCCCGGGCCACCAGGACTGGCGTTCCGACGCTGGGAGCCTCCTCCTGCACGCCGCCGGAGTCACTGATCGCCAGCGTCGCCCGCTGCAACAGGCGTGCGAACGGGATGTAGTCCATCGGCTCGGTGAGCACAACGTTCGGGGTGCCGCCGAGAATTCCGTACACGTCGTCGCGCACCTTGGGGTTCGGGTGGACCGGCCACACCACGACCAGGTCCGGGCGTTCCAAGGCGATCTGCCGTACCGCGGCAGCGATGCGCTGGATCGGGGCGCCGAGGTTCTCGCGGCGATGCGCGGTGACGACCAGCAGGGGCACGTCGAGTTGATCCAGCCGGGCCAGGCGTGGGTCCGGCCATTCCTGATGCAAATCAGCCGCCCAGTGCAGAGCGTCGATGCCGGTGTTGCCGGTGACGAAGACACGCTCCGGGTCCACTCCCTCGCGGATGAGATTGGCCTGGTTGGCCGGGGTCGGTGCCAAATGAAATGCCGCCATGCGGGAGATCAACTGACGGTTCAGCTCCTCCGGGAACGGGGACAGGATGTCGCGGGTACGCAGTCCGGCTTCGACGTGCACGACTGGCAGTTTGCAGCCCATCGACGCCAGCGCGGCGGCCATCGCTGAGGTGGTGTCGCCGTGCACCAGTGTGAGCGCCGGGTACGGGTTGCCGGAGTTCTCCGCCGCACCGAACAACCGCGGGCGGGAGCGCCGCTCTGGTCCGCCCCGCAGCATCAGCAGCAGATCGTCAAATGCGGCCACACAATCGCGCACTAGGCCGTTGATGGTGTTGCCGGTCCCGCCGATCTCCAGATTGACGTCGGCTTCAATCCCCGCGGCGCGCAGAATCGGCGCCACCAGATCGGCATGCTGGCCGGTGTTCACCACGTACGGCTGCAGCAGCTCGGAGGACTGCAGCGCCTGCACCACGGGCAGCATCTTGATGGCCTCGGGGCGAGTACCCATGACGACCAGGCAGCGCACCCGGTCGTCAGTGTCCGGCCCCGGACGTACCGCGAACGAAGTCATACCCCACCATCGGCATCGCGGTACCGCGTCTTGATCGACAAGCCCTCATCCAATAGGCACCTAGTGCCGAAGAAGAAGACATGAGGTCGGGTCTCGGATGCGCCGTCGCGGGTCTTGTGTGCCTGACGTTCGCAGCCGGCGGGCCGGCACAGGCAGCCACCCTGACCGACGGTGACACCTACGGATCTTGGCGGGTCGTCTTCGCCGGCTACGGCTCCGTGACTGCCACTCCGTCGAAGCTCACCCTGCAACCCGCGGTCGCGACCACCGCGGACACGACGCATGCCGCCCTCGTGGTCGGCACGTCGCAGACGAACGTCCGGTTGAAGACCCGGGTCACGCTCAACGCTCAACTGCGCACGGGCTCGTCCGCCAATCCGTGGGAAACCGGCTGGCTGGTCACGCGCTACCAGGACCCTGAGCACTTCTACTACGTGGCGCTGAAGACCAACGGCTGGGAACTCGGCAAGCGCGATCCGGCGTACCCGGGCGGACAGCGCTTCCTCGCGACTGGCGACACTCCGGCTGCGGAGGAGGGAGCGTCACAACAGGTGGCGCTCACTGCTTCCGGGAACAAGATCTCAGTCCGCATCGACGGCGAGGCGGTGACCACGTTCACCGACACCCAACGGCCGTACCGCAGCGGAGCCGTCGGCTTCTACGCCGAGGACGCTGCGGTCACGTTCGACAAGATCAGCGTCGCGTCGCTGTAGACGAGTCCAGCGATGACCGCGACGCTAGTCAGCCCCAGACGATGGCACGTGCTGCTTGCGCTGCTGGTCGCCGCCGTGAGCGTGCTGCCGGCAATGCCAGCCCGGGCAGCCACGGCCCCGTTCCCCTACACGCTGTCTGTGCAAGGCGGGTACGGCAGCGCAGAGGTCGTGGTGCCGGTTCCGGAGGGCACCGCGCCGATCCGACTGCGAGGGACCATCGACTCCAGTTACAGCACTCCCGGCGACTTGGTGATCACGGTCAACGGCAGGCGCGCCGCGTCGGTTCCGGCCGTCGGCGGTGGTCCGTTGACCGTCGACCTCGCTGCCTCGGACGTCGTCGACGGTGGCATCACCATCGGTCTGCGCGCGGCTCTGCAGCCGCACCAGGACTGCTGGCAGGACGATCAGGCGGTCGCCACGCTGACGGACCCGGTGCTGCGGCTGGATGCCGACCCGCCGGCCCCCACGACCATCGCCGAGTTCCTCGCTGCGGGCTCGCCTGCCTACGTGATCGCAGTACCGTCCCAGCCAACCCCGGCCGAGCAGCAGGCCGGCCTGGACGCCGTGCTGGCACTGCGGCACCTCTTCCCGGATCAGACCTCTGTGACACTGGTCACCACCGACGATCCGCAGCCGACATCTCCGCGCAGCCGCACGTTGGTTGTCACCGAGAACGGCACCGGGGATAACAGCTTGGCGGTGCAGGACGGCCGCCTGCTGGTCAGCGGGGATGCCGCGGAACTGCCGGCTGCCGCGATCTCGCTGGCTGATCCCAACACCGGTCTGCTCGACCTGGCTTCGGTCACCGATCTGCCCGGCACCGCTGCATACGACCCGGTGACCGACACCGCCAGCTTCGCGCGATTGGGCATCTCTGACCTGGCGGTATCCGGCATCGGCCGGGTGGCACAGACGGTGCCGCTGGCGCAGGCGTGGTTCGGCGCGCCGGTCAAGCAGCTGATCGTCGACCTGCAAGCCACCGCCACACCCGTGCTGGCGGGTCAACAGGGCCGCGTGAATGTGCTGTGGAACGACGAACTGATCGCCTCCCAGACCCTGACCACGGACTCCCGCGTCGGGCTGCGCTTCACTGTGTCCGCTCTGCAATTGCGCAATGTGAATGATCTGACACTGGAGTTGCAATACCAGCCCGCCGGCGGTGACTGCCGGACCGTACCTTTGCCGGGCAAGGTCGAGGTCGACGTGGACAACAGCACCATCACGCCAACTTTCGGCGCCTCCATGGGACCAGGCTTCCAGCGTTTCCCGCAGTCATTCGGCGCCGAGATCCCGGTCGCCGTGGTCGGTTCGGTGACGCAGGCACTGCCGAACATTGCCAGCCTGCTCGCCGCGGCCACGGCCAGCAGCCCGCAACAGTACGTGGTGACGTTGGCAGATGTTGCCGATCTGCCTGATGGCGGTGTCGCCGCGGGCGTCACGGCAGAGCAGGCCGATGCCTTTGGCGCTCCCTTGCCATCGGACACCCACGAGTTCGCCGCCGGACAGTCCGGTGACTACGCGGCCTTGCAGGCCTTTCAGAGCGGCCAGCGCGACCTGATCGTCCTCTCCGATCAGCCCGCCGAACCAGCGCAGATTCTGGCCACGTGGCCCACGGCTGCGGGCTGGTCGACGCTGACCGGGCAGGTGTACGTCACGTCCGGCGGTCTGCCAGAGGCCTTCGAGACCCCCAGCACAGCGCCGGACAAGCAGACGCCGCAACTCATCGCCGCGGGCGTGACCAGTGCCGTCCTGCTTATGGCACTGGCGCTGTGGCTGTGGCGTCGGCCGAAACGGGGCTGACATGACACTGTGGGACTGGGTCGTCTTCGCGGTCTACTACGTGTCGTTCGTGTCCATCATGATTGGCTACGTCTGGACGATCGTGCTCTACATCTGCGGCGGTCGCTATCTGCGCGCACTGCGTGCGCGGCCCCCCGGTAACGAGGCCGACTACCTGTGGGTGTTCCTCGTTCCGGCCCTCAACGAAGGGGTCACGATTGCCGACAGCGTCGCCCGCTTACGCGCCGTGCGGGCGACCCACAAGGTGATCATGGTCATCAACGACGGTTCCAACGACAACACCGAGGAGGTGCTGGCGGGGTTGGCCGGGCCGGACCTGGCCGTACTCACGCGGGTACCGCCCAACGCACGCGTGGGCAAAGCAGCCGCCTTGAACGCCGCCTTCGAGCGCATCCGCTCCGAAGTGCTGCCGCACCATCCGCAGTTTCCGGACGAACGAGTGATCTTCGGCATCGTCGATGCCGACGGACGGCTGGCGGCGGACGCGCCGGCCGCAGTCGCCCGGCATTTCGACGATCCAGCAGTCGGCGGCGTCCAAGTGCACGTGCACATCTACAACCAGACAAGTTGGCTGACCCGCATGCAGGCCCTGGAATTCATGATCTTCGGGGGCTTGTTCCAGGTGGGCCGGTCCTACTGGGGGACGGCCTTTTTGGGCGGCAACGGGCAGTTCAACCGGCTGACCGCGCTGGCTGACGTGGCGGGCCAAGAGGGACCGTGGTCGCACTACCTGACCGAGGACCAGGAACTGGGCCTGCGGTGCCTGTCCGCCGGCTGGCGCGGCGAGCACGAGCCGGACACCCAGGTGGCTCAGCAGGGACTCAACAACGTGCGGAAGCTGTACCGGCAGCGCGCCCGCTGGTTCCAGGGCAACCTGCAGGTGCTGGGCGACGTGCGTCGTCTGCATTCCCGGGAGCTGTACGGGATCCGGCGACTGGACACCGCCATCTCGCTGCTGCTGCCGGTCCTGCAGAGCATCGTCGGCTTGGCGTTGTTGCTGGCGATCGTCCTCGCGCTGTTCTTCGGGGTTCCCTACCTGCCATGGGGGTCACCGCTGTTGCTGCTCTTCTACGTCCAGCTGTCCGTCGGCCCGACGTTCCTCGGCGTGATGGTTCTCGCACGCGGGCGTGGTGGCGCAGGCGTCGGTCGGGTGCTCGCTGCCATGCTGCCGTACCTGTTGTACACATGGCTCATGTGGCCGGTCGTGGCGATCGGCATGTGGAAGCAGTTCCGCGGGAACGCCACGTGGGCCAAGACCGAGCGGGAGGCGGTCAGCGAGCCAGCGCCGGCCTGAACTCTGCGACGCTGGGCGTGGATCCCGCCACTGCGTGACCGTATTCACGCCCAGCCCGCCGTGGCCAGGGCAGAATCGGACCATGACCGAACCGATGCCCCGTTTCCCCGACGGTTTCCTGTGGGGAACGGCCACGTCCTCCTACCAGATCGAAGGGTCGCCGGACGCCGACGGAAAGGGCCGGTCGATCTGGGACACGTTCAGCCACCTGCCTGGGAAGATCGCGACTGGTGAAACGGGGGATGTGGCCTGCGACCACTACCGGCGCGCCGACTCCGACCTCGACCTGCTCACCGAGGTGGGCTGCAACGCCTACCGGTTCTCGATCTCCTGGCCGCGGATCCTCCCCGAAGGGACGGGTCAGGTGGAATCGCGCGGGCTGGACTTCTACGACCGGCTGGTCGACGGCCTGCTCGCCCGCGGTGTCGCCGCCTTCCCGACGCTGTACCACTGGGACCTGCCGCAGGCTTTGCAGGACGCGGGCGGCTGGTTGAGCCGTGGCACGGCCGAAGCCTTCGGTGACTACGCCCGGATCGTCGCCGAGCGGATCGGCGACCGGGTCAGCGCCTTCATCACTCTCAATGAACCGGCGGTGCACACGTCGCTGGGACATGTGCTCGGCACGCATGCGCCCGGCCTATGGGAACTGGACCGCGTCTACTGGGTGATCCACCATCAACTGCTCGGGCACGGCTTGGCCGTGCGAGCGATCCGCGACACGTGCGGCAAGCCGGTCGGACTGACGAACAACCACCCGCCCGTGCTGCCGCAGAACTCCGACTCGCGCGACGACATCGTGGCCGCCGAACGCATGGACATGCTGTTCAACCGCCAGTACCTGGACCCGGTGCTGCTCGGGCGCAACCCCGCTGACGTCCAGGACGTCTACGGGCCGCTGGCACCCGACGTCATCCAGGACGGCGACTTGGACATCATCGGCACGCCCATGGATTTCCTGGGGGTGAACTACTACAGCCCGCAATGGGTGAAGGCGGGTGGGCCCGACAATCCGCTCGGGTTCGAACTCGTCGACCCGCCCGCGGAGTATCCGCGCACTGCGTTCGACTGGCCGGTCGTCCCGGAGGCGTTCACCGATCTGCTGTTGCGGCTGAAGTCGGACTACGCGCACAGGCTGCCACCGATCTACATCACGGAGAACGGCACGTCCTGGCCCGAGCCCGTCCATGACCAGTTCCGCATCGACTACCTCGCCGGCCACGTGCGGTCGGTGGCCCGTGCCATGGCCGAAGGTATGGACATCCGCGGCTTCTTCTGCTGGTCGCTGATGGACAACTTCGAGTGGGCGGAAGGCACCAAGCAGCGGTTCGGACTCGTGCACGTCGACTTCGACAGTCAGCAGCGAACCGTGCGGGACTCCGGACGCTGGTACGCCGAACTTGCAGCCGGACGACTGAGCATGTGAATGGGCCCCGGTCTGGTGCCAGGCCGGGGCCCATTCGACGAAGGCGGGCGAGGGAGGCGACGCCGCGCCTTCTAGATGAGGCGGAAGACCAGAGATCGTGCCTGCAGGCTCAACTGGGCCGCCTCGGTACCGTTCGAGCCGTGCAGTTCCTCGAGCACGTCCTGAAGGTCGTCGAGGTCCTGTGGCGGCTGCGAAAAGCGGGGGGTGACATAGGGCAGGAATTCCGCCGACAGCCAGGCGATCAGGCGCTGGCATTCCGGCACAGCCGTGTAGCCGTCGTCGGCGGCGGCGACCACTTCGAGGACGAGGCGGTCGGCGGTGTCGTTGAGTTCCTGGCGCATGTCACGGACGTCCTCAATCTGCGGAACTGCGCGGACGGTCTTCTCGTCGACCATGGGGCCCACCTCCTCGTGTCGTGACCAAATCGTGACCTTTGGCTCATTCGAGCATGGCGCCTGCCGTTGTGTCTAGCCCTAAGGAAGTACTGATTAATGCTGTGTCCTGCGCGGAACGTGGCTGAGCCATGATTAATCAGTGGTTCTCGGCCAAGTGGATGATGTCTGCGCGGGCGGCGAAAAACGGTTTGGGTGCCTAACCCGACCTTGGATGGCACGTCAGACACCGAAACCGGGCCTAGAGATCGGCAGCGTCCAGGATTCGGTAGGCGTAGCCCTGCTCGGCGAGGAATCGCTGCCGGTGAGCGGCGAAATCGGCGTCGACGGTGTCCCGGGTGACCACGGTGTAGAAGTGGGCCGTCGCGCCGTCGTGCTTGGGCCGCAGCACCCGGCCCAGCCGCTGCGCCTCCTCCTGACGGGAACCGAACGTGCCCGACACCTGGATCGCCACCCGCGCTTCCGGCAGGTCGACCGAGAAGTTGGCCACCTTGCTCACGACCAGCACCCGCACCTCGCCGGCCCGGAAGGCGTCGAACAGCTCCTGCCGCCGGCGCACCGGCGTCTTGCCCGTGATCAGCGGGGCGTCGAGGTCGGCAGCTAGGTCGTCGAGCTGGTCGAGGTACTGCCCGATCACCAGGATCTGGTCGTCGGGGTGAGACGCAATGAGTTGCTCGACCACTTGGGTCTTGACGGGGGCGGCCGCGGCCAGGCGATAGCGGTCCTCGGGTTCGGCCAGCGCATAGGCCATCCGTTCGGACTCCTCGAGGCTCACCCGGATCTCGCAACAATCCGCCGGCGCGATGTACCCCTGCGCCTCGATGTCCTTCCACGGCGCGTCGAACCGTTTCGGGCCGATCAGAGAGAAGACGTCGGACTCCCGGCCGTCCTCGCGGACCAGCGTGGCGGTCAGTCCGATCCGGCGCCGGCTCTGGATGTCGGCGGTGAAGCGGAAGACGGGCGCGGGCAACAGGTGAACCTCGTCGTAGAGGATCAGGCCCCAGTTGCGGGCATCGAAGAGTTCGAGGTGGGCGTAAACACCCTTCCGCTTGGACGTCAGGATCTGGTAGGTCGCGATCGTGACCGGACGGATCTCCTTGGACTGTCCGCTGTACTCGCCGATCTCATCCTCTGTCAGGGTCGTCCTGGCCAGCAGCTCGGATCGCCATTGCCGCGCCGCGACGGTGTTCGTGACCAGGATCAGCGTGGTCGCCTGCGCCATCGCCATGGCCGCGGCACCCACTATCGTCTTGCCCGCGCCACAGGGCAGCACTACGACGCCCGAACCGCCGTGGTAGGCGTTCTCCGCAGCCAGCCGCTGGTAGTCGCGCAACACCCAGCCCTGCTCGCGTAAAGCGATGGGGTGCGCCTCACCGTCGACGTAGCCGGCCAGGTCCTCGGCGGGCCAGCCGATCGCCAGCAGCGCCTGCTTCAACCGGCCGCGTTCGCTGGGATGCACCGCCACGGTGTCGTCGTCGATGTGGGCACCGAGCATGCCGCCGGTCTTCTTGTGCCGCAGAACCTCGGCCAGCACGGCGCGATCGTGGCTGACGAGCACCAGCCCGTGGGCGGGATGGTTGTGCAATTCCAGGCGGCCGTAGCGGGCCACCGTCTCGGTCACATCCAGCAACAGCGCCGGACTGATCGGGAAGCGCGAATAGCGGACCAGCGTGTCGACGATCTGCTCGGCGTCATGCCCGGCGGCACGGGCGTTCCACAGACCGAGCTTGGTCAGCCGGTAGGTGTGCACGTGCTCCGGTGAGCGCTCGAGTTCGGCGAACACCGCGATCTCGCGGCGGCAGGCTTCGGCCTGCGGATGGTCGATCTCCAGCAGCAGCGTGTGGTCGCTCTGGACGATCAGCGGGCCATCGGTCATGCGGCATCCCCCAACGCGGCGATCCGGGACAGTGGAACGGTGATGGTGCGCCCTGCCGACAGGCTCCAGCCGGACAGCATTCCGGCACGCAGTTCGAAGGGCTCCACCAGGTGGGTCAACGTCGCACCCCCGTCGTGGAATTCCAGCCAGAGGGTTTGGGCTTGGGCGACCGCCTGCTGACAACGGGCCGCCACCGTGACCGGGTCGACGGGGTGCAGGGGCGGTGGTTCCTCGGTCACCTGCTCATCCCCCACGAGCCGGGCCACCAACCGGTCGACCGCAGCCGGGTCGTGACTGGTGGAGCGCGGGTATTCCAACGGCGTGCCGGGTTGGGCTGCATTGCTGGTCTCCACCGACACTCCTGCGGCCTGCAACCGCTCGCGCAGGACGTCGAGTGGTTCCTCGGAGGCGAACGTCCCGTCCGCGATCTCCTGCAGACCGAGGTCACGCAAGGTGGGTGCGTCGTCGGCTGTTGCCCGCACCAGGGAGGCGGCCCAGATCCGGACCGGCTGCACGCGGGCCGCATCTCGCACCAAGTACTCCAGCGATTGCGGCAACGGGGTGCGACTGGCAGCAGCCAAGTCGGCCAGCACCTGCTGCGGGTCGCGCGTGCCGATCGCGGAGCGAAGCAACGCCGGATCGATCCTGTGCATGGTGACCGGCCCCCAGGACTCCAGCCGGGAGATGTCGTGCAGCAACGCCCAGGTTGCGCTGTCGAGGTTCAGCGGCGCAATGACCGTAAGGTCCGGCTGCACGATCAACGCCTGCTGCGCCGCCTCCGGCAGCCGCACTTGGTCGATGCCATCCGGTAAGAGGCCCAAAGCTTGCGTCGGGACGGCGCCCACCAGCAACCCGAGCCGTTCGAGTTCGGCCGCGAACTCGGGACTCTGGGCAGCCGCATCTGCCATGCGGGGCCGTTGCCATGTGATGTGCGCTCGCAATGCCTCGGTCGTGATGCGCCCGGCCGGCCATGCCTGCAAGACGTTGCGGCGATGCAATGCCGTACGGGCCTGACCAGCGGTGGTCACGGCGCCGAGTTCGTCAGGGCGGCAGCGCAGCAACGGGCGATCGCTGTCCAGCCAGGGTTCGATCAGCAGGCGCCACATCTGCGCAGGTGCCGCGGCCAGCCACGCCCGGGCGGCCGAGGTGGGCCGGACCTCACTGTCGGCACCTCCGACGAGCCCGGCAACTGCGGCGAGTTCCAACCAGCAGACCAGGTCGTCGTAGGGCACGCCCATAGTCACGGCGCGTTCGGTCAGTGCTCGCCGGCCCACGCCACGCGCGGGGTTCCACGGTGCGGGCACCTTCGCGAGTTCACTGAGCAGGTACCGGACACCGGCCAGCGGCGCCCACATCCCCTCGGCGGGCGCGGGATCGACCTGCGGCAGGGGTTCGGGCGGGGTGTCCGGCGGCAAGTAACGGCCCTCCCGCAGGATCAGCGCCACTTCCCGCGGGACGATGTGCTGCTCACCACGGGTGATCGTCAGTGGGTTGGCCGCGGTGGAAACCGGCGACTCCCAGATCAGATAACGCAGGCGATCGGGGTCCATGTCCAACGCGGCCTGTCGCACGGCATCGGGGTCGGGTTGGGTGTGGCCGGCTGGGCCGAGCCCACACGGGTAAGGCCCGAACGCCTGCTGCGCAGCCCGCACGATCCGGAACGTCGGACCGCCCCACAGCAGCCCACGGCTCCACAATTCCTCGACGATCTCCGGCTCCCCAACCTGCTCGGCCGTGGCCTCGTGCAGGCAGGCGAACACCTCCAGCACCCGCAGGTCCACCGTGGTCAGCGACTGCATGGCCTCCAGCACGCTCGCATCGTCCGCAGCGCGCCGGGCCAGTTCCGACACGTCGGCCGGCCAGGGGTGCAGCAAGTCCGGACGGCTGCTGAGCAACCGTCGAAGTTGGCCCGCGCTGCGGGCACGCAGATCGTCGGCCAGGGAGCGGGGAGCGCGCGAAGAACCCATCCGCACTACGTTACGTACATGACCCCAGCGGCCGCTAATCCGGACCCCGTCGAGGGGCTCTTGGCGGACTTGGCGTCCTACCCCGGCTTGCTGATCGCGTTCTCCGCAGGCGTGGATTCAGCCTTTCTGCTGGCTGCCGCGCTCCATGCCCTGCCACCTGAGCGGGTGCTGGCGGTCACCGCTGTGAGCCCGTCGCTTCCTGCGGCCGAACTCACCTACGCCCGGGAATTCGCCGCGGGGCTGGGCGCGCGGCACCTGGAAGTGGAGACCGACGAGATGAGTCGGGACGGCTACCGGGAGAACAGCACCTCGCGCTGCTACTTCTGCAAGGCCGAGTTGCTGGACGTGGTCAGTGAGTTGTTGTCTGAACTCCCCGCCGGGTCACGCGTGGCCACGGGCACGAACGCCGACGACTTGGTAGCCGGCTTCCGGCCCGGCATCCGCGCTGCCGCCGAGCGCGGCGCCGTCACGCCGCTGGCAGGTTTGACCAAGGACCAGATCCGGGCCACGGCGCTGGCCTGGGGGCTATCGGTGTGGGACAAGCCGCAGGCCGCCTGCCTGTCCAGCCGGGTGGGTTATGGCATCCAGATCTCGCCGAGGCGGTTGGCGCGAGTGGAGGCCGCAGAAAG
>ERZ724512.1350-NODE-1350-length-11485-cov-7.869904_pt1 | contig 11485 bp, 11 predicted proteins | sample MGYA00376045_ERZ724512 | MGnify/ENA primary metagenome ERZ724512 (study PRJEB28724, sample SAMN07190883) | activated sludge metagenome | isolation source: activated sludge of sewage treatment plant in Hong Hong | place: Hong Kong | collected 2016-03-17 ... | reverse complement strand
CATGGTGATCCCCGAGCTCAAGGCCAGCCCCGCGAAACTGGCCAAGAAGTACGGGGCGCAGCTCTACGCCGAAGTCGACGAGGCGTTCGACTACCTCGAGGCCCTCGCGCCGGAACTCGACTGCGACTATGCGCGGACCGGCCAGCTCTACCTCGCGCACACACCGCGCCACACAGCCCACATGCGGGAACTGGCGGCGGAATTGCCGGACGTCACGTTCTTTACGCGCGAGCAGGTGCGGGAGCGGACGGGCAGTTCGGCGTTCGACTCCGGCGCGTTCTTCGAGCGGGTCGGCGGACTGCACCCGGCGAAGTACCACGCTGGGCTCACGCGGCTCGCGCTGGCGGCCGGTGCCCGGATCCACGACCGGACGGCGGCGGTGGCCATCGACGGCCGGACCGTGCACACCACCCGGGGCGATATCCGCGCCGACCAGGTGATCCTCGCGACCAACGCCTACGCCGACGAGGCGATGCCGGACCTGGCGCGCAAGGTGGTGCCGATCAACTCCTACATCATCGCCACCGAGCCGCTGTCGCAGGAGCTGCAGCAACTCATCGGCCCGCAGATGATGGTCGACACCAAGAACCTGCTGTTCTACTGGCGGCTCGCGCCCGACGGCAGGATGGCGTTCGGGGGTCGGCGGTCGCTGGACGCCGCAGAAGTCTCCGCCGCCCGGGACTATCTGTACGACGCGATGGTCCGCATTCATCCGCAGCTAGCCGGCGTTGCCGTGGATTACGCCTGGACCGGCTACGTGGCGATGACGCTGGACCGGCTGCCGCACGTCGGGACGGTCAACGGCGCCTGGTACGCCACTGGCTGCAACGGCACCGGCGTCAGCTTCAACAGCTGGCTGGGCATGCGGCTCGGCCAGGTTGTCACCGGGCAGGACGCGCCCCCGGCGTTCGCGCGACTGAAGCATCGGTCCATCCCCCTCAAGCAGCTGTCCTCGAGCTACCTGCCGCTGGTCGGCAAGTACTTCGCCTGGCAGGACCACAGATAGGAGCACCATGATCGACCGTTCCGCGCTGGCCGCACACCTGGCGACCGAGCGTGCCACGCATGCTCAGCGCACGCCGGGGTCCAGGGCGTTGTTCGACGCCGCCGACCATCTCTTCGGCCGCGTTCCCATGACCTGGATGAACAAGTGGTCCGGCGGCTACCCGCTGTACCTGCATGGCGCGCACGGCAACCGGGTCGTCGACGTGGACGGGCACGAATACGTCGACTTCGCGCTCGGCGACACGGGTTCGATGGCCGGCCACTCGCCGCGGACGACGGTGGATGCGGTGCAGCACCGGATCGGTGAGCTGGGCGGGATCACCACGATGATGCCCAGCTCGGACGCGGAGTGGGTCGCCGCCGAACTCACCCGCCGCTTCGGCCTGCCACTGTGGTCGTTCAGCCTGACCGCCACCGACGCCAACCGCTGGGCGCTGCGGGTCGCGCGCATGGTGACGGGGCGGCCGAAGGTGATGGCGTTCTCGTATTGCTACCACGGTTCGGTCGACGAGACGTTCGTCATCAGCGGACCGGATGGAAGCACTGCACCCCGCGGCGGAAACGTGGGCCCGGCCTACCCGGTTTCCGAGACCACGCGGGTGGCCGAGTTCAACGACCTCGCGAGCGTCGAAGCGGGTCTGGCACATGGCGACGTGGCAGTGCTCATCATGGAGCCCGCGCTGACCAACATCGGCATCGTGCTGCCCGAGCCCGGGTTCCTGGACGCGGTCGCGGAATTGTGCCGCAAGTACGGCACGCTGCTGCTGATCGACGAGACGCACACGATCTCCGCTGGGCCTGGAGGTTGCACCGCGGCCTGGGGCTTGCAGCCGGACATCTTCGTCATCGGCAAGAGCATCGGCGGTGGTATCCCGAGCGGTGCCTATGGGATCACCGAGGCTGTGGCCGACGCTGTGCGCAACCATCCGGAGGCAGACCTGGTTGACGTCGGGGGAGTGGGCGGTACGTTGGCCGGCAACGTCCTGTCCACATCGGCAATGCGGGCGACGTTGGGCGAGGTGCTCACCGAGGCGAACTTCAGGCACATGATCGACCTGGCGACCCGGTTCCGGGAGGGGGTCGAAGGCGTGTTGTCGCAGTACGACGTGCCCTGGTCGATAGCGCAATTGGGCGCCCGCGCGGAGTACCGGTTCGCCTCGCCAGCGCCACGCACGGGGACCGAGTCGGCGGCCGCGCACGACGACGAGATCGAGGAGTACCTGCACCTCTACCTGTCCAACCGCGGCGTCCTGATTACGCCGTTCCACAACATGGCGCTGATGTGTCCCGAGACGTCTGCCGCCGACGTCGACCTGCACACCGAGCTGTTCGGGCAGGCGATCGGGCAGATCGTTTGACCCAGAAGTGTGGAAACGGGCCAGATGCGGCCCCGATCCACACGTTTGCATCAGCCTTCGAGCCGGCTAACCGACAACTGTCTGGTAGGCGACGTAGCACGGGCCTTGAGCAGCCTTCAGAGTCTGCTTCTCCATCGGAACCTCCGCAGCGCGCGCCATTTGGCGGTCGCGGTCTGGTCCGGGGCCCGAGCCTAGGCCAGCCGGCGGTGATAGGTCGCCATCGCCAACCCGTAGGCCACCAACAACAACCCCACGCACCACGCGAGCGCCAGCCATAGATCTCCGCCCGTTTGTCCGGCCAGCAAGTCGCGCACGGTGTTGACGATCGAGGTCACGGGCTGGTTCTCGGCGAAAGCGCGGACGGGACCCGGCATGGAGGCGGTGAGCACGAACGCGGAGCTGATGAACGGCAGGAAGATGATCGGGTAGGCGAAGGCTCCCGCCCCGTCGACGGACTTCGCGGACAGGCCAGCCACCACAGCCAGCCACGTAAGAGCGAGCGTGAACAGCGTAAGAATCCCGACGACCGTCAACCAGGCCAGCACGCCCGCGCTTGAGCGGAAGCCCATCAGAAATGCCACGAACACCACGATCGCCACGGAGATCAGATTCGCGATGAGCGACGTCAGGACATGCGCCCACAGCACGGAGGACCGCGCGATCGGCATCGATTGGAAGCGTTCGAACAAGCCGCTCTTGACGTCCATGAACAGCCGGTAGGAGGTGTAGGAGATCCCGGACGCGATGGTGATGAGCAGGATCCCGGGCAGCAGATAGTTCACGTACTTCTCGCTACCGACATCGATGGACCCACCGAAGACGTAGACGAACAGCAGCAACATCGCGATCGGTGTGATCGCCGTCGTGATGATCGTGTCCAGGCTGCGCGCGATGTGGCGCAAGGAGCGTCCCAGCAGAACTGTGGTATCGCTGACGTAGTACTTCATGAGTGATCTCCGATGATGGCCAGGAAGACCTCTTCCAGGCTGGGTTGATTCTCGACGTACTCGATGGTTGCCGGCGGCAATAACGCCTTGAGTTCGGCAAGCGTGCCGTCGGCGATGATCCGGCCGTCGTGCAGAATGCCGATCCGATCGGCGAGGTGTTCAGCCTCGTCGAGGTACTGGGTGGTCAGCAGGACAGTCGTGCCCTGGTCGGCAAGTCCGCGGATGCAGTCCCACACCTCCAACCGCGACTGTGGGTCCAGGCCCGTGGTGGGTTCATCCAGAAACAGGACCGGCGGGTCACCGATGAGACTCATGGCGATGTCCAAACGCCGCTGCATCCCCCCGGAGTAGGTGGCGACTCGCCGATCTGCGGCGTCGCTGAGCCCGAAGCGGGCCAGTAGCTCTTCGGCGATGCGGCCGGCCGCGGGCTGGTGCCGCAAGCGCGCCATCAGCACCAGGTTCTCGCGACCGCTGAGAATCTCATCGACGGCCGTGAACTGCCCGGTGAGGCTGATCGACTCCCGTACTCGTTTGGCATCGGTGACCACGTCGAAGCTGGCCACCCTCACCGTGCCGTCATCGGCCTTGAGCAGCGTGGTGAGGATGCGGACCAGCGTCGTCTTGCCGGCCCCGTTCGACCCCAGCAAGGCGTAGATGCTGCCGCGTGGAATGTCTAGGTCCACGCCCTGCAGCACCTCCACGTCCTTGAAGGACTTGTGGACGTCCTGCACCCGGATCATCGGTCACCCGCTGCCTCGTCGATGGCCTGGATCAGCTTCTGCTGCTCGCGCTCGATGTAGCCGCCCTTGCGGTAGTTGCGGATCAGGTCGTCGACGAACTCCACCGGGTCGTCGCCGACGATCTCACGAATGGGAGTGCCGTCGGCCGCTGCGCGCTCGAAGAGATCGGCGACATCCTCGAAGAGTGAGTTGGCGCTGTCGGCATCCAGCGCTCCGAAGTACATGAGGTAGCGCTGGATACCCTCGACCGCGGTCCGATAATTCGGGGGTAAGGCCTTGACCCGAGCCTTGTAGGCGCGCCACCGGCGCTTGTCGCCGATCAACTTGGTCATCGGATTAGACATTGCTGCCTCCTTCGCGGAGCTGTTCCAGTCGTTCTGCCAGGAAGCTCCACGTCCTCCAGAACTCGTTGAGGTAGTCATGTCCGGCAGCGTTGAGGGTGTAGACCTTTCGGGGCGGGCCCTTCTCGGACGGCACCTTCTCGACGTCGACCAATCCGCGCTGCTCGATGCGGATCAGCAGCGCGTATACCGTGCCCTCGGCGATGTCAGCGAAGCCCTGGTCGCGCAGCCACGCCGTGATCTCGTACCCGTAGGCCGAGCGACCCGACAGGAACGCGAGGACCAGACCCTCGAGGGTGCCCTTGAGCATCTCGGTCAGTTGCTTGCCCACCCGATCCTCCTGCTACTCAGTAAGACTGACTACCAGTACATAGTGACACTGAATAGTGGTCAGGTCAAACCTGCCCTAAGGGCATGTCAGAAGTGGCCGGAACTACGCATAACGCACGCCGCAATAACGTCACGTCACTGTGCCACTCATCGCAATCTCGCGGTAGCGTTCGCTCTCGACCAGCCGCCGAAGCCGGTCCAGCCCGTCCCACACCTCGGTGTAACTGGTGGGAAGGGGTGAGATTGCCAGCCGGATGCCGTCGGGCATGCGGAAGTCCGGAATGGTCTTCGTCAGAGTTCGCATCGCGGCGGCGATCTGCCGCGCGTCGGGATGGGTGATCGTGATGTGATCACCGCGCAGATGCGGATCACGCGGGGTCAGCAGTCCGAATCCGAGCGGGGCGAGCCAGGCGTCGTAGAGGTCGATCATCAAGTGGGTTCCGCGGGCTGCCTTGGCCCCGATCGCAGGCATGCCCGCTTCTTCGATCATGGCGAAACTGGTGCGGACCGCACGCAAGCCGAGGATGCCCGGGCTGGCGATCTGGAACTTGCGGATGCCTTCCGCTGGCTCGAACTGCGGTCCCATGTCGAACTGCCGCTCGTTGCCAAACCAACCCTGGATGGGCACCCGCAGATCCTGCATGCGCCTGTTGACGTACAGCCAGGCCGGTGCGCCGGGTCCGGAGTTGCCGTACTTGTACGTGCAACCGACGGCGAGGTCGACACCCCAGTCGTCGAAGCGGAGATCGATGGACCCGGCGGCGTGCGAGGCGTCCCACACGACCAGCCCGCCGTGGTCGCGCACTTGCTGCGTGATACCGGGCACATCCTGCCTGGCACCCGACCGGTACTGCACCACCTGCAGAGTCACCAGCGCGACGTCGTCGGACAACTCCAGGTCGACCAGTTCGTCGCCGTGGTCGTTGTCGAGCCCGACCAGGTTCAGGTCCATGGTTTCGGCGATCCCGGCCAGGATGTAGCGGTCGGTCGGGAAGTTAGCAGCGTCGATGATGACCGTTCGGCGGCCTGGCCTGGCTTTGATCGCAGCGGTGCACAACTGGTAGAAGTTCACCGAGGTCGTGTCCTGCACCAAGGTCTGGCCGGGTCCGGCGCCCAGCGTTGCGCGCCCCAGCAGGTCGCCCACGGCGCGTGCCTCGTCCAGCCAGTGCGACCAGCCGTCGACGAGTTCGGAACCCCATTCGTCGGTGAGGAACTCCTGCACCGCCGCTCGGGTTGCCAGTGGCAGCCGGCCCAGTGAGTTGCCGTCCAGGTAGCAGACGTCCGGGTCGGCGATGTGGAAGCGCTCCCGGTAGCTGGCCAGCGGATCGGCGTCGTCGAGGGCTTGGGCGTACGCGCGGTCCGTCGGCTTCACGGTCTCACCCTAGGAGGGCTTTGTGACGGACAGACCAGAAAATGGTCGCTGAGTCACAAAGCCCACCGGCTGCGGGGTCGCGAGTCACAAAGCCCTCAGGCGTGCGTCGGAAATCCCAGGTTGATCCCGCCGTGCGCCGGGTCGGGCCAGCGCGACGTCACGACCTTGCCGCGGGTGAAGAAGTGGAAACCCTCCGCGCCGTGCGCATGCGTGTCACCGAACAGCGAGGCCTTCCAGCCGCCGAACGAGTAGTACGCCATCGGCACCGGGATCGGGACGTTGATCCCGACCATGCCCACCTGCACCTCGTTCTGGAACTTCCGCGCCGCACCGCCGTCACAGGTGAAGATCGCGGTGCCGTTGCCGAAGGGGTGGGAGTTGATGAGCTCCATGCCCTCTTCGTAGGACTCCACCCGGACCACCGACAGCACCGGCCCGAAGATCTCCTCGCGGTAAATGCTCATGTCCGGCGTGACGTTGTCAAAGAGCGTCGGCCCGAGCCAGAAGCCGCCCGCCTCACCGTCCGGCTGGACCTGCCGGCCGTCCACCACCAGGGTGGCGCCCTCGGCGACGCCCGCGTCCACGTAGCCCGCGACCTTGTCCCGGTGTGCGGCAGTCACCAGCGGTCCCATGTCACAACCGCGGCGGCCATCGCCGGTGCGCAAGCCGGCCATCCGGGTTGAAATGGCCTTGATCAGGTCGTCGGCGACCGGCTCGACCGCCACCAGCACGGAGATGGCCATGCAGCGCTCGCCCGCGGAACCGAAACCCGCGTTGACCGCGGAATCAGCAGTGAGCTCAAGATCGGCGTCGGGCAAGACCAGCATGTGATTCTTGGCGCCGCCGAGTGCCTGCACCCGCTTGCCGTGCGCTGTCCCGGTCTCGTACACGTACTGCGCGATCGGGGTGGAACCGACAAACGAGATGCTGGCCACGTCGGGGTGGGTCAGCAGGGTGTCCACCGCCTCCTTGTCCCCATGCACGACGTTGAAGACGCCGTCGGGCAGGCCGGCCTGCTTCCAGAGATCAGCGATGAACATGGCCGCACTCGGGTCCTTCTCGCTCGGCTTGAGCACGACAGTATTGCCCGCCGCTATAGCGATCGGGAAGAACCACATGGGCACCATTGCAGGGAAGTTGAAGGGGGAGATGATGCCGACCACCCCCAGCGGCTGCCGCAGCGAGTAGACGTCCACGCCGGTGGACACGCTTTCGGAGTACCCGCCCTTGAGCAGGTGGGCGTTCCCGCAAGCGAACTCCACGACCTCCTGGCCGCGGCTGACCTCGCCGAGGGCGTCGGAGGCGACCTTGCCGTGTTCGCTCGTGATGATCTCGGCCAGTTCCTGCTTGTTGGCGTTGAGCAACTCGCGGAAGCGGAACAGGACGTCCATGCGCTTCGTCAGAGTCGCACGGCCCCACGTCTCGAACGCGGCCTTGGCCGACGCCACAGCGGTGCCGACGTCGGCCGCCGATGCGAAGTCGACGGTCTTGGTGATCTCACCGGTGGCAGGGTCGTACACGTCGCCGTGGCGGGCTGCCGTGCCGTCCCAGAATCGACCGTCGATCCAGTGCGTGATCTTGGTCGTCATGTGTATCTCTCCTTGTTGTGATTCGGTGAGCAGGCGGGTTCAGGCGCCCGCGTGCCCACCAATCGAGTTTTCAACTGTCAAAGCCCAGGCCCAGCTGGTCCAACGTGCGCAGCCAGAGATCCCGCTTACCTTCCTGCTCGTCGGCCTTGGCCAAAGAGCGCCGGGTGATGTCGATCCCCAATTGCCGCACCGGTTCCGGCGGGAATGGCAGCGGCTTGCTGCGCACCATCTTCAGCCGCGTGCGTTCGGTCTCCTCCCGCAGCAGCAAGTCCAGCACGACATCGGCGCCGAAGCGGGAGGCCCCAACGCCCAGCCCCGTGAACCCGACGCTGTAGGCGACGCGGGCGTCGTACGCGGTGCCCCAGAACGCGCTGAACCGTGAACAGGTGTCGATAGCGCCGGCCCAGCAGTACTCGATCGGCACCTCGGCGACCTGCGGGAACGTCTCGTGCAGATGCTCGACAAGCCGGGCGCTCAAATCATCGTCGCGTTCCAAGCGCGAGCCGGGGCGTTCACCGGCCTGGTACACCGCGTCGTAGCCGCCGAACAGGATCCGGTCGTCCTCGGTGATCCGGTAGTAGTGGAACTGGTTGCCGGAGTCACCGATGCCCTGCCTGTCAGACCAGCCGATCGCCGCCCGCACGTCGGCCGGCAGCGGCGCGGTGACCACCACATGGTCGAAGACCGGCACAACGTAGGCGCGCAGGCGCTTGAGCAGCGGAGCATGAGCAGCAGTCGTCAGCGCTACCCGCAGGGTTTCGACACGCCCCGAGTAGGTGCTCACGGACATGCCGGCGCCGCTGGGCTGCAAGGACTGGGCGGGGGAGTGCTCGTGAATGCGCACGCCGAGCTCTTCGGCCACCCGAGCTAGCCCCCAGCACAGCCGGGCCGGGTCGACGATGCCGACCTCCGGGTCGTGCACAGCACCCTGATACAACGGCGACGCGACGGCCCCACGAGTGCGCTCGGCGTCCCAGAACTCGACCTCCGCACCGTGCGCCCGCGCCAGTTCGACGTGCTCCTGCAGATGCGCGATCTGGTACGGCTCAGTGGCCACCTGCAACTCGCCGGACCGCTGGTAGTCGCAGTCGATGCCGTAGTCGGCGATCGTCTTCTCGATCCCGCGCAGGTTCTCCACTCCCATCGCCTGCAGCGTCGCGAACTCCGCGGGCCATCGCTCGATGCCGTTGAGGTGGCCATGCGTGATGCTGGCCGCGACGAAGCCACCGTTGCGCCCCGATGCACTCTGCCCGATCCGGCCACCTTCCAGCAGCACCACGTCGAGTTCCGGCCGGCGTTGCTTGGCGCGCACGGCCGTCCAGAGGCCGGACAGGCCTGCGCCCACCACCACGAGGTCGGCGGTCGTGACACCATCCAGCGGTTCACGCGCAGCCGGCCGGTCAGGATGGGCCAGCCAGAACGGCTCATGCCGAGCATCGGCGATCGCGTTCCGCGCGCGATCACCAGCCGTCTGGGCGAACGGCACCTAGGCCTCCTTGCGGCGAATGTTCCGAATCTGCGCCACCAGCACGATGGCCAGCGCGATGAAGAACATGGCGGAGGCGATGACGTTGGCCTGAGCGGGGATGCCGCGGGTGGCCGACACGTACACGAACTTCGGGAACGTCGTGAACTGCCCGGAGTTGAAGTTCGTGATGATGAAGTCGTCGAAGCTTAGGCTGAACGCCAGCAACGCGGCGGCCGCGATACCAGGTGCCACCAGCGGCAACGTGATCTTGCGGAACGTCTCCCGTTCGTTGGCATACAGGTCCATCGCCGCCTGCTCCAGCCGAGGATCGAGGCTGGCCAGCCGAGCCTTGACGGTGACCACGACGAACGAGATGCAGAACATCACGTGCGCGATGAAGACCGTCCAGAATCCCAGCGGGACGAAGATGTTCAGGAACAGCGCCAGCAGGCTGGAACCGAGTACGACCTCGGGCGTGGCCATGGGCAGGAAGATCGTGAGGTTGGTCGTGCCGCGGCCGCGGAACTGGTAGCGCACCAGTGCGAACGCGATCATCGTGCCGAGGATGGTCGACGCAATCGTCACACCGAGGGCCAGCACGATCGAGTTGACGACGGACTCACATACCTGGGGAGCGCCACACGGGTTCTTCCAGTTGTCCAGCGTGAACCCCTGCCACACGATGTTCGTGCGACCGGCGTCGTTGAACGAGAAGACGAACGTGTAGGCCACCGGTAGCAACAGGTAGAGGAACGCGATGAATGCGTACACCTTGAGCACGTTGTTGCTGACCCAGTTGCGCAACCGGACGGAGAACGGCGCCTTCTGCGCCACTGCGGTACTCATACCAACTCCTCCGACCCGGTGCGGCGCACGTAGACCAAAACCAGGGCCAAGATCGTCGCCATGAGGATGAACGACAGGACCGCCGCCGTCGGGTAGTCGTTGACGCTCAAGAACGTGTACTCGATCCGGTTACCGATCATCGTGTTCGACGGCCGACCCAGCAGTGCCGCGTTGACGTAGTCACCGGCTGCCGGGATGAACGTCAGCAGCGTGCCTGCCACCACACCCGGCATCGACAGCGGCAGCGTCACTTTGCGGAAACCTGTGAACGGCTTGGCGTACAGGTCACCGGCCGCCTCGACCAGGCGGGGGTCCACCCGCTCCAGGCTGGCGTAGATCGGCAGCGTCATGAACGGCAGGAAGTTGTAGACCAGACCGGTTATGACCGCCAAGGCCGATGGATACAAGCCACCTGTCTGGCTCACCAGTCCGAGCGAGCGGAACACCGCTACCACTGGACCTTCGTCGGCCAGGATCTGCCGCCAGGCCACCGTCCGCAGGATGAACGACACGAAGAACGGGGCGATCACCAGGACCAGCAGGATGTTGCGGTACCGGCCGCCCTTGAACGCGATCGCGTAAGCCAGCGGGTAGCCGATAGCCAGCGCCAGGATCGTCGCGATGCTCGCGTAGACGAACGAGCGGATCAGCGGCACGTAGTACGTGCTGTCGGTCAGCGTGTCGATGTAGTTCGCGAAGTGGAACGTCTGCTCGAACTCGCCGACGTCGCCACCCGGGACCGGGGTCATCAGGCTGGTGCCGAACAGCGTGACGAGCGGCACGACGAAGAAGATCGCGAGCCACAACATGCCGGGCAGCATCAGCCAGTACGGAGTGAACCGGCCACCGCGCTTCTGCGGCTGGTTGTGATGCGGTTGTTCCTCGAGGGTGTCCCCGAGGGCAGCGGCGATAGACATCAGGACACCGCCAGCTCGTCCTCGATACCGGCGTGGATGTCCTGCGAGCCGCTCAGCACGAAGCCGTGCATCGGCAGCCATGTGAGCCGCACTCGGGAGGCGATCGGCAGCAGGCTGCTGGCGCTGAGGTTCTGGGCGAAGACATTGATGGTGTCACCGCCGTTGGTGGTCACCTCGTACTGCGTACTCACGCCCAGGAAGCTGCTCGTCTCCACGACGCCGTCGACGTAGTTCCCGTGCTCAGGGGGCGTGGCCGTCTCGTCGAGGGCTTCGATGTGGATCTTCTCGGGACGCACCCCGACCAGCACCTGGGAGCCGCTGGCGAGGTTCACGCCACTCGCCACTCGCGCCTTCGGCATCACGAACCGGCCGTCGGAGTCCTCCAGGATCACGTCGTCGCCGCTGGTGTCGGCGACCTTCGCGGGGAACAGGTTGGACTGGCCCAGGAAGTTGGCGACGAAGGCCGTCTGCGGGGACTCGTACAACTCGGTGGGCGGGCCCATCTGCTCGATGATCCCGTTGTTCATGACCGCCACGGTGTCAGCCATTGTCATGGCCTCCTCCTGGTCGTG
>ERZ724512.1349-NODE-1349-length-11498-cov-4.086778_pt1 | contig 11498 bp, 8 predicted proteins | sample MGYA00376045_ERZ724512 | MGnify/ENA primary metagenome ERZ724512 (study PRJEB28724, sample SAMN07190883) | activated sludge metagenome | isolation source: activated sludge of sewage treatment plant in Hong Hong | place: Hong Kong | collected 2016-03-17 ... | reverse complement strand
AATCGACGATGCGATCCGCACCATCCGCGCCATCCGCGATCTCGGCGCCACCATCGTGTTCGTGGAACACGTGATGCGCGCGGTCATGGAACTGACCGACCGCATCGTCGTGCTGAACCAGGGCCGCGTGATCGCCGAGGGTTTGCCTGACGAGGTGATGCGCCGGAGCGACGTCGTCACCGCCTATCTTGGAAAGCCGCATGCTTGAGGTCGAGCACATCCAGGTGTCCTACGGCGCCGCCGTCGCGCTGTGGGACGTATCGATCAGGATCGTGGACGGCGAGCTCGTCTGCGTGGTCGGACCGAACGGGGCGGGGAAGACGACGCTGATCAACGCCATCGCCGGCATCAACCGCATCGGCGCCGGCAGCATGCGCATGAACGGACAGAGCCTTGATGCGCTGCCCGCCAACGCTTTCTGCAATCATGGCATCGCGCTCGTTCCGGAGAGCCGGCGCTTGTTCGTCGGCATGAGCGTGCGCGAGAATCTCGAGCTCGGAAGCTATCGCGCGAGCGCGCGCGCCAACCGGCGGGCGTCGCTCGAACGGGTGCTGTCGATCTTCCCTGTTCTCAAGGAGCGGCTCGACGCGCCTGCCGGCGTCCTGTCCGGCGGCCAGCAGCAGATGGTCGCGATCGCGCGGGCCTTGATGGCCGAGCCGCGGCTGCTGCTGCTCGATGAGCCCTCGCTCGGCCTCGCGCCGGCGATCGTGCTCGATATGTTCGACGTGATCTGCAAGATCAACCGCACCGGCGTGGCGGTGCTCCTGGTCGAACAGAATGTCGCGGTGGCCCTCGAAATCGCCGCGCGCGCCTATGTGATGGAAGAAGGTCGCATCGTCGCCGAAGGCTTGCCCAAGGAACTGGCGCAGCAGCACCACATCCGCCGCGCCTATCTCGGCGAAAGCTGACACGCCCGGCTACGAGAGCGGTCAGAGGCGAGGCGAACTCCCGGCGCCCCACGCAGTCACGCGCGGCCGAATTCCTTGGCGGCGTCGTCGAGCGTGGCCGCAAAGCGATCGAACATGTCGTCGACCTGCGCGGCGGAGATAATCAGCGGCGGACAGAGTGCGAGCGTATCGTTGACCAGCGCCCGCGTGATCAGGCCGTGATCGAGCGCCTTGGTCATCGCCCAGGCGCCGACTTTCTGCTTTGCATCGAAATTGCGCTTTGCCGCCTTGTCGGCGACGAGTTCGACCGCGCCGACCAGACCGGCGCAGCGCGCCTCGCCGACCAGCGGATGATCCGCCAGGCGCGTGAACCTCCGGCGGAACTGCGGAATAAGCGAGCGCACATGCGCACCGATGTCGCGCTCCTCGTAGATGCGCTGGGTCTCGAGGGCGACGGCCGCGGGAACGGGATGGCCGGTGTAGGTGAAGCCCGTCCCGAACGATCCGAAACGGCGGCTTCCCTCGACAACCACTTGATAGATCTTCTCCGAGAGCATAACCGCGCCGATCGGCTGATAGGCCGATGACAGCGCCTTGGCGAGGCTGATCAGGTCCGGTTTCAGGCCGTAGGTCTCGCACCCGAACATCGCCCCGGTGCGGTAGAAGCCGCTGATCACCTCGTCGACGATGAACAGGATATCGTGCCGATCGAGGATGGGCTGGATGCGCTCGAAGTAGCCTTTGGGCGGCGGAATCACCCCGCCCGCGCCGAGAAAGGGTTCGGCGATGAAGGCCGCGACCGTGTCCGCGCCCTCCCGCTCGATCAGCGCTTCGAGATTGGCCGCAAGCCGCGCGCTGAACTGCTCTTCGGATTCGCCCGGCTCCGCGTGGTGATAGAAGTGCGGGCAATCCGCATGCAGGACATTGGCGATCGGCAGATCGAAGCCCTGCTGGGCATAGACCAGTCCGGTCAGGCTTCCCGCGGCGACCGTGATGCCGTGATAGGCGCCCTTGCGCGCGATGATCTTCTTCTTCTTCGGCCGGCCAAGAACATTGTTGTAATACCAGACGAGCTTGACCTGTGTATCGTTCGCTTCCGAGCCCGAATTGGTGAAGAATACTTTCGACATCGGCGTCGGCGCGCGGCTCACCAGATAATCGGCAAGCTCGATCGCAGGCTCGACCGCCTTGTGCGAGAAGTTGTGATAGAACGGCAGCGTATCGAGCTGCCGGGTCGCCGCCGCGACCAGCCGCTTCTCGCTGAATCCGAGCGATGCGCACCACAGCCCGGCCAGCCCCTCGACATAGCGCTTGCCGGAGTCGTCGAAGACATAGATGCCCTCGCCGCGCACGAAAATGTGCGGCCCGATCGCCTGGTGCTGCTCCGCATGGGTGTAGGGGTGAAGATGGCTGCGAATATCGCGCGCATGCGGCGAGTTGACATTCAAAGACACAGCTTGCTCCTCGCCATCCCGTGAAAAACATCGAGCCATCCGCTCCGGCCGCGCCGGAACGCGCTCGCCTGTTCAGGCTCTTTCCGATGACTTTTGTCGCGAACCGCTTTCGGCGCGCCGGACAGGGCCGCGACGCAACTCGCGAGCGGCTCCTCCAGAGAGGTAAGCGCGGCGCGGCGCATGCACAACGGCCCGCCACCAAGCGCATCCGGGGCATCGGGCCGGCGGGATCGCGCACAGCGCCGAACGCTACAGTATCGCAAAAATCGTATCGACCCTGCGGGGAGCCGCAGGGCCGCTGGGCAATCGACCGGCAAGATTAAGAACGCTCCCCGAGAGCGCTTGGCGTCTGTTCTGCTGCGGCGGCGGCTTACCGGCCGCAGGGGAGACGGCGTCTCAGCCGTCGTGTCGTGGCGTCGGTTCTAGACGCGGCCGACGGCGCATCTGACGCGCATGCTCGCTTCGCGGCCGAAATCCCAAGCCCGGGCTTCCGTATCTTGCCGCGGCGCGGCGTCATACGGGTTCCGCTTGAGCCCGTCCCGGTAGTCGACAAAGCCCTCCCAGAACGCCTCATACGGGGCGTAATCGGATGTATAGGAGCTCTGATCTGTCTTCGTCATTGCAAGTCCCATGTATTGCGAGGCGTTTTGCCTCATACGAAAGTCAAATCCGATGAACGACCCCGCAAAGCACCGCTAAGTACTTTTTAACCATGAGAAGGTTCATCCGAATCATCGTCTCGCCGCGTGTTTTTGCCTGAGAATTGTGAGTAAATGTTGCTGCGCGACGTAAAAAATTTATTAACTTCAAACATATATTGTGATGGAACCCTTCGTGTTGCTGTCACAATGTTCTTGCCGTCGAATCGCGAGCCGGCGCGACGCGCGCAGTCGGATCGGCCCGCCGGGCCGGAGCCCATGCGTGCGATGTCGGATGCACGTGAGGGAAGACGGTCAGACCGCGTACGGCGAAGGCGAAAGACTAATTATAGTCCTTGTAGGTCTTCTGAGGATCGCCGCCGACCCGTTTGAAGCCTTCCGCCGCCGGCTGATAGTCCCGCTTGAGCGCCATCGCCCGGGCGTAGCAGCCGGCTGCTTTTTCCATCTCGTTTTGGCGCTCATAGACCAGCCCCCGGCTGGTCCATGCGCGATAATTGTACGGCTCGATCTGCACCGCATCGTCGAAATCGCCGGCGGCGCCCTTGAGGTCGTTGACGGCAAGATAGCTGAGGCCGCGCTCGACGAACGGCTCGGCCTGCTGCTGGGAAAGACCGATCGCGGTCGAGAAATCGTCGATCGCGTACTGGTACTGCCGCTGGCCCTGATAAAGCAGGCCGCGATTGTAATAGGCCTGCGCGTTGTCCGGCCGGATGTGGATCGCCTTGTTGAAGTCCTGCAGCGCCTCGAGGAGCTGGCCCTTGTCGCGGCGAACCATCCCGCGGCCGACATAGGCGACGGCATAGGCGGAGTCGATGTCGAGGGCGCGGTCATAGTCGGCGACGGCCAGATCAAGTTGGCCGAGCTGCCGGTTGGCCAGAGCGCGATTGGCGTAAGCCTGGGCGTAGTTGGCGTCGAGCGCGATCGCTTTGTCGAAATCGGTGATCGCTTCCTGATAGCGGCCGGACTGACCGAGCACCGAGCCGCGCATATTATAGGCCTGCGGATCGCTCGGATTCTTGCTCAGGACGTCGGTCAGCGACGCGAGGTTGGCTGGCGACGCGGCCGAGGCGCTGTCGTCGACGACGCTTCCCGACAGGTTCATGATCGAAGAGCAGCCGCCCAGCGCCAAACCGCCCAGCGCCAAGCCAATCACGAAGCCGCCGAGGCCGGGGCGCGCGAGCCGCTTGGTCATGATCTCCTCGTTGCCGCTAGAGCAAATTCCGTTCTGGCTGAATCGGAATTCGCTCCGGTTCTCCGCGAGTGGTCGAATTTTCTCCGGCGAACCGAATTCCCGCTTCGCCTGAAAATGCCTGGGCTCGCGCAATCGCCGTTCCCGTAAAATGCTCATTCCGCGCCCTGCGGGACGGGCAGGACTGTGGCGCCGTCCATCGGACCGGCGCCACCGCCGCATGCAGCGAGGTTTACTCCACCAATTCCCAGTCGCCGTTCTTCACGGTGAGGAGCACGCGCGCCCGTTGGTCGACGCCGTAACGATCCTTCTCCGTCCAGTTATAGACGCCCTGGCTCGCCGCGATGTCCTTTTCCGCCACCAGCGCTTCGCGGATCGCATCGCGGAACGCCTCGGTGCCCGGCTTCGCCTTCTTGAGGGCGGCGGGAATCACGCGCTCCAGCACCATGAGAACATCCCACATATGCGCGCCGAACTGCGTGCGCGAATCCTTGCCGAACTTGGATTCATAGGGTCCGACATACGCCAAACCCGGCTTCTTGGTGAGGGCGCTGTCGGGCTGCAGCTCGGCGACGATCACCGGGCCGGAAGACAGGATGGCACCTTCCGCCGCCTTGCCGCCAATGCGAATGAAGTCCTTCGTCACCGCGCCGTGGGTCTGGTAGATCTTGCCCTGATAGCCGCGATCCCGCAGCGCGATCTGCGGCAACGCCGCGGCCGTGCCCGAGGCTCCGACCAGCACGGCGTCGGGGCGCGACGCGACGAGCTTGAGCGCCTGCCCCGCGACCGAAGTGTCGGCGCGCGCATAGCGCTCGTCGGCCACCAGCTTGAGACCCATGGGCTCGCCGATATCCTTGAACGCCTTGGCCCACAGATCGCCCCACGAATCGGAAAAGCCGATCAGGCCGACCGTCTTCACGTTGTTGTTCTTCATGTGCTCGAACAGAGCGGTCGCCATCAGCGCGACCGGCTGCGGCATCACCACCGACCATTTCTGCGTGGCGGGCGTGACCGGCATCGGCGCGAGCGCGAAGTGCGGAACGCCGACCTCGTTGGCGACGTTCGCCATCGCGATGCTCGGCGGGGTGGTCGACGAGCCGACCAGGACATCGACCTTGTCGTCCGTGGCGAGGCGCCGCGCGTTGGTCGTCGCCGCCGTCGGATCACCCGCGTCGTCGAGCTGGATGATCTTCAGTTTGGCGCCGCCGATTTCCTCGGGAAACAGCGACAGCGTGTTGCGCTCCGGAATGCCGAGCGCCGCCCCCTGTCCGGTGGTGGAAATGCTCACGCCGAGCTTGATCTCGTCGTCCGCCGCGCTGGCCGGCGCGGCGGCGGCGACCATCGCGGCGACGGCGATACTGGTCAGCAATGCCAGGGATAGTCTTTTCATTTTCATGGGTTTCCTCCGGTTGATTGAACGACGCTACAAGAAATTGCGGCGCTCGTCTTGCCCCTTGATTCGGGCCCTGAACCGGGCCGCTTCGGGGATTTGCGCTTGCGTTATGACAGATAATTATTATACTATATTATCAAATAAACGAGACTTAGGGAAGGGAAGCGTCTTGAATTCCGCCAGGCAGCATTCGCAGCGCCGCCACAGCAATTGCTTTGGCGGCGTGGTTCATCTATGCGCTGGCGCTACGCCGAATTCCGGCCGTTAGCAGCAAGCAGTTCCCCGGACCACGGCGCGTTTGTCATTTGCAGAGGTCGGATACACATGGGTGAAATCGTCAGCTATTCGGTCGTCGACGGCGTCGCGGTCGTCACCATCGACAACCCTCCCGTCAACGCGATGGACCGCGGGGTGCGCGCCGGATTGCAGAAGACCTTTTCCGACCTCAAGGGCAGGTCCGACGTCAAGGCGATCGTGCTCGGCTGCGCCGGGCGGACCTTCGTCGCCGGCGCCGACATCAAGGAATTCGACACCGGAATAGCGCCCCCCGGCTTCCATGAGGTGCTGCGCCTGGTCGAGGACAGCGCCTGTCCGGTGGTGGCGGCGGTGCACGGCACCGCGCTCGGCGCGGGGACGGAGCTCGCGCTTTCCTGCCATTACCGCGTGGCGGACAAGACCGCGCGGTTCGGCCTGCCCGAGCTCTCTCTCGGCATCATTCCCGGCGCCGGCGGCACCCAGCGGCTGCCGCGCGTCGTGACCCTCGCCCATGCGCTCGACATGATCCTGTCGGGCAAGCCGGTCGCCGCCCCGGCGGCGCGCGACATGGGCCTGGTGGACGCGATCATCGACGGCGACCTGATGACTGGCGCCGTCGCGTTCGCACGCAACCTCGTGGCGAAGGGCGCCGGACCCCGCCGCACCCGCGAACAGCCCGCGAAGGGCGCCGAAAACGCCGACAGCCTTCTCGAGGAGAAGCGCAAGCAGGTCGCCAAGACCATGCGCAACCGGCAATCGCCGCTCGCGCTGCTCGACGCGCTGAAGGCGGCCGCCCGGCTGCCGTTCGACGAGGGCCTGAAGGTCGAGAGCGACCTCTCCGCCAAGCTCGAACAGGCGACCGAGTCGCGCGCGCTGCGCCACCTGTTTTTCGCCGAGCGCGAGGTGCGCAAAATCCCGAGCATTCCCGCGAGCGTGCAGCCGCGCCCGGTCACCCATGTCGGCATCGTCGGCGCGGGCACGATGGGCGGCGGCATTGCCATGAGCTTTGCCAATATCGGGGTGCCGGTCACCGTCCTCGACGCCAAGCAGGAGTTCCTCGACACCGGGTTCGGCCGGATGCGCGGGAATTACGAGCGCTCGGTCAGCCGCGGCAGCCTCAAGCCGGAGCAGGCCGACCAGCGCATGGGCCTGATCACGCCGACCCTCGACGCGGCCAAGCTGGGCGAGGCCGACCTCATCATCGAGGCGGTGTTCGAGAACATGGCGCTGAAGAAGGACATCTTCCGCACTCTCGACAAGGTCGCGCGGCCCGGCGCGATCCTCGGCACCAACACCTCGACGCTCGATATCGGCGAGATCGGCGCCGTCACCTCGCGGCCGCAGGACGTGGTCGGACTGCACTTCTTCAGTCCCGCGCACGTCATGCCGCTGCTCGAAATCGTGCAGACCGACAAGACCGCGCCCGACGTGCTCGCGACGGCGCTCGATGTCGCGAAGAACATCCGCAAGGTCGGCGTGGTCGCGAAGAACAGCTACGGCTTCATCGGCAACCGCATGATGGACCCGTATGCGCGCGAGGCCGAACATTGCCTGCTCGAAGGGGCTACTCCCGAGCAGGTCGACGGCGCGCTCCAGGACTTCGGCATGGCGATGGGCATTCTCGCGGTGTTCGACCTTGCCGGCGTCGAGGTCGGCCCCTCGACGCGCCGCGAGCGCAGGCATCTCCTGCCCAAGGATCCGGGCTACTACCGCTGTTCGGACATGCTGGTCGAGAAGGGCTGGCTTGGCCAGAAGACCGGGCGCGGCTATTACCGCTACGACAATCCCGGTCACAAGCGCACGCCCGACGCGGAGGCCGCGGAAATGTTCTGGGAGGAAGGCAAGCGGCTCGGCGTCGCGCGCCGCAATCCCGACCGGCGCGAGATCCAGGAGCGCTGCTTCTTCTCCATGATCAACGAGGGCGCGCTTTTGCTCGAGGAAGGCGTCGCGCTGCGGGCGGGCGACATCGACGTCGTTTACGCCTCGGGTTACGGCTTCCCGCGCTACCGCGGCGGCCCGATGTTCTACGCCGATACGATCGGCCTGAAAGTCATCCACGACCGCCTTCTCGAGTTCAAGCGCACGCTCGATCCGCAATATTGGACGCCCGCGCCGCTGCTCGCGAAGCTCGCCGCGGACGGCTCTACCTTTGCGCAGTGGGATGCCGGGCGGCAGTAACAGGGGGCGAGACGATGACTGGAGCCTTTATTCCGTACGGCGTTTACTGGTCGACCCCGTTCGCCAAGTGGCAGGGCGCGCTCGCCAATCTGCACAGCCTCAAGCTCGTGGCGCGCACCGGCAAGAGCGTGCTCGACGCAAAGAAATTCCCGCAGGAGGCGATCGACCTCGCCATCCTCGGCGTCACCAATCCGCAGAAGAGCAGCTTCTATGGATTGCCGTGGGTCACCGGCATGATGGGGCTGGAAAACGTGACCGGCCCGACCGTGCAACAGGCCTGCGCCACCAGCGCCCGCGTCCTGCAGATGGCCGCCCTCGAAGTGAAGAGCGGCGGCGCCGACTGCGCGCTCGTGATCACTGCGGACCGCATGTCGAACGGCCCCGTCGTCTACTATCCCGATCCGGCGGCGCCCGGCGGCCAGGGCGTCAGCGAATCCTGGACGCTCGACAATTTCGCCGAGGACCCGTTCGCCCGTAACGCGATGGTGGACACGGCCGAGAACGTGGCGCGGCGCTACCAGATCAGCACCGAGCAGCAGCACGAGGTGGTGCTGCGGCGCTACCAGCAATACGCGGACGCTATCGCCGACGACCGCGCCTTCCAACGCCGTTACATGGTGGACGTCCCGATCACCGACGGCAGTTTCCGCAAACAGGTCGGCGTGCTGTCGGCGGATGAAGGCGTGTTTTCGACGTCGGCCGACAAGCTCGCCAAGCTCAAGCCGGTCAAGCCGGGCGGAACCGTCACGTTCGCCGCCCAGACCCATCCGGCCGACGGCAACGCCGGGGTCATCGTGACGACGCGCGAGCGCGCCCGCGCCACCGCGGCCAATCCCGCCATCGAGGTCGAACTGCTCGGCTTCGGCATGGCGCGCACTGAAAAAGGCCACATGCCGATGGCGGTCGCGCCCGCCTGCCGCGCCGCGCTCGACGCGGCGGGCCTTACGATCGGCGACGTCGATGCGGTGAAGTCGCACAATCCGTTCGCGGTCAACGACATCGCCTTCGCCAAGGAGACGGGCTTTCCGCTCGACCGCATGAACAATTACGGCTGCTCGCTCGTCTGGGGACATCCGCAAGGACCGACCGGCCTGCGCAGCGTGATCGAGCTCATCGAAGAACTGTCGTTGCGTGGCGGCGGGGTCGGCCTGTTCGGCGGCTGCGCCGCAGGCGATTCGGCCATGGCGCTGGTCCTTCGGGTCAGCGACGCGAAAGGAGCGTAAGCGGCGCCGACGGGCGGCCGCACCGGCGAAGAACGGCGATGCGCATCGGGCACGACGCGCCGAGGCGAAATCGGCGCAGCTTCATCACCGGTGCGTGTGCGGCCCGCTTCGGCTATCTTTGCGGCAAGAAGGTTGGCTTCGCGGGCCGACCGCCACAAAACGGCGGGCCGCGAGCGACAACAACCCGGAATACGAGAACAAAAGTAACGGACAGGAAACGAGGATGCCCCCGGGAGTGAAAGATCATGCCCAGCCAAGCGCAGTTCGCGCCGGCCGATGTTGCGCCGACAGACATCCCGATCCGTGCAATCGACTTTGCGCCGGTCGACCTGGTTCGCACCGACGCTGCGGACGGAAGCATCCTGCTAAGCACGCGAGATTCGCTCGCCCCGCATGAGCCTTCCCTGGTGCGCGTATTCCGTGCCGCGGTCGAAACCGCGCCGGCGCGCATCTTCCTCGCCGAACGCTGGGGCGAACGCTGGCGCACGATCACCTATGAAGAGGCGCGCCGGGAAGTCGATGCGATCGCGGCCGCGCTGATCGAGCGCGGCCTCTCCGCCGAACGTCCCGTGATGATCCTGTCCGGCAACGCGATCGACCATGCCTTGCTGGCGCTCGGCGCCATAACCGCCGGCGTGCCGGTTGCTCCCATCTCCGCGGCCTATTCACTGCAGAGCCAGGACCACCAGAACCTCAAATACATCTTCGACATCCTGTCGCCCGGTCTGGTCTATGTGTCGGACACCGCGCTGTTCGCGCGGGCGCTGGCCGCGCTCGATCTTAGCGGCACCGAGGTGGTCGCGACCGCCAACGGCGCCGGCATCGAGAACGTCACCCCGTTCACCGCGCTGACCAGCACCTCCCCCGGTCCCGCGCTCGACGCCGCGGCCGCCGGAATCGGACCGGATTCGATCGCGAAAATTCTGTTCACCTCGGGCTCGACCGGCATGCCCAAGGGCGTGATCAACACCCACCGCATGCTCACCGCGAACCAGCAGGCGATCGTGCAGGTCTGGCCGTTCCTGCAGGAGCAGCCGCTGGTGCTGGTCGACTGGCTGCCGTGGAGCCACACCTTCGGCGGCAATCACAACTTCAACATGGTGCTGCGCAATGCCGGCTCGCTCTACATCGATGCGGGCAAGCCGGTGCCGGCGCTGGTCGGCGAAACCGTGCGCAACCTCTCCGAAGTCTCGCCGACCGTCTATTTCAACGTGCCGGCCGGCTATGCGGCGCTGCTGCCGTATCTGGAAAGGGACGAAGCCTTGGCGCGTTCGTTCTTCGCCAGACTGCGGCTGATTTTCTATGCCGCCGCTGCCCTGCCGCAGGATTTGTGGGAGCGCCTGGAAACGCTCGCGGTGCGCATCACCGGCGAACGCATCCCCCTTACCGCCTCATGGGGCGGCACCGAGACCGCCCCGCTTGCGACCTCGTGCCATTTCCTGATCGACCGCGCCGGCGTGATCGGCGTTCCGGTGCCCGGCGTCGAGCTCAAGCTGGTGCCGACCGAGGCCAAGATCGAGGTGCGGGTGCGCGGCTCCAATGTGATGCCGGGCTACTGGAAGCGCCCGGATCTCACCGCGCAGGCGTTCGACGAGGACGGCTTCTACCGGCCGGGCGACGCCGTGCGGTTCGCCGATCCGCTCGACGCGTCCAAGGGAATCGTGTTCGACGGCCGTCTGGCCGAGGAATTCAAGCTGACCACAGGCGTCTGGGTGCATGTCGGAATGCTGCGCGTCGGCGTTATCGGCGCCTGCTCGCCGGTGCTCCAGGACGCCGTCATCACCGGCGCCGACCGCGAATATGTCGGCGCGCTCGCGTGGCTGAACGTCGGCGGCTGTCAGGCGCTGCTCGGCACCGAGGCGCCCGCCGCGCCGGCCGAACTTGCCCGCCATCCCGCCATTCGCACGCATGTCGCTTCGGCGCTCGCGCGCTGGAACAGCGAGCACGGGACCTCGAGCACGCGCATCCGCCGTCTGATGCTGGTCGCTGACGCGCCTTCGATCGATCGGAACGAAATCACCGACAAGGGCTATATCAACCAACGCCGCGCCCTCGAATGCCGCAGCGCCGACGTCGAGCAGCTCTATCAGGCGACGCCCGGCCCCGAGGTCATGGTGATCTGAACAATCGGCGTCGTCGGGCGCCGTTCCATGCTTCCGGGCGAGCGGGCCTCGCCCGCGCTCCCTACTCGACGGTCCGCTGCTATTCGCCAGCCGGACGTTCCTGCGTGAGCGCCGCGCGGTAGAGCGCTTCGGCGTCG
>ERZ724512.1347-NODE-1347-length-11508-cov-10.334236_pt1 | contig 11508 bp, 6 predicted proteins | sample MGYA00376045_ERZ724512 | MGnify/ENA primary metagenome ERZ724512 (study PRJEB28724, sample SAMN07190883) | activated sludge metagenome | isolation source: activated sludge of sewage treatment plant in Hong Hong | place: Hong Kong | collected 2016-03-17 ... | reverse complement strand
CATCCAGGCCGAGGCGCACGGCGTCGCCGGCGCTCAGATCGACCGCTGGACCAAGCTCGACCGTGCCCACGAAGCGCACGCTCTCGGCGTTCTGGCCGCGAAACTCAGCCGGGGTGACGCCCAGCAGCAGCGGCAGCGCGTCGGTGGCGCGCGGCGGCTCGAAGGCGATGCGGCTGCCCCGGCCGAGCGTGGGCGAACTGAGGATGAGCCGCCGGCCGTTGTGGCTGGCGATGCGCGGCGTCAGGGCCAGAGCGACGGCGCGATTGATGTGCGCGGCGATCTCGTCCAGTCGCGTCAGGCGCGCGTCCTTGCCGCGGCAGTCGATGTCCAGCGGCGGCGCGCCGTCCACGGTCAGCCGCAGCGTGCTCTCCTGGCTCAGGTCAACCCCGGCGCTGAGGTCGGTCGCGCCGGCGAACTGGGCCGGCGCGGCGTCGCGCCCGCTGAATTCGGCCGGCGCGGCGACGCCGAAGAGGGCCGCGGTGGCGTCGCCCGTGTCGGGGCTGTCGAAGATGATCCGGCTGCCGCCGCCCTTCCGGCGCGAGGTGACGCTGAGGAACTTGCCGTCGTGGCCGGCCAGCTTGCGCCGCAGCGCCCGGTTGATGGCGCTGCGGATGGTGCCGAGGCGCACGTGGGTTGGGTCGGCCGCACCCTCGGCGCAGGCGATTTCCACCGGCGCCGCGCCGTCGATGCCCAGCTTGATGCGGTCGCCGGCGCTCAGGTCGATGCCGGCGCTCAGATCGACAGTGCCCACCAGCCGGGCCGGTTCGGCGTCCTGGCCGCGCGTCTCGCCGGGCGGCAGCCCCAGCAGCCGGCTCAGGGCGTCGCCGCTGCCCGCCGATCCGAGAGCCAGGCGACCGGCCGCGCCGGCGGTGGGCGAGGTCAGGATCAGATGGCCGTCAGCAAATGTGGCAACGACGGGCGTCCCGGCCTGGGCGATGCCGAGGTTGATGGCGTTGACCAGTTCGTCGATCAGCGTGGCCCGCGGCCGGACGCCGGCGACGTCGATCTCGACCGCCGGCCGGTCGTCGATGGCCAGGCGCAGATAGCGGTTCTGGCGCAGATCGACGCCGCGGTGGACATCCACGCCACCTTTCACGCGCGCGTTGACCGCCGCCGCGCCCGTCTCCAACTTACGGTTGAAGCCGAAGAGCGCGTCGGCCGCCTCGCCGGTGACAAAGGCGCGGGTGATGAAGCGCTCTGTCTGCGACGTGGCCAGGGGCGCGACCTCGATGCTGCTGGCGCTGCCCTCGCTGCGCGAGACGAGGTTCAGCCGCGCGCCGTCGGTGCTGGCGATATCAGCTCCCATCTGCGCGTCGATGGCATCGGCCAGTTGTTGCGGCGAGACGGCGCTCAGGTTGGCTGGGTCAGCGTGAGTGCGTAGATCGACTATTACCGGCGGACGGCCGTCGAGCCGCAGCCGCAGCCGATAGCGCGAGCGCAGGTCAACCCCCTGGCTCAGGTCGGGCGTGCCCAGGACGCGGCCGGCGGCCGCCGCCCGACCGTGGAAGACGCGCGGGCGAATACCGAAGAGCAGTTCGGTGGCGTCTTCCTCTTCCGGCGTCAGGAAGACGATCTCGCTGCTCAGGCCCGAGGCGGTCGAGGTCAGGGTAATCTTGCCGCCGCTATGGGTGGCGACGCGCGCCCCCAGGGCGTCGTTGATGGCGGCGACCAGTTCAGGCAACTGGGTGTTCTCCGGCACGCGACCGGCGCAGTCGATGGCATGTTCTGCCCCATCGACGCGCAGCAGCAGGCGCGAGCGCCGGCTCAGGTCAACGCCGCCGCTGAGGTCGCGCCGGCCGATGACTTGCGCCGATAGTGTGCCCCGGCCAAGGTGCGTCCGGCTGATGGGGCCGAAGAGGCGCAGCAACGCCTGTTGGGCCGCGGCCTGCTGGAAGACGATGCTGCTGCCCAGGCCGGCCGTCGGCGAGGTCAGCGTCAGGAACTGATCGTCGGCCGTCACCGTGCCCTCGCCCAGGACGGCGTTCAGCCGCTCGACGACCTGGTGCAGCAACGTGCCGGCCGGGTCGGGGCCGGCCACGTCGATCTCGGCCAGGCGCGCGCCGTCGATGAGCACGCGCAGGTAGCGCGCCTCCGACAGATCGAGGACGCCGCTGAGATCCACCAGGCCGCGCACGCGCGCCGGCGACTCGTCGCGGCCGTTGTAGGCCCGCGGCGGCAAGCCCAGCACGGCCTCGGCGGCGTCGTTGAGGATGTCGCGCACCTCGATGACGCTGGCGAAGCCGCGTCGGGGCGAGGTCAGCGTCAGCGCGCGGCCGTCGAAGCGGGCGATGGGCTGCTCGATCTCGGCGTTGATGTTGTCGGCGATGAGTTGGCCGGGCACGGCGCTCAGGTCGGCCGCGCCGGCGCTGACGTCGATCTCGAACGGCCCGGCGCCGTCAACGACCAGACGCAGCCAGCGGCTCTCGCGGCAGTCTGCGCCGGAAGTCAGGTCGGCCGTGCCGCGCACCTGGGCCGGCAGGCTCGACAGGCCGCGGTTGAAGGCCGCCCGCGCGCCCAGCACCAGTTCGGCGGCATCGCGGCCGTCGGGTGCGGCGACGGCGATCGCGTCCCCTTCCGGGCGCGCCCACCACGTGTCCAGCGTCTCATAGTCGTCGGCGATGTCCAGCCCCAATGCCTGGGCGGCGATGCGCAGAACGCCCTGCACCGTCACCGTGCCGTCGAGATAAGTGCGGATGTAGCGCTTCAGGTGCTCGCGGAAGGCCTCGACCGTCTCGTCGGGCCGCGGGCCGAGGCCGTAGAGCGCGGCGATGCGGGCCAGGTCGTCGATGCGCGGCTGCAAGCGATCGGCGTAGTCCACCCAATGGGACTGCGTGACCTCGGCCAGGGTGTTCTCGGCGTCCTGAAGCTCGCGGCCATAGGCATCGACGACGGCATGGAGTGTCACGCCGCGCGGCTGCTTGCGGAACGTCGAAGGCAGATAGCTGACAATGCGGTCGGTCTTGTTGGCCACCTAGCTCACCTTCTCCTCCACGACGACGTCGGCCGGCTCCATATCGAGCACGACCCACCACTTGTCGCCGCCAACGGTGGCCACCACGCGGAAGTCGCCGCTCTCGATCTGGGCGTCGCTGGCCGGCTGGCCGTCCGGGCCTTGCAGCAGGCTGCGGTCGGGGATGCGCGTATTGGTCGGCACGAGCGGCGGCGTCTCCTGGAGCGTGCTGGTGATGATCAGCTTAAGCGCGTCGAGATCGTCCGGCGCGCCGCCGGCCCGGCTGGCGACGACAGCGTTGGCGATGCCGTCCACCAGCGTCGCCTGCGCCGGCCGGCCGAGGTCAGAGCGCCAGACCAGGACATCGACGATCTTCACGTCCACGACATCTTCCACGTCTTTCAGGGCCTTCAGCATGGCCTGGCCCTCGGCCGGTTGGCCGCTGCTCAGGCCGTCGGTGTAGGCTTGCAGCGCGGCGATGAGTTCGTCGATGACTTGCAGCTTGCCGGCGGCGGTCAGGCCCGGGGCGATGGTGGTCAGGATGCGCGGTTTGAAGAACACGTAGCGGCTGATGACCAGCGCCTGGACGCCGGCGGCGCGCGTCTCCTGGACGGCGGTATTGAGGCTGGCAAAGCGCTCCGGTTCGGCCTCGATAAGCAGGGTCACGCTGCCGGGATCGGAACGGTGGTCGGGCGCGCCGTCGGGGTCCCAGACCTCGGTCAGCCCGCCGCCGCCTTCCAGGACGACACGCTGTAGGGCGGCCAGCGTGGCCTTGCCCAGCGAGCGCAAGGCGGCCTTGGCCCGCAGTCGTAGCTCCGCGTCGGTCTCGTCATCAGTGCCCAGGAAGGTGGCGTCGAAGTTGGTCACGCGGGTGATGCCGACGATGGGCTGCAAGAGTTGGCTGATGGCCCCGGCGGCGACCTTGCCCTTCTCGCGCTTGAAATCGACCGTGGCGCGGATGGGTGCGTCGATGCGCACCTGGCCCTGTTGCAACGTGCGCGGTTGGGTCGTCTCGAAGATGACGTCGCCCTTGGTCGTCGCCAGGATCGTGCCTTCGGGGATGGTGATGTTGCCGACCGCCCCGGCCTGGCGGAAGAAGGTCTCCAGGCCGACGGCGAACTCTTTGGTCTTGCGAGTGATGCCCAGAATGGCCACGACCAACTCCAGCGAGCGCCCGGTGGCCGTGTCGATGAACGCCGACAGGTAGGCCAGGTTGATCTGCTCGTAGACGGTGTTGATCTCGCGGCTGACGGCCTCGCTCAGAGTGCGCGTGACGCTGCCGACGTTGATGTCGGTCAGGGGCGAGTGGCTGTTGGGCCGGAAGTAATCGACGCGAAAATCGGTGTCGTCGTCGGGCCGCGTGCCGTTCTCGTCCCACTCCACGGCGTTGCTGCCCTCGTTGAAAACGTAGTCGATCTCTTTCAGGAAGGCATAGGCCTGGCCCTCGTGGAGGCCGGTGATGCCGCGAACGTCGTCGGCCGGCTCCGACAGCGGGTAGAGATCGCGCTTCAGGTCGTAGCGGATCGGCTCGTTGACCACGCCGCCGACAATGGCCGTCAGCACGTCGTCGACGATCTCCTGATAGGGCCGCTGGATGAGGGTTACGGTTGGCTGATTCATGCGTCTAGTCTCCTTCCGGCTTTTTCCCGCCTTTTCTCGCGTGCGAGATGGCGCCTACTCCAGGAAAAAGGGAAACACGAGATTCAGGACAGTATCGGCATAGATGGGCCGCAGGCTGACGCTGATGTCAATCTGCGTCGGCTCGGCGCGGTTGGTCTCGACCGTGACGCGCAGCACCTCGGCCACGCGCGGCTCCATCGCCAGGGCCTCCAGGACGTAGAGCTTGGCCCGGTTGCGGTTGGCCAGCGTGTTGCGCTCGCCCAACAGGTCGAACAGGCGCGAGCCGTAGGTCGGATGCCCCAATGGCTCCAGTTCGCCCCGCCGCGTCAGAAAGCGCAGTAGGAGGGCCTGCTTGAGGTTGTCGTCGGCCACGACCGTCTCCAGGTCGATCTGTCCCGTCTCCAGTCGTTCGGTGACGAAGAGGTCTTCGCCCACGTCGAGATCGTTCTGCCGCAGCAGGTTGTCCAGCAGGCGCAAGTCTGCGCCCCAGCGGGTGTTGTCGCTCATGTTCTTCGATCCCTAATTCTTAATTCCTAATTCTTAATTCCAGATTCCTACGGCGGCCACTGGTCGGTGATGAACGGCGCGGCCGGCGGCCCCAGGATGAGCAGGATGCCCGGCGGCGTCGGAATGCGGTCGAAGGTACGCACCAGCGCCCGGCCGGCGACCTGCACGCCGCTGCTGGCCAGCGGGCCGATGACCAGCGGGTAGGGGAAGCCCCAGACCGAGTTGATCATCATGCACAGTGAGCCGGTTGTGGCCAGCGGCAGGCCGTTGGCGGTGATGACCGGCGGGAAGACGGCCACAATTGTGCCCATGTCGGGCGGCCCGGAAGCGCCCGGGGTGATCATCACGCTCGCTCCGATAGAAACCGGCGATCCTGGCATTTGATGACTCCTGTTTGGTGGGGCGATTTGCCAAATCGCCCTACACTGCTAGGGCGAGAACGACGCCAGCCCCTTCAACGACAGGTTGACGCCCTGCACCGTGGCCGAGAGGTCACCGCGCAGCGTCGCCCCCAGCCCGCCCTTGACCTCGGCGTTCATCGTCGCCTCGGTCTTGACGTTCATGCCCTTGATGGCTACGTCGCCGTTGGCCTCTAGCGTCAGGTCGCGGTCGGCCTTAACGGTCAGGCTGCCGGCCACGTCCACGCGCACGTCGCCGTCCTGGTTCATGACGATCTTCGTCCGGCCGGTGACGACTGTGACCCGGCCGCCGCTGCTGTGGGGCTGGTCGAGGATCATCTCCGTGTCGCCGGCCGTGGCCCGCACCGCGCCGTCGCTGATGCGCACGGTGATCTGCGGCGGCATCTCGACGATGATCTCGCGCGGCTCGGCGTTGGCCGGCAGGTTGCGGATGGCGGCCAGGATGCTCTTGTCGTCGGCCTCGGCCAGCGGCAGGCGGAAGATGATCTCGTTGGGGTTGTTCAGCGGCGGCCGGTCGATGTTGTTGTAGAAGCGGCCGACGATCAGGGCGTGATTGACGTCGCCCTGCTCGAAGTTGAGCAGCACCAGGTCGCCCACGTTGGGGATGGCCACGGTGCCGATGTGGCCGGTCATGACCGGGACGCGCCGCAGCAGCAGGCCGCTGTCCTTCAGCCGCACGTCGCAGGCGTAGTTATCATCGTCGTCGCCGTCGCTGTGGGGGAAGACGGCCTCCACCACGCCCAGCTCGGCGATGTGGAGCGAGCGTAGCTCGTGGCGGATGATCTGTTGCAGGGTATCGACAACGGTCGTCATGTCTTTGGCCCTTTTAGATGCTGCGGAAGCCGATGCGCGTCGTGAAGCCGCGCGTCTTGTCGATGGCGTGGCGCACGCGGCGCACCTGGAACGTGCCGTTGGCGGCGGCGTCGGGCAGACCGCGCAGCTCGATGGCGTCGCCCAGCTTGACTTTGGGCTGGCCGGTGCTCAGCAGCGTGCCGCGCAATCGCTGCCGCGTCAGTCGGGTGAAGGCGGCCTCGGCCACGGACTGGGCCGCTTCGCCGGTGCGGGCCACGGCCTGCTCCAGCAGCAAGACCGGCTGGGCGTCGCCGCCCGTGCCTTTCAGGCCGCTGAAGTCCTTCGTCAGCCAGGCCCAGGCGTTGTCGCCCTGCCCGCCGCCGGCGCTCTCGCCAAAGACCTGCACCTGCCCGGCCAGCGGCGGCCGCTGCTCCATCTCCAGTTCGATGATCTGCTTGCCGAACTCGAAGATGTGGATGGCATTGCCGCTGCGAAAGGGAGCGAAGACGAGCTTGCCGGCGCTGTTGATGTACAGGTCGAAGCCGCAGAAGTCGGCCAGGTCATGCAGATGGCGGTAGAGGTTGCGCCGGCCGTCGATGACATAGGCCGGGAAGGTGATGCCCGGCTCGGCCCGCTCGACGGGCACGGCGGCGCGCTCGGCCAGGCGCTCGACGATCTGGCCGGCGGTCAGGCTCAGGAAGGTCTCGGTCGCGCTAGCGGCCAGCAGCAGCCGGGCCGCGCCGTGGCCGATGACGCGGCGGGTGGTCAGGCCGTTGTCGGCCGTCACGACCTTGCCGACCATCACCTGCGTCAGTTCGTCCTCGAAACCCAACTCGATCTTGGCGTCGTCGTCGCGCTGCGGCTGGAAGCCGCCCACCTGGCCGAGGGTCAGCGTGAAGCTGTCGGCCGGCGCGGCCAGGTCCAGATCGACCACCAGGGCCACGACCGTGCTGGCCTGCGGCTCGTCGGTGGTATCGACGATCTTGTCGCCGATGGTGAGTTTGTAGGCGGGTTTAAGAAGCATGACGCACCAAGCGTTTGATCAATTGAGAAGGCGGCCGACCAACTCGAAGCTCTCTGTATTCGCCCATCCCTGGCCCTGGGCTGTCTTCTGCCAGCGCAGGAGAAAGCTGCGCAACTCGGCGGCAACGTCGGCCTGGTCGGCGTAACGCGCGCCGGCGGCCCGGATGGCATCTTCACTGTCGGATAGCATATTCTGCAACAGTTGCAGCAGCGCTTCGCGGTTCTTGTCCGGGTAGTAGAGCGTCAGCAGGAATTCATACGCCGCCAGCCGCACGCTCGGCTGGGGATGGAGCAGGAACGGCCGGATGGCCTGGGCCTCGGCCGGAGCGGCAGCGCTACGCAGATAGCGCAGCGCGTTCAGGGTGAAATGAGTGTTGGCCTCGTTCCAGGCATCGTCGTCGGCCAACCAGGCCAGCACGGCCGCCCGAACGGCGGGATCGGCCAGCGTTGCCGTAAGGTCGGGGTAGCGCTGCGCCAGTTGCGCCCGGGCAATGCTGTCGCCGGTAGAAAGATAAGCTCTTGCCTCGATGGGAATGTTGTCCATAACTATCCGTATCTCCTAGAAGTTGCGACGGAAGCGCGAGTTACGAATCGCCTGTACCTGGCCCGGTATGACCATTGGCGGAACCACGTTGTTGTTCACAAAGGTGTTATTCGGATTCGGGATGTCCCATAGGCGCTTGGGGTCGCTGACCCCCAGGCCGCTCAGCGCAATCGGGAACATGAGATTCTTGGCGTCCACATTGCCGATCGTAAACTGTCCGGGGCCGGCCGGGCCGATGACGCCGTAGTAGAAATGGCCGCCGGCGGCGTTGCGAAGGTCGGTGGTCACGTGCGTCACTTCGTGAATGTCGGTGTTGATCGTCGCGCCGTTGACGCCGACGAAGACGAAACTCCGCGTGGGCGAGGCGGCGGCAACGAACGCATCCGGGAAGGCCTGGCCCAGCGTGCCGCTGGTGAGCGGGGTAGTCAACGGCGTATCGAGAATCCTGTTTACGTAGATAACGTAGACATCGTTGGCGTTGAACGCCGGCAACGCTCGCACGGCATTGACCAGCGCCAGCTGCGAGGCGGATGGCGTCAGGACACCGCCCACGAAGGAGAAGCCCTCGACGGCCGGGTCAACGGCCAGTGGGTCGCCGGGGAAGGCCGCCGGCCAGCCGGTCACCGCCGCCGGTGGGTCGATGGTGATCTCATCCACCTCCACAAAGACGCCACAGAGGGCGTAGAGCGCCTGGAACGCCTGGGTAACCTGTGTCCTTCTGGCGGCCGTTAGCACACCGACGCCGCCGACGCGGTTACGCACGTTGATGAAATGAATCCTGAGCCGCAGGCGCTCTTCCGGCGTGCGGTTGAAGAGAAGCGTCGGCGCGGTGAACGGGCTGACGCCGACGCCAGCCGGCGCGTACTCCGCCTCGACCCGGCCGTCTAGTTGGTGAGTGTCGTCAACCGTCACGCAGCGGAGGCGATGGTTGCTCTGTCCCTGGTTGCGCAAACCCACGTTGCCGGCCGTCAGACCGCTGTCGGTGGCCTGGCCGCGATCCACATCGTCCGTCACCAGCATGACCGCGCGCGAGAGGAACACGCCGCTGCCGGCGGTCGTCTCGGTGACGGTCAGGTCCTGGTTGCCGGCCGGTGTGCGCGGGTCGTCCAGAGTGTTGTTGGCGAAGAGCGTGCGCCAGCGGATTGTCGCCGTCCCGGCGCGGCTGGCGTCGCGCAGACGGAAGAAGAAGTGGCGTGAATCGGAGCCGACGAAGTTCTGCGCCTCGGCGGCGTTGTTGCGCAGGTTGCCGGTGGCCGGGTCAAAGGCATCGTCCCACAGGCCAAAGCGGACGAAGGTGGCCGCCGGGCTGTCGTCGGCTGCGGCGGCGACGATATCCAGTTGGATGACCGTGACGGCCACCCGGTCGCCGTCCGGCTCCACGCCCTGCAATCCCAATTGGAAGCCGGTGTCGCGGGCGGCGGCGCTGGCCGTCACGCCCTGCGCCCAGAAGCGCGCCCCACCGGCGGGGATGGCGGCGTTGGCCAGACTCTGCGCGCCGGCCAGCGGCGCTTGTCCGACCGCCGGAATCTCGTCGGCCGCGCCGAACAGTTGCACACTGCCGTTGAGCGGCGTGAGCACGAGATCGCCCACAAAGGCCGCCGGTTGGGCCGGCCGCACAATGACCAGCGCTCGCTGCTGCGTGTTGGCCAAATTCGGCGTTTGTAGCGGCCGGCCGGGGTTGATCTTGTCGGCGGCTGAGAGCGGGGCGGGGTCAACGCCCGGCGCGGTCCGGCTCTGGCAGATGTCCAGCGTCAATTCGAGCGCCGTCATCCGCGCCGTCGCCCCCAACCCTGGCGTGCCGTTGACCGTCAGCACCAGCCGCAATTCGACGTCGTCCACGGCCGCGCTGGCGCGGTTGCCCTCGGCAAAGAGGGTCTGCCCGACGGCCAGTTGGGCGTCGGTGAAGACGTTGTCCGTGCCGTTGAAGGTGATCTCGTTGCCGCCGGCGGCGGCGTCGAAGAAGCGAATGGCGTCGCTGGAGCGGGTGAACGTGCCGCTGCCGGTGAAGGCCTGGTTGACGCTCAGCACGACCGGCCGGCGCTGCGGGTTGGTGTGCGGCTTGCGCACCACCACCACGTTGCCCGCCGGGGCGATGTTGGGCCGCACGTTGACGACCGCGCGGCCGACGACGACCACCACGAAGTCACGGCTGCCATCCAGCCGCGCGCAGACATTCGGCCCCTTGGCGGACTCGATTGGTTCGCCCTGGTTGCGCGCCACCACGTCGGCGGCGATGGCCAGGGTGTAGACGCCCGGCCCCTTTTGGCGGTTCGGCGGGTCGGGGTAACCGACATTGCCCGCTTTGTCGGTGAAGTTGCCGTTGGCGTCGGTGCGTCCGCGCAGAGGCGTGCCCTTGCGCGCGCCGCTGGGGTCGCTGCACGTCACTTCGCCGTTCATGAACTCGCCGTCCGGAGCAATGAGGACGTACTCGGTGTTGGCCAGCGGCGTGCCGTCCTCGAACTGGATGCGGCCATTGACGACGAACGTGCCCGGCTCGGCCGGCTGCACCAGGAAGCTGTTCTGGTTTCCCGCCTCCAGCGTCAGGAAGCAGCAGCGCGCTTGCGGGTCGCCCGGCCCCAGACACCAGCCGGGGCCGCCCGGCGGGGCCAGGTCGAAGGTCACCGGCTTGGCGATCTCGCACGGGAAGGCTTCTGCGCGGACGAATAGCAACTCCGTGCGCCGGTTCGGCCGCCAGGCCGGGTCGGGGCACGCGCCGCGGGGCGTTGACGTCACGGGCATCTTCTCGCCGCAGCCCAGCCAGCGGACGACGCCGTTATCGCAGCCATCGGCCGGGTCGGCATTGGGCATGAACTGGCTTTCGGGCACGCTCAGCGGGGCCTGGGCCATGTAGGCGCGGATGAGCACGGGCCACGTCTGGTCGCCCACCTGACCATCCACGGCCAGGCCGTTGGCGGCCTGGAAGTCGCGCACGGCCGTGTCGGTGGCGGCGTCGTGCGTGCCATGCACCTGGCCGTTGTAGAAGCCCAGGTCTTGCAGCATGTGCTGGTATTCGCGCGCGCCCCAACTGTCATGGACGGAGGGCAGTTCGCCCGCCGGCCGCGCCCGGCGCAGCTCGTTCCACTCGGCCACGGCGGCGTCGGCCGCTTGCGCGTCGCGGCCGAAGGTCAGGAAGGCATGCGCCCCACGCCCGCGCCGTTCCGAGAGGGACTGGTTGTAGTCGTCGTTGCCCGACTCGTCGGTGTGGCCGACGATGATGATCTTCTGGTCGGTGTGCGCCGCGGCGAAGTCGGCCACCTGGCGCAGGACGGCGCGCATGCACGGCTCCACAAAGGCTCGGTCGAAGGTGTAGTGGATGACAAAGGCGGTGGCGATGGTCTGGCCCTGGCGCAGGGTGATGACCGCGCGCCGCGTTTGGCCCAGCGGCAGGGTGACCGACGCCGAGCCGGACATGGCCGGGCTGGTCGTGGTCGCGGTGGCGGTGTAGCTGCCCGCGGGGAAGGGATCGACCGTCCACAGGTCGCCCTGGCGCACGGACGGATCGTTGGGCAATTCGCGGCGGACGGCCTGCCCGGCCTCGTCGCGCCCCTCGACGACGACGCGCGTCTGGGCGTGGTCGAAATTGGGGTCGCCCTCGACGATGACCTGCACCTCCAGCACCGACGTCAGCGTGCGCGGCGGTGGTGGAGGGGGCG